>Ga0082335_1000187_pt1 | contig 163893 bp, 148 predicted proteins | sample Subgrocontami58m_FD_72375 | JGI IMG/M metagenome (GOLD analysis project Ga0082335, IMG submission 72375) | Subsurface groundwater microbial communities from S. Glens Falls, New York, USA - GMW37 contaminated, 5.8 m (SPADES assembly) (version 2) ...
GGGCCTCACCTCCGAGGAGGGCGCCGCCCTCGCGGACGGCACGCCGCGCGGCGGCCATCTCACGCGCACCTACACGCCGAACGACCGGCCCGGCGGCCGTTTCCCTCATCTCTGGCTCGACCCGGCGCGCAAGCACTCGACGCTCGACTGGTTCGACCAGGAATTCACCGTCGTGGCGGGCCCGCTGGGCGGCGACTGGCTGGAAGCCGGGCGCGACGTGTCGAGCAGACTCGGCCTGCCGCTCGGCCTGCGCCAGCTGCCCAACGCCCATCCTGCCGACGGCATCCATATGGGCCTGCGGGGCGCCGCCCTGGTGCGGCCCGACGGACACGTCGCCTGGCGCATGCCCTATATCCCCTCCGATCCCGCGCGCGAACTGGCCGGCGCACTCGGCACGCTGCTGCACTGATGTCCACCATCGAGGCCAACGGCACGACGATCGCCTTCAAGCGGAGCGGCAGCGGCGCGCCGGTCGTGCTGATCCACGGCGCCGAGGCCGATCATTCGATGTTCGACCGGTTCGGCGCGATACTGGCCCGGCACTTCACCGTCGTCGCCTATGATCAGCGCGACTCCGGGGCCACGCGCAACCCGGCGGCTCCCTATGGCCTGGACGACCTTGCCGAGGATGCCGCCGGGCTGATCCAGGCCCTCGGCTACGAACGCGCCCACGTCTTCGGCACGTCGCTGGGCGGCGTCATCGCCCAGGTGCTGGCCACGCGGCATCCACAACGGGTCGACCGTCTGGTGCTTTCCAGCACTTTCCGCGCCGGCGTGCCGCCGCCGTCGATCAACCCCGAGGCATTTTCCAGGATCGTCGCTTTACGCGCCGGCCTGCCCGGCACGGCGGCCGAGATTGCCGGATACTTCTTCCCGGCCGGCCATCTCGCGGCCCATCCGGAAGCGGTAAGCCTCTTTTCCGGCGGCACGCGCGACGAGGCGCAGAAGGGGCGCCGTGCGGGAATTCTCGCCCGGCCGGTTCAAAGCGACCTCGGCGCGATCGCGGCGCCGACGCTGGTGCTGGCGGGCGCCGAAGATCGCCTCATCCCGCCGGCGTACACGCTCTCCCTGGCGCACGAGATCGCGAATGCCCGGACCGCGATCGTCGCGGGAGTGGGCCATGTGGCCACGCTGCAGGACCCCGCCGCCGTCGCGCGCGAGGTGCTGGCCTTCCTGGGCGACGACGCATCCGACAAGACAACGACAATAACCGGAGGGAACGACCATGGCCGCGCAGCAGGAGGATCTCGTCGCGATTCATGACCGGATGCAACGCCGACGTGCGTTGATCTTACTCGTTTCGGCGGGCCTGCTCCTGCCCGGGGCAGGCCGGGCGCAGGCGATCGACTGGCCATCCAAGCCGGTGCGCGTCATCTCGCCTTCGACCGGCGGGATCACCGACACGCACGCCCGCATCGTCTTCGATGCGCTGTCGGACCGGTTGGGGCAGCGCTTCTATATCGACGGCAAGCCGGGCGCGACCGGCGGCATCTCCGCCCAAGTGGCGGCGCGGGCCCCGGCGGACGGCTATACGCTGCTGTTCATCATCGCCAGCCTGATCGTGACCAATCCGTTCGTGTACGAAAACTCGCTGTACGACGTCGAGCGCGACTTCGATCCCCTCGCCATGCTGGCCAAGGCGCCATTCGCCATCCTCGTGCGCGATGGTCTGCCGGTCCGTTCGATGACGGAGCTGGCCGATTACATCAGGGCCCATCCCGGCAAGGTGACCTTCGCCAACGTGGCACCCGGAAGCCTCGCGCATCTCGTGGGCGAGCTCTATCTGCAGAAGATCGGCGGCAAGGCCGAGATGATCCCCTATCGCAGCGTGCCGCAGACCATCCTGGCGCTGTCCAGCGGGGAGATGGATATCTTCGTTTCACCGATCGGCGAGGCGAGGGCAGGCATCGCCGGCGGCAAAATCCGCGGGCTGGCCGTGACAACGCCGGCCCGTCTCGCCGCGCTGCCCGATGTGCCGACGATGGAGGAACAGGGGTTTGCCGGCTTCGACATTGCCGGCTGGTACGGCGTGCTGGTGCCCAAGGGGGTGCCCCGTCCAATCGTCGACAAGCTGAACCGTGAACTCAACGCCATCACAGGGAGCCCGGCCTATCGCGCGCGCGTGGCCGACATGGGCGCGGTTGCCGCCGAGCCGATGACGCCGGAGGCATTCCGAAACGCCTATCGGGCGGAAGCCGAGCGTTGGGGCGCACTCATCCGCAGGATCGGCCTGAAGCTGGACTGACGGCGGGTTTCCGGTCCCCGGCTGCATCGCTGGAAACGACGACGCAGGCGTCGCGCCTCCCGGCAAGGCTCGTGACCGACCCGAAGCCGAACGACCCCGGCGGACCGTACCGAGTCCGGCAACGGCGCCTGAGGAATCCGGAGCTGCCCCTTCCTCGGGGGCGCCGACCGACGCCCGGCAGCAGGAACATGTCGACAGAAAGCGGTTCGCCGTCGCATTGCGCGCGCAATGGAGACAGGGCCATATTGCCGTCCCAACCGACACCCTGTGCCGAAGACACATCGGCCTGAATGGGAGGAAGAACGATGAGCGTCAGTCAGGCCGACAAGGCCCGGAAGTTGCGCGCGCTGCACGAGGCGCCGCGCGCCTTCGTCATTCCCAATCCGTGGGATGCGGGCTCGGCGCGCGTGCTGGCCGGGCTCGGCTTCGAGGCACTGGCCACGTCGAGCGGCGCCAAGGCCGGCGTGCTGGGCAAGCGCGACGGCAAGGTCACGCGCGAGGAGGCGCTGGCCAACGCGCGGGCGATCGCCGAGGCGGTGGACCTGCCGGTGATCGGCGATCTCGAGAAGGGCTTCGGCGATTCCCCCGATGCGGCGGCCGAGACGATCCGCCAGGCGGCCGGCGTCGGCCTGGTCGGCGGCTCGATCGAGGACGCGACCGGCGACAAGGACAAGCCGCTGTTCGATATCGCCTCGGCGGCCGAACGCGTGGCCGCGGCGGCGAAGGCGGCCCGGGCCTTGTCCTTTCCCTTCGTGCTGACGGCGCGCGCCGAGGGTTTTCTGCGCGGCGCTCCCGACCTGGACGACGTCATCAAGCGGCTGCAGGCCTTCGAGGCGGCCGGCGCCGACGTGCTGATGGCGCCCGGCCTGCCCGATCTCGCCGCAGTCAGGAAGGTTTGCAGCGCGCTCAACAAGCCGTTCAACTTCATGGCCGGCATCAAGGGGCGCTCGTTCACGGTCGCCGATCTCGAGGCTGCCGGCGTCAAGCGCATCAGCCTCGCCACATCGCTCTATCGCGCGGCGATGACCGGCCTTCTCGAGGCCGCCAAGGAGGTGGGGGAGAAGGGCACGTTCGGCTACCTCGACCGCACCATGCCGACGCCCGAACTCAATGCCTTCATGAGGGATTAGACCGCCGACATGCTGACCGACGATGAACTCAAGAAAATCGCCGCCGAAGAACATTTTCGCCATTCCGTCCGCAAGGCCATCGAGGCCCAGGCGCCGGCGGAGCCGGTCGTCCCTCCGGTTCCGGCAAAGGACGGTTTCGGCAAGAAGCTGTTCGAGTTCCTCAACAGCTCGGTCGGCATGTGGCTGTTGTCGTCGGTCGTCTTGACTGGCGGCGCGGCGATTCTCCAGCAGATCCAGCACAACCACGAGATCGCCCAGAAGAACCGCGACGATCTGACGAGCCACCGCTTCGAGATCCAGCATCGGCTCGACAGCATGACCTTCCTGCTGCGGCGGGCGAAGACGGTCGGCGACGCCAAGAACGCGCTCAACGGCGTCTTCAAGAGCTCGATCCCCTTGACCCCGGAACTGCAGAATCGCAGCCTGGCGTCGCTCTACCTGTCGATCCAGCCGCTACTGGCCGGCAGCGCCAAGGAGAAGACGGCCGAGGCCTTCGAACTCGTCAAGCAGCTCGAGGAATCCGAACTCCTGCTGCAGGCCCAACCGGACGACAAGCCGCTCGACAGCGGTGAGCTCGCGAAGCTCACCAAGGTCATCACCGCGATCCAGAAGCTCCATTTCACGCAGTAGGGACAGCCAAATGCAGGACAAGCCAGGCTATAATTCGCTTTTGTCGCGACGCCGCCTGATGGCGGGGGCGGCCTTCGGCGCGCTGGCCGCGCCCGTCTTTGCTTCCTCCGGCGCACGGGCCCAGGCCTGGCCGGCCAAGCAGATCCGCGTGATCGCGCCCTATCCGCCGGGCGGCGGTGTCGACACGGTTTCGCGCGCCTTCTCCGAGAAGGTCTCGGCCAAGCTCGGCCAGCCCATGGTGGTCGACAACCAGCCCGGCGCCGGCGCCACGATCGGCGCGGCGGCGCTGGCCCGCAGTGCGCCCGACGGCTACACGATGATGGTGGGCAGCCTGGTCGACTATTCGATCGCGCCGTTCTTCCACAAGAGCCTCAGCTTCGACATGGCCAAGGATTTCGTGCCGGTGCTCGAGATCGGCAACGGCACGATCGGCGTGCTGGTGACCCCCAGCCTGCCGGTGAAGAACGTCCAGGAGCTGATCGCGCTCGCCAAGAAGGAGCCGGGCAAGCTCTCCTATGCCTCGTCGGGCGTCGGCGGCCTGATCCATCTCAACTACGAGATGCTGAAGCAGATGACCGGCGCGGAGATGACCCACGTGCCCTACAAGGGCACATCGTTCTTCCAGGCCGACCTCTACGAGGGCCGGGTGCAGGTCTCGATCGACAATGTGCTGGCCCACCTGCCGCACATCGCCTCGGGCAAGGTGCGCTGCCTCGCCGTGACCTCGAAGACGCGCTCGCCGCTGTTGCCAGAAGTACCGACCATGGCCGAGGCGGGCGTGCCCGGCTTCGAATCGGCCACCAACTACACGCTGTTCGTGCCGAGGGGCACGCCGGGCGAGGTCGTCGCCAAGCTGAGCGCCGTGGGCAACGAGGCCGTGAAGGACGACGACTTCCGTGCCCGCATGCTGAAGCTCGGCATCGTGACGACCGGCGGCCCGCAGGCCGAGGCCCAGGCGAAGATGACGTCCGAGATCCAGCGTTGGGGCGACGTCATCCGCAAGGGCAACATCAAGCCGAGTTGAGCGCCGGGCGGCAGACCTCTCAGCGGCAGACCAGGGACTCGGGCGCCTTCCGGTTGCGTTCGATGTCGTACGTGCCCTTGAGGTAGGCGTTCTTCCGCAGCTTGCCCTTGACCTCGATCTGGCCGCCGGCCCGGCATTGGCGCTCGCTCAATGCCGGGACGAGGCCGACCTCGCAGCCCGTCTTCTTGTCGATGAAGAAGATCACGCCGATGCTGGCGATCTTGTCGATCGTGCCTGCGAAGCTCACGTCCTGGCCCTCGAGATTGTCGCACGAGCCGGCCGCCGCCGCCTGCCCCGACAGGCCAACTACGGCCGACAGCCCCAATGCACAGGCGGCAAGCATTCGTCGCATCGTCACGTTTTCCCACACCGGAAGTGCCGGTCAGAATAGGCGCACTTGCCGCCGGAGAGAAGGGCGGCGGGCGGCGATATGGGGGGCGACCAGTTCGCCGAGGGGCGCCTTCAGCCGATGGAGCGCTCCTTCCCCGTCGCGGCCCGTGGACCGGGTGCAGCCCACGACGGCGGCCGCCGGGATGGCGGCGAGCCTGCATTCGGCGCGTGGGTATTCCCGGCGGGGTTGCGTCTCCGGGCGGAGTCGATGATGTTGCTGTCATGGACACGCTTCACGTTCCTGCCCTTGATTCTGCACGCACCGAGCACTTTGACGTCCTGATCGTCGGCGCCGGACTCTCCGGCATTGGCGCCGCCTGGCACCTGCAGAAGGAGTGCCCGGGCAAGAGCTACGCCATCGTCGAGGCGCGCGCGGCGAGCGGCGGCACCTGGGATCTCTTCCGCTACCCCGGCGTCCGCTCCGATTCCGACATGTACACGCTGGGCTACCGCTTCCGGCCGTGGAAGGACGCCAAGGCGATCGCCGACGGGCCGTCGATCCTCTCCTACATCCGCGAGGTCGCGAGCGATCACGGCATCGATCGCAGGATCAGGTACCAGCATCGCGTGGTCGGTGCGTCGTGGTCGACACCGGACGCCAAATGGACCGTCGAGCTTGAGCGCGGGCCGGACAGGGAGCGCGCGTTCATCACCTGCGGCTTCCTGTGGATGTGCAGCGGCTACTATCGCTACGAGAAGGGCTACGTGCCGGAGTTCGCCGGCGTCGAGGGCTACAAGGGCCGCATCGTCCATCCGCAGCACTGGCCCGAGGATCTCGACTATGCCGGCAAGAAGGTCGTGGTGATCGGCAGCGGCGCGACCGCGGTCACGGTCGTGCCGTCGATGGCGGAGACCGCGGCGCACGTCACCATGCTGCAGCGCTCGCCGACTTACGTGGTGGCGCGGCCGGCCGAGGACCCTATCGCCAACAAGCTCAGGCGCCGCCTGCCGCTCAAGCTCGCCTACATGCTGACACGCTGGAAGAACGTGCTGTTGGGCATGTATTTCTACCAGATGTGCAAGCGCAAGCCGGACAAGGTGAAAGGCCTGATCCTGGGCGGCGTGCGACAGATGCTGGGGCCGGACTACGACGTCGATACGCACTTCACGCCGCGCTACAACCCGTGGGACCAGCGTCTCTGCCTGGTGCCCGACGCCGACCTGTTCCGCGCCATCCGCGAGAAGAAGGTGTCGGTCGTCACCGACCATATCGAGACCTTCACCGGGAAGGGCATCCGGCTGAAGTCCGGCGCCGAGCTCGAGGCCGACATCGTGGTGATGGCGACCGGGCTGGTGCTGCAGCCGTTCGGCGGCGCCGGGTTCGTCGTGGACGGCAGGCCCGTCGAGCCGCCCAAGACCATGATCTACAAGGGCATGATGTATTCCGACGTGCCCAACCTCGCCTCGGTGTTCGGCTACACCAATGCCTCGTGGACGCTGAAGGCCGACCTCGTCTGCGAGTACGTCTGCCGGCTCTTGAACCACATGGACCGCAAGGGTTTCAGGCAGGCCACGCCGCGCAACGACGACCCGACCTTGACCGAGGAGCCGTGGGTGAACTTCTCCTCGGGCTACATCCAGCGCGCGCTGGCGCACCAGCCCAAGCAGGGCAGCAAGCGGCCGTGGAAGCTCTACCAGAACTACGCGCTCGACCTCCTGAGCCTGCGCTACGGCTCGGTGCGGGACCGGGCGATGACGTTCACGAAGTAGCAGCGGGGTTCCTTGGCGGAACCCGGCGCAAACGGGACGCCCCTCGCGCTGGCCTAAGCCGCCGCGCGATATGCCAGGCCGCTCAAGGCCTGGATCGGCTCGTCGCCGATCTGGCGCAGGAGCGAGGCGAGGTCGTAGTGGAAGCCTTCGCTCAGCATCAGGCCGTCCTTGAAGCCCAGCACGACGACGAAGGGGATGACGACGGGCCGCCCCGTCGGTGCGATGCCGAGGAAGGGGCCGACGTGGCGGCCGCGCCAGGTCGCCTCGCCGATGTAGCCGTCGTCGTCGGTCCAGGCGGCGATCTGCCCCGAGTCGCGCTTTACCGTGACGTCGAAAGTGGTCCACCATTGCCGGTAGTGCGCGGCGGCGCCGTCGCGGCCGTGCCAGACCTGGCCGGTCGCGTGGTCCTCGAAGCGGCATTGCGGATGCAGCGTCGCCAGGGTCGCTTCCAGGTTCTGGGCGTTCTCGGCCTCGACGTGGCGGCGCACGAGCGCGGCAATCTCTAGGTTCATGGCTCCAGCTCCTCTATATTCGATATCTGACAACATATAAGAAGGCTGATATGACACACAAGGGGCGAAAGCCGCCGGAGCCGGCCATCCCGCGGCCGGGGGAGGGCAAGCGCGGGACGGAGGGCCACCTGGGCTACCTGGTGCGCCAGGCCAACGTCGCGGTGCGGGCGGCCATGGAGCGGGCGCTGGCCGATCTCGACGCCACGCCGGCGCAGTTCGCGGTGCTGACCATGATCGCGGCCTATCCCGGCGTGTCCGGCGCCGACCTGGCGCGGCTCACCTTCCTGACACCGCAGACCATCAACGTGATCGTGCGCAACCTGGTGCGCGGCGGGGCGGTCGAGAAGACGGCCCATGCCGTGCACGGCCGGGTGCTGCGGCTCACCGCGACGGCGAAAGGACAGGCGCTACTGAAACGTTGCCGCGCCAGGGTCATGGAGGTCGAGGCCCGCATCGCCGGACTGGTCGGCAAGGACGAGGAGAAGGCCGTGCGGCGCTGGCTGGCCGCCGTGGCGGAGGAGCTGGGCGGCCGTTAGGCGAGGATCTTCCTGCGCTCGGGATCGACGGCGGCGCCGGCGATGCGGGTCGCGGCGTGGCGCTGCGAGAAAGCCTCGATCTCGTAGTCGGCGTGGCCGGCCTCTTCCGCCGGCAGGTAGCCGAAGGCCACGGCCTTGCCGATGGTGTGGCCCCAGCCGGCGCTCGACGTCACGCCCAGCACCTTGCCGGCCCGGCGGATCGCCTCGCCGCCGTAGAGCTGCACGGGAGCGTCGACCAGCAGCGTGATCAGTCTGCGCTTCGGGCCGGCGGCCTTGGCCCTCTCCAGCGCCGCGCGGCCGATGAAGTCGCTCTTCTTCCTGAGCGACACGGCGAAGCCCAGGCCCGCCTCGTAGGGCGTGTAGTCGGGGGTGATGTCGGCACCCCAGTAGAGGTAGCGCTTCTCCAGGCGCAGCGAGTCGATGGCGCGGTAGCCGGCGTCGGCCAGGCCGAATTCCCGGCCGGCCGCCCACAGCTGTTCGTAGACGTGGGCGGCATACTCGGTCGGCAGGTGCAGCTCCCAGCCCAGTTCCCCGAGATAGGTGACGCGCAACGCCAGGACGGGCGCGTAGCCGATGCGCAGGCTGCGCGCCGTCATGTAGGGGAAGGCCGCGTTGCTCACATCGCCGTCGGCGACCTTCTCCAGTATCTGGCGCGACAGAGGCCCTGCGAGGTTGATCGTGGCGCGGGCCGAAGTGAGATCCTGCAGCGTGACCGAGCCGTCGGCCGGCAGGTGCGCCCGGATCCAGCCGGTGTCGCGCACGCCGAAGGCCGAGCCGGTCACCATGTAGAAACGGTTCTCGTCCAGGCGGACGAAGGTGAGGTCGGCTTCGATGCCACCGCGCTCGTTGCAGAGTTGGGTGTAGATCAACGCACCGGCCGGCTTGTCGAGGTCGTTGGCGGCGAGACGCTGCAGGGCGGCGAAGGCGCCGGGGCCCGCGATCTCGTATTTCGAGAAAGAACTCTGGTCGATCAGCACGGCACGCTCGCGCGCGGCCCGGCATTCCACCGCCACCGGGCCGAACCAGTTGGGCCGGCTCTCGAAGGACGGCTTGTCGATCGCTTCCGTACCGGGAGGCGCGAACCAGTTGGGCCGTTCCCAGCCGAAACGCGAACCGAACACGGCGTTTTTTGCCTGCAGCAGCGGATAGAGCGGCGAGCGCCGGCCGCCGCGCGCACTCGACAGTTCCTCGATGGGATAGTGGATCTGGTAGTAGCGCCAGTAGCTGTCGACGCTGCGTTCGGCGAGATAGCGGGCGCTCATGTGATGGCTGCCGAAGCGGCGCACGTCGAAGGCCCAGAGGTCGAGGCCGGGCTCGCCCTCGACGATCCATTCGGCCATCGCCTTGCCGGCGCCGCCCGAGGCCGCGATGCCCGAGGTGAAGCCGCAGGCGAGGTAGAAATTGTCGCGTTCCGGCGCCAGGCCCATGATCGGCTCGCCGTCGGGCGAGATCGGGATCGGGCCGTTGATCACGGTGCGGATGCCGAGCTCGTTCAGGATTGGCAGGCGTTCCGCGGCCGGCAACAGGAAGGCTTCGAGCCGGTCCTGGTTGGCCTGGAAGAGTTCGCGGCCGAAGCTGAACGGCACGCCTTTGCTGCCGAAGGTCGGCGTGCCCTGTTCCCAGCCGCCGACGGCCAGCGCACCGGGCTCGGGCTTCAGATAGAAGATATTATCGGGGTCGCGCAGCGTCGGCAGCCCCTTGGGAATGGCGTCGCTCTTCTCCGTGATCATGTACTGGTGCTCGACCGCGCCGGCCGGAACTTCTACGCCCGCCATCCTGGCCACGTCGCGGGCCCAGATTCCGGCGGCATCGACCACGATCTCGCAGTCGATCGCGCCCCGGTCGGTGAGAACGCGCTTGATGCGCCGGCCATTGGACTCGAAGCCGGTCACCGGCACGCCCTCGACGATGCGCACGCCGCCCGCCCGCGCGCCTTTCGCATAGGCCATGGTGAGGCTGGAGGGCTCGACCGAGCCGTCGTTGGGCACGAACACCGCGCCCACGACGCCGTCGAGCGTGATCAGCGGGAATTTTTCCTGGGCTTCCTTCGGCGACAGCGTGTGCAGCTCGAAGTCGAAGCTGCGCGCGGTCGTCGCCATGCGCTTGAGCTCGCTCCAGCGCTCCGGGGAGGAGGCGAGGCGCAGGCTGCCGACCGGCTTCCATTCCGTCGCCTGGCCGGTCTCGGCTTCCAGCCGGCCGTAGAGCTGGGCGCTGTACTGCATCAGGCGCGTGAGGTTGCGCTTGCTGCGGAGCTGGCCCACCAGGCCGGCCGCATGCCAGGTCGAGCCGTGCGTCAGCCCGCTCTTCTCCAGCACGACGACGTCGCGCTGGCCGGCCTTGGCGAGGTGGTAGGCGATGGAACAGCCGACGGCGCCACCGCCGATGATGACGATGCGGGCTTGGGCGGGAAGGGCCACTAGCGCAGTTCTCCGAGATACCAGTCGAGGAAGTGCGCCACGTTGCGTTCACGCACGAGGGAGAAGGGACCGGGCGTGTAGGCGTGCGAGCTGACGCCGGCCTGCTGGTCCTCGCAGATCTTCCAGTCCTGCCGGTTGGTGAGGTCCCAGATCGGCAGCAGGCGCTCGATCGTGTAGTCCTTGCCCTCGACCGCCTTCTCGTCGACCAGCCAGTAGCCGCGCACATGGGTCTCGTCGGGCCCGATCGGCGTCAGTCGCGCGGCGGCGGCGTAGTCGCAATTGGTGTGCTGCCAGAAGTTGGGGAACACGGTGGTGCGCAAGGTGCCCGAGTCCCATTCCCTAATGTCGCCCATCAGGCAGGACAGCGGCTTGCCGTCCATGCTCTGGGTCACGAAGCCTTCCATCACCGGCGTGCGATGGCAGCGCCACGACACGCCGGTCATGGTCGACATGGCGTCGCCCTCGTCGAGGCCGAGCGCGCGGAAGCGGGCGTTGGCGCGGGCGACGATGGCGTCCATGCCGGGCTGCAGCGAGGGATCGAGCATCGCCATGTCTCGCTGCACGTCATAGGCGGCGGTGTTGTATTCCTTGTGGTTGGGCGGGCAGTGGTAGCACTCGCGGTTGTTCTCGAAGACGATTTTCCAGTTCGCCTTCACCACATAGTCGACCTGATGCGCGATCTTGGCGCGCTCGATGGCGTGCGGCTTCATCTTGCGGCGGATGGTCGCCAGCGCCTCGGAAAAATCGGGCGGCTGGTCTGCCAGCGAGACGAACAGCAGGCCGGCGGCGTTCTCGATCGCGACGGGCTTCAGCGACAGGCTTTCCTTGTCGACGCCGAACTCGCGGCGCGTGTCGAGCACCAGCGCGCCGTCGAGTTCGTAGGTCCAGCGGTGATAGGGGCAGACCAGCCGGTGGCCATGGCCCGCCTCGGTGCTGCAGATCGTGGATCCGCGATGGCGGCAGACGTTGTGGAAGGCGCGTATCTCGCCGTCGCGGCCGCGGACGGCGATGATCGATTCGGTCCCCACCCGGTAGGTGAAGTAGTCGCCCGGCCTGGGGACTTGGAAGGCGTATCCGGCGAACAGCCAATGGCGGTGCTGGATGCGCGCCAGATCGGCGGCAAAGACCTCCGGGGCCGTGTAAAACGCCCGTTCCAGCGGGCCGCCGGGCTTGTGCCGGGCGACCAGCTGGGCGATTTCCGGTGACAAGGCGTGACGCGCCGACAGTCCCGTGCCGTCCATTCTGGCTCTCCTCTTGCTTGAGAACCGTAGCATGACGGCCTTGCCCATCCCCACCTCCATGTTAAGGTTTTGTGAAGGGCGGCGCGCTGGGGATGGGCGCTGTCACGAATGCGTCATCCGGCGCGTGTAGCGAGGCGACGGCTATGTCGCCGGACGGGGAGACAATAATGGGCAAGACTTCAATTCTGCGGCGTGTGGTGCTAGCAGGGGCAACCGCCCTCGCGGCAACCGGGTTCGCCACCAGCGCATGGGCGCAAAAGACCAAGCTCACGGTCTATACGGCGCTCGAGAACGAGCAGCTCGAGCCGTTCAAGAAGGCGTTCGAGGGCGATAATCCCACGATCGAGATCGCCTGGGTGCGCGATTCGACCGGCGTGGTGACGGCCAAGCTGATCGCCGAGAAGGACAACCCCCGCGCCGACGTGATCTGGGGACTCGCCGCCTCGAGCGTCGGCCTGTTCGCCAGCATGGGCATGATCGAGCCCTACACGCCGGCCGGTGCGGCGGCGCTGAAGCCGATGTTCAAGAGCGGCAAGAACCCCGAGATCTGGGTCGGCATGGACGCCTATCTTGCGGTCGTGTGCTTCAACACCGCCGAAGCCGCCAAGGGCAAGAAGGCCAAGCCCGCGAGCTGGGCCGACCTCACCAAGCCCGAGTACAAGGACTCGATCGTCATGCCGAACCCGGCCTCGTCGGGCACCGGCTACCTCACGGTCGCGGGCTGGCTCACCCTCATGGGCGAGGACGCCGGCTGGAAGTTCATGGACGCGCTGCACCAGAACGTGGCGCAGTACCTCCATTCCGGATCGGCGCCTTGCGTTCAGGCCGCCAAGGGCGAACGCCTGATCGGCATCGGCTTCGACATGCGTGGCGCCTCGGAAAAGACCAAGGGCGCGCCGCTCGACCTGATCGTGCCCAAGGAAGGCCTCGGCTGGGAAATGGAAGTCACGGCCATCATGAAGGGGACCAAGAACCTCGCGGCGGCCAAGAAGCTCGCCGACTGGTCGGCCTCGCTCAAGGCCAACGAACTCTACAGCAAGTACTACGCCATCGTCGCCAATCCGGCCGTCAAGTCGATGCCGGCCAACTATCCAGCCGACGGCGAGAAGCTGATGGCCAAGATGGATGTCGAGTGGATGGCCAAAAACCGGGCGCGCATCCTGGCGGAATGGACCAAGCGCTACGACAGCAAGTCGGCGCCCAAGGCGAAGTGACGAACTTCCTCGAAGTCCGCGACCTCTCCAAGCGGTTCGGCGACTTCACGGCCCTCGGCAGCGTCTCGCTCGATGTTGCCGAGGGTGAGTTCGTCTGCTTCCTCGGACCGTCGGGCTGCGGCAAGACCACGTTGCTGCGCGCCATCGCCGGTCTCGATCCGCAGACGTCGGGCACGATCCGCCAGAAGGGACGGGATGTGTCGGCGCTGCCGCCGGCCCAACGCGACTTCGGCATCGTCTTCCAGTCCTACGCGCTGTTCCCCAACCTCACGGTGGCCGACAACGTCGGCTACGGGCTGGTGAGCCGGCGCCAGGGCCGTGCCGAGATAAGGAAGCGCGTGGCCGAGCTTCTGGCGCTGGTCGGCCTGCCCGATTCAGGTTCCAAGCACCCTGCCCAGCTTTCCGGTGGCCAGCAGCAGAGGGTGGCGCTGGCGCGCGCGCTCGCGACCTCGCCCGGCCTGCTGCTGCTCGACGAACCCCTCTCTGCCCTCGACGCCCGCGTGCGGCTCCGGCTGCGCCATGAGATCAAGGCGTTGCAGCGCAGGCTGGGCGTCACCACCATCATGGTGACGCACGACCAGGAGGAGGCCCTGACCATGGCCGATCGCATCGTGGTGATGAACCACGGCGCGATCGAACAGGTGGGCTCGCCGCAGGAAATCTACCGTCAGCCGGCAACTGCCTTCGTGGCGGACTTTGTGGGCTCGATGAACTTCCTCAACGGCACGCTCATGGCGGTCGACAAGGTCAAGGTCGCCGATCTCACCTTCACCTGCCCGCCACAGGATGGCCTGGCGCCGGGTCTCAAGATGCAGCTCTGCATCCGGCCCGAGGACGTGCGGGTGCGCGACCTGCCGGCCGACGTCCAGAACCGCGTCCCGGTCGAGGTCGGCGATCTCGATTTCGTCGGCGCCTTCTGCCGCGCCACGCTCAAGGTGCGCTCGGCGCCCGACGTCCTGCTGACGGCGGATTTCTCCAGCAACCTGATCCGCGACCTCGACGTCCGGCTGGGCACCCAGCTCGACGTGGCGTTGCCGCCGGACAGGCTGCGGGTGTTCGCGGCGTGAGCCTTGCCGCCCCCGCGCTGCGGATAAGCCTGTCACGGGACGACCTGGCGATGCGTGCCGGCGTCCTGGCGTTCGTGGGGGTCCTGCTGCTGATCGTCGGCCTGCCGCTGTGGGCGCTGCTCGCCAAGGGCTTCGAGGACGGCGATGGCCGCTACGTCGGGATGGCCAACTACGTCTCGTACTTTTCGACTCCGGCGCTGTTCAACTCGGCCCTGAACAGCTTCCATGTCGCGGCCGTGTGCACGGCGATCGTGGTGCCGCTTGCCTTCCTCTATGCCTACGCACTCACCCGCGCGGTCCTGCCGGGTAAGTGGCTGTTCCAGGGCATCTCGCTGATCCCGATCTTCGCCCCCTCGCTGCTGCCGGGCCTGGCGCTGGTCTACCTGTTCGGCAACCAGGGCTTCTTCAAGAGCCTGATCGGCGGCTCGATCTACGGCTTCGACGGCATCGTGATCGCCCAGGTCTTCTACTGCTTCCCGCATGCCACGATGATCATGGTGACGGCGCTCGCCACCGCCGACGCCCGGCTCTACGAGGCGGCCGATGCCCTGGGCGCCTCCAAGATCCGCGTCTTCTTCACCGTGACGCTGCCCGGCGCGAAATACGGCCTGATCAGCGCGGCGCTGGTCGTGTTCACCCTGGTGATCACCGATTTCGGCATTGCCAAGGTGATCGGCGGCAACTTCAACGTGCTGGCGACCGACGTCTATAAGCAGGTGATCGGCCAGCAGAACTTCTCGATGGGTGCGGTGGTCGGCATGGTGCTGCTGGCGCCGGCGGCCCTTGCCTTCGTCGTCGACCGGCTGGTCCAGCGCAAGCAGGTAGCGTTGCTCACCGCCCGTGCCGTGCCGCTGATCCCCAAGCCCAAGTTCGGCCGCGACCTCTTCTTCACCGCGTTCTGCACCTTGGTGTCGGCCGGTATCCTCGCCATCCTCGGCATGGCAGCGTGGGGCTCACTGATCAAGTACTGGCCGTACAACCTCAGCCTCACCTGGGCGAACTACGCCTTTGCCAACTTCGACGCCAACGGCTGGGAGTCCTATTTCAACTCGTTGCGCATGGCGGCAGGGGCGGCGATCGCCGGCACGGCGCTGATGTTCGTGGGTGCGTGGCTGAACGAGAAGACCCGGGGCTTCGGCTGGGTGCGGGGCGTGGTCCAGCTGCTCGCCTTCCTGCCGATGGCCGTCCCCGGCATCGTGCTGGGCCTGGGCTACATTTTTTTCTTCAATGCTCCTCACAACCCCCTCAACTTCCTCTACGCCACCATGGCCATCCTGGTGATCAACACGGTGGCGCACTTCTATACGGTGGGCCATCTTACGGCGACGACGGCCCTGAAGCAGATCGATCCCGAATTCGAATCGGTCTCGGCCTCGCTCAAGGTGCCGGTATGGAAGACCTTCGCCCGCGTCACCGTACCGATCTGCCTGCCGTCGATCCTCGACATCGCGATCTACCTGTTCGTCAATGCCATGACGACGGTGTCATCGGTGATCTTCCTCTACGCGCCCGACACAAAGCTTGCCTCGGTCGCGGCGGTGAACATCGAGGAGACCGGCGCCACGGCCGCCGCGGCGGCCCTCTGCATCGTGATCGTGGCGACCTCGGCCGTGGTCAAGGCACTGCACCTGCTGGCCGACCGCTTCCTGTTCGCTCGCCTGCAGGCCTGGCGGAGGCGCTGAGCGCCGAAGGGAGGGGAACCATGCGGATCGATCAATTCGCCGTGGCGGCGGGCCATGTCGTCGAACTGGTCGGTGTCGGCGTGCTGATCGCCGGTGCCGCACTCGCCTGCGGCGCTTTCCTGCTCCGGCTGGCGCGGCGGATGTCGTTCCGGGAGGCCTACCAGGAGCTGCGCGCCGACCTCGGACGGGCGATCCTGCTCGGGCTGGAATTCCTGGTGATCGCCGACATCATCGGCACGGTGGCCGTCGAGCCGACGCTGCAGAACCTCGGTGTGCTGGCCGTCATCGTGGCGATCAGGACGCTGCTGAGCTTCGCGCTCGAGCTGGAGGTGAGCGGGCGCTGGCCCTGGCAGCGGGGCCGCGAGCCGGCCAGCGGAGGAAGGCCCAGCGGAGGAAATCCCAGCGGAGGAAGTCCATGAAGCAGCTTCGCATCCCCGCCGTCTACATGCGCGGCGGCACCAGCAAGGGCGTGTTCTTCCTTGCCCGCGACCTGCCGGCCGATGCCGCGGCGCGCGACCGGATCCTGATGCGCGTGATCGGTAGCCCCGACCGCTACGGCAAGCACACCGACGGCATGGGTGGCGCCACCTCGAGCACAAGCAAGGTGGTGATCATCTCCAGGTCCGAGCGTGCGGGCTGCGACGTCGACTACCGCTTCGGTCAGGTGGCGATCGACCGGCCGGTGATCGACTGGTCGGGCAATTGCGGCAACCTGAGCGCCGCCGTCGGTCCGTTCGCGCTCGGCATGGGGCTGGTCGAGGGACCGGCCGACGGCATCGCGACGGTGAACATCTGGCAGGCCAACATCGGCAAGATGATCGTCAACCACGTGCCCATGCAGGGCGGCGAGGTGCAGGAGCTGGGCGGCTTCGAGCTGGACGGCGTGGCCTTCCCTGCGGCGGAGGTGAAGGTCGAGTTCCTCGATCCCGCGGCGGACGGGGAAGGCGACAGCGCGGGCGGCGCGATGTTTCCCACCGGCCGCCGCATCGACACGCTCGACGTGCCGGGCGTCGGCCGTATCGTGGCGACGCTGATCAACGCCGGCGATCCGACGATCTTCGTTGATGCCGCCGAATTCGGCCTCGAGGGCACGGAGCTGCAGGGCGACATCAACGACGACAAGGCGCTGCTGGGCCGCGTCGAAGCCGTGCGCGCACTGGGCGCCGTGGCCATGGGGCTCGTCGCCACGCCCGAGGAAGCGACTCAGAAGCGGCCGCATACGCCGAAGCTCGCATTCGTCGCCAAACCGGCCCCTTACACGGCGTCGGACGGCCGCAAGGTCGAGGCCGGCTCGATCGACCTGCTGGCCCGCATCTTCTCCATGGGCGTGCTGCATCACGCCATGACCGGCACCGGCGCCGTCGCCATCGCGGCTGCGGCGGCGATCCCCGGCACGGTCGTCAGCCGCGTGGCACCGGCCGGCGCCGACGGCCGCGTGCGCTTCGGCCATCCCTCGGGAACGCTCGGCGTCGGCGCCGAGGCCCGCGAGGAAGGCGGGCAATGGACCGTGAGCAAGGTGATGATGAGCCGCTCCGCCCGCCGCCTGATGGAGGGTTGGGTGCGGGTGCCGGATGCCTGATCGCTTCGATGTCGTCGTCGTGGGCGGCGGCGCGATGGGATCGTCCGTCGCGTATCATTTGAAGTCCGCCCCAAACTTCGCCGGCACCGTCGTGGTGGTCGAGCGCGATCCGACCTATGCGCGTGCCTCGTCGGCGCTGTCGGCAAGCTCGATCCGTCAGCAGTTCTCGACGCCACTCAACATCCACCTCTCGCGCTACGGCATCGGCTTCCTGCGCCGTGCGCCCGAGCTGCTGGGCGTCGACCTCGGGCTGAAGGAGCCGGGCTATCTCTTCCTCGCGTCGCGGGCAGGAGAGCCGGTGCTGCGCGCCAACAACGCGATCCAGCGCGGCGAGGATTGTTCGGTCGAGCTGCTCGATCCGGTGGCGCTCGCGGCGCGCTTCCCGTGGATATCGACGGAGGGGATCGCGCTCGCCTCGCACGGCACCGCCAACGAGGGCTGGTTCGACGGGCCGGCGCTGATGCAGGGTTTCAGGCGCAAGGCACGCGAGCTGGGCGCCGAGTACATCGCCGACGAGGTGGCGCAGCTGGCGCCCGATGCCGTCACCCTGCGCTCGGGGCGCAGGATCGAGGCCGGCTCGGTCGTGCTGGCGGCCGGGCCGTGGTCGGGGCAAGTGGCCGCGACAGCCGGCATCGCTCTCCCGGTCGAGCCGCGGCGACGCTCGGTGTTCGTGCTCGACGTGCGCGTGCCGCCCGGCCCGCTTTCTCCGAACTCGGCGCCACTCACCATCGATCCGTCGGGCGTGTGGTTCCGGCCCGAGGGCCGCTTCCATCTTGCCGGCACGACGCCGGCCGCCGGCAACGATCCGCCCGAGCCGCCGCTCGAGGTCCAGCACGCCGAATGGGACGACATGGTCTGGCCGGCGCTGGCGGCGCGGGTGCCCGCTTTCGAGGCGGCCAAGGTGGTGAATTCCTGGGCGGGCTATTACGAATACAACACCTTCGACCAGAACGGCATCGTCGGCCGCCATCCCGATTTCGAGAGCCTGATCTTCGCCACGGGCTTCTCCGGCCACGGCATCCAGCAGTCGCCGGCGGTCGGCCGCGCCATTGCCGAGCTGATCGTGCATGGCAGCTATCGCACGATCGATCTCAGTCCCTTCGGTTATGAACGCATATCCGCAGGGCGGCCTATCCGGGAGCTCAACGTGGTGTGATACTCTCGCCACAACGCGAGGAGAATGACGTGCCCGATCAAGCCCTGGTCAATTCGGATCTGCAGTCCGCGCTCATCGAAGCGCGCCAGGCTTACGCCGACAGCAATCCCAAAAGCCTCGGCCGCCACCAGGAGGCGTGCGAGGCGATGCCGGGCGGCAACACCCGCACCACGTTGCACAATTCGCCGTTTCCCCTCACCGTCGTGCGCGGCGAGGGCTGCCGCCTGTGGGATGCCGACGGCCACGAATATATCGACGTGCTGGGCGAATATACCGCCGGCATCTACGGCCATTCGCATCCGGTGATCCGCGCCGCCATCGACAAGGCGTTGAACCATGGCTGGAACTACGGCGGCCGCAACGCCAACGAGGCCAAGCTCGCCAAGCTGATCGCCGACCGCATGCCGTCGATCGACCTGGTGCGCTTCACCAACTCGGGCACCGAGGGCAACGTGATGGCTCTGGCCGGCGCCCGCGTCTTCGCCCAGCGCAAGGGCCGAGCGACGGCCGGCAAGGTCATGGTGTTCCACGGCGGCTATCACGGCGGCGTGCTCTATTTCGTGAGCGGCGGCAGCCCGGTGAACATTCCCTACGACTACGTCGTGGCGCCGTACAACGACATCGAGGGCACGCGGGCGCTCCTGGCCAAGCACGGCGAGGAGCTGTTCGCCGTGCTGCTGGAGCCGATGCAGGGCAGCCACGGCTGTCTGCCGGGTGACGTCGATTTCCTGAAGATGGTGCGCGAGGAAACCCGCGCCCGGGGAATCACGATGATCTTCGACGAGGTCATGACCTCGCGGCTCTCGCCCGGCGGCCTGCAGGAGAAGCACGGCGTCATCCCCGACATGACGACACTCGGCAAATACATCGGCGGCGGCATGTCGTTCGGCGCCTTCGGCGGCCGGCGCGACATCATGGAGCTGTTCGATCCGACAAAGGCCGATTCGCTGCCGCACGCCGGCACCTTCAACAACAACGCGCTCACCATGGCGGCGGGCGTCGCGGGCTACGGCGAGGTCTATACGCCTGCGGCGGCGGCGGAGCTGAACGCCCGCGGCGAGAAGATCCGCGAGCGGCTGAACGCGATCTGCGCGAAGAACAAGGTGGCGTTCCAGTTCTCCGGCATCGGCTCGATGATGACGGCACACGCCACGTCGCGGCCGATCAGGACGGCGGCCGACATCGCGGCCGGCAGCCAGGACGCGAAGGAGCTGTTCTTCTTCGACATGATGGCCGCCGGCATCTGGATCGCCCGGCGCGGCTTCGTCGCGCTCAACATCATGATCGGCGAGGCCGAGGGCGACCGCTTCGTGGCCGCGGTCGAGGAATTCGTCATGGCGCGCAAGGCGCTGTTGCAGGTGAAATGACCGACCCGAAGAACTTTCCCCAGCCGGTCTCCGGCACGGTTAGCCCGCGCTTCGGCGACATCGCCACCTTCATGCGCCTGCCGCTGTTCCGCGATCCGGCCGAGGTCGAGATCGGCATGGTCGGCGTGCCGTGGGACGGCGGCACCACCAACCGGCCGGGTGCGCGGCACGGCCCGCGCCAGATGCGCGATCTTTCCACCATGATGCGCCGCATCCACCATGTGACGGGTGTGGCGCCTTATGAACTCGCCAGGTGCGGCGACCTCGGCGATACGCCGGTCAATCCCGCCAGCCTCGACGATTCGCTCGAGCGCATCGAGAAGCACTTCGCCAGGATCCATGCCGCCGGGGTCGTGCCGCTGTCGGCGGGCGGCGATCATCTCGTGACCCTGCCGATCATGCGCGCCATTGCCGGCGCCGGAAGCAGGAACCGGCCGCTCGGCATGGTGCATTTCGACGCCCACAGCGATACCTGGGACACCTATTTCGGCGGCTACAAGTACACCCACGGCACGCCGTTCCGGCGCGCCGTCGAGGAGGGGCTTTTGGATCCCCAGCGCGTGGTCCAGATCGGCATCCGCGGCTCGCTCTACAAGCGCGACGACAACCAGTGGGCGGTCGACCAGGGCATGCGGGTCATCACCATCGAGGAATACTTCGACCTCGGCGTGGAGAAGGTGATCGCCGAGGCGCGCCGCGTGGTGGGTACCGGCCCGGCCTATGTCAGCTTCGACGTCGACGGCCTCGATCCCGCCTTCGCGCCCGGCACCGGCACGCCCGAGATCGGCGGCTACACCCCGCACGAGGCGCAGCGCATGCTGCGCGGCCTGCGCGGTCTCGACCTCGTGGGCGGCGACGTCGTCGAAGTCTCGCCGCCCTTCGACATGAGCGGCAACACTGCGCTCGTGGGCGTCACCATGATGTGGGAGATCCTCTGCCTGCTGGCCGAATCGGTGGCCAGGCGGAAGGGGCGCCTCCGGGCCTAGACGAACAGGAAGTCCGATGCGCCTGGCAGCGCAGTTACACCCTGCAGAGTCAGGGTGTCACCATTGGTGCCGGTGATCATGGTGTCGTGGCCGCCGTTGACCAGAGCGCTGTGCGCCTGGACGTAGGCGTAATTGGCGAACTCCGAGGTCGGCAGCGAGATCCTGTCCGTCGCCGACGTGAAGTCGGTGATGGCCGCCTGGCCGAAAAATGGCGTGTAGGCGAAAGTGTCGGCGCCGCCACCGCCAGTCGTCAGGTCGTTGAAGACGCTGTCGATGGTCTGGCTGATCGACGAGCCGATGATTCGGTGGCTACCGTCGTTCATGTTGTAGATCTCGAGGGCCAGCGCGCTGCTCGCCGTGAGGTCGACCTCGTAGGTCGAATATTCCTTGTTCTGGACGTTGGTGTAATAGAATTTCTGTCCAGTGAGGACGCCGTCACTGGCGGCGTAGTCGTACTCGTAAGCCGAATATTCCTTGCTGACGATGCCGCTCCACACTTCCTTGATCTTCTTGCCCGTTGCGTCGAGGCCAACCTCGTAGTCCCTATAGGCTTGGCCGGTAATGCCTGTCTGGAAATATGTCTGGCCGGTCAGGATGCCATCTCCATTGGCGTAGTCGTTCTCCCACGACGAGTAGACCTGGCTGCCGGTGATCAGGCCGCCGGTGAAGACGTCCCGGATCAGGTGGCCGTTGGCGTCGAGGTGCTGCTCGTGGCCGGTATAGTTCTGGGCGACAATGTCCGTGGTGAAGTACTTCTGGCCCACGAAGTGACTGCCGGTGCTGTTGATGATGTAGTCGTTTTCGTAGGACGAGTAGAGTTGGCCTGTGATGCCGCTGTAGAAAAGGCGCGTCGTCACGCCAGCAGCGTTGATGTCGTGCTCGTAGGCCGCATAGGGCTGGCCCTGCACGTTGGCGAAGAAGTACTTCTGTCCGATCAGGCCATTGTTCGGAAGGGTGCTCGCGTAGCCGGCGGCGTAGTCGTACTCATAAGCATAATACGCCTGTCCGGAAACCCCGGTGAAATGGTAGCTGGTCAGCCGGTTCGATCCATCGTAGTCCGCGTCGTAGCCGGTGTATGCTTGGCCCGTGATGCCGGTATGGAAGTACTTCGCTCCGGACAACTCGTTGCGGTGGTTGTAGTCGTATTCCATGGAAGAATACGCTTGGCCGGTGACGCTCATCAGGATGTTGTGCGTGCCGGTCATCTTGTCGATGGCCGCGCCATCGGCCTGATACTGGGCATAGGTGATGGACAGGGTGGGCGCCACGGCATCCGTGAAGCCGATCTGCTGCAAGTGGGTGTTGGCAGCCAGGGCATCGATCGCGGCGGCCACATTGGCCGCCTTGTCCTGCACGATCAGCTTGTAAGGCGAGTTGTTGGCGTTCTGCGTCACGGCGAGAGCGCCGGCGTCTCCGGTGATCTGGCTCACCTTCACGGTCAGCGCGTTGTTGTCCGAAATCGCGATCGAGGTCGGCACGTTGGCGCCGTAGGTGTCGAGATTGCTCGACACATGGGCGGCTGTATCGGAGATGGCGCCGAGGGCCGCCACGCCCGTCACGGTGATGCCCAACGCAACGCTCGGGCCCGTCGAATACTGTGTGACGCCGTCGGCCAGCATCTCGGTGACCGTGGCGGTATAGGTGCCATTGCCGAGCAGGAGGCCCGTCGCCGTCTGCCACTGGCCGTCGAGGTCGGCCGTGGTCTGCAGCACGGCGGAAAACGTTGCCCTTGGCGTCGTCGCGATGACGTTGATCTGGGCCACGTGCCCCGGGACCATCTTGTTCGTCCAGTCGGAAACCAGGCCGAATGTGTTCGGCGGGCCGAGACGCGCCGGCGGATTGGGGGAAAGCGTCGGCACGCCGGTATGCGTGGCGAGATTGGTCCCGGTCCAGCCGAACGCCAGGGCATCGGGGTTGCTAAGGGTGAGAGTAGGAGCGGGCGTCTGGGGAACGGCGCCCGGCGGATTGACCGAGGCGTTGAGCCCGGTTCCATTCTGATCGGGGAAGGCCGTGAACACGCCGCCCGGGAGCGTGCCGGCCACAGGCGCCGCCTGCGGGCTCCCCGACAGTGTCGACAATGCCGTATCGTAGGAATTCGTGAGAAGGCTCGGCGGCAGCGACGTTGCCACGTTCAGGTCGAGGGGGAGAACGTTTACATTGTTGAAAGCTGCAGTCGTGACGGTCGCACCACCGTCCACGGCCGCCGTTTGGCTTGATCCGTTGACAGGCGGGAGCACGAACGAAAGCGACCCGGCACTGGCATCGGCGGCCGCCTTTGCATAGAAGTCGTAGACTTTCTGCCCGCCGGAAGGGTTGAAGAGAACCAGCTGATACCAGTAAACTTCCCCAGCGGTGACTATCGCCGGCATCGGCAGATTTACATTGAATGTCCCGCTTGTCCCCGGCGTTCCTGATGACGTCCATGAACCGGGCGATCCGGTGACGGTGAAGGTCTGCCAGATGTTGCCGTTGGATTGAAGCGGCACATACTCGAACTGGCCTTGGCCCGTATAGATGCCGAGTAGGGCGCTCGCATCGGCGCGAAGATTGGTTGCGCCCTCGTTTCCATTCACCTGGATCTGCAGGCCACCGGGCGCACCGGGAGGGGGCCCGCTTACTGGGAGCGCGGCAACTGTCGGGATCAGGTAGTCCGCCTGTTTGCTTGCCAGGGGAAGATAGTTGGCGCCGATCGGCTGCCTATAGAAAGACGACGTTTCGTTCGATCCGTAGACGAAGAGGTCGATATTGCTGACGTTGTTGGCCTGGCTCTGCCCTCCCGCGGCATTGGGCTCGCCCAGCGAGATCAGGGGGCCTGGCGTCAGGCCGACGGCCAGATTGTCGGAAAAGGCCGATCCGTAAGCGTTCGCATTGTTCAGGAACAGTTCGCTGTAAGCATCGTTGTGAACGGTCGTCGGTATGGTGTTGGTGCGATACCCGTCGAAAGCATAGGTCGGCGACTGGTTGATGGAATTATCCAGGTTGATGGGACCGCCCGCCAGATTGTTGGTCGTAAGTCGGTTGAGCGAGTTCGATTGCTCAGCGATCGCTCCCCAGTATCCGCCGGTAAAACCCGTGAACAGCTGAGTAAGGACGTTCCCCCATTGATTGTTGGCCGACACACCGAATGCGTTCGTGGTGGCCGGGATTCCGGGCGCGGCGCCACTGCCGGGGATCAGGTAGGGCTGCGTCAGATAGGGGTCCTGCCAGACTGTCGCGGTGCCCTGTCCCGCCGCATAGAGGTTCGATTCAAGCACGCTCCTGCTCAAGGCGATGTAGCCCTTGGTCTGGCTGGTTTCGCTGGGAACGAATACGAAATAGGTGTCCGCCGCCCCCCATCCGTTGGTTCCGGTGTTGTCCGGCAACACAACGCTTCGGACCAGGTAATCGTAATAGGACGGGTTGTGATAGACACCCAGCGCGTCGGGCGCGCCCTGGAATGCGCCGTGGATTCGGACGTCCGTCAGGCCGGCGAACGTATCAAGGTACTGATCCCAGACACCGGTCGGATAGGGGCTGAGGCCGGGAATGGATGTATTGGAAGGCGAAACGAAGAGTGCTGTCTCCGGTGGGTTCGTGGTGGGCGGATGGGGCGGCGGGTTTCCCAGAGGGCTGGTCGGGACAGCCGGATAAGGGACGTTCGCTGTCGTTGCCGTAGGGAACTGACCTGTCAGTTTCTCCGTCATCTGGGCACCCGACAGGGCAAAGCCGCGCGAATCCGTCGAACTGTCGCTGTATTCGACACGAACGGCGGTATTGCGCGAGAAACCGGAGATCCCGGTAAGATCTCCCGTGTCTGCGCCCGCCCCGGAGAGCGTATATTCGAACTGGGAGTAGCCGAAATTCCAGGCTGAGCTGTTGGGCGCAATGTTGCCGATCGCCGAGCCGATACTGCTCGGGAGATCTGTGTGACCGGCGACGGGCTCGCTTTGAAGCAGAAAGAAGAGCGTTCCGCTGCTCACGTATTGCTGGGTCGCGTTGGTGAGCGGCACCTTGATGTAGTAGTAACCACTGGTTGCATCCAGCCCGACGGGATGAGTCGCATCCGGATGGGTAGGATCGCCGGGATTGATCAGCAACTGCCCATCGATGATCAAAGGTGTGGTGTTGTTCGTCGCGCCGAGGTCGACATTCGGTTCGCCGGTTCCAAATACCGGGGAGACAGGAGTGCCGGTCGGAGGTTGGGCGTTCCAAAGATAAGCCCACACGGGAGCGCTGCCTTGACCGGTCGACTGGCCCGTAACTTCCTGAACGAAGGCCGGCGTCATCCAAAACGTCAGGGTGGTCCCGTTGGTTTGGCTGGCATTTTGTGGGGTTGAAGCTGCAGGCGGGGCAGGTGCTGGCGTGGGCGTGGGCACGGGCATGGCGCAACTCTCTACTTGGAGCCGATGACGTCAACGCTTTGCGCTTCTCGGCAACAGGTAATCATCCGACATCACCGCAAGTCAACAGGCGGGTTGCCCGAGGAACATTGAGAATATTCAACGTTCCACTTGGGCGGCGAGTCGATGGCAATGACTCGCACCGCCCGCGTCTGGAAGGGCATATGGCTAGGCAGCCAGTTCGAGAATCTCCCGTACCTCGGCCGGCGTCGGAATCGGGCGCGGGTTGCGCGGAATCCACGGCGTGCCCATCGCCTGCGTGGCGATGCGGTCGAAATGCTCCTTGCCGATTTTCACTTCGGAAAGGCTGCGCGGCATGCCGAGGCCGCGGATGAACGTGTCGAGCACATCACCCGCGTCCTTGCCGGGATGGCCCATGGCGTTGGCGATCAGGGCCTGGCGGTCGGCGTTGGCCGATTTGTTCCAGCGCATCACCGCCGGCAGCATGATGCAGGAGGTGTGGCCGTGCGGGATGTCGAAGACCGCGCCCAGGACGTAGCCGATGCCATGGCTGGCACCCATCGGCACGCCGGCCACCAGGGGCGCCATCGAGAGCCAGGCGCCGATCTGGCAGTCGAGCCGGGCCTGCATGTCGGAGGGATCCGCCTTCACCCGCGGCAGGCCGCGCGCCAGCATCGACAGCCCATGCAGCGCTGAGGCGTCGCCGTAGGGGCTGGCCTCGTTGGAACAGATGCCCTCGACGCAATGGTCGACGGCGCGGATGCCGGTGGACAGCCACAGCCACATCGGCGTGTGTCGCGTCACCGCCGGGTCGAGCACCACCGCCTGGGGAACGATGCCGGGGTGGCGGAACAGCTCCTTCATCTTGGTGCGTTCGTCGGTGACTCCGGAGATGGGCGAGAATTCGCCGGCCGAGAGCGTCGTCGGGACGGAGATTTGACGCACAGTGGGCGGCTTCACCACCGCTGGCGCGCGCACCTGGTCGAGGGCCTCGGGTGTGCGGATATCGTTGGCGAGACAGAGCTGTACGGCCTTGGCGCCGTCGGTGATCGAGCCGCCGCCCAGGGTGACGATGAGATCGGCTCTTGCTGCGCGTACCTGCTCGGCCGCCGCGATCACCGCCGCACGCGGCGTGTGCGGCGGCATCCGGTCGAACGTGCCGACGCAATGATTACCCAGAGCCCGGCGCAGCCGGTCGATTTCGTCGGTCTCGCGGTTGAGCGTGCCGCTGACCATCAGGAAGACGCGCTCGGCCTGCTGGCGCTTCACCAGCTCCGACACGGCCGCATCCGCCGGCTTGCCGTATTCGACTTCCTCCATCCTGCTGAAAACAACCCGTCCCGAGGTGGTCATGCTCTTCCTCCCGATATTTTGCTATCGTGCCGGCGAAACTCGGCAAGGGGAAGCATGACCGGCACAAGGGATGGCGCCATCGGGCGCGCGGAGAAGTATTTCGACGATGGCGGATTTCTGGAGGAGCTGCAGCGGCGGGTGGGGATTCCCACCACCAGCCAGGAGGCCGACTCCATGCCGGCGCTGCTGGAATACGTCTCGGGCGAGATGACGGAGTCGCTGACCAAGCTCGGCTACGACTGCACGGTGCAGCCCAATCCGCGCGCCGAGTACGGCCCGTTCCTGATCGCCCGCCGGATCGAGGATCCCGCCAAGCCGACCGTCCTGACCTATGGTCACGGCGACGTGATCCGCGGCCAGGAAGAGCAGTGGCGCGCCGGCCTGTCGCCCTGGAAGATCGTGGTCGAGGGCGACCGCATGTACGGCCGCGGCACCGCCGACAACAAGGGCCAGCACACGATCAACATCGCAGCGCTGGCCTGCGTGCTGCAGGAGCGCGGCTCGCTTGGATTCAACTCGACGATCCTGATCGAGACCGGCGAGGAAACCGGCTCGCCCGGCCTCGCCGATTTCTGCAAGGCCAACAAGGCGGCGCTCGAGGCCGACGCCCTGATCGGCTCGGACGGGCCCAGGCTCGACCATCGCCGGCCGACGATCTTCGGCGGCACGCGCGGCACGATGAACTTCAATTTGAAGCTCACGATGCGAGAGGGCGGACATCATTCAGGCAACTGGGGCGGCCTGCTGGCCAACCCCGGCATCATCATGGCCCATGCGCTGGCCACCATCACCGACGAGCGCGGGCAGATAAAGGTGCCGGAGTGGCGGCCCAAGACGTTGACCAATTCGGTGCGCGCTGCCCTGGCCGATGCCCATATCGACGCCGGCGAGAACGCGCCGACGATCGATCCGGAATGGGGCGAGAAGTCGCTGACGCCGGTCGAGCGCGTGTTCGGCTGGAACAGCTTCGAGGTGCTGGCTTTCAAGACCGGCAACCCCGATCGTCCGGTCAATGCCATCCCGCCCAGCGCCATTGCCTACTGCCAGCTGCGCTTCGTCGTCGGTACCGATCCGCACGACATCATCCCGGCGCTCCGGCGCCATCTCGCCAGGCACGGCTTTGGCCAGATCGAGATCGAGGCGGCGCGCGACGTGATCATGAACGCCACCCGGCTCGATCCGGAGAACCCGTGGGCGAAGTTCGCCGCCGCCTCGATCGGAAAGACGGCCGGCCAGAAGCCCAACATGCTTCCCAATCTCGGCGGCTCGCTGCCCAACGAGGTCTTCACCGACATTCTCGGCATGCCGACGGTGTGGGTGCCGCACTCCTACGCCGCCTGCTCCCAGCACGCGCCGAACGAGCACCTGCTGGCGCCTGTCGCACGCGACGGGCTACGGCTGATGACCGGCATATTCTGGGACCTCGGTGCGCAGGGCCGCCCGGGATAGGCTGGCGGAATGTTGTCCGCTGACGAGGCTGCCGATCTGATTGAGGCCATAGCGGCCCGTCAGGACCGTGCGGCCTTCGCCAGCTTGTTCCGCCATTTCGCGCCGCGCATAAAAGCCTTCATCATCCGGGGCGGCACGGATGCAGAGACCGCGCAGGAAGTGGCCCAGGAGGCGCTGGTCATGGTGTGGCGGAAGGCCGCCAACTTCGACCGCAACCGGGCGTCGGCCGCCACCTGGGTCTACGCCATCGCCCGCAACAAGCGAATCGACCTGCTGCGCCGCAGCGCCCGGCCGATCGACACCGAGGACTGGCTGGTCGTCTATGCGCCGGAAGGCGAGGACGCCGACAAATCCGTCCTGACGGGGCAGACGTATACCCGGGTGAAGGAACTGCTGGGCGACCTGTCGGCCGACCAATTGGTGGTGATCCAGAAGGCGTTTTTCGAAGACAAGACGCATACGGTCATCGCCGAGGAGCTGAAGCTCCCCCTGGGGACCGTGAAATCTCGCATTCGCCTGGCGCTCGGGCGCCTGCGCGAGGCCTTGGAGAGAGACGAGTCATGAGCCGCCATCCGGCCCCCGAGGAACTGCTGCTTGACTATGCTGCCGGCGCGCTGCCCGACGGGCCGGCGTTGGCCGTGGCGCTGCATGTGGCGCTCGACCCGCGGGCCGGGCGCCTGGTGGCCGAGCTGGGGGCCCTGGGCGGCGCACTGCTGGAGGGCGAAGCCGGTGCCGCGCTCGACGAGCAGGCGCTCGCGCGGACCTTGGCCCGCCTGGACGAGATCGCCGTCGAGCCGAGGCCGGCGCCGTTCGTGCCGAGGTCCGGCTTCGAATGGGCGCCGCCGGCGCTGGCCCGCCATCTCGGGCCGGGGGCCGGCTGGCGCCGCGCCTTCGGCGGTTTCGAGGAGATCCGGGTCGGCCTGCCCGGTAATGCCCACCGGGTGTCGCTGCTGCGCCTGGCCCCCGGCCGCGGGCTGCCGGTGCATCGCCACGCCGGCAGCGAATACACGGTGGTCCTGCAGGGGGGCTACACGGACTCGACGGGCCACTACGGCGTCGGCGATTTCGCTGTCGGACCCGGTGCCGAACAGCATGAACCGATCGCCGATCCCGGCGAGCCGTGCATTGCCCTGATCGTGCTCGAGCAACCGATCGTTCTGACCGGGCCGGTCGGCCGCTGGCTCAATCCGCTGGTCCGCCGCGGCCTGCTCTGACGCTCAACTCCGGCGGCGTTGACCCCGCAATGGCTTCCCTTCAGGCTCGCGCCCTGAAGAGGGAGAAGCCATGCCGCGCATTCCGTACTACGAGATCGAAAACGCCACCGGCAAGCACGCCGAGTTCCTCGGCAAGCTGAAGCCGATGCTCAACATCTACCGGATGCTCGCCAACTCCGAGAACGGCGCCAAGGGCTTCCTGCGCATGGGCAATGCGCTGCTCCATCGCTGCGAGCTCGACCCCGTCCTGCGCGAGCTGGCAATCATCCGCGTCGGGCGGCTGAGCCGCGCCGCCTACGAGGTCTTCCAGCACGAGCGCATCGGCCGCGAGGTCGGCGTCGCCGAGGACAAGATCGCGGCGCTCCGCGACGCCACCATCGAGGCGCCCGCCTTCAACGACAACGAGAAGGCCGTGCTGCGCTACACCGACGACGTCGTGCGCAACGTCAAGGCCTCGGACAAAACGCTGAAGGCCGTCCAGGCCATCATGACTCCCGGCGCGCTGGTGGAGCTCACGCTCACCATCGGCTACTACATGATGGTCAGCCGCTTCCTCGAGACCATGGGCGTCGAGGGCGAGGAAGGCCAGGCCGAGTGGCTGAAGACGGCGAAGTTGTAAGCGTAGGAGTTGTCGAGATGGCGTACCGGGTCCTGATCGCGCAGTTCATGCACGAGACCAATACCTTCAGCAAACTGCCGACCACGCTCGACGACTATCGTCGCCGTTGGTTGATCGAGGGCGCGGCGATGGTGCCGCGTTTCACCGGCACCAGGAACGAGATCGGCGGCTACATCGACGCGGTGAAGAAGTACGGCTGGGAGCCGGTGTGGGCGGGGGCGGCCAACGCCACGCCGTCGGGCAAGCTCACGAAGGAGTGCTGGGAGACGATCCGCGACATGATCGTCAATGCCGCGAAGAAGGCGGGCAGGCTCGACGCGATCTGCTTGTCGCTGCACGGCGCCATGGTGACGGAGACCGAGGACGACGCCGAAGGGGCGCTGCTCGAAACGCTGCGCGGCGTCGTCGGCCCCGACGTGCCGATCGCGGCCACGCTCGACCTCCACGCCAATGCGACGGTGCGCATGGCCAGCAACACCAGTTTGCTGGTGAGCTATCGCACCTATCCGCACATCGACGGCTACGAGCGCGCCGTCCAGGCCGCCACGCTGGTGCAGGAGGCCCTGGAAGGCAGGAAGAAGCCGCGCTGCCTGCTGGTGCAGCCGGCGATGCTGGAAGGCGCTGACCATGGCCGCACGACGCAGCCCGGCCTGATGCGCGACCTGCTGGCCAAGGCGGACGCTTACGAGAAGGAGCCGGGCATCGATGCGGTCAGCATCCAGGCGGGTTTCACCTGGGCCGACATCCCGGTGACCGGCCCGTCGGTCGCCGTGAGCCACGAGCCGGGGGCCGAGTCCCGCGCCAGGGCGATCGCGCGCGAGCTGATCGACGAGATCTGGAAGCGGCGCGACGAGAGTTCGTCGGACTACCGGCCGATTTCCGATGCCATTGCCGCGGCTCGTGCCGGCGTCGGCAAGCAGGGACCGCTGGTGATCGCCGACGGCACCGACAATCCGGGGGGTGGCGGCTACAACGACACCACGCCGGTGTTGCAGGCGTTGATCGACGCCAAAGTCGAGAACGTGGGCTTCGGCACGATCTACGATCCCGGCACGGTGCAGCAGGCGATCAAGGCCGGGGTCGGGGCCGAGATCGACGTGGTCCTGGGCGGCCACACCGACCCCGCGATGGGCGGGCCGGTGAAGGCCAAGGCGATCGTGAAGCTGCTGTCGGACGGCACTTTCAAGAACGACGGGCCGATGAACGCCGGGGTCGAGACGTCGATGGGACCGACGGCGGTCCTGCGCATCGACGGTATCGACGTGGTGACGATTTCCAACCGCATCCAGACCATCGACCTGCAGGTCTTCCTGAGCCAGGGCATCGATCCCACGGCCAAGAGCGTGCTCGTGGTGAAGAGCGTGCAGCACTTCCGTGCCGCCTACGCGCCGATCGCGCGCGAGATCGTGCTGGTCGATTCGGGTGGCATCTGCTCGCCCGACATCCACCGGCTGAAGTTCACCAAGCTGCGCCGGCCGATCTGGCCGTTCGACGGCGTCAACGATCCCCATGCCAGCGCGGCGCGGACCTGAGAGCGGGTTCAGCCGGTGACCGCCGCCGACGGCGTCGTCGTCCGCGCACGCCATCTTGACGGCAAATGCGTCTACGTGGTCGACGGGCTGTTTCCGGCGGATCTGGTCCGATTGCTCTATGAAACGCTCAGGGAAATGCCGTTCACGCCCGACGATTTCGACACCGACGAAACGCGGAACGAGCGGCACCTGAAGTTCGAGTTCGAGCCCGCCGCGCTCTCGGCGAATCCGATGTTCCGCGTCTGGCGCGACCGCATCGTGGCCAAGACCGCCGAGCTGTTTCCGGCGAACCCGATCGAGCTCAATCGGGTTCACTGCAACAACCACCCCTACGGGGACCTGCAGTACGCCCACGTCGACCTGACGCCGGGCCTCACGTCACTCTATTTCGCCAACGCCGAGTGGCGCGAGGAATGGCAGGGCGAGACGATCTTCTACGACCGTGCTGGCGAGCCCCACTACGCGGTGGCGCCCAGGCCGGGGCGCGTCGTGATGTTTGCCGGAGATCTCGTGCACCGGGGCGGCGTGCCGTCGCGGGCCTGCGGCGCCGCGAGACTGTCGGTGGCCTTCAAGTTCTACACCTCTGCGCCGGATGGGCCGTGATGTCGAAGTTCATCATTCTCGACGATGTCTTCGACACGCCGACGAACAAGACGATTGCCGACTTCGACTATGGCGACCGCGAATACTGGTACAGTCTCGGGTCCAATCCCGTTCACGAGAAGATCCTGGACGTCTGCCGGTGCCATTTCGATCTCGAACGCATCGTCGGCTACGAGATGTGGTCGAACGCCTCGAATCTGGGCTGGCACATCGACAAGGACGAACGGCTCTACCGGGAGGAGAAGCGCTACGTCTTCCCGCAGTGCAGCGCCGTCTACTACGCGCGTGTCGAGAACCTGAGCGGCGGGGTGTTCTTCACGGACGACATACGGCTCTTCGCCAAGACCAATCGGTTGATCATCTTCGCGCCGGGCATATCCCATGGCGTCTCGGTCTACACCGGCACCCGGATCGCGGTCAGCGTGGCGCCGTGGAACGAACGGGTCTATCCACGCGGGGAGCCCATTCCCTAGCCCTTGTGGCGAAAGAGGAATGTCGGTGCTCGGCGCGGCTGGTCAATAGAGGAGATGCCGATCGCGGCGCGCGCGAAACTCCTCCAGCGAGATCCCCCAGGCGCGGGCAACGTCGCGGGGATCGGTCCGTGCCTTGATCGCCTCGAGAGCGGCGCGCGAGCCGAGCAGGGACAGGGTGCGGTCGATCGCGAACTGACCGCCGTGCAGTCGATGCAGTGCGGCGATCAGCTCGATGCCGAGCAGGGAGCTGTCCAATGCGTTGCGATCCGTGATCCGCAGGCGAATGCCCCGGCATTCCTGCCCCGCGAACGTCGCCCCCTGCGGGGTGAAGGTGACGGCCTCGAAACGAATGCCGGGGACGGCACGGCCGCCGAGATAGTCCGCCAGCGCCTTGCCGTCGATCCAGGGGGCGCCCATCACCTCGAAAGGGGTATCCGTGCCGCGCCCGACGCTGACGTTGGCGCCTTCGACCATCGCGACCCCGGGATAGAGCACCGCTTCCTCGAGGCGTCGCAGGTTGGGCGACGGTGGCACCCAGGGGAAGCCCGTCTGATCGAACCAGGACGATCGATCGTAGCGGCGCATCCCGACCACGTGCAGCTTGGTGCCGAGCTTCTTCTCGGCGTTGAACAGACGTGCCAGCTCTCCGATCGTCATGCCATGGCGCACGGGCATGGGCAGGTAGGTGACGAACGAGACGAGGTCGGCGTCGAGCATCGGTCCCTGCACCGTGCTTGCGGTGATCGGGTTGGGTCTGTCGAGGACGAAGAAGTCGAGCTTGTGCCGGGCGGCCGCCTCCATGGCATAGGCCATGGTCGTGGCGTAGGTGTAATAGCGCGTCCCCACGTCCTGCATGTCGAACACCAGCGCATCCAGCCCGGCCAGCATGACTTCCGTCGGCCGCCGCGTCTCGCCATACAGGCTGTAGACCGGAAGGCCGGTCGTGCGATCGCGGCCGGAGGCGATCCTGCCTTCACCCGCGGCGTCGAGCCCGTGTTCGGGGCTGAACAGCGCCACCAGTTTCGGCCCGGGAGCGCCACGCAGGATATCCGCGGTCCGGCGTCCCGCCGGATCACGCGCCGACCGGTTGGTGATGAGGCCGATGCGGCGTCCCGCCAGCGGACGGAAGTCGTAGGCCTCGAGCACATCGATGCCCGACAACACCCGATGCCGCTGGCCGCCGCTCGCCAGCACGCCCGCCACGCCGGAGATCCGCCGCAGCATGGGCAGGATATTGCCCTTGCCGTCGGGGTGCAGGCGGTTGCTGAGCACGATGAGGAAGCTTTTCGTCTCGGGATCGATCCAAAGCGCGGTACCGGTATAGCCCGTGTGGCCGAACGACCGTGGCGAGAAGGCCGGCGCGAGGAAGCCGGCGTAGGGCGAGGCGATGTCCCAGCCCAGACCGCGCAGGGCGGGCTGGCCCGCTGGACTCTGCGGTCGCGTCATCGCCGCGATGGACTCGGGCCGCAGGATGGACGTGCCGCGGATAGCACCAGCGGATGCCATCATCCGTGCGAACACGGTCAGGTCGTCGGCGGTCGTGAACACGCCGGCGTGGCCCGCGACGCCACCCATGCGATAGGCGATCGGATCCTGGACCTCGCCCCAGCGCAGTTCGCCCTGTTCGACGTCTGCCGGCGCGATGCGGTCCCTGAGCGCGGGGGACGGGCGGAAGCCGGTGTCGCGCATGCCGAGCGGCCCGAAGATCCTTTCGGCGCTGTAGGTCTCCAGCGGCTGGCCCGATACGCGCCGCACCAGTTCGCCGAGCACGATGAAGTCGACGTCGCTGTAAATGAATCGCGAACCGGCGGGGGCCACCGGCTTGAGGGCGACGATGGTCTCGAGCGCGCCCTCGGCGCCGGACCATCGCTGCGTCGGGATGCCGGCCGGCAGGCCGGCGTAGTGGGTCAGGAGCTGGCGGACGGTGATGTCGCCCTTCTGGTTGGCCGCGAAGGCGGGCCAGTAGGCGGCGGCCGGCCGGTCGAGATCGATCAACCCGCGCTCGACGAGCTGCTGAATCGCCACGGCCGTCGCCATCACCTTGGTGAGCGAGGCGGCGTCGTAGATCGTGTCGACGGTGGCCGTCGCTGGCGCGGGCAGCTTGGCGCGGTCGCCGAAGGCCTGCCGCAGGATGATCTTGTCGCCCACGCCCAGCACGACCACGGCGCCGGGAAGATGACCGGCCGCGATCTCCTCGCGCACGATGGCGCCGATTGCCTCGGCTCCCTGCGCCGGCGTCATCTTTCCGGCGGGAGGTGCCGCGGCGGCCGGCGCCACAGTGGCCGCACACGAGATGACGGCCTGGCAGATCAGGCCGACCACGAGGAGACGGAGCGCTTCAGCGCAGCGCCGGGGTCTCGGCCTTGATTTCATCGCTCGAGTACACATTGCGCGGATTCCACAGCATCCAGCCGACCGTGCCGGCGTCGCGCGACGCCTTGATCTGCTTGCCGATCTCGTCGGCGCCGAACTTCTGCCCACCAAAGGCGTAGTCGGTGAACGCTTGCAGCCAGGGCCTGTAGCGCACAGCTGTTCTTGCCGTCCTGCCTTTGCACTCCTCGAGCGAACGATAGACGATCTCGTATGGGTGGGCGACCGGGTTGCGGTAGCCGGGAATGCCGAACTGGAAGCCCGACGGGTAGAGCATGGGAGAGATGTAATCGACCACCGACGCCAGCTCCTCCACGCGCTGCCCGATGCCGGTGTCGTTGCGGTTCCAGCAGACGTAGCCAAAAATATCGACCGCCAGGAACACGTTGTACGGCACGAGCCGCCGTTGCGCCTCGCGCAGGAAGCCGGTGATCGCTTCGACACGCGAGGACTCGGTCGACGCCTGCGAGTAGGCGGGCCCCACGGCGTCGGGGAAACGGACATAGTCGAACTGGATCTCGTCGAAGCCGGCGGCGGCGGCCTCTTCGGCCACGCCCAAGGTGTAGTCCCAGGCCTCCTTGCGGAACGGATCGATCCAGGCGAGCCCCTCGCGGTCCTTCCAGATCGCGCCGCCAGCGGCGCGGACGGCCCAGTCGGGCCGGACGTTGACCAGCAGGTCGTCCTTGAACACCACAATGCGCGCGATCAGGTAGATCCCTCTGGCCTTGAGGGTGGTCGCGAGTTCCTTCAGGTCTGGAATGGTACGCAACTTGAGCGCCCCGGCCTTGGCCGCGAGCGGCAATGCGCTCGGGTAGGGAATGAGGCCGCGGTCACCCTTCAGGTCGATGACGAGGGCATTGAGCCCGCTTTTCTGGATCACATTCAGTGCGGGGTCGCGGAGAAACGGAGCGCCGATGCCGTAGACTGTGAGATAGAGGGCCTTTGGCTCCAGCGGCGTCAGGCGGATCGTGTCCTGGTTCGCGCTTGACGCGGCGAGCGACTCCCGGCGGTAGCCGGGCGCCCGAACCTGCAGCGGCAGGGTTCCGCCTTCCGTCCGATAGCGGCCCTGCGCATCGGCGAGGACGGTCCGTTGACCGACCGTGATGATCGCGCCGGCGATCGGAGCTTTCGTCACGCCGTCGATGACCGTCCCCTCCCGCTCCTGGGCATGGACCGCCGGCACCAGGAAAAGCAGGGCGACGACGGCGAGAAACGGCTTCATTGAGGGCCTCATTTCCGTACGGCCAGCAGGGCTTCGAACCTGGCGCCGCGGTCGGCGTCGACGACGAGGTAGCGCGGCAGGGCCATGAGCTTTTCGGTTCGCGTGACGGCACGGCGCTCGATCGAAAAAGCCGCGATGTAACCCGCCGCCTGGGCCCATTGCATCAGTTCGGCATCGTAGATGCCGAAGGGCCAGGCCAGGAGATCGACCTTGCCGCCCAGGCGCTGTTCGAGGATCGCCCTCGATTTCGTGAACTGGTCCTGCACGAAGCGCTCATAGGCTGGCGCCGCGAGGCGGCGCCGTTCGACGTTGAAGTTCGGGTGCCAGAAGGTGTGCGAATGCACGTCGACCAACCCCGACTCCTTCATCTCGGCCAGCTGTTGCCAGGTCAGCGCATAGTTCGCGTTCGATATTGCCGAAGGATAGATGAACAATGTGACCGGAATCCGGTGGCGCCGGATCAGCGGAAACAGGTCCGTGTAGACCGTGCGATGGCCGTCATCGACGGTGAGCACCACGGCGCGATGCGGCAGCGCGGTTGCGGCGCCGCGCAGCGCCGCGACCAGGTCGCGCAGGGAGACCACTTGATGGCCCCGTTCCTGCAGCGTGCGGAGCTGGCTTTCGAAGACAGGCGTCGTCACCGTCATGTCGTCGGTGACCGCCGGGCCGAAGCGGTGATAGACGAGAATTGGAACGTGAAGGGGTGGATCCGCAGCTCTCGCGGACAGGCCGATGAACAACGCCACCACCGGAGGCACGACTGCCAGCAAGCGGCGCAGCGGCCGGAAGGATCCAACGGCAGTCAAGCAACCGGCAAGACTGAGCATTATGATAGGTGACATAGATCGGAGCGCCGGACATTGATCCAGCGCAATCACCAGGTCGGGGCGCCGCCGGTTTACTGCTTGTGGCGGAAAAAGGTCGTCAGCACGAAGCGACGGCCGCGTGTGACCGGAAGGGCGATGTGCAGCAGCGAGCAGGAGAACACGGCCGCGGCGCCGCGCGGCGGGCGGACACGGACGCCGGCATACTCCGGAAAGGCCAGTTCGCCGCCGTCGAAATCGTCGTTGAGGTTGAGCGAGACAGCAAAGGAGCGGTTGGCCGTCGTCGGTGCGCCATTGTCGCGGTGGGCGCCGAAGAAGTGCCCCCCCTCGGCGCTGTAGGACAGCACGACGTGCGAATCGAAGGTGAATTCTCGATCGTAGGCGAAGACCTTGTTGAGCTCGGGACCGATGCGGTAGGCGAGACGGTCGGAGATCGCCTTCAGCATCATCGGCTCGACGACCGTGTAATCCTCGGTCTGCTTCAGGTGGGAGACGTTGACGTTGCCGTAGCGGCTCGAGACGCCGCTGTCCTGGTGGTCGCCCTTGCCCCAGAGGCGGATGAGCTGGGTGCAGAAATCCGGCTCGAAGACGCGCGGCAGCACCAGGACGGGCGCCATCGCGGTGCGCAGCACCAGCTCGGCGCCGCCGTCGGCGCGCACGCTGTCGGCGATGCTGCCGATCGATTCGGCGGTGGCCGGGAGGGCGCGGGTATCGAAGGTGGCGGCGACGCGCTGGTTGGGATCGAGGACAACGACGCGCATGCGCAGGCTGGTGGCCGGGCCGAAGCCGACGCCGCCCGCCTGGGCCAGCAGGGCGGGCAGGAACTTGCGGTCGGGATCGCAAAACAGCAACGGACCCTCGCCGTCGACGCCGCCGAGCTTCGACCATAGCGTCGCGGCGGCCGCTACTCCGTTGCCGGCCAGCACGACCAGGGCGACGGAGGCGGACTTGCAGGCGCTGGCCAACGCCGCGAACTGTCCACCGTCGAGGTTGCCGAGATCGTCGACGACCAGCAGCGCAACCGGATCGCCGTTGAACGACCAGATGAATTTGCGCAGCTTGGTGTCGAGGCCGGGCAGGGCGAAGTCGGGAAGGCGATCACCAGTGCGAAGCGGCAGCGCGTTGGTCATCGGCCGTTGTTCCCGAAATGGCCCGGGTTTCCGGAAAAATGGTGGGCGCTGTAGGGATTGAACCTACGACCCCACCCGTGTGAAGGGTGTGCTCTCCCGCTGAGCTAAGCGCCCGGAAGGGGCGCGTATAGGGGGTGCGGGCCGAATCGTCAACGGGTGGCGATACGTCCCCGGACCGGCTGCTGGGATCGGGCGACGTGGGGCTGCTGGAGCGGAAATGGCACTTCTTGCGATCTTCGTCGTTCTCGTCCTTGCCTACGGCCTGGTGTCGCGGCGGCTGGAAGCGACGCCCATTACCGGGCCGATCGTGTTCACGACCGCGGGAATCCTCGCCGGGATCGTGGCCCCTGGCCTATTGGCTGCGGGCATTGGCTCCCATTTCATTCTTCACCTCGCCGAAGTCGGCCTGGTGCTGCTGCTGTTCACCGACGCCGGCCGCACCGACCTGTCTTTGCTGTGGAACATCCGTGACCTGCCGGCGCGCCTGCTCGGCATCGGCTTGCCCCTTACCCTCCTGCTGGGTGCCGTGGCGGCGTACCTGGTATTTCCGGGCCTCGGCCTGTGGGAGGCGGCAATCCTGGCAGCGATCCTGGCGCCGACCGACGCCGGGCTCGGGCAGATCGTCGTCACCAGCCCGCGCGCGCCGCTGCGCATACGCCAGGCACTCAATGTCGAGGCCGGCCTGAATGATGGATTGTCGGTGCCGTTCCTGTTGTTCTTCATCGCCTTTGCGGCAGCTTCGGAGGAGGGCACGCGGGCGAGCTTTGCCCAATTCGTCGTCGAGCAGCTGGGCTACGGCGTGGCGGTCGGCGCGGGCATCGGTCTGGCCGGCGGCTGGCTGCTGGGTTGGGCCTCGCGTCGCGACTGGGTCTCCGGTCCGTTCAAGCAGTGCGGCGTGGTGGCGCTGGCACTGCTCTGCCTGTTGGTCTCGGACGTTGTCGCCGCGAGCATGTTCATCGCCGCCTTCGTCGCTGGCCTCGCGGTCCAGAAGGGCTTTCCGGAGGCTGGCCGCCATAGCCTGGAGTTCGGCGAGATCTGGGGACAGATCATCAACCTTTCGGTATTCTTCCTGTTCGGCATGATCGTCTCCCGCAACTGGCGCGACATCGACCTCGCCATCGTCGCCTATGCTGTGCTGAGCCTTACCGTGGTGCGCATGATCCCGGTCGCCGTGTCGTTGATCGGCGCCGGCCTCGGCCGCGCGACGGTGCTGTTCATGGGGTGGTTTGGACCGCGCGGGCTGGCGTCGATCGTGCTGGGCCTCGTCTACCTCGAGCAGGAGATCAGGCTGCCGGGGGAGCAGACCATCCGGCTCGCCACCATCGCCACCGTACTGCTCAGCGTCTTCGCACACGGGCTGAGCGCCCAACCCGGCATCGCGCTTTATGCCCGCCGGGTCGCCGGCTTCGCCGCCGATGCGCCGGAGCGGCGCGGCGGCAACTGAGCCGCGCCTATCGGGCGGCAAGCCGGTTGAGTGCGTCCGGTAAGGCGTCGAAGCGGTCGATCACGGCGTCGGCGCCCAGCTCGCTCGCGGGCCGCGCCGTATAACCCCAGCTCACCAGCACGGCCGGGATGCCGGCGCGGTGGGCGGCTTCGGCGTCGTGGATCGAATCGCCGATCATGACCGTGCGTGCGGAACTGCCACCCATACGCTCGACCAGCATCAGGATGTGCTGGGGGTCGGGCTTGCGGACCGGGAAGGTGTCGGCGCCGGCCACGTCGGCGATGGGCGGCATCAGCTTCAGGTGTTCGAGGATCATGCGGGCCGGCCGCTCGAACTTGTTGGTACAGACGCCTTGCTTCAGTCCGAGGCGGGCGAAGCGGGCGACCACGTCGCCCACGCCGTCGAACGCCGTGGTGTGGCTGACCGGATCGGCCTCGTAGTAGCGCACGAATTCACGGGTGACGGCGGACAGGGCGACGTCGTCCAGCGTCCGGCCGTTCTTGGCGAAGGCCTTGCCCATGGTGATCTTGCTCCCCTGGCCCATGAAGATCCGGACGTCCTGATCGGAGACGGGCGGCAGGCCGTGGTCGGCCAACACGCGGCTCACGGCCACACACATGTCGCGGGCACTGTCGATCAGGGTGCCGTCGAGGTCGTAGATCACGGTGTCGAAGCGGCTGGCGATGAGGTTGTCGGCGTTGGGGTGCATGGCGGGTTCCATAGCACATCCGCCTTGCGGGGCCTCCCGCCGCGTGGCATCGGACGGGCATGACATCGCCCATCGCCGTGGTGGTGCTGGCGGCCGGCGCCGGCACGCGCATGAAATCCACCCTTCCCAAGGTCCTGCATCCGCTGGCGGGCCGGCCGATGCTGCGCCACGTGCTCGACAATGTCGGCCGGCTGAAGCCCGGCCGAATCGTCGGCGTGATCTCGCCCGGGGCCAAGGCAGTTGCCGACGCCTTTGCGCCCCATGCGACCGTCGTCCAACGGCGGCCCTTGGGGACGGGCGATGCCGCCAAGGCCGCGCTCGGCGCGCTCAAGGGCCATCGCGGACCGGTGCTGATCGTGTTCGGCGACGCCCCGCTGGTGACGGCCGACAGCATGCGGCGCTTGGTGGCTGCATGCCGCCGTGAAAGGGCCGCTGTCGGCGTGCTGGGTTTCAAGGCGCACGATCCGTCGCCCTACGGCCGGCTGATTGTCCATGAGGGCGTGCTGGAGAAGATCGTGGAGAGCAAGGACGCCAACATCGTCGAGAAAGCCGTCGATTTCTGCAATTCCGGCGTCATGTGTGTGGACGGCGGGCTGATCGCCGCGCTGCTGGGCGCGATCCGCAACGACAACGCCAAGCGCGAATTCTATCTGACGGATGCCGTGGTCATAGCGCGCGCCGCCGGCCACAAGGCGATCGCGATCGGCGGCGAGGAGGGCGAGTTCCAGGGCGTCAACTCGCGTGCCGAGCTGGCGGTGGCCGAACGCGCCCTGCAGGAGCGGCTGCGGGCCGCCGCGTTGGCGGCTGGCGTCACCATGGCCGCCCCCGAAACCGTGTGGCTCGCCGCCGACACGCGGCTCGCCGCCGATGTCACGATCGGCCCGTGCGTGCGTTTTGGGCCCGGAGTCAGCGTGGCGACGGGCGTCGAGATCAGGGCCTTCTGCGACATCGCGGGGGTACGCATCGGGCGGGGCGCCCTCATCGGCCCGTTCGCCCGCATCAGGCCGGATTCCGAGGTCGGCGAGGACGCCCATATCGGCAATTTCGTCGAGCTCAAGGCCACTCGCATGGCCCGCGGCGCCAAGGCCAATCACCTGGCCTATCTCGGAGATTCCGATATCGGCGCCCGGAGCAACATCGGCGCCGGCACCATCACGGTGAACTACGACGGCTACGGCAAGTACCGTACGGTCGTGGGAGCGGAGGCCTTCGTGGGATCGAACAGCTCGCTGGTGGCGCCGATCCGCGTTGGCAAGGGCGCCAACGTGACCGCGGGCAGCGTCATCACCGAGGACGTGCCGGCCGGTGCCGTGGCCTTCGGCCGGGCCCGCCAGACGACAAAGAAGGGGCGGGCGGCGCCGCTTCGTGCGAAACTGAAGGTGCGCGCGGCGGCTGCCAAGCGGGCCAAGAAGAAATAGCCAGCTCCTTCCTTTCCCGGAATCCTCCCCATGTGCGGCATCATCGGAATCCTTGGCAAAGCCCCCGTCAGCCCCCTGTTGGTCGACGCATTGAAGCGACTCGAATACCGCGGCTATGATTCGGCCGGCGTTGCCACCCTGGTGAACGGCCACATCGAGCGCCGCCGCGCCGAGGGCAAGCTGGTCAATCTTGAGGCGCGGCTCGCGGCCGAACCGCTCGCCGGCACGATCGGCATCGGCCACACGCGATGGGCGACACACGGCAAGCCCTCCGAGCGCAACGCCCATCCCATCGCCACCGACCGCGTGGCGATCGTGCACAACGGCATCATCGAGAATTTCCAGGAACTGAAGGACGAGCTGGTAGCTGAAGGCCGTACGTTCGACAGCGACACCGACACCGAGGTGGTGGCGCAGCTCCTGACGTCGCACCTCGAGCGCCAGATGTCGCCCGAGGAGGCGATGGGCAAGGCAATGGAGCGTCTGCGCGGCGCCTTCGCCCTGGTGGCGCTGTTCAGCGGCCGTCACGACATCCTGTTGGGCGCCCGCCGCGGCAGCTCGCTGGCGGTGGGCTATGGCGACGGCGAGATGTACATCGGGACTGATGCGCTGGCGCTTGCTCCCTTCACCAGCCAGGTGAGTTACCTGGAGGACGACGACTGGGTCGTGCTCAAGGCCGACGGCTGCACGGTCTACCAGGGCACGCAGGAGGTGAAGCGGCCGATCAAGAAGAGCGGGCTCAGCGGCGCCTTGATCGGCAAGGGCAACCATCAGCACTTCATGCTGAAGGAGATCCATGAGCAGCCGACGGTTATCGGCGATACGCTGCAGAGCTATCTGGACGCCGCGACGCGCTCGGTCAGCCTGCCGGCCGTGCCGATCGACTGGAGGAAGGTCAGCCGGCTCACCATAACGGGCTGCGGCACGGCTTGTTATGCCGGCATGGTCGCGAAGTATTGGTTCGAGAAGCTGGCGCGTCTGCCGGTCGAGGTCGAGGTTGCCTCGGAGCTGCGCTACCGCGAGCCGCCGATGCTGGAAGGCGGCGTCTGCATCGCTGTCTCGCAGTCGGGCGAAACCATCGATACGCTGGCGGCCCTGCGTTACGCCAAGGCGCACAAGCAGACGATCCTTTCCGTGGTGAACGTGCCGGAGAGCGCCATCGCACGCGAATCGCACGTCGTGCTGCCGACGCTCGCAGGCCCGGAAATCGGCGTCGCCTCGACCAAGGCTTTCACCACACAGCTCATTGTGCTGCTGGCCGCCGCTGTCGCGGCAGGGCGCGAACGCGGCACGCTTAGCCGCGCCGACGAGGAACGGATCGCCAACGCCATGATCGAGCTGCCGGCGCAGCTCAACGAGGCTCTCGGCCTGGAGGAGGACTATCGCCACATCGCCGAGGACGTTCTCGCCGGGGCGCGCGACGTGCTCTACATTGGGCGGGGATCCTCCTTCCCGGTGGCGTTGGAAGGGGCATTGAAGCTCAAGGAGATCTCCTACATCCACGCTGAGGGCTATGCCGCGGGCGAGATGAAACACGGACCGATCGCGCTGATCGACGAGCGCGTGCCGGTCGTGGTGGTGGCACCGACCGACCAGGTCTTCGACAAGACGGCCTCCAACTTCGAACAGGTGAGGGCGCGCGGCGGCAAGCTGGTGCTGTTGAGCGATGCGGCAGGTGTTGCGCGCCTGGGCGCCCAGGCGGTGGCGGCAGTGACATTGCCGACGGTCCATCCGGTGGTGGCACCGATCCTCTACACCGTGGCCGTGCAGTTGCTGGCCTACTACACCGCGGTGGCCAAGGGCACCGACGTCGACCAGCCGCGAAATCTCGCCAAGAGCGTCACGGTCGAATAGCGGGCCGCGTGCCGGGGGGGGCCGCGGTCGCAATGACTCCTAACGCGTGCCCTGCGGCAGGCCGGGTGCCAGGCCACCGGGGGCCGGCTGCGGCGCAGGCTGGCCGCCACGCGGCTGGGCCGGCGCGGGACGCGGCTGCGGCGGGGCGGCCGGCTGCTGGGTCTGTATGAACGCCTGGACCTTCTTGCTCTCGGCCTCCTGGGCCTTCTTGAACTCTTCCTCGCTGAGGAAGCGGTCCTTGTTGAGGTCCATGTCGAGGAATTGTCTGACCGCGTTGCCGGTCAGCTCGACCCGGTCGAGCTGACCGTCCTTGTTGGCGTCGATTTCCATGAATTTCCGCAGGGCGACCTTCTTGCGCAGGTCGTACGGCAGCAGGTTTTTGGCCTGCTGTCCGTCGGCCGGGCCCGCAAGCGTGAGATACTCCTGCTGGCTGACCTTGCCGTCGTTGTTCTTGTCGAGCTGATCGGCACTGCGCAGCTGCATGTCGATGAATTCGTTGATCGTCATCATGCCTTGGCGGCGGCGCGCCTCGATCTGCTGGCGTTCGGTCGCCTCGCGCTGAAGCGAGCGCTGCACGATGAGCCGCACCTCGGGCTCGGTGATCTTGTTGTCGCGATCGGTGTCGTACTGGTTGAATTCGGCGTGGACCAGCGCCTCCGCCTCGGCGCGCTCGACGAAGCCGTCACGGTTGGTGTCGAGGTTCTGGAACTCGGTACGGGCCCGGTTGCGAAGCTCTTCGATCGGCGGCTTGTTGGGCACATTCGGCGACAGCGGCGGCTCGATGACCTTGAGGAATTCCTCGACCGTCAGCTTGCCGTCCTTGTTGACGTCGAGCATCTCGAACGACTTCATGCGGTATTTCAGGAATTCGGCGCGCGTCACCTCGCCCTTCTTGTCGACGTCGATTTCGGCGAACCATGAGGGCAGCGGAACCGGAGGCGGAGTCCCGGTTGCCGCCTGCTGTCCGGCGGGTGGTGTCGCCTGAGTGGCCTGCGGCGGCTTTGCCGGTGGCGTCGCCTGTGCCGGCGGGGCTGCTTGCGGTGGCGGACGGTTGGCGGGCCAGCCCTGAGTCGGCGGGGTTTGAGCCGACGCCGGCAGCGTTACTGCTGCAGCAAGAAGGATCGGAATTAGAAAACGATTCATCGCCGGTAGGCCCGCGTTGGGAGGGGTGATTCGTATCGGTTGCCATGGGCCATCTGTCAACGTCCACGCCGTGCTTTGATACTGTGAGGCAAAGACGCCCAAAGAATGGCGTTGTGCCATTTGAGTTGCGTCTCAAGGCCGGATACGCCATCGTGGCGCCGCGTGCCGACTCCGAAGAAGGGTCGCAAGTACTTGGGAGGCAAGGGTAATTTCGCCGAATCGCCGGGTCGGTCGCGGCGGTCAACGAAACCAGCGGGAAAATGGCAGGACAATCTTCATCCAGCGGATCGCCGCTGCTCAGCGTGCGCGGCGTTTCGGTCCGCTTCGGCGGCATCGTTGCCCTAGATGGCGTGACGTTCGACGTCTTTTCGGGCCAGGTCGCCGGACTCATCGGCCCCAACGGAGCCGGCAAGACGACCCTCTTCAACTGCCTCAGTCGGCTCTATACGCCGAACGGCGGCGACATTCTGTTCGAGGGCCAGTCGATCCTCAAGCGGCCGCGCCACGACATCCCCCATATCGGCATCGGGCGGACTTTCCAGAACGTGGCGCTGTTCGACAAGATGTCGGTTCTCGACAACGTCAAGGTCGGCTGCCACAGCCGCAGCTCGACCAGCTTCTTCGATAACGCGCTGCGCCTGCCCAAGGTCCGCGGCGAGGAGGAGCACATCACCCGCCGCGCCCACGAGCTGATCGCGTTCATGGATCTCGTGCCCTTCACCGCGGCGATGGCGGGCGGCCTGCCGTTCCCGATCCGCAAGCGCGTCGAATTGGCGCGCGCGCTCGCCTCCAGCCCGAAGCTGCTGCTGCTCGACGAGCCCGCGGCCGGACTGAACCACGAGGAGATCGAGGTCCTGAAAGGCCAGATCAAGCGGGTACGCGACACGCAGAACGTCACCGTACTGCTGGTCGAGCATCACATGAGCCTCGTGATGTCGGTATCCGACAAGGTCGTCGCCATCGACTTCGGCAAGAAGATCGCCGACGGGACGCCGGCGGAAGTGCAGCGTGATCCCGAAGTGATCCGCGCCTATCTGGGGACTGCGTGATGACTGCCTTGCTGGAAGTGAAGGGGTTGAAGGCTTTCTACGGCCAGACGCAGTCGCTGTACGACGTCGGCTTCGAGATTCCCGATGGCGGCATCACCACCCTGTTGGGCGCCAACGGCGCCGGCAAGACGACGACGCTGCGCGCCATCTGCAACATGGTGCGGACGGACGGCACGATCCGCTTCGACGGCAAGGACATCGTCGGCCAGGCGACCGAGGAGATCGTTCGGCTGCGGATCGCCCACGTGCCGGAGGGCCGCGGCACCTTCACGACCATGACCGTCGACGAGAACCTGCGCATCGCAGCCTACACGCGGCGCGACAAGGCCGCGGTGCAGGGCGATCTCGAGCGGGTGTTCGGCTATTTCCCGCGGCTGAAGGAACGCATCCAGCAGCAGGCTGGCACGCTGTCGGGCGGCGAGCAGCAGATGCTGGCAATCGCCCGTGCGCTGATGCTGAAGCCGCGCCTGATGCTGCTCGACGAGCCGTCGTTCGGCCTGGCGCCGTTGATCGTGCTGGAGATCTTCCGCATCCTGAGGCGCATCAATGAGGACGAGAAGGTGAGCATCCTGCTGGTCGAGCAGAACGCCGCGCTGGCCCTCGACCTCGCCACGCACGCCTACGTGCTCGAGACCGGGCGGGTCGTCATGTCGGGCCCCTCGGCGGTCGTCAAGAACGACGAGAACGTCCGCAAATCGTATCTCGGGTACTGAGGCAGGAAATGGAACAGTTCGTCCAGCAAATCGCTTCCGGCCTCGCCAACGGCGCCATCTACGCCTGCGTGGCGCTCGCGCTGGTGATGATCTACGTGTCGACCGACCACATCAATTTCGCCCAGGGCGAGATGGCGATGTTCAGCACCTACATCAGCTGGCAGTTGATGAGCTGGGGGCTGAGCTTCTGGATGGCCTTCATCGTCGCCGTGGCCTTTTCCTTCGTGCTGGGCGTGATCATCGAACGGGCGATCCTGAGACCGCTGCACAATGCGCCGGTGCTGTCGATCGTCGTGGTCTTCATCGGCCTGCTGGCGATCTGCAACTCGGTGGCTGGCGCGATCTGGAGCTACCTGATCAAGGAATTCCCCTCGCCGTTCCCCAAGTCGAGCTTCGGCATCGCCGGCGTCATCGGGCCGCACCAGCTCGGCGTCGTGATGGTCACCCTGATCGTCCTCGGCCTGCTGTTCGTGTTCTTCCGCTACACCCCGCTCGGACTCGCCATGCGGGCGGCGGCGCAAAACCCGCAGATGGCCCGTCTGGTCGGCGTGCGCGTCGACTGGATGCTGGCGCTGGGCTGGGGGCTCGCGTCCTCGGTCGGCGCGGTGGCCGGCATCATGGTCGCCCACATCGTCTATCTCGATCCCAACATGATGGGCGGAATCCTGCTCTACGCCTTCGCCAGCGCCCTGGTCGGTGGCATCTCCAACCCGGCCGGCGCGGTGCTGGGCGGCTTCATCGTCGGCGTGCTCGAGAACATGGTGGCCTTCGCCGGCAACCAGATCGAGAAGGCGACCGGCATCTACATCATCGGCAACGGCGAGAAGCTCACGGTGGCGCTGATCATCGTCATCACCGTGCTCACGGTTAAACCCGCCGGCCTGTTCGGCCGCGTCGTCGTGAAGAGGGTCTGACATGCCGGCGTTTCCGAAGAAGCTTCTCTGGATCCTGCTGGCGCTCGCCTTCCTGGTGCCACTGCTGCGGCCGTTGTTTCCCGATGTCGTTTCCGACTACCGGCTGTTCCTGGTCAGCACGATGATCATCGCCTCGATCGCGGTGCTGGGGCTGAACCTGCTCACCGGCTTCAACGGCCAGATCTCCCTGGGGCATGGCGCGTTCTACGCCGTCGGCGCCTACACGGCGGCCGTCCTGATGGATCATCTCAACGTGCCGTACTGGGCGACGCTGCCGGCGGCGGCGATCGTCTGCTTCATCGTCGGCTATCTGTTCGGCTTGCCGGCGCTCAGGCTCGAGGGACACTATCTGGCGCTCGCCACCTTCGCGCTGGCGCTCGCGGTGCCGCAGATACTGAAATACAAGTGGCTCGAAGGCCTGACCGGCGGTGTCCAGGGCATCGTGCTGAACAAGCCCGAAGTGCCGTTCGGCCTGCCGCTGAGCGAGGATCAGTGGCTGTACTACTACTGCCTGATCGTCATGGTGGTCCTGTACTGGGCGGCGGCCAACATGCTGGACAGCCGCAGCGGCCGGGCGATGATGGCGATCCGCGACCAGTATATGGCGGCCGACACGATGGGCATCGATACGGCGCTCTACAAAACGGTTACCTTCGGCATCAGCGCTGCCTATACCGGCATCGCCGGCGCGCTGTCGGCGTCGGCCATCGCCTTCGTTGCGCCCGACAGCTTCAACATTTTCCTGTCGATCAAGTTCCTGATCGGCCTGGTCGTGGGCGGCGTCGGTTCGCTGGCCGGTTCGGTGGTCGGCGGCATCTTCTACGTGCTGGTCGACAACTCGGCCCAGGCGCTGTCGATGTTCGTGAAGAACGACCTCGGGCTGCAGTTCGACCTGTCGGCCTACACCGTCTTCGGCATCCTGCTGATCGTGCTGATGTACCTGATGCCGATGGGCATCGTCGGCGGCGTCTATCTGGCCGTGCGCAGGCTCCGCGGTGCGCGGGGATGAAGCTGTCCGGACCGTAATGCGGAAGGCCGCCTATTGGCGGCCTTCTTTTTGGCCGGAATCCGCAGGAAAATCCGGCGCTGATTTTGGCAATGGGAGGACAATCAAGTGAGTACGAGTAGGCGTGGTTTTGTGGGCGGTGCATCCGCGTTGGCATTGCTTTCCGGTTCGACGGTCGCGTTCGCGCAGAAGAAGTATTCCGACGGTGCGACGGACACCGAAATCAAGATCGGCCATACCGGCCCCTACAGCGGCCCGGCGTCGTCCTACGGCGCGATCGGCAAGGTCATCGAGGCCTACTGGAAGAGCGTGAACGCCGCCGGCGGCATCAATGGCCGCAAGGTCAACTTCATCACCCTCGATGACGGCTACTCGCCGCCCAAGATCGTCGAACTGGTCCGCCAGCTCGTCGAGCAGGACAAGGTCCTGTGCACCTTCAACACCCTGGGCACGCCGACCAACACGGCGATCCACAAGTACATGAACCAGAAGAAGGTGCCGATGCTCTACGTCGCAACCGGCGCCTCGAAGTGGGGCAAGCCCAAGGAGTTTCCCTGGACGATGGGCTATCAGCCCGACTACCACACCGAGGGAGCGATCTACGCCAAGCACATCCTGGCGAACGTCAAGGACCCGAAGATCGCCGTGCTGATGCAGAACGACGACTACGGCAAGGACTACTTCGGCGGCTTCAAGGACGGCCTTGGCAAGAACGTCGACAAGATCGTCAAGAACGTGACCTTCGAGGTTACCGACCCGACGGTCGACTCGCAGATCATCCAGCTCAAGGATTCGGGCGCCAACGTCTTCTTCAACATCTCCACTCCGAAGGCCGCCGCGCAGGCGATCCGCAAGGCCGCCGACCTCAACTGGAAGCCGGCGCAGTATCTCAACAACGTGTCCGCTTCGGTGGGGTCGGTGATGAAGCCGGCCGGCCTCGACAACAGCCAGGGCATCATCACGGCGCAGTATCTCAAGGATCCGACCGACAAGCAGTGGGACGGCGCCGACGACATGAAGATGTGGCGCGAGTGGATGAACAAGTGGATGCCGGGCGCCAACCAGTCCGACGCCAACTATATCTACGGCTTCTCGGTTGCGACCCTGATGCACGAGACGCTGAAGAAGTGCGGCAACGAGCTGACCCGCGACAACGTCATGAAGCAGGCGGCGAATTTCCAGAAGTTCAGGTTGCCGCTGCTGCTGCCGGGCATCACGATCAACACCAGCCCGACCGACTATTATCCCATCCAGTCGGTTCAGCTCGCGCGCTTCAAGGGCGAGAGCTGGGAGCTGTTTGGCGACGTGATGTCGGCCGAAGGCTCCTGACGGCCGGGTATTCCCAGACGACGCAAAGGCCGCCGGCGACCCCGGCGGCCTTTTCTTTTGGCCCTTTTGTGCGCCGCAACATTGGAGGTTTGTATAGCGGTGCAAGGTGTTTTTCGCTTTTCAGCCGTCGGATTTCGCGCGACCCTGATTCCGCATAATGAACAAACAATGGAGGCAACGTTGAAGACCACAAGGCGTAATTTTGTCGGCGGCGTTTCGACCGCCGCGATGTTGTCGGCGTCCGGCGTGGCGCTGGCGCAGAAGAAGTACAGCGACGGTGCGACCGACAAGGAAATCAAGATCGGCAACACCAACCCCTACAGCGGCCCGGCGTCGTCCTATGGCGTGATCGGCAAGTGCATCGAGGCCTACTGGAAGAGCGTCAACGACCGCGGCGGCATCAACGGCCGCATGGTGAAGTTCGTCACCCTCGATGACGGCTATTCGCCGCCCAAGACCGTCGAACTGGTCCGCCAGCTCGTCGAGCAGGAAAAAGTGCTCTGCATGTTCCAGACGCTGGGCACGCCGACCAACACGGCGATCCACAAGTACATGAACCAGAAGAAGGTGCCGCAGCTCTACGTCGCGACCGGCGCCTCGAAGTGGGGCAAGCCCAAGGAGTTCCCGTGGACGATGGGCTTCCAGCCCGACTACCACACCGAAGCCGTCATCTATGCCAAGCACATCCTGGCCAACCACAAGGATGCCAAGATCGGCGTGCTGATGCAGAACGACGACTACGGCAAGGACTACTGGGAAGGCTTCAAGGAAGGCCTCGGCAAGGACATCGGCAAGGTCGTCAAGCACGTGAGCTACGAGACGACCGACCCGACGGTCGATTCCCAGATCATCCAGCTCAAGGACTCGGGCGCCAACGTCTTCTTCAATATCGCGATCCCGAAGTTTGCGGCCCAGGCAATCCGCAAGGCTGCCGATCTGGGGTGGAAGCCCGTGCACTATCTGAACAACGTCTCGTCCTCGGTCGCTTCGACGTTGAAGCCGGCCGGCCTCGAGAACAGCCAGGGAATCCTCACGGCATTGTATCTCATGGATCCCACCGACAAGCAGTGGAACGACAACGCCGACATGAAGACCTGGAGCGCCTGGATGGACAAGTGGATGCCCGGTGCCAACAAGAGCGATGGCAGCTACGTCTACGCCTATGCGGTGTCGTACCTGATGGAACAGACCCTGAAGAAGTGCGGCGACAACCTGACGCGCGAGAACCTCATGCGCCAGGCGGCCAACCACCAGAAGCTGCGCGTGCCGCTCCTGCTGCCGGGCATCACCGTCAACACCAGCCCGACCGACTTCTATCCGGTGCAGTCCGTCCAGCTCGCCAACTTCAAGGGCGAGACCTGGAACCTGTTCGGCGACATCATGTCGGCCGAGAGCACCTGATCCCGGGCGCTGGCGATCGCAAAAGGGAAGGCCGCCGGGTTCCGGCGGCCTTTCTTGTTGGTCCGTCAGCGCGCGGCGCGGTCGGCATTCCCGGGCTTGCGCTGCAAAGCCTGCCGGCATTCGGTGGTGTCGATGCGGCCGTCCTTGTCGAGGTCGCAGCGCGCGAAGTTGCGCTCGGCCAAAGCCATGAACTCGACCAGGGTGACCAGCCCGTCCCTGTCGGCATCGAGGCGCTGGAAATAGGCCGATTGGCGCTGCGCCTGGCGATCGCTGGGCAGCACGCTGTTGCCGGTCGAGGGCGTGCGGGCGAACAGTTCGTCCTGGCTGAGCTTGCCGTCGCCGTTGGCGTCGAGCCGCTTGAAGCGTGCCTCCTGGCCGGCCCGCCATTCGGCGCGGTCGACGGCGCCGTCCTTGTTGGTGTCGTAGCGCATGACGCCGGATGGCTCGCGTGCCGCCTTGGCGGTGGGCGCGGCCGGCGTCTCGTCGCCGGGGGCGGCGAGAGCGGGCGCCACCAGGAAGAGGAGGGCGCTTGCGAGTGGGAACAGCTTGGGCATCGGGCATATCCTTGGGGTTGTGTCGGGAGATGGAGACACACGCGCCATTTCCCTTACCCGGCCGTCTAAGCACCGATATAGTCTGCCCCGCGACCGAAATATGGCCGTGTTGAGGTTTTGTTCTCGCGACCCGCCGAAGGTATCCACATGGCTTACGACTACGACCTATTCGTCATCGGCGCCGGTTCGGGCGGCGTGCGTGCGTCGCGGATCGCCGCGACCCACGGCGCCCGCGTCGGCATCTGCGAGGACTACCGGGTCGGCGGCACCTGCGTGATCCGCGGCTGCGTGCCCAAGAAGCTCCTGGTCTACGCCTCCAAGTTCGCGCACGAGTTCGAGGATGCGGCGGCCTACGGCTGGACCGTGCCGGCCCCGGCGCATTCGTGGGCGACCCTGCGGGACAACGTGCAGAAGGAAGTCGATCGCCTGAACGCGGTCTACCTGCGCCTGCTCGACGGCGCCGGCGTGAAGCTGCACATGGGCCGCGGCCGGCTGATGGACCGGCATACGATTCAAGTCGGCGAGCAGACGATCACCGCCGACAAGATCCTGGTCGCCACCGGCGGCCGGCCCGTGGTCCCGCCGATCCCGGGCCACGAATTCGCCATCACCTCGAACGAGGCGTTCCATCTGCCCGAACTGCCCGGGCGCATCACCATCGTGGGCGCCGGCTACATCGCCGTCGAGTTCGCCGGCATTTTTAACGGCCTCGGAACCCACGTCGACCTCGTGCTGCGGCGTGACCGCGTGCTGCGTGGCTTCGACGAGGAGTGCCGCACCTTCGTCCACGAGGCCTTGGCCGAGAGCGGCATCCGCCTGCGGACCGAGATGCAGATCGCGCGCATCGTCGCCAAAGGCCGCGACAAGGGTCCTTACGAGGTTCACACGGCGGGCGGCGGCATGTTCGAGACCGATCTCGTGATGTACGCCACCGGCCGCGCGGCCAACACGGTGGGCATCGGCCTCGAGAAGGCGGGTGTGCAGGTCGACAAGGCGGGCGCCATCGCCGTCGACGAGTGGTCGAAGACCACGGCCGACAACATCTGGGCGGTCGGCGACGTCACGGATCGCATCAATCTCACGCCGGTCGCCATCATGGACGGCCACTGCTTCGCCGACACCGAGTTCGGCGGGAAACCGCGCAAGGCCGATCATCGCGACGTACCCTCGGCGGTCTTCTGCCAGCCAGAAATGGCCAACGTCGGGCTGACCGAGGAGCAGGCGAAGTTACGGCTGGGGACGCTGCGCGTCTACACGGCGGCGTTCAAGCCGATGAAGTACACGGTCTCAGGGCGCCACCAGCGCACCTTCATGAAGATGATCGTCGAGGACGCGACCGACAGGGTGGTCGGCATCCACATGGTGGGCGACGATGCGGCCGAACTGATCCAGGGCCTCGCGGTCGCCGTGAAGGCGGGGGCCACCAAGGCGCAGTTCGACGCCACCGTGGGCATTCACCCTACGGCGGGCGAGGAATTCGTCACCATGCGCACGGCGCGGGCCGATTCGGCGCCCTCCCGCGCGGCCGCGGAGTGAGCGCAGCCTGCGCCGGCCGGCTGGCCTTTTATCCACAGCCCGTATAGGTTCACCACCCCCGGCGGCCGGAGGTCCGGCCGGCGGGATCAGGAGGAGTCGATGACCGCGATCCAGGGCCCATCCCGGGCGACCGCGAAAGCGCAGTCCCGCAGTTCGAGCGCCGCCGACTGGTCGCTGACGAGCTGGCGCGGCAAGCCGGCGCAGCAGATGCCGGTCTATTCGGATGCCGCGCGGCTGGCCGATGCCGAGGCGCGGCTGCGCCGCTATCCGCCGCTGGTCTTCGCCGGCGAAGCGCGCAAGCTCAAGACGGCGCTGGCCAAGGTGGCGGCGGGCGATGCCTTCCTGCTGCAGGGCGGCGACTGCGCCGAGAGCTTCGCCGACTTCACCGCCAACAATATCCGCGACACCTTCCGCGTGCTGCTGCAGATGGCCGTGGTGCTGACCTACGGCGCCGGCGTGCCGGTGGTGAAGCTCGGCCGCATGGCCGGCCAGTTCGCCAAGCCGCGCTCGTCCAACGTCGAGAAGGTCGGCGACGTCGAGCTGCCGTCCTACCGCGGCGACAACGTCAACGGCTTCGAGTTCACCGCCGAGGCGCGCCGGCCCGATCCCGAGCGCATGGTGCAGGCCTACAACCAGTCGGCCGCGACGCTCAACCTGCTGCGCGCCTTCGCCCAGGGCGGCTACGCCGACCTGCACGAGGTCAATCGCTGGAACCTCGACTTCGTCCGCAACTCGCCGGCGTCGGAGCGCTACCATGACCTCGCCGCGCGGCTCGACGAGACGCTGAACTTCATGGCCGCCTGCGGCCTCAACTCGGCGACCACGCCGCAGATCGCCGAGACCGATTTCTTCACCAGCCACGAGGCGCTGCTGCTGCCGTACGAGGAGGCGCTGACCCGCGTCGATTCGACCTCGGGCGAGTGGTACGACTGCTCGGCGCACATGCTGTGGATCGGCGACCGCACCCGTCAGCCAGACGGTGCGCATGTCGAGTTCCTGCGCGGTGTCCGCAATCCCATCGGCTTCAAGTGCGGCCCGTCGCTCTCGGTCGACGACACGCTTCGTCTGATCGACACGCTCAACCCGTCCAATGAAGCGGGCCGGATCGTGCTGATCGTGCGCATGGGCGCGGAGAAGGTCGCCGGGAATCTGCCGCCGCTGGTGCGCGCGGTGAAGCGTGCCGGCAGGTCGGTCGTGTGGTCGTGCGATCCCATGCACGGCAACACGGTGACCGCGAACAACGGCAGGAAGACCCGCCACTTCGACTCCATCCTGCGCGAGGTGAAGGAGTTCTTCGCCGTGCATCGCGCCGAGGGCACCCATCCCGGCGGCGTGCACTTCGAGATGACCGGCCAGGAGGTCACGGAGTGCATCGGCGGCTCGACCGATATCACCGTCGACAATCTGAACGAGCGCTACGAGACGCAATGCGATCCCAGGCTCAACGCCAGCCAGGCGCTCGAACTTGCCTTCTTGCTCGCCGAACAGCTCAAGGCGGAGCGTCTGTCGGTGGCGCGGGCACGTCCCGCCGTCTGAGCATGACCATGAGCGAGCCGGAGGCTCGCGGTCCAGAAGATCATGAGTCTTCCGGACCGCGAGCCTCCGGCTCGCTCATCATCAAGCGACCTTTGGGAAGCCCCGGGGAGGGCCGATGACGCATCCTGCGAACGGCGAGATCGAACGCTATACCGACCACTACTTCAATCGCTCGAAGCAGGTGATCGGCAAGTTCGGCGATTGCCAGGTGACCTACGCCATCTTCATGCGCCGCCCGGTGGTGTTCGCGCCGCGGCTGGCGCTCGACTGGCTGGAGGAGACCGGCCGTGAGCGCAATACCAAGGTCGAGCTCGACCTGCGCTACGGCGAGGGCAAATGGGTCGGCGCCGGCGAGCCGATGATGTACATCACCGGCTCGTTCTTCCACCTGGTCGATCTCGAGACGATCTTCCTGCAGAAGCTGGGACCGGCTTGCGTCGCCGCCTACAACGCCTGGACGATGTGCGCCGACATGCCGAAGGCCGCGTTCCTCGCCATGGACGCCCGCCACTGCGCCGGCCAGGAGATGGCTGAGATGATGGCCTACGCCGCGTCGGTCGGCTCGGCGCGGGCCAAGCGCAAGGTCGGCGCGGTGGGCTTCATCGGCAACGCCACCCATGCCACAGCCCACTTCTTCGGACGCGAGCTCGGCCTCGGCACCATGCCGCATGCTCTGATCGGCTACGCCGGCTCCACGTTGCGCGCCGCCGAGATGTTCCACGAGACCTTTCCCGGCGAACCGATGACCGTGCTGGTCGACTATTTCGCCCGCGAAATTTCCGATTCGCTGGAAGTCTGCCGGCGCTTCCCCGAGCTTGCCGCCAAGGGAATGCTGTCGCTCAGGCTCGACACCACCGGTGGCCGCTACATCGAGGGGCTGGATCCGGCGTCGTCCTACGCCGTGCTGGAGCGCTTCTCGCCCGAGTCGATCCGCGGCTATCGCAGCGAGGAGGAACTGCGCTTCCTCGTCGGCACCGGCGTGTCGGCGGCGGCGATCTTCCACTTGCGCGCCGAACTGGACCGCAACGGCTTCGACAAGGTCAGGATCGTGGCCTCGTCCGGATTCGGTCCGGCCAAGTGCCGCGTGATGGCCGAGGCCAAATCGCCGATCGACGTGGTGGGCTCGGGCTCGTTCCTGCCGTCGAACTGGACGGAGACCTACGCCACCGCCGACATCGTCGAATACGACGGCCAGAAGCGCGTGAAGATCGGCCGCGAATTCCTGCATCGAGCGCGGCCCGACGGCGGCACGCGCCCGCTTTAGTTTGTAGCTGCCCCCGTCTTGTATGGACCGGGGAGATGGTGGACAGGCGTTCGGAGACATCGTGGACACTCTGAAGGAGTGAACCCATGAGGTTTTCGATGCCGTTCCTGGGCCAAGAAGGATCTCGCGAGGAACTGTGCCGGCTGGCGTTGTCGGCGAGTGCCAATCGACGTCAGCTGTGCCGCCGGGAGCCGGCGCGGCGGGCGCGGGCCATCTCACTGATGGCATGGTTCTTCAACACGGTGCATCCGAACTTCACCCACATCGGCCGGCCCCAGCGCTTCGCCACGGATACCTCGGTGCACGAGCATCTCGAGGCGACCGGCCGCGAGAATGTTGTCGCCAATCTCCGGGAGATCGACGGACTCCTCGCCGGCAAGACGTGGATCCCGGGCGACGGATTCGGGGGCGTCGACGGTTTTGCGCTGGTCCTCCACGGCTGGGGCAAGCGCATCGGCCTGCCGGTGGCGGAGCTCAAGAACTATACCGCCTGGAAGGACCGCATGCTGGCGCGGCCCGCGATGAAGCGCGCCCTGGAGCGTGAGCAGAGCGTGCTGCTCGCGGCCCAGCCGGCGCGACGTCACGGAAGAACCTTCTGCTGCCTGCGCATCGCACCGAGGGTCCTTCCTCCGAATCGCCGTCGATTCGGCAACCGCATTCATTGCCCTTCGGCCTGAAGAACGTCATTTCAAGGGGCCGCAAGGCGCGGGATTTGATGGAGTAGCTTGCGGTGCGTCTTGGTGGGCTCCGCCAGGACTAAGATATGCCCCTCGATTTTCTGTACATCTCTCTGGGAGCCAGCGTCGGCGTAGTCGTTGGCCTGACCGGGGTCGGCGGCGGCTCGCTGATGACACCTGCCCTCGTCCTGTTGTTCGGGGTCCATCCAGCGACCGCGGTGGGCACGGATCTCCTTTATGCCGCAACCACGAAGAGCGCCGGCTCGATTGTTCATGCGCTGAGGAGGAACGTCGCCTGGCGTGTTGTCGCCCTGCTCGCGTCGGGCAGCGTGCCGGCAGCCATCGCAACCCTGCTCGTTCTTTCGCGCCTTGGACCGCAAAGCGGCCTAACGGCGAAGGCGATCACGATCGTGCTCGGCTTCACGCTGCTGCTTACGTCGGTGCTGCTGGTATTTCGGCGGTGGCTGCTGGAGGTGCGCCGGCTGAGATCGGCTCCAAGCACCGCACGCGACGCCCTGATGACCGTTTTGACCGGCGCCACGATCGGCCTTCTCGTGTCGGTTTCTTCTGTCGGTGCAGGTGCGATTGGCGTAACGGCGTTGCTCCTGCTTTATCCGACCTATTCGACTGTTCGCATCGTCGGGACCGACATCGCGCATGCGGTTCCATTGACCCTCGTGGCCGGGACGGGCCACTGGCTCACGGGATCGGTCGACGCGTCGATGCTGTTGTCCCTGCTGATGGGATCAGTTCCGGGAATCGTACTCGGCAGCTATCTGGCTCCGCGGATTCCCGAGCATGGCCTGCGATATGCCCTGGCCGGCGTTCTCATGGTCGTTGGCGTCAGGCTGGTCGTTTCCTAGGCGGCTCAGCCGACGACGAAACTCTGATACATGAACTTCAGGTCCTGGGTTTCCTGCGGCGTGATCTCGCCGTCCAGCACGCGCGCTTCCAGGCCGCGCAGCTTGCGTTTGATCTCGCTCGGCGTGCGCGGGCTCAGCAGCACCATGAAGAACTGCTCGTGCGGCGAGAGCTCGCGTTCGCGACGGTAGCCGAAGGGGCCGGCGCCGCCCGGCGCGCCGACGGCGCGGCCGGCGGACGGCGCCTGGGGCTGGTGGCTCCTGATTTCCGGGGCCAGCACGTCGTCCCAGGCGAGGCCCGCCTCGCGTACCATCGCCGAGGCGAGCTTGGCGGCCGCCAGCGCCTCGCCGGCGTGGCTGCTGTCGAGGATCTCCAGAACCTTGACCAGGGTGGCGCGGTTGAATGTCGACACAGTTTTGGTGTCTTTGACTAATGGATGAGGAAGCGTCACGAAGTACCTACAAAATATAGTCCCTTCGACCCCGGAGCAAGTACCGCCCGTGTCTGTCCACCCGAATGGCTTTCCGGCCTATCTGCTGGGCCTTGCCAGCTGGTTCGTGCCGCTCGGCATCCAGATGGTGCTGTTTCCGTGGCTGGTCGCGGTCGTCCTCCATATGGACGCCTTCGCCGTGGGCGTGGCCCAGGCCGCCGTCATGGCGCCGTCGCTGCTCTTCCTGCCGTTGGGCGGCCTGGTCGCCGACCGCGGCAACCCGCGCCGGCTGCTGCTGCGCTATCACCTGCTCTACGCCATGCCGCCGCTCGCGCTCGCCCTGGTGCTGTGGGGCGGGGGGCTCAGCTATCCGCTGCTGATCGCCTACGGTCTCGTCGCGGGCTCGATCGGCGCCTTCGCCGTGCCGACGCGCGATGCCCTGCTGCCCGTCGTGGCTCCCCGGGGCGGTCTGCCGCGCGCGGTGGCGCTCGCCACGGCGCTGCAGTTCGGCGGCCAGTTGCTGGGCATCGCCTGCGCCTCGACCGCCGACCGCTTCGGGCCGCTGCCGCTCCTGGTGCTGCATGCCTCGCTGGTGCTGCTGGGCTGTCTCGCGGTCTGGCGCCTGCCCGATCCGCCGCCGCATCCGCCGGCCGAGCATCCGGGCTTCTGGCGCAGCGTCGGCGAGGGCGTGTCGGCGGCGGCGAAGTCGGACCAGATCTGGCCGGTGCTGTTGCTCAACTTCGGCGTCGGCATCTTCTACGTCGGGCCATTCATGGCCGTGCTGCCACTGGTCGTGCGCGACAACTACCACGGCGGCGCGCAGGAACTGGCCTATGTGAACCTGGCCTTCTGGGCCGCCACCATCCTGGCGGCCATCGCCTTCGCCGGCCTCGCCCGCCGCTTCACCCTGCGCGGCCGCCTGATCGGCATCGCCGTGGCCGTGGGCTCGCTGGTCCTGGTGGCGCTGGCGAGCCTGCCGTCGTTCGCCGTCTTCGTGGCGCTGAACTTCGTCTGGGGTCTGGGGGCCGGCATCACCATGACCCAGAGCCGCACCGTCATCCAGATCGTGGCGCCGGCCACGCACCGCGCCCGCCTGATGTCGCTGTTCCAGTTGGGCCTGGGCGGCGGCGGTCCGATCGGCGCCCTGATCACGGGAACGATCTGTTCGATCTGGGGATTGAAGGCGGCGATGCTGCTGCCGGCCTTCGCGATGATGCTGCTGATCGCGGTGATGCTGTTCCGCTCGCGGCTGTGGTCGATGCGGACGGTGGAGTAGGGCGGGAGGACGGATCGTGGGATTTTTCCCTGTCGTCCTGAGCGTAGCGAAGGACCTCACCGAGCGGCCAGACACGGACGGTAGACATTGAGTCTCGGGCAGGCGTGAGGTCCTTCGCTACGCTCAGGACGACGGGTACTGAACGGGTGTTCATATTTTCTTTTCGGAAAAAGTTGCAAGTTCAGCAGGAATAGGCTAAGAAAAAGACGATCTTGGCGGACCCCGTCCGCCGATCCCACGCCCGCCCGGCCCCCGCCGCGGCGGGCTTTTTCGTGCCTGCGGAGATATCAAAGCATGGGAACGACGATCTATCCGACTGTGCCCTTGGCACAGCCAGAGGCGGAGCCGTGGCCTCGATTCCTCGCTCGGGATCGCGCGGTCGCTCCTGTCTGACTAACTGAAATCAACGATCCCAGGATCGGCGATCCGAATCTTTGGCCATGCCCCGCCCGGCGCGCCCGCCGGGTACGATCCCTGGAGGATGAGGGGCCGTCCCGCGGCCTTGCCCTTACCGGGTACTGAGCCGTGAGTAGCAAGCACAAGGCTGCCCCCGCCGATGAACTGTCCGGCAGTGGGGTGGACCGAGGCGCGAAGAACGCGTCCGAGGACTGGTTTTGACGGTTATCTGCGGTCGCCCGAGGTGGGGTAGCAGGGTCAGATTCATGCAAAGTCACAGGTGGGCGCTCAACCTGTGTCACAACATTTGTCTCAACTTGGTGTGACACCTTCGGGTGTGACAGCCGGGCGGGCAGGCCGCCCTATTCGGCGGCGGCGCGCCAGCCGAGGCCCAGCGTCTGCCAGACGTCCTGCAGGGCCGATACCAGCCGGGTCATGTCCTCGTCGCCGTGCAGCGGCGTGGGCGTGAGGCGCAGGCGCTCGGTGCCGCGCGGCACGGTGGGGTAGTTGATCGGCTGGACGTAGATCGAATGGCGGTCGAGCAGCAGGTCGCTCGCCTCCTTGCAGAGCGCGGCATCGCCCACCGCCACCGGGACGATGTGGGTGGTCGAGGGCATCACCGGCAGGTCGGCCGCGGCGAGGCGGCGCTTGAGCGTCGCGGCACGTTCCTGGTGGCGCACGCGCAGTTCGGGATGGGCGCTGACATGGCGCACGCTGGCCAGCGCCGCGGCGGCGATGGCGGGCGGCAGGGAGGTGGTGAAGATGAAGCCCGAACCGCAGGAGCGGACGAAGTCGACGGTCGCCTCGGTCGAGGCGATATAGCCGCCGACCACGCCGAACGCCTTGGCGAGCGTGCCCTGCACGATATCGACCTTGGCCAGCACGCCGTCGCGCTCGGCCACACCCGCGCCGCGCGCGCCGTACATGCCGACGGCGTGGACTTCGTCGAGGTAGGTGAGGGCGCCATAACGGTGGGCCACATCGCAGATCTCGCCGATCGGCGAGACGTCGCCGTCCATCGAGTAGACCGATTCGAAGGCCACGATCTTGGGGCACGCCGGATCGGCGGCGGCCAGCAGCTCTTCCAGGTGGGCGACATCGTTGTGGCGGAAGATCTTGCGCACGGCGCCCGAGTGGCGGATGCCGGCGATCATCGAGGCATGGTTGAAGGAGTCGGAATAGAGCTCGCAGCCCGGCAGCAGGGCGCCCAGCGTCTGCAGCGTGGTCTCGTTGGCGACGTAGCCCGAGGTGAAGACGAGGGCGGCGTCCTTGTCGTGCAGCCGGGCCAGCTCGCGTTCGAGCGCGGCATGGAGCGTGTTGGTGCCGGAGATGTTGCGCGTGCCGCCGGCACCCGAGCCCTGGGCGCCGATGGCGGCCTGCATGGCCTCGATCGCCGCCGGATGCTGACCCATGGCGAGGTAGTCGTTGCTGCACCACACGATGACATCGCGCGGCTGTTCGCCCTCGCGGTGCAGGCGGGCGCGCGGAAAGGCGCCCACGATCCGCTCCAGCTCGGCGAACACACGATAGCGGCCCTCGTCGTGAAGGCGGCGCAGATGGCCGGCGAAGAATGCCTCGTAGTCCATAATCCTGATCTCTCCCCGCGCCGCCGATCTTAGTCGGAAGACCTGTCCGCGATAGACGCATTTTGGTCGCGCTTCGCACCATCGCCTTGAGGAATCGCAAACACGAACGCGTGAAACGGTAGATAAGAATGGTTCGCAATCGCATATGGCGCTCGCAACCCCATCACCGAGGCGTGACGGGCGGTGAGCGATCCGGCGCAAGCCTGCTCCCCGTAAGCCTCGCACGGACGGAGCGATCCGCTCCTTCCGAAAGCAAACGAGGAGACTCTGAACGTGACTCAGTCCATCGATTTCCGTCGTCGTGGCATCCTGCGTGCCTCCGGCGTCAGCCTTCTGTCGGCGTCGGCCGTGGCACTTCTGGCCGGCTGCGAGAAGATGGCCGTCGCCCAGACGAGCAACGCCGCCGGCGACGTCGGCATCCTCAACACGGCGCTCGCGCTGGAGTACGAGGCGATCAGCGCCTATCAGCTCGGCGCCATGAGCGGCCTGCTGCAAAAGCCTGTGCTGGAAATCGCCGTCATGTTCCAGACCCACCACAAGGAGCATCGCGATGCGCTGATCGCCACCATCCGCAAGCTGGGCGGTGCGCCGGTCGTGGCCAAGAGCGATGCCGAGGTCGGCAAGGCGCTCAATGCCGCGGCGCTGAAGAGCCAAGCCGACGTGCTGCGCCTGGCGCAGCGCCTCGAGAAGGGCGCAGCCAACGCCTACATCGGCGTGATCCCGTCGTTCGGCGACCGGGCGCTGGCCCAGGTCTCGGCACGACTCGCCGCCGACGAGGTGATGCACTGGACGGTTCTGTCGCAGGCCCTGAAGGATCCGCTGCCGGCCAAGGCGCTCAGCTTCGGGGCGTGATCGTGAAGGCGCTGGCATCCGCCGCTCTCGCGGCTCTGGCTCTCGGCATGACGGCTCCGGTCCAGGCGGCCGACGCCGCGCACGGCCAGGAACTCTACGAGTCGCGCTGCGGCGGATGCCACTCGCTCGACTCCAACCGTGTTGGTCCGGCGCACCGCGGCGTGTACGGGCGTGAGGCCGGCACGGCCCCGGGCTTCGCCTATTCCACGGCCGTGGAGAACTCGGGTGTGGTCTGGGGCGACAGGACCTTGGATGCGTGGCTGACCAATCCGCAGGCGCTGATCCCGGGCCAGCGGATGAACTTCCGGGTCGCCACCGCGGAAGATCGCGCCGACATCATCGCCTACCTGCGCCAGCAGTCCGGGCGCTGACGTGGCTTCCATCCCGGTGCCGACGTCGTTTGCCGGGAAGGGCGGAAGAGCGCCGAACGCATCCCCCGGTAGGCGCACTTCCGCCCGCCTTTCCCCTTCAGACGAAGAGTGCGGCGACCAGGGCGGCGCTCAGGAACAGGGAGACCGAGAGCAGGGGCAGAGATCCCAGCCACCTGATCGGGCCGGGCAGGTCGTCCCAGTAGCGCAGCGTGGGAAACGCCGCCCACAGCGCGAACAGCAGGCCGGTGGCCCAGAAGATGAAGGCGAGCGGCATCGCCAGGTTGGTCTGGTCGTCCGTCGCGGTGGCGATGCCGAACCCGACGAAGGCGGGAGGCAGCGAGGCCGTGAACAGCGCAACCGCCCAGATCGCCCGGGTCCGGATGCGCTGGCTCGTCCCGCGCGGCGCCGGCCTGCCGGGCCGGGCCGCTTCGGTGTCCATGTCAGCCCTTGAAGTGGCCTTCCGACCTGAGGTCGGCCAGCGCCGCGTCGAGCGACTGGCGCAGCCGCCCGAACAGATCGGCGAGCTCCGCCTCGTTGATGATCAGCGGCGGACAGATGGCAACGCGATCGCCCATGTTGCGCACGAACAGGCCGCGCGCCTGGGCGTGGTTCGACACGCGGTTGCCGGCGCCGACCGTGGCGAGATCGAAGGCGGCCTTGGTCTTCTTGTCGGCGACGATCTCGAGCGCGCCCACCATGCCCACGCTCATCGCCTCGCCGATCAACGGATGGCCGGCGAACGACTGGATGTGCTTCTGGAACACCGGGGTCATGCGCTTGGCGTGCCCGAACAGGTCGATCTCGTCGTAGATCTTCTGCGCCTCGAGGGCGACAGCGGCAGCGACCGGATGGCCGGAGTAGGTGAAGCCATGGCCCCAGGTGCCGATCTTGTCGCTCTCGCTCATCAGCGCCTGATAGACCTTGTCGTTGATCATCACCGCCGAGATCGGCAGGAACGAGGCCGACAGCGCCTTGGCGCAGGTCAGGATGTCGGGCTTGATGTTGAGCGTCTGGCAGCCCCAGACGTTGCCGGTACGTCCGAATCCGCAGATGACCTCGTCGGCCACGAACAGCATGTCGTACTTGGCGCACACCGCCTGGATCTTCTCGTAGTAGCCCTTGGGCGGCACGATCACGCCGCCTGCGCCCATCACCGGCTCGCAGATCATGGCCGCCACCTGGTCGGCGCCGCCTTCCCTGACGATGAGCTGCTCCAGCTCCTCGGCGCAGCGCGTGGCGAACTGCTCCTCGCTCTCGCCGTCCTGGCCGAAGCGGTAGTAGTGCGGGCAGCTCGTGTGCAGGATGCCGGCGATCGGCAGGTCGAAGGAACGGTGGTTGTTGGGCAGGCCGGTCAGGCTCGCCGCCGCCACGGTGACGCCGTGATACCCCTTGATGCGCGAGACGATCTTCTTCTTCTGCGGCCGGCCGAGCGCATTGTTCATGTACCACACCATCTTGACGACGGTGTCGTTGGCCTCGGAGCCGGAGTTGGCGAAGAATACCTTCGACATTTCCACCGGCGCCATCGACTTGAGCTTCTCGGCGAGGTTGATCGCCGGCTCGTGGCTGCGCTGGTTGAAGGCGTGGTAGAAGGGCAGCTGCTTCATCTGCTCGTAGGCCACCGTCGCCAGCCGCTCGTTGCTGAAGCCCAGCGCCGCCGACCACAGGCCGGCCATGCCCTCGATATATTCCTTGCCGTCGTCGTCCATGACGTAGACGCCGCGGCCGCGGACGATCGTCACGGGGCCGCTGGCCTCGTGCTTCTTGAAGTTGGTGTAGGGATGCAGGTGGTGCGCAATATCCCGGGCGGCATTGGAATTGCCGCGAAAGCTGCGAGAGATGTCGTTCATGGCCGCACCCACCTGAAAACTATGAGGGCACTACACTAGCCCGCCTCAGGCCTATGTCCATCCTATGTGACCATGCAAATTTTTTGTACAATTGACGGGCTCGCAGAGCCGGTGCAACGTCGCACAGCTGTGCGCCCGCGCATGGGCGGCCAAGGAAGGCCGCCGGGTGGAACCGTGGCGCGCGATATCCACGATGGGGTCAAAAATGAACTTCAGTCTCCGGCATTCCCTGGCCTTGACGGCCGTCATGTGCGCGGGCCTTTCGATGACGTCCGGCGCGGACGCCAAGACCTTCAAATGGGCCAATTCGGGCGACGTCAGTTCGATGGATCCCTTTGCCCGCCAGGAGACCTTCCTCCTGACCTTCAATTCGAACATCTATGAGCCGCTGATCCGCCGCGACAAGGACCTGAAGCTCGAACCGGCGCTGGCCACGAAGTGGGGCCAGACCAATCCGACGACCTGGTTCTTCGACATCCGCCCCGGCGTGAAGTTCCACGACGGCACGCCGCTCACGGCCGACGACATCGTCTTCTCGCTCAACCGCGCGAACGGCCCCGGCTCGAACATGGGGAGCAACTTCGTCTCGGTGAAGGAGATCAAGAAGGTCGGCGACATGCGCGTCGAGGTCACGACCAAGTATCCCGATCCGCTGCTGGCCGACAAATGGGCGGCGCTCGGCATGATGTCGAAGGCGTGGGCCGAGAAGAACAATGCGGTCAACTCCGCCGACATGACCAAGAACGAGGAGAACTTCGCCACCCGCAACGCCATGGGCACCGGCCCGTTCATGCTCAAGGAACGCAAGGCCGGCGAGAAGACGGTCCTCGTCAACAATCCCAACTGGTGGGACAAGCCCATTCACAATCTGACCGAGGTGATCTTCACGCCGGTGGCTAACCCCGCGACCCGTATCGCGGCGCTCAAGGCCGGCGACATCGACATGACCTACGAGGTGCCGCCGGCCGACACGGAGAGCCTCAAGAAGGACGCCAACGTCAAGGTATTGGAAGGACCGGAAACGCGCGTCGTCTTCCTCGGCTTCGACCAGGAGCGGCCGGAACTGCTCGAGTCGAACGTCAAGGGCAAGAACCCGTTCAAGGACAAGAAGGTCCGCGAGGCCATCCATCGCTCGATCGACGTCGACGCGATCAAGCGCACCGTGATGCGCGGCCAGTCCTTCCCGACCGAGCTGATGGTGGCGCCGGGCATCAACGGCTACATGAAGGATCTCGACAAGCGTCCGGCGCTGCTCAAGCCGGACGAGGCCAAGAAGATGCTGGCCGACGCGGGCTATCCCAACGGCTTCGAGGTCGGGATGGACTGCCCCAACGACCGTTACGTCAACGACGAGAAGATCTGCCAGGCCGTGGTGGCCATGCTGGCCAAGATCGGCGTGAAGGTGAATCTGCGGGCGCAGACCCGCAACCTCTACTTCGCCAAGATCCTGCGCAAAGCCGACCTGTCGCAGGGCGAGACCAGCTTCTACATGCTGGGCTGGTCGCCGGCGCAGACCTACGACGTGCACAATGTCTTCGAGGCGCTGATCCAGACGCCGAACAAGGCGACCAAGAAGGGCCAGTTCAACGCCGGCGGCTATTCGAACCCGGCGCTCGACAAGCTCGCCGACGCCATGGAGCAGGAGACCGACAAGGCCAAGCGTGACGCCATGATCAAGGACGCCACCAAGCTCTATGTCGACGATTTCGCCTATATTCCCCTGCACCAGCAGGCGGTCGTGTGGGCGGCGCGCAAGAACATCGACCTCGTCCAGGGAGCCGACAACAGCTTCCCGCTGCGCTTCGTGACGGTGAAGTAGCTGCACTGAGACATCCGGACGATCGGCCCCGGCCGCACGCTCGATGCGGTCGGGGCCGGTTCCGTTCTGGCGTCAATCCTGCTAGGCCTCCCGTGGGCCCAAAAATCATCCGATGCTTGCCTTTATCCTGAGACGCCTCCTGCAATCCGTCGCCGTGCTGCTGACGGTTGGCGTGGTTGCGTTCTCCCTGTTCCGCTACGTCGGCGATCCGATCAACGCCATGGTCGGCCAGGACACCTCGATGGAGGAACGCGAGGCGTTGCGCGGCAAGCTGGGGCTGAACGACCCGGCGCCGGTGCAGTTCTTCAACTTCATCGTCAATGCCGCCCAAGGCAGGTTCGGGCTCTCGTACCGCACGTCCGAGCCGGTCGGCAGGCTGATCCTGGAGAGGATGCCGGCGACGCTGGAGCTGTCGTTCTGTGCCGCCGTGTTCGCGCTGTTCGTCGGCGTGCCGATGGGCGTCTACACCGGACTGTACCCCAGGCATTGGTCGAGTCGCCTGTTTCAGGCGGTGTCGTTGATCGGCATTTCGCTGCCCACCTTCCTGATCGGCATCCTGCTGATCCTGGTGTTTGCCGTCACCTTGCACTGGCTGCCGTCGTTCGGGCGCGGCCAGACGGTGCAGATCGGCTGGTGGACCACCAACTTCCTGACCTGGTCGGGGCTGAAGGCGCTGATCCTGCCCTCGATCACGCTCGGCCTGTTCCAGCTCACGCTGCTCATGCGGCTGGTGCGCTCGGAAATGCTCGAGGTCATGCGCGCCGACTACATCAAGTTCGCCCGTGCCCGTGGCCTCACCAACCGCGCCATCAATTTCGGCCACGCGCTCAAGAACACGCTGGTGCCCGTGATCACCGTCGCCGGCCTCCAGTTGGGTGCCCTGATCGCCTTCGCCATCGTCACGGAGACCGTGTTTGCCTGGCCGGGCGTCGGCCAGCTCTTCATCCAGTCGGTGCAGTTCTCCGACATTCCGGTGATGGCGGCCTATCTGCTGCTGATCGGCCTGCTGTTCGTCCTGATCAACCTCACTGTCGATCTGCTCTACTTCGCCGTCGATCCGCGCCTGCGCAGCCAGGGCGGCACGGCGCGCGCGGCGGGACACTGAGATGGCGACCTTGTCGGGCCTGTCCGGGTGGCTGCATCGCGCAGCCGACAGCGACATCTGGTGGAGCTTCAAGTCCTCGCCCATGACCGTGACGGCGGCCGTCGCCACCTTCCTGATCGTGGTGATCGCGTTCCTGTCGCCCGTGCTGGCGCCGCACACGCCGTTCGATCCGGCGACGCTCAGCCTCACCGATGGGCTCAAGCCGCCGGCGATGCTGTCGGCCGACGGCGACTGGACCTTCCCGCTCGGCACCGACGACCAGGGCAGGGATATCCTGTCGTCCATCATGTACGGCACGCGGTTGTCGCTGCTGGTCGGCTTGGCATCGGTGGTCGTCGCCATGACGCTCGGGATCTCGCTCGGCCTGGTGAGCGGCTATCTCGGCGGCGCGGTCGATGCCCTGATCATGCGCATCGCCGATGTCCAGCTCACCTTCCCGGCCATCCTGGTGGCGCTGCTGATCGACGGCGTCGTGCGCGGCATCATCTCGGTGCAACGCCACGACGAGATTGCGATCTTCGTCATCGTCGGCGCCATCGGGCTCTCGTTCTGGGTGCAGTACGCGCGCACCGTGCGCGGCTCGGTGATGGTCGAAAAGAACAAGGAGTATGTCCAGGCGGCGCGGGTGATCGGCCTGTCGCCGCTGCTCATCATGGTCCGCCACGTGCTGCCCAACGTTACCGGGCCGGTGCTGGTCATCGCCACCATCAATCTCGGCCTCGCCATCATCACTGAGGCCACGCTGTCTTTCCTCGGCGTCGGCCTGCCATCGACCGAGCCGTCGCTGGGCACGCTGATCCGCCTCGGCAACGAGGTCCTGCAATCCGGCGACTGGTGGATCACGGTGTTTCCCGGCGTCACCCTGGCGGCGCTGGTGCTGGCGGTGAACCTGCTGGGCGACTGGCTGCGCGACGCCCTCAATCCGAAATTGCGATGATGATCAGTCGACCCTCCTGTCGTCCTTTGCGCAGCGAAGGACCTAGCGGAACGACTGACGATCCTCGGGCAGGCGTGAGATCCTTCGCGCCGCTCCTGGGCGGGGATGCCCCGCCCGAGATGACACGGGGTTCCTGATGGCCGCCGCCTCGAACAATCCGCCGCTGCTGGAGGTCAGGAACCTCCGCGTCGAGTTCCCGACGCGCCGCGGCACTTTGCTGGCGGTCGACGACGTTTCGTTCGACATCGCGCCGGGCGAGGTGCTGGGCGTGGTGGGCGAGTCGGGCGCCGGCAAGTCGCTGACCGGCAATGCCATCATCGGCCTGCTCGAACCGCCGGGCCGCATCGCCGGCGGCGAGATCCGCCTCGAAGGCCGGCGCATCGACAACCTGCCCTACGAGGAGATGCGAAAGGTGCGCGGCGCCCGCATCGGCGCCATCTTCCAGGATCCGCTGACCAGCCTCAATCCGCTCTATTCGGTCGGCCGCCAGCTGGTCGAGACCATCCAGACCCATCTGCCGCTGTCGACCGCCGAGGCGCGAACGCGGGCGCTCGATCTCCTGAAGGAGGTCGGCATCCCGGGCGCCGAGAGCCGCATCGACCATTATCCGCATCAGTTCTCGGGCGGCATGCGCCAGCGCGTGGTGATCGCGCTGGCGCTGTGCGCCGGGCCGCGCCTGATCGTGGCCGACGAACCGACGACGGCGCTCGACGTGTCCATCCAGGCGCAGATCATCGCGCTCCTGAAGCGGCTCTGCCGCGAACACGGCACCGCGGTGATGCTGGTCACCCACGACATGGGGGTGATCGCCGAGACCGCCGATCGCGTGGCGGTGATGTACGCCGGCCGCATCGCCGAGATCGGGCCGGTGCGCGACGTGGTCAAGCACGCCAAGCATCCCTACACCAAGGGCCTCATGGGCTCGATCCCCAGCCTCGGCGTGCGCACGGAACGGTTGACCCAGATCGATGGTGCCATGCCGCGTCTCACCGAGATTCCCGCCGGCTGTGCGTTCAATCCGCGCTGCACGGAGCGGGGCCGGCGCTGCATGGTCGAGCGTCCCGACTTGATGGTGGCCGGCACCAGCCGCGCGGCCTGCTGGCTGCACGACCGCGGCGGCGTCGGCGCACCGGTCCTCAAGGAGACAGTCGATGCCTGACGGCAGCGGCACGCAGTTCGTCCGCCTCGCGGGCCTGAAGCGCTATTTCGACGTCTCGGCGCCGTGGCTGGTGCGGGCGCTGGAGGGCCGGCCGCGCCAGATCGTCCAGGCCGTCGACGGCATCGACATCGAGATCGCCAAAGGAGAGACCTTCTCGCTGGTGGGCGAGTCGGGCTGCGGCAAGTCGACGGTGGCGCGCCTGGTGGTCGGGCTCTACCCGCCGACCGCCGGCACGATCGAGTTCGACGGCAACGATATGGCCGGCCGCCACAGCCGGTCGGACATGGCAGCGCTTCGCCGCCGCATGCAGATGATCTTCCAGGACCCGTACGCCAGCCTCAATCCGCGCTGGCGCGTGTTCGACATCATCGCCGAGCCGATCCGCGCCTTCGGCCTGTCCAAAGGCAGGGCCGATCTGGAGAAGCGGGTGGGCGATCTGCTGCGCCAGGTGCGGCTGACGCCGGCCGACGGCCGCAAGTTCCCGCATGAATTCTCGGGCGGCCAGCGCCAGCGCATCTCGATCGCCCGGGCGCTCGCCAGCCAGCCGGAATTCCTGGTGTGCGACGAGCCGACCTCGGCGCTCGACGTCTCGGTGCAGGCCCAGATCCTGAACCTGATGGTCGACCTGCAGCGCCGCTTCGGGCTCACCTATCTGTTCATCTCGCACAACCTGGCGGTCGTCTATCACATCTCGACGCGCGTCGGCGTGATGTACCTCGGCCGCCTGGTCGAGGTGGCGCCGACCGAGACTCTCTTCACGCGGCCCAAGCATCCCTATACGCGGATGTTGCTCGACACGATCCCCGACCTCGACATGACCGGCCGCCAGCGCGCGCCGGTCGCCGGCGAAGTCCCGAGCCCGATCAACCCGCCGTCGGGTTGCACCTTCCATCCGCGTTGCCCCTTCGCCAACGACCGCTGCAAGGTGGAGCGGCCGGTGCCGATCGCGATCGAGGGCGGCACCGTGGCCTGCCACGCGATCGAGGAGGGACGCCTCCCGATCGAGGACAGGACCTACGTCGCGAACAGCTGACGGCACTGCAACCTTCTTGCATGGACCGTGATGTGCGCGGGCGCATATCGAGCGCGCTTGACCCGTCATGAGGCTCCCGTACGATCCGCCACCTTATTCGCTGGAGAGCCTGGATGCCGGTCATCAACCGCATAGCGTCGTTTCACAAGGACATGACCGCCTGGCGGCACGACATCCACAGCCACCCCGAGACGGCATTCGAAGAAGTGCGGACGGCCGACGTCGTCGCCGACAAGCTGAAGTCGTTCGGTCTGGAAGTTCACCGTGGTCTCGCCAAGACCGGCGTCGTGGGTGTGCTGCGGTCCGGCACGTCGAAGCGGGCGATCGGGCTGCGCGCCGACATGGATGCGCTCGATGTCCATGAGACCAACAACTTCGATCACAAGTCGACGATCGCGGGCAAGATGCACGCCTGTGGCCACGACGGCCACACCGTGATGCTGCTGGGCGCCGCCAAGTACCTGTCCGAGACCAGGAACTTCGACGGCACGGTCTACTTCATCTTCCAGCCGGCCGAGGAGAACGAGGGCGGCGGGCGCGTCATGGTGGAAGAGGGGCTGTTCGACAAGTTCCCGGTCGACGGCGTCTACGGCATGCACAACATCCCCGGCATTCCGGTCGGCCGCTTCGCGGTGCGTCCCGGCCCGATGATGGCCGCCTACGACATCTTCGAGGTCGTCATCAAGGGCATCGGCGCGCACGGCGCCATGCCGCACCACGGCATCGATCCGGTGGTGGTCGGCGCGCACATCGTGACGGCGCTGCAGTCGATCGTGGCGCGCAACGTCGATCCGATGGATACGGCGGTGGTCTCCACCACGCAGATCCATGCCGGCGACACCTGGAACGTCATCCCGCAGGAATGCGTGCTGCGCGGCACGGTCCGCACCTTCAAGAAGCCGGTGCAGGACATGATCGAGAAGAACATCGAGAAGGTTTCGCGCAATGTCGCCGCCGGCTTCGGCGCGGAGGTGACCAAGTGGCGCTACGAGCGGCGCTATCCCGCGACCGTGAACAGCGAGCAGGAAACCGAGTTCGCCGCCCAGGCTGCGTCGGCGCTGGTCGGCCTCGGCAACGTCAACCGCAATCCGACGCCCGCCATGGGCAGCGAGGATTTCGCCTGGATGCTGCTCAAGAAGCCCGGCTGCTACATCTGGATCGGCAACGGCGACGGTGCCGGCAGCTGCATGGTCCACAACCCGGGCTACGACTTCAACGACGAGATCCTGCCGATCGGCGCGTCTTACTGGGCAACCCTGGTGGAGCAGCAGCTCGCCCGCCAGGCCGTGCCGCAGGCGGCGGAATAGGCGTCGATCGTTCAACGGCTTGCGGCCGTCGCTTTTCAATGGCGCATCCTTATCGGCATGAACGGATAGGCTTGGCGACGATCCACGGCAAGGATCTCGCAGTGGCGCCGCCGTTTCGCCGCCTGCTGGGGGCCGAGGTTGTGGTCGCGCCCGATGTCGACACAGACACCCTCGGCACGTTTTCGGGGGAAGTCGCCCGGCCGGGTCCCGTGGTCGAGACCTGCGCGATCAAGGCCGAGCTCGCCTTCCGCACCCTCGACGTCGACTGCGCGATCGCCAGCGAGGGCAGCTACGGCCCGATCGAGCGCGTGCCGCTCCGTCCCGCCGGCGTGGAAATCATGGCTTTCGTCGACCGCCGCCGAGGCCTGCGGATCATCGAAACCCTGGCCACCCACCGCACCAATTGGCGACTGCTGCGCTTCAAGGCCGGCGATCCGGCGGCGCCGGTGGCGGTGAAGGCGCTGGGCTTTCCCGAGTACGGCGTGTTCGTGATCGCCAACAGCGACGCCAGCCGGCCCATCAAGGGGCTGACCCGCCTGGACGAAGTGGTGTCGGCGATCGACCAGGAGGCGAGCCGCTCGGACGACGGGCTTGCCATCGTGATCGCCGACATGCGGGCGCACCGCAATCCGACGCGCATGAAAGTGCTGCGCGCTCTCTCGTGGAAGCTCGCCAAGCGGCTGCAGCGCCTCTGCCCGCAATGTGGCGTTCCCGGCTTCGGCCATATCGACTCGCGACGCGGATTGCCCTGCGAGGATTGCGGCGCACCGACCGACTGGATCGATTTCGAGATCGACGGCTGTTCGAACTGTGGCCATGCCGTGGCCCGGCCGCGCAAGGACGGTCGCCGCACCGCGCCCAGGCTGTCCTGCAGCTCCTGCCGTCGTTCATAGGATCATGCTTCCCTGACCGAGGCTGGTTCGCAGGTTCAGCAGGCTTTGTGGTGAATTTGCGTTACAGTTGGAGCCTCTACGCGGGCACTGCTGGCAACGCCCGAGCGGTCTCCGTTCCGGGCATTTTCTTTGCGTCCACGTGCCGGAATGCGACGCCGGCTTCGGACACTGACAGCACCGAGAAGCCGGCCGCGATGGCACACCTGATCAGGGGGTGATTACGCTGCACGATCAAAGGCTTGGCCTCGGTTTGTGGCACAGCCCGAGATACAACGTGTGGCACAACGAGGTGTGCTGCGGAATGGTCCGCTGTCAGGCGGCGATGTCCGTCGCCAGATGGAACAGGCAGTCGCCGCGCTCGCAGCGGGCAGGGACGCGCTTGCACAGCACCAGCCCGTCGCGCTTGAAGGACAGGAGATCGGGCTCGCGCCACGGCGTGTGGTGAAAGTGGATGCGCGCGGCCGGCTGCCCGGCCTTGACCTCCGCGCCGAGTTCGACCAGCGGCTCGAACAGGCCGCCATCGGAGGCGTAGACATAATAATCGTCGCCGCCGATCTCGGTGAGCCGGGTCGGCGAGGCGGACGGCGCGGGCGTCGCGCCCTGCAGCAACCCGACATGGGCCAGCACGCGCCGCATGCCGTCCTCGGCCACCTTCAGGGAGTGCGGGGTGACCAGCCCACCGCCGCCCAACTCGGTGCCCATCGCCACGACGCCCTGGCGCGCGGCGGCGGAGGTGAAGGTGCGGCCACCGCCTTGTGGCGCCGCCGCGATGTAGCTGACCGGCGCGCCGAACGCCTTCAGGAGATCGACGATCTTCCGCATGCGCGCCGGATCTTCCTGGCGCGGCGCCAGCGCGCTCGGGATGTAGCTGAGCGAACTGCCGCCGGAATGGAAGTCGAAGCCGTAATGGAAACCCGGCAGCAGGGCATGCTCGATCCAGTAGGCGATCTGCTGCGTGACGGTGCCTTCGGCGTCGCCGGGGAAGGAGCGGTTGAGGTTGCCGTCGTCGATCGGCGAGGTCCGCTGCCCGGCCATCGCGGCGGGAAAATTGGCCGACGGCAGGATGACCAGCCGGCCCTTGATGTCCGTGGGCTCGATGCTGCGGATCAGGTTGCCGAGCCCGATCTGGCCTTCCCATTCGTCGCCATGATTGCCGGCCTGCATCAGGACGTTGGGCCCCTCGCCGTTCTTGATGCGCACGATCGGGATCGGGATCCAGCCATAGGCCGATCGATGGACGGAATGCGGGACGCGGACGAAGCCGGTGGCCTTGCCCTCGGCAGTGAGATCGATGTCGGCCGACAGACGGCTCATGGCCGTGAAGTCGGCTGGCTTGGAAGATGTGCTCATTACTGGCGCCTTTCGCTACGGGGATCGAGTGCGTCCTGCAGGCCATCGCCGACGAAATTGAAGGCGATCACGGTGAGGAAGATCAGCAGGCCGGGCCACAGGGCGAGCATGGGCGCCTGCTGCAGCAGTTCCTGTGCGCCGGTCAGCATGTTGCCCCAGCTCGCGGCCGGCGGTTGGATGCCGAGGCCGAGAAACGACAGGGTCGACTCGAACAGGATGAGGGTACCGACCGACATCGTGGTGGCGACCACCAGCGATCCGGCGGCGTTGGGCAGGATGTGGCGGAACATGATGCGCAGTGCCGGCGCGCCCAGCGCCCGCGCCGCACGCGTGAAGTCGCGGGCCTTGAGCGACAGCGTCTCGGCGCGCACCAGCCGTGCCACCGTCGTCCAGCCCGTGAGGCCCACGATCACGACGATGCGATAGAGCGAGAAGGTCTCGGACTGCGCGATCTCGGCCGGTACGCCGATCTTGCGCGGGTCGATGGCCGCGAGGACGATCAGCAGCGGCAGCAGCGGGAGTGAGATGACGCCGTCGGTGAGGCGCATCAGAAAGCCGTCGAGGCGGCCGCCGAGATAGCCAGCCACGACCCCGATCACGGCGCCCAGGACGGCCGACAGCGTCGCGCCGGAGAGGCCGACCAGCAGCGACACGCGCCCGCCGTCGAGCAGGCGCTGGAAGAGGTCGCGGCCGAGGTCGTCGGTGCCCAGCCAATGCTCGGCCGAGGGCGGTTCGAAACGGCGGAAGAGGTCGGTCGCAGCCGGATCGATGCCGCGGAGTCCCGCAATCAGTGGGGCTGCGAGCGACAGCACCACGAGAACCGCGAGGAACACCAGGGAGGCTCGCGCCAGGCGATGCCGCATGAGCTGGGTCCAGGCGTGATGGCGCGGGCTTGCCACCCTCACGCGGCGTCTCCCGCGATCGAGACGCGCGGATCGACCCAGACATAGGCGAGGTCGGCCGCCAGGTTGCCGGCGATGGTGGCAAGCGTCGCCATCAGCAATCCGACCAGCGCCAGGTTGTAGTCGTTGTCGAGGATCGCCTGGTAGATCGCCTTGCCCATGCCGGGCCAGGCGAACATCGTCTCGGTGATCAGCGCACCCGAGACCAGGCCGCCGAAGGACAGCGCCAGCACGGTGAGCACGGGGGGCAGCGCATTGGCGAAGGCATGGCGCCACAGCACGGCCGTCTCGGAAGCGCCCTTGGCCCGGGCGGTGCGGACATAGTCCTGGCGCAGTATCTCGATCATGGCGCCGCGCATGAAGCGGGTGTAGGCGCCGATCTGCACCAGGGTCAGCGTGGTCACGGGCAGCACCAGATGACGGAGCTGATCGGCGAGCGCGGCCGACCAGGACATCCCCGGCCGTATGTCGGCCATCCCGCCTGCCGGCAGCCAGCCGAGGAACACGGCAAACATGGTGATGAGCAGCAACGCCAGCCAGAACGGCGGCGCCGAGATGCCGGCGAAGCACAGCAGGTTGATCAGGTAGTCGGTGCGGCTGCGTGGCCGCTGGGCGGCCCGGATGCCGAGCGGCAGGGCGATTGCCGTCGCGAGGACGAAGGCGATGCCTGCGAGCAGCAGCGTGTTCAGCAGTCGCGGCCACAGGACGGCCAGCACCGGTTGGGCGAAGGAGCGCGAATAGCCGAAGTTGCCCTGCAGCGCCTGCAGGGCCCAGGCGAGGTATCGCTCGAGCAGCGGCTTGTCGAGGCCGTACATGGCGCGCAGGCGGGCCGCATCCTCGCTCGTCATCTGCGGGTCGCCGGAGATCATCATGTCGACGGGATCGCCCGGCATCAGGCCGATCAGCACGAAGACCACGAGGCTCATCAGGGCCAGGGTCACGGCCGTCTGCACGGCACGGGCGACCAGGTATCGGCTCATCGTCTTGCCCGGACCATGCCAGCCATGGGCCCGCTCAATCCTCCCAGCGCCATTGCTCGATCCACAGGGTGGAGCTGTTGAGCGTGCCGGTCGGCGTGACGCCCTTGAGCGGCTTGGGAATGACGAAGGGATCGACGCGGAAGAAGAGCGGCAGCGCCGGCAGGTCGTCGGCGGCGAGGCGCTGGATCTCGGCGAAAAGGCCGCGCCGCCTGTCGATATCGAGCTCGCGTTCGGCGGCGTCGAGGGCCTTGTCCATCTCGGGATTGGCGTAGCCCGGGTAGTTCTGGCCGCTCCAGGCGTTGTGCGCGGACGGGATTTCCCTGGAGTGCAGCGACGAGCGGGGCACGCCTTCGGGGCGCTGCACCCAGGCGTACATACCGAGGCCGCCGAAGGTGCGGTGGTTCATCGCCTCGAAGAAGAGGCGCGGCGGCTCGGCCTTGATGCGCACTTCGATACCGACCTGGCGGAGCTGGCTCTGGACCACCTGTGCCACCAGCTCGCGCACGCGGTTGCCGGCCGTCGTGCCGAGCTCGATCGACAGCCGATCGCCGGCTGCATTCTGGCGCACGCCGTTCTTGAGCGTGGCGAAGCCCGCCGCGTCGAGCAGCTTGCGGGCGGCTGCCGGGTCGTAGCCATACTGCCGCGCCGCCGGGCTGAACATCGGGTCAAGGGCGCTGATGCCTCCATGGGCGATCGGCTGTTTGCCGTCGAAGAGCTTCTCCGAGATCGCCTTGCGGTCGATGGCGAGCAGCATCGCCTGGCGTACGCGCCGGTCGCCGAGCAGCTTGTTGTCGAGATTGACGTCGATGTGCTCGTAGATCAGCGCCGGTTTGTAGATGACATTGTAGCGCTCCTTGTGGCGCTTCTCGAAGGCGATCGCCTGGTCGAGCGAGAGGCCGAGTTCGCCCAGCACGTAGTCGACATTGCCCGACAGCAGGTTGGCTTCGAGTGCCGCCGTGCTCTCGATGATCTTGACCACGATGCGCCTGAAATGCGGCTTCTGCCCGGTCCAGGTCGGGTTCCGCTCGAGCGCGACGCGGCTGCCCGGCACGATCTCGACGATGCGATAGGGCCCGAAGGCGAGGCCGGGATTGGTGGCCTGCGTGTCGTAGGCCGTCTTGTTGCGGTATTCGGCCGGACTGGCGTCGAAGATCGGCTTCTCGATGTGGGCCGGCAGCAGCAGGAAGCCGATGCTGTTGTAGTCGAACGTCACGCGGTCGATCGTCATGGTGAAATGGCGCTCGTCCTTGACGTCGAGCTTGATGACCCGCTTGTAGCCTTCGGACGAGGCGACGCCCGACAAGGGATGCCGGCCGACCTCCAGGGTGAACGCCACGTCCCTGGCGGTGACCGGCGTGCCGTCGCCCCAGCGCAGGTCGCGCAGCTCGACATCGACCTCCATGCCCTTCCTGCCGTCCGACAGGTCGACCACCCGCGCCTTGCCGTTCTGCAGGGTCGGCAGCTCGGTGCAGGCCAGGCAGACCAGCTTCCAGTCGGCGTCGTAGGCCGTGAGTGGCCGCGCCGTCATGTTGGCGATCAGCGACTTGGCCAGCATCGCGCTGATCAGCGGATTCCAGGTGCCCGGCGTCTGGGTCATGGCGAGCACGAGCTCGTCCTTGGCGCGGGCGGGGCCGGCAAGCGCACAAAGCGCGAAGACGAGCGACAGCAGGCGGCGGATCATGTCCACCACACCGTCGCATCCACTACGAAATGAGGCAACCGCCTCGCTGGGGTTGCCTTAGCGGCCGAGCACCGACCGTGGCGCCGGCGGGCGGCCGCCGTGATTGGCCGACCATTGCTCGGGCGCCTCGAGGAAGGCGCGGGTTTCGGCGAGACCGCGCTCGTCGAAGTACTTGTGCTTCTGCGCCGCCTCCAGGGCGTCCCACCAGGTCGCGAGCGCGTGCAGCTTGACGCCGCCGGCCGCCAGCATCTCGATGCTCTGGGGGAAAATGCCGTAGTGAAAAATGACGAAGCAGTCCGTGACCTTGGCCTCGGCCTTCTTCAGCGCCTCGATGAAGACCAGCTTGCTGCCGCCGTCGGTGGCGAGATCCTCGACCAGCAGAACGCGCTTTCCTGGCTTGAGGTCGCCTTCGATCTGGGCCATGCGGCCGAAGCCCTTGGGCTGCTTGCGCACGTAGATCATCGGCTTCTTGGCGAGCGCCGCCAGGAAGGCGGCGAACGGGATGCCGGCGGTCTCGCCGCCGGCGACCACGTCGATCTTGTTCCAGCCGATGGCCTTGTCGATCGCCTTCAGCGCGTGGTTCATGATCTTGGCGCGCGCTTCGGGAAACGAAATGAGCTTGCGGCAGTCGATGTAGACCGGGCTCGCCCGTCCGGACGTGAAGATGTAGGGGTTGTCGGGACGACAGTGGATCGCCTCGATTTCCAGCAGCAGGCGTGCAGTATCCCGCGCTTCCGGCGTGCCGCTGGCCCGGTCTGAAATAGCCTTGCCATTCAACTTGTTGGCTGGCTTTTCCTCAGACGAGACGCCAGCCGATTTGCTCTTCTTCTTCGTCGCCATGCTGCTTTTCCCCCCGGCCGCTTGCGACAAAATGACGGCCGTGTGTTTAGCGTTCATCCACAGGACCGGCAAGGGCGGCGGCAGCAAATCAGGTGCTCGCCGGTCTCGAATCTAGTCAGTTTTATTTAAGGACTTACGAATGGCACCGTAATAAGCGAACGCCAGTTCCGTCAAACCGACATAGGACGCAAGAATCACCAGGGAGCCGCCCTGAAGACGGCCGTGGGGACGAGGGATGGCTGGCCCCCCAAATCTCAGCAACCACGGGGTCAAATCGTGGGTCACACCGCCGCCGTCGCAGGCGAAGAGGCGGAGTCCCGGGCTTGAGCAGCAGCCCGGCTGCAGCGGTTGGCACCCAGGCGATCGCCAGAGCACCGAACAGCATTGTCCCGGCAACACATTGATTGCCGTCGCTCCCCGAGGTGGCAGAGTGACACTGGGGGAGTACGAATGGGCAAGGGTTCCTACCGAGATTGGCGGATCTACCGCTTCGTCACCGGCCGGCGGCGGTTGTTGCTGTCGTTTGCAGCAGGGCTGGTTCTGCTGGCGCTGCTGCCGGCGTCGATCCGGCTGCCGACCCGGTTGATTCTGTCCTGGGATCTGACGGCCACGATCTATATCGTCGTGACGATTCGGATGTTCGTCAACTCGACGGTCGATACCTGCCGCGGCCACGCGGCACTCTACGACGAGGGCGACTGGATCATCCTGTTGCTGGTGATCGCCAGTGCCGGCGCGAGCTTCGTCGCCATCTTCGCCGAGTTGCCAGTACTCAAGCAACCGAACCATTCGATGACACTTGCCCTCATTCTCACGGCCGCGACGGTGGCGCTCTCGTGGACCTTCACCCATACCGTCTTCACGCTGCACTACGCCAACGTCTATTACCGGAAGGATGAGGACGGCCCGGGCGGCCTGAAATTTCCCGGCGACCGCGAGCCGGACTATCGCGATTTTCTCTACTACTCCTTCGTCATCGGCTGTGCCGCCCAGACCGGCGACGTCGCCACGACGTCCATCGGCATGCGCTACCTGAGCCTCGTGCACGGCATCGTGGCCTTCACCTTCAACACCGCCATCCTCGCCCTCACGATCAATGTCGGCGCCAGCCTGCTGTCCTGAGGTCACGCCTTGAAGCGCAGTCATGCCGCCGAGATCGCCGGGCTCGTCCTGTTCGTGGGCCTCTGCCTCGGCATCGGGGCGCTCGGCGCCGCCGTCACCGCGGCCAGCGCGAAGACCTGGTACGCAGCGCTCGCCAAGCCTTCCTTCAATCCGCCGGATGGAGTGTTCGCTCCGGTGTGGACCGTGCTCTACGTCATGATGGCCGTCGCCGCCTGGCGAGCATGGCGCGTTGCCGATCGCGAAACCGCGCAGGGAGCCCTGACGCTGTTCGCGCTGCAGCTCGCGCTCAATCTCGGCTGGAGCGTGGTGTTCTTTGGCCTGGAGAGAATTGGACCGGCCATCGCGGTCATCGTGGTGCTGGACGTGGCCGTGGTGGCGACGGCGCTCGCGTTTCGCACCCTCGACAGGATTGCCGCGTTGCTGCTCGTGCCCTACGTGCTCTGGATCGGCTTCGCGACCGTCCTCAATGTCGCGATCTGGCGGCTGAACTAGCTCTCGCCGCCGTGGTCATGGGCGTCGTGGTGCGTTGAATCGTGCTGGCTGATGGCGTCGCCATCGCCCTTCTTCAATTCCATGAACACGACCGACGACAGGATCGTCATCGCGCCTAGGGCGAGGAATGCCTGCTGCACGCCATGGATCATCGCCGACGGCACCGAATGGGCTGCCGCAGGAACGAACAGCGCGGCGATCAGGGAGGCGCCGGCGACGCCGAAACTGATCGCCAGCTGCTGGCCGGTGGCGGCAATCGTGCTGGCGCCGCTCGTCTGCGGGCCCGAGACGTCGGCATACACCAGCGTGTTCATGCTGGTGTATTGCATCGACGTGAAGAAACCTAGGATGAAGGCTTGGACCACGATGCGCCAGACCGGCGTCTCGATGCCGACGGTCGCGAACGACATGATGAGAAGGCCGACGATGATCGTGTTGCCGATCAGCACGTTGCGATAGCCGAGTCGCGCCAGGATTGCCGGCATGAAGGTCTTCAGGCCGATCGATGCCACCGCCTGGGGTAGCACCAGCAGGCCCGACTGGATCGGCGAGAGGCCGAGGCCGATCTGGTAGAGCAGCGGGAACAGGAAGGGGATGCCGCCGAGGCCGAGACGGGTGAAGAACCCGCCGGACACCGCCGCCCGGAAGGTGCGCAGCCGGAACAGGCCGAGCTCCAGCAGCGGGAAGGCCGTCACGGTCGCCCGAACGCCGTAGCCCGCGAGCAGGAGGGCGGCGAGCGCCAGCAGGCCGAGCATTTGCGGGCCGCTCAGCGTGTTTTCGCCGAACACCTCCAGGACATAGGACAGAAGCGCGATGCCGCCGCCGAACAGCACTAGGCCGGCAACGTCGAGCGGATGGGTCTGCTGTTCCCGGTAGTCCGGCAGATGGCGCCGGATGAAGTAGAGGCCCAGCAGCCCGACCGGAATGTTGACGAAGAAGACGATGCTCCAGTGCAGGTAGGTGATGATGAGCCCACCCGCGACAGGTCCGATCATCGGGCCGACCAGACTCGGGATGGCTACGAAGCTCATGGCGCGAACCAGGTCGGCCTTGTCGTAGGTGCGGGCGAGCGTCATGCGGCCGACCGGCACCATCATGGCTCCACCGGCGCCCTGCAGGACGCGGCAGGCGACCAGCATGTCGATGTCCGTCGCCAGGCCACAAAGCAGCGAGCCCAGGCTGAACAGGGCGATCGCGGCCGCGAAGACCCTTCGCGTGCCGAACCGGTCGGCCATCCAGCCGCTGATCGGGATGAAGACGGCGAGGCTCAGCGTATAGCTCGCCAGGACCGACTTCACGTTGAGCGGCGTTACCTGCATGGCCTGGGCGATGGCCGGCACCGCCGTGTTCAGGATCGTCGTGTCGAGGGATTGCATGAAGAACGCGACGGCGACGAGCCAGGGCAGCAGTCGCTTGGTGGCATCGTCCGGCACGGCGGGAGGCGTCGCTGTCATGCCGGGCACTGTGGCCATGCATATCTGTCGGTTCAATTGCAATTGATGCACGATGCGGATCTTCTGCGGTAGTGTTCGGCATTGGGAGGTGGTCATGCGCCGGAGAGCAATCGTCGCGGGGCTTGCCGCCGTGGCCATCGCCTTGTCCGCTGCGCCGCCGTGCTTCGGCCAGGCGGATCCGTTGCCCTCGTGGAACGACGGGCCGGCGAAGAAGTCGATCCTCGATTTCGTCGCCCGCACCACCACGGCTGGTGGCCCCGACTTCGTGCCGGTAGCCGAACGCATCGCCGCTTTCGACAACGACGGCACGCTGTGGACCGAGCAGCCGGTCTACTTCCAGGTCGCCTTCGCCATGGATCGCGTCAAGGCGCTGGCGCCCCGGCATCCCGAATGGAAGACGCTGGAACCCTTCAAGTCGGTGCTGACCGACGACAGGGCGGCCCTGGCCGCGATGGGCGAAAAGGGCCTGCTCGAGATCGTGGCCGCGACCCACGCGGGCTTCACGACCATGGAGTTCGCCAAGGCAGTGACCGACTGGATCGACACGGCGCGCCATCCGCGCTTCAAGCGGCCCTACACCGATCTGGTCTATCAGCCGATGATCGAGTTGCTGGCCTACATGCGGGCCAACCAGTTCAAGACCTTCATCGTTTCGGGCGGCGGCACCGAGTTCATGCGGCCGTGGACGGAGCGGATCTACGGCATCCCGCCGGAGCAGGTGGTGGGTTCCTCGGGCGCGACCAAATATGTGATGCAACCCGACGGCGTGCCGGTGCTGATGAAGGAGGCGAAGGTCGAATTCATCGACGACGGCCCGGGCAAGCCGGTCGGCATCAACCGGTTCATCGGACGGCGGCCGGTGTTCGCCTTCGGCAATTCCGACGGCGACCAGCAGATGCTGGAGTGGACCGCGGCCGGCTTCGGCGCGCGCTTCATGGGGCTCGTTCATCATACCGACGCGGTGCGCGAATACGCCTACGACCGGCAATCGCCCGTCGGTCGCCTCGACAGGGCATGGGACGAGGCGGTCCGGCGCAAGTGGGTCATCGTTGACATGAAGAACGACTGGAAGGTCATCTATCCGTTCGAGCTCAAGTGACGGGCTGCAGGCTTGCGCTGCGTTGCAGGAGGAGGAGAGAAAAATGAACGATGAAACCAGGGGGCCCGACAGCAAGATCCCGGGACGCCGCACGATGTTGCTGGCCGGCACCGCGCTCGTGGGACTTTCCTCGGTCGGTCTCGGTGCCCCGGTCCAGCAGGCCCAGGCGCAGCAGACGCCGGCGCCGGCGGGCGGCCGCAGGCCCAACATCCTCGTGATCTTCGGCGACGATGTCGGGCAATCGAACATCAGCGCCTACACGTTCGGCCTGGTGGGCTACCGCACGCCCAACATCGACCGCCTGGCGCGCGAAGGCGCGTTGTTCACCGACTATTATGCCGAGCAGAGCTGCACGGCGGGCCGTTCCACCTTCATCACCGGGCAGTGCACCCTGCGCACCGGCCTGAGCAAGGTCGGCACGCCAGGTTCGCCGATCGGTCTGCAGCCACGCGACGTCACCATTGCCGAGATCCTGAAGCCGATGGGCTACGCCACCGGCCAGTTCGGCAAGAACCATCTGGGCGACAAGGACGAGTTCTTGCCCACCAGCCACGGCTTCGACGAGTTCTTCGGCAACCTCTACCACCTCAATGCCGAGGAAGAACCGGAGCAGCGCACCTATCCGCGCGATCCCGAGTTCAGGAAGCGCTACGGGCCGCGCGGCGTCATCCGCTCCTTTGCCGGCGGGCGGATCGAGGACACCGGACCGCTCACCAGGAAGCGCATGGAGACGATCGACGACGAGACGTCTGCCGCCGCCATGGACTTCATGGACCGTCAGGTCAAAGCGAATAAGCCGTTCTTCTGCTGGTTCAACTCGACGCGCATGCATTTCCGCACCCACGTCAAGGAGGACCGGCGCAGCCCGGCCGGCCTCACGGCACTTACCGAATATGCCGACGGCATGATCGAGCACGACGGCCATGTCGGCCGGATCCTGAAGAAGCTCGACGATCTCGGCGTCGCGGGCGACACCCTCGTGATCTACACGACCGACAACGGGCCGCACGGAAATTCATGGCCGGATGCCGCGGTCACGCCCTTCCGCAGCGAGAAGAACACCAACTGGGAGGGCGCCTTCCGCGTGCCGTGCCTCATCCGCTGGCCGGGCCGTATCCGGCCGGGGACCGTTTTCAACGATATCGTGAGTGGGCTCGACTGGTTCCCGACCCTGGTGGCGGCGGCCGGCGACCCCGATATCAAGGACAAGCTGCTGAAGGGCTTCCAGGCTGGAGCGAGGACCTTCAAGGTCCATCTCGACGGCTACAACCAGCTGCCCTATCTCACCGGCCAGCAACCGAAGGGCGCGCGCAAGGACTTCTTCTACTTCAACGACGACGGCGCCCTCGTCGGCGTGCGCTACGAGAACTGGAAGATCGTCTTTCTCGAGCAGCGCGCGCAAGGAACGCTCAGGGTGTGGGCCGAGCCCTTCACGCCGCTGCGCGTGCCCAAGCTGTTCGATCTCAGGGCAGACCCCTACGAGCGGGCCGACGTCACCTCGAACACCTACTACGACTGGCTCCTGTCGCAGGACTACCTCCTCTACGCCGTGCAGGACGGCGTGGGTGGATTCCTGGCGACCTTCAAGGACTATCCGCCGAGCCAGCGCGCGGCGAGCTTCACCGTCGACCAGGTGGTGGAGCAGATGCAGAGGTCGCTCGGGTCGATGAGCAAGTGATGCCGCGGCGTGCGATGGTTGCCGTCGCCGGGCTGTGTCTGGCCGTCGGCTGTGCCGGGGCATCCGCCCAGACGCCGCCGCCGGCCGCGCGGCTCGCCAACCCGGCGTCGCAGAATTGCGCGGCGCAGGGCGGGGCACTGCGCATCGAGAGCCGTCCCGACGGCGGCCAATACGGCGTCTGCGTCTTCGCCGACAACTACCAGTGCGAGGAATGGGCGATGTTTCGCGGCGAGTGCCCCGTCGGCGGACTCCGGGTGACGGGATACGTCACGCCGGCGGCGCGCTACTGTGCCGTCACCGGCGGGCGCTACGCGGTGGTCGCGCGCAGCGGGTCGGCCGAGGAGCAGGGCACCTGCACGCTGCCCGGCGGCAAGGCGTGCGACGCCGGCGCCTTCTGTGCCGGGACCTGCACGCGCTAGCAGGCCGGCCCCGAAGCGAGTAAGAATCGACTGCAGCTTTCGGCGGCAGGTTTTGCCGCAGGGCTGCAACCGCTCTGCGGTGGCCGGGCCGTTGCAGGGCAGGCGCTCCTCGATAACCTGTGGGCAGGAGAAGACGCCCATGACCACTTCGCAGCAACCTCTCGACTACGACGCCATCGTCATCGGCGCCGGCATGTCCGGCCTCTACCAGCTCCATCGCCTGCGCGAGCTCGGCATGCGGGTGCGGGTGTTCGAGGCCGGCACCGGCGTCGGCGGCACCTGGTACTGGAACCGCTATCCCGGTGCGCGCTTCGACTCCGAGAGCTACTCCTACGCCTATTCCTTCTCCAAGGAGCTGCTGGAGGAATGGAACTGGTCGGAACATTTCGCGCCCCAGGCCGAGACGCTGCGCTATCTCGAGCATGTCGCCGACAAGTTCGACCTGCGCCGCGACATCCAGTTCAGGAGCCGCGTCGCGTCGGCGCACTGGCGCGAGGAGACGCGGAGCTGGGACGTCGCGCTGGAGGATGGCAGCCGGGCGAGCGCACGCTTCCTGATCACCGCCGTCGGCCCGCTGTCGGCGCCGACCATGCCGCGCATCGAAGGCGTGGACAGCTTCGAGGGCCAGTCCTGCCACACCGCGCTCTGGCCGCACGAGCCGGTGAGTTTCGAAGGCAAGCGCGTGGCCGTGATCGGCACCGGCGCCACCGGCGTGCAGACCATCCAGGAAGTGGCCAAGACCGCCAGGCACCTCGCGGTGTTCCAGCGCACGCCGAACTGGTGTGCCCCGCTGCACAACCGCAAGATCGGCGAGGAGGAGCAGAGCCGCCTCAAGGCGAGCTACCCGGAGATCTTCGCGCGCTGCCAGGAAACCTTCTCCTGCTTCCTGCACACGCCCGACGAGCGCGGCACCTTCGAGGTGACGCCGGAGGAGCGCGAGGCCTTCTTCGAGAAACTCTACGCCGAGCCGGGCTTCGGCATCTGGGTGGGCAATTTCCGCGACATCCTCACCGATGCACGGGCCAATGCGCTGATCTCCGACTTCGTGGCGCGCAAGATCCGCGAGCGCGTCAAGGACCCCGCGGTGGCCGACCGGCTGATCCCGAAGAACCACGGCTTCGGCACCCGCCGCGTGCCGCTCGAGACCAGATACTACGAAGTCTACAACCAGCCCAACGTCGAGCTGGTCGACATCAGGGAAACGCCGATCGAACGCATCACGCCGGCGGGGATCAGAACCAGTGCGGGCGACCATGCGTTCGACATCATCATCTACGCCACGGGCTTCGATGCCCTCACCGGCGCCTTCGACCGCATCGACATCAGGGGCGTGGACGGCGAGAAGCTGAAGGACAGGTGGGCGGGCGGCGCCGAGACCTTCGTCGGCATGCAGGTCGAGGGCTTTCCCAACATGCTGATGCTGCTGGGGCCGCACACGGCGCTCGGCAACATCCCGCGCAGCATCGAGTACAACGTCGACTGGGTGACCGATCTCCTGCGCTTCATGCGCGAGCGCGGCCTCACGCGGGTCGATGCCAGGCCGGAAGGCGTGAGGAACTGGATGGAGACGGTCCGGGAAACGTCGACGGGGCTGCTCTCCAACGACGTCAATTCGTGGTTCACCGGCGTCAACACCAACGTCGAGGGCAAGCAGACCCGGCGGATCGCCCGCTACAGTGGCAGCGCACCCGCGTACCGCGCGCGCTGCGACGAGGTGGCGGCCAATGGGTATCGCGAACTGTCGGTGACGTAGGCACTACGGAGGGGCGCTACGGATGCGGTCCCCACGGCGCCGCGTTCAGCAGCTTCACTTCCTGCGACATCACCAGCGGCCGGAACCTGGCGGCGAAGCCCTCCATGAAGGCGGGGTCGGCGAACACCGCGGCCCAATGGGCGCGGCGGTGCGCATCGTCCTCGAACTTCCAGAGATGGACGAGCTGGTTGATCGTGCCGGTGTCGCCCTGGAAGTAGCCGACGAGGTTCTTGGCGTGGCCGCCCTTGTCGAGCGCCGGGAAGCCGAACTCCTGGTAGAGCTTCACCGCTTCGCCCATCTTGCCGACATAGAGCGTGTAGGTCCTGAGTTCGTAGAGCGCCATGTGCGTGTCCTTCCCCTGTGTTCCGCCATTCTATTCGACAGGCTCCCCGACGGGGACGTCGAACCGGACCGTGATGCGGAACAGCGCCGCCACCGGCTGCGGCCTCATCGAGGGTCCCGTCTGGGATCCGTCTCGCGGCATCGGCGGCACGGCGTCTAACGAGGATAAAACGTGGAGCCGTAGTCGAACGTCAGCTCTTCGCCTTTCCGGATGCCCTCGATACCCGCCACGATCCAAATTCTGTTGTCTTCCCGCAGCACGAAGCAGTTCGGCTGCTTGCGGGCGTGGTTCGCATAGCGCGCATCGTTGCCCATCACCGCGCCGTCTATGTTCTCGTCGTCGCGCAATTCGAAGATGCAGTCCGCGCCCCGTGCAATGCGCTCTTCGGCGACGGCGTCGGAGATCAATTCGCCCCTGTACTCGATGATCTTGACGCCCCAGGGGATTTCTTCCGCTGCGAACAGGCCCTTGCCGTGCAGCGACGATTTCTTGACCAGCAGTTTCATGCACTCGGACGCGTAACGAGAATTGGGAATTCGCCAACATCGAGAATCTCCGCCTGATAAGCAAGAGCAACGACGCAGGTCGCTTGGTCGAAGTCTGCCGACGCGGCACGCCTGCTTCGACCGCCTGTGATTGCGGCAGCAGCAGTCATTTCATGGTCTCCTGGGCCGCGAGCATGAAGGCAGCGACGGTGGACTCTCGTCACGCCTTGACCGGCCCGGGCAGGTCGAGGCCGACGCCGGTCAGGTGTCCGAACGAGGCGTGAAGCCGCTCGATGACCGGCGGCGCCAGGGGCGGGCGGAGGATCGAGTCCACGTTTGCCCTGACGTGATCCTTGTCGCCGGTGCCGAACAGGACGACATCGGCGCCCTGCTCGTGGCGCGCGTAGCGATAGGCGGCATCCGTGATGCTCTCCGCGCCCCCTTCGGCCACGAGGAACCCGAGCGGATCGCCGTCGGAAAGAACCGACGCGTCGAGCTGGCCTTGTTCGACCAGCCTGGCGAAGACGTCGCGGCGATAGGCGGCATTGCTGAAGATGTTGCGGACGACGAACATCAGCAGCGTGCCGATCCCGCGACGCCGAGTCGTTGGAAAAACCTTGTGGCGCGCGCCCTGGTTCATGAGGCTGTAGGCCAGCATGATGACTTCCCAGGGCGCCTCCCGGATCGCCTGCGCGAGCATCTTCTGTTCCGGATCGCGCGGCCCCGTCTCGGTGATGCCGATATGGCGCACCTTGCCCTGTTCCTTGAGCTTGATGAGCGCCGGCGCCAGGACGTCACGATGATGCTCGTAGGCCGCCGGATTGACGGCGTGGAAATGGAAGACGTCCACGTAATCGAGGCCCAGCCGTTGCAGCGCCGCCTCCACGCGGCGGGCCACCGTTTCGCCCGTGTCGTCGCCTCCCCTGAAGATCGCCTTGGTCGAGATCACCAGCCGGTCCCGGTCGTAACTCCGGGCGGCGGCGCCCACGATCTCCTCGGTGCCATAGGCCTCGGCGGTGTCGAGGAGATTGACGCCGAGATCGACGGCCGTGCGCACCACCGCCACGCAGTCGTCGAAGCTGGCGCCGCGGCCCAGGCCCAGGCGGCTGTTGCCGCCGCACCCGAGCCCGGCGACGCTGACGCTGAGGCCGGTATTTCCGAGAGGCCGATACTCCATCATTCGCTCCTGGCACACGCTCCTGGCACACGCTCCTGGTCCCTGGCGGCATATAGTGTCGTACTAAACCACCCGCGCCAGTGCCATAGTCGCGGCGTTGAATGTCGTCTGAAGTCGAAGGGATGCTGGAGATGAGCCGCAGGGTGACCCAATGAGCGGAGCAGGGGCCGCGAAGACCGCGGAGATTGCCGCGCGCGTAGAAGCTTTCGTTCGCGACGTCGTCGTGCCCTACGAAAAGGATCCGCGCTGCGGCGACCACGGCCCGACCGACGGGCTGGTCGCCGAATTGCGCGAGAAGGCGCGCGCGGCAGGCGTATTGACGCCGCACATCCTCGCCGATGGCAGCCATCTCACGCAGCGCGAGACGGCGACCGTCCTGAAGGCATCCGGTCTGTCGCCGCTGGGTCCGGTGGCGGTGAACACGATGGCGCCCGACGAAGGCAACATGTACCTGCTGGGCAAGGTCGGCAGTCCGGAGATGAAAGAGCGCTTCCTGAAGCCCATGATCGAGGGACGCGCACGGTCGGCCTTCTTCATGACCGAACCGGCGGGCGAGGGTGGCGCAGGTTCCGACCCGTCGATGATGCAGACCACCGCCGTGCAGGACGGAAATCATTGGGTGATCAATGGCCGCAAGGCCTTCATCACCGGCGCGCAGGGCGCGAAGGTCGGCATCGTCATGGCGAAATCGACCGCCGGGGCCTGCATGTTCCTGGTCGACCTTCCCGATCCGGCGATCCGGATCGACCGGATTCTGGAAACGATCGACAGTTCCATGCCGGGCGGCCATGCCGTCGTGACGATCGACAATCTGCGCGTGCCGGCCGACCAGATGCTCGGGGACGACGGGAAGGGCTTCAATTATGCGCAGGTCCGCCTCAGCCCGGCCCGCCTGTCGCACTGCATGCGCTGGTACGGCGCGACGAAGCGGGCGAACGAGATCGCCACGGCCTACGCGGTGAAGCGCCATGCGTTCGGCAAGCCTTTGATCGATCATGAAGGCGTGGGCTTCATGCTGGCCGACAATCTGATCGACCTCAAGCAGGCCGAGCTGATGATCGATTGGTGCGCCGATGTCCTGGACACGGGCGTGCTCGGCACGGTCGAAAGTTCGATGGCCAAGGTCGCGGTGTCGGAAGCGCTGTTTCGCATCGCCGATCGCTGTGTCCAGGTGATGGGCGGGACCGGGGTCAGCGGCGACACGATCGTCGAGCAGGTGTTCCGGGAGATCAGGGCCTTTCGCATCTACGACGGGCCGACCGAGGTTCACAAATGGTCGCTGGCGAAAAAGATCAAGCGCGACGCCGCGAAGGCGCTGCCGAACGAGACGGACTGATCGGGGAGCTGGGAGCGCGTTACTCCGCAGCCGCGGCGACCTCTTTCGCGCGCATCGCGGCGAACTTCGCCTGGGCGCGCGCGCGGCGCTCGTCGAACTTCGCCAGCCGCCGCTGCGGGTTGCGGTGCACGACGTTGTCTTCCGCTCCCGGATTCTTCTGCGAACCAGCCCAGCCATGGGCGGCGATGTCGAAGATGATGCCGTCGAGGTCCGTGTGCTTGATCTCGTAGCCGTGCGGGTTGTTCGTGTCGCCCATGATCCAGGTGGCGCCGGCGTTGCGCGCGATCTTGCCCTGTTCGACCACGTCGTCGACCCAGAAGCCGATGTGATGGATGCCGACGAAGTCCACGCCGGTGCCCTGAGAGGCCTCGTCGCTCTTGAAATGGAGGATGGCGAGGTTGACCACGCCGTCGGTCAGGAACACGCCTTCGGCCAGCGGACCGTCGAGTTCCGTCACTTCCTGCAGGCCCACGGCCTGCTTGTAGAATTCGGCGGTCTCCCAGGGATCCTTGACGCTGAGGGCGACGTGACGGATGCGGCCTTTGGTCTGTGCGGTCATCGGCTTGCTCCCTTCCATCAGGAATCGGCTGGCCACTGTAATGGAAACCCGGCGGACGGCCTAGGCTGGCAACCCGCGAGGGCAGGCTGTCTTTCTCTGCCCCCGCGAAGCGGGGGAAGTGCCCCCGCAAGGGGGCGAAGGGGGGCAGAAGCATCGCCTGTGAACGCCCCCTCCGGCCTGCGGCCACCTCCCCCGCAAGCGGGGGAGGAGAAAAAAGCTCAAAGGCACCCACTCCCTACTGCTGCAAGACGCCGAGCGCCTTCAGCCGGGCGATCTCGTCGGCGGCGTAACCGGCGTCGCGCAGCACCGTCTCCGAATGCTGGCCGACGGCGGGCGCGCGGCGCGGGGCGACCTTGGTCGCGCCGTCGATGTGGAAGGGGCTCGACACGGTGAGGCCGGCCCCGTCGGCGAACGGAACCAGAGCGCCGATCTCGCGCGACTGCGCATCGTCGGCGGCTTCGTCGACCGTGAACACGGCGCCGAAGGTCACGCCGGCGGCTTCGAGGATCGGCTTCCATTCCGCCAGGTCACGCCGGGCGAAGATCCCGTCGAGGATTTCGGTCAGCGCCTTGTGGTTGGCGCGCCGCGCCGGCTGGGTGGCGAAACGTTCATCCTGCGCCAGATGCTCGGCCTCGATCGCCTTGAGGAAGCTCGCGAGCTGACGCGCCTCGTTGTGCAGCGCCATCAGGAACCAGCGTCCGTCGCGGCAGCGATAGTGGTTGGCCAGCGCGCTCGGTGTGTCGGTACGTGGCGGCCGGTGCCGGACGTGCTCGCCGAACAACCGGTTCTGCACGAAGCAGCCGTTCGCCCACAGGCCGTTCTGCAGCAGCGACGTCTGCGCGACGCCGCCCAGTCCCGTTCGCTCGCGACGGTAGAGCGCCGTCGCGATGGCGGCATAGAGCGCCGTCGCCGTCGGATGGTCGCCCATGCCCGGCATGGAGCGCACCGGCTCCGTCTCGGTCGAGGCCCGCACCATGTCCATCAACCCGGTGCGCGCCCAGTAGGCGGTCGCGTCGAAGCCTGTCCGGGCCGCCTCCTCGCCGGCCTCGCCATAGGCTGTGATCGAGCCATAGACGAGGCGCGGATTGATCGCGAGCAGGTCCGTGGCGGCGATCTTCAGGCGCTCGCGCACCGGCAACGGGAAGTTGGTGATGAACACATCGGTCGAGCCTATCAGGCGGTAGAGAACGCCGAGCCCCTCGGGGTGCTTGAGGTCGATGGCCAGGCTTCGCTTGTTGCGCGCCGTCAGCTGCCACCAGTAGTCCGTGGTCTTGCCGGGAACCGGCGCCGACGCCCGCCACGGATCGCCGGCCCCCGGCGGCTCGATCTTGATCACCTCGGCGCCGAAGTCCGAAAGGATCGTCGCCGCCGCCGGCCCCGCGATCCAGCTCGCGCAATCGATCACCCGCAGGCCGGCAAATATTCCATCAGTCATCCGACATTTCCCTTGTTGGGGGAGCAATCATGCCATTCACGCGCGAGGCAGGGCGCTCTGTTGGCACCGTTGTCGCTTTCCCACAGGTCGGCCGTCTACACCAGCGCTGGGAGCGTCGCGCAGCCTGGAATGTTACCGGCGACTGAACCTGTAAGTGCTGCGCCGTCCGGCTGTTCCGTCGGCCTCGGACGAGATCCCTCAGATCGTAATCGCCACCTTGAGCACGCCGTCGCGCTGATGGGAGAACAGCTCGTAGGCCTCCTCGATCCGGTCGAGGGTGAAGCGATGCGTGACCATGGGCCGGAGATCGACCCGGCCCGAGGCGACGACGTCCATGAGGCGGCGCATGCGTTCCTTGCCGCCGGGGCAGAGCGTGGTGACGATCCTGGTGTCGCCCAGGCCCGCGGCGAAGGCATCGAGCGGAATGCGCAGATCGGACGAATAGACGCCCAGGCTCGACAGCGTGCCGCCCGGCCGCAGCACGCGTAGCGCGCCCTCGAACGTCGCCTGCGTGCCCAGCGCCTCGATGGCGACATCGACACCGCGCCCGTCGGTCAATGCCATGATCGCCTTCACCGGATCGCCCTGCTTGAAATCGACGGTGTGATCGACGCCGAGCTTGCGCGCCATGGCGAAGCGTTCGGGGATGGCATCGACGCCGATGACGGTGGTGGCGCCCATCAGCCGCGCGCCCGCCGCGGCGCAGAGGCCGATCGGCCCCAGCGCGAACCCCGCCACGGTGTCGCCGATGCGGATGCGGCCGCTTTCGGCGCCGGAGAAGCCGGTCGACATGATGTCCGGGCACATCAGGACCTGCTCGTCGCTCAGAGCGTCGGGCACCGACGAGAGATTTGCCATGGCGTCGGGCACCAGAACGAACTCGGCCTGGCAGCCGTCGATGGTATTGCCGAACTTCCAGCCACCCATCGCCTTGAAGCCGTGCCGCGAGCCGGCGCCGTCCTGCGAGTGCTGGCCGCACAGGCAGGCATAGCTGTGGCCGCTCGGCGTGATGGCGCCCGCGATCACCCGCTGGCCTTCCTGGTAGCCCGATACGGCGGATCCGAGCTTTTCGATGATGCCGACCGGCTCGTGTCCGATCGTCAGTCCCTTGGCGACCGGATACTCGCCCTTGAGGATGTGGACGTCGGTGCCGCAGATCGTGGTCGTGGTGATGCGCACCAGCGCGTCGAGCGGGCCGACGTCCGGCACGGGCTTGGAGTCGAGAACGATGCGGCCGGGTTCGACGAAGATGGCGACTTTCATCTTGGGCATGACTATGACCTCGAAGGATGCCCAGGGGTGCAGGGCGAAAACGACACTAGGCTGCCGACATTACGGCGCTTTGATGTGCCGCACCGTCCCAGTGCAAGCTGTCCAAGAGAATTTGACGGTGGATTGGCGAGAACTTTCGGGACGGGCGGCTACCCAAAGCCGTTGTCCCGCACCCATCTCTCTCTCTCTCCTTGAAGGGCGAAAACGCCGGCGAGGTCGAGAGTCTTTCGGCTTGCTTCGCAATCCCATCACGGTCGATTTCAGGTTTGTGTCGCAGGCGGGGATGATCGCGTTCCCAACGATCCGCCAACGGGCAGTGCTCCGATCTGCCGATAAGGCGCGCCTATTTCGGCCGCGGCTCCTTGAGCTTCGCATCCGGCTGCGTGAGCTTCCCATGCCGCAACAGCTTCACCGCCGCCACCAGCGCCCGCGCCGCGTTCCGCGTCTCCTCCTGGAAGGCGCGGTCGGCGTCGAGCGCGCGGTGGCTGTCGGCGTAGGGCTCGTAATAGCCGACGTAGCGATCAATCTCCGCCTGATGCCCGGCGCCGATCAGGCCCATGTCGCCCAGCCAGTCGGCGAGCGAGCGGCGCAGGGTCTCGGCGCCGGCGGCGTCGCCGTGGACCACCAGCGAGAAGGCGCGGCCGGCGAGGTAACGCGGATAGTCCCAGCCCCTGGCCTCGAGCGCCTTGGCCTTGGCCGGGTCCTTGCCCGAGGTCGAGGTGGGGTCGGGGTTGCCGCCGTCGGCGCAGACCAGCCGGTCGATCATCGCCTTCAGCGCCGTCGGCGCCTGATACCAGTGCACCGGCGTGATAATCATGATGCCGTGGGCGGCCACCCACATCGGATAGATCTCGGCCATCCAGTCGTTCACCTGGCCCAGCGCATGGTTGGGATAGCAGGAGCAGGGCCAGTGGCAGAGCGGCATCGCGGTCGAGACGCAGGCCTTGCAGGGATGGATCTGGCGGCCGAACTCGGAGGCAAGGCGGCTCAAATCGAGCAGCTCGACCTCGACGCCGCGCGCGCGCCGCAGCGTTTCCTCGGCCATCTTCGCCAGCCGCCAGCTCTTGGAGATTTCGCCGGGGCAGGTCTGGTCGCTGCGCGGCGAGCCGTTGATCAGCAGGACGCGCGCCGGCCCCACGGCCGATTTGTGCCGGCGTTCGGCCGCGGCGATGGCCGCGCGTGCCGTCAGCCAGTCGGTCGAGAGTTCATGGTCGGGGTCGGCGAAGCCCGCGCCGGCGCGCCGCGTGTAAGGCGACTTGCGGCTGTCGGCATAGCCGTCCCACGCCGCCGCCGTGATCCTGCCGATCTCGTCCTGAAGCGGCGCGAAGGCGGGATCGTGGAAGCGCTCGCCCAGGCGCCGCGCGTACTCGGCCCTGGTGAGCATCGTGCTGGGCATGCCCTTGCGGACTTTGGACCTGGCGCTCGGTGTCTTGGCCATCGGCTCCTCCCTCGGGTGAAGGGATCTTAACGCGCGGCGGGCCCCAAGGCCGCCACCATGGCGGGGGAGGGACGTCGATCCGGTCCGCAAAGCCCGCACACCGCATCGCGCGCCGACTTTGCCGACCGATAGCACAGTGTCGAACGTGCCACCTTCAGCCGCGTGCAGGATCGTCGTTGGGACAGGCTGCGACGCTGGGCGTATGCCACCTGCTCGTGACGGGCCGGCACGCCTGCCATTTTCCTTGGAACGATCTCCTTCATCACCTCGATCTCGAGGTCGCGCTCCGCCACCGGCTTCTTCAGCCGAGTGTTCTCCTGTTCGAGCTGCTTCAGCCGACGAACGTCGTCCGGCCGGAACGAGCCGAACCGCTTCTTCCACTTGTAGATCGTCTGTTCCCTGACGCCGTGCCGCTTGGCCACTATCAAACCTTCGTCGCTACGGCCTCCATGCAAAGAGCTATCTGCCGAGGCATTTTTGCTCCGATGAAACCAGGCTTTCTGGCTGCTTCAGTGATGGAATTTCTCTCCGGGGCTACAATAGACAATATCAATTGCACGGCGTATGCTAATACATACAACTTCAATTTATTGTCACGTCGGGGGAAGACCAAATGATTCGCAAAGACGGGAGCGCCCGCGCCATCGAAATAACGCTTCAAGACTGGGAGCAGCGGAAGAAGTTTTCCGGCTTCTCCGATGAGGACGCGCAATTGCTGCAACAGTTGCAGCCCGTAGCCGAGGCGTTCGCGGACGCTGTAGTAGAGGAGCTGTATCGTCAGTTTCTGAATTTCGAGGAAACGAGGAACTTTTTCTCGGATTCGGCGATGCTGGCGCGCGTCAAGGCGGCTCAGAAGATCTACTTTCTCGGTCTGACTGCAGGGGACTACGGCGAGAAATACTTCGAGAACCGGCTCCATATCGGTCGCATCCACCAGAAGATCGGGCTTACCCCGCGCTGGTACATGGGGGCGTATTCGATTTATGCGCAACTCGTATTTCCACGAGTGATTGAGGCGGTAAAGCCCGCTGAGAAGGCGCTTCGGACGTTTGGCGCTCTGCTTAAGCTGATCGCCCTGGATACGGAGCTCGCGATTACCACCTACATCGCTGCAAGCGAAGAAGTCATCTCGCGGCAGGCACGCGAGATCATGGAGATCGCGACACCAGTCATTCAAGTATGGGAAGGCGTGGTAATCGCGCCGCTCATTGGAACGCTGGACAGCGGCCGCACACAGCAGTTTATGGAACAACTCTTGGTGCGTCTGGTCGACACAAAGTCGTCTATCGCCCTGGTGGATATCACCGGCGTGCCGGCGATCGATACCCAGACAGCTCAGCACTTAGTTGAGACGGTCTCTGCAGTGCGCCTACTGGGGGCGCAGGTGATTCTTACCGGTATTCGTCCCGCCATCGCTCAAACAATCGTACACTTAGGCGTCGATCTGAGCGGTATCGTGACCCGGTCCTCGCTAACAGCGGGACTGCGAGTTGCATTCGATTTAGCCGGTGTAACCGTCCGTGCCAGGAATGGACCATCGATGCCAGCTTCAGTTCCGCCGAATAAGGAGCCGCAGGGTACGCTCATGTGAGCTGCAGCCAACTTCCAAGCGCTACAGTGCGTACGCGAAAAGGGATAATTTATCATGGATGAAGGCCTATCTGTGATCAGGGTACGAGACGTACTGATCGTCACGATGCCCGCCGATCCCGACGATCCAACGGTCGCCGCGCTACAGGAGAGCGTGCTGGTCGCGCTTGAACAATTTGGAGCGCGGGGAGTCGTACTGGACGTCTCTGCAGTGGAAACACTGGATTCCTTTTTCGCGCGAACCGTCGCTGAAACTGCGCAGATGATCGGTCTCATGGGAGGCCAAACGGTGCTCGCCGGAATGCGGCCGAGCGTTGCCATCACCGCGACGCAGTTAGGGTTAACCTTAGGCACAGCAATGACCGCAATGGATGTAGACCGAGCTCTGGATTTGTTGGGCCACGAATAGCGAAGGGGTGCGCAATGTCTAGCCCTCCCCTGAGTAAACTGCATATTCGCGCGGAAATCGATATGGTGGCGGTCCGTCGGTCCCTGCGCGTGGCGGCCTCGGAGCTTGGATTCGGCATCACTGACGTGACGCGCATCGTCACTGCGGCCTCTGAACTATCCCGCAACATTTTCCGTTACGCCGGGTCAGGGACGATGAAGTGGCGGGCGCTCGATGAGGGTGGCCGCACAGGCATTGAAATCACCTTCGAAGACAAGGGGCCCGGCATTGTCGATGTGGAACAAGCGATGCAATCAGGATACTCGACCGGCGGTAGCCTAGGGATGGGTTTGCCTGGTGCCCAGCGTCTGATGGACGACTTCGATATTCGATCATCGATAGGCAAAGGCACGACGATCGTGATCAAGAAGTGGGTGCGTAGGTGACCGTGGGTACGGAGGTGGACAAGATTTCCGCGACGCCTGAACAGGACCGTATTGGAGTCTCGCATTCGAGCGACATTAGGCTCGTGCAAAGAGCGGCCAGGAGAATCGCCGCGGCGCTCGGCTTTGACGAGACCGCGAGCGAGGAGATTGCATTATGTGCGAGCGAGCTCGCGTCTAATCAAGTTGCTCACGCGGCGGGCGGAACGGTCACGCTGACTCGCCTCATCGAAGGCGGCCGCAGGGGCATCCAACTTGACGCGCAGGACAACGGGCCGGGAATCGTCGACGTTCAGCTGGCAATGAAGGACGGCTTCTCGAAGGCCGGCAGCCTTGGTTACGGTCTTGGGACTATCAACCGGTTCATGGACGAATGCGACATTCAATCGGCGTCTGGTGTGGGGAGTGGTACCCGCGTCATCGCTCGTCGATGGATCAAAGTCGATGCCGCACCTGTACAAATCTGCCCCCTGGAAGTTGGAGCGGCTACACGTCCGCATGTGAAATCAACCCTGAATGGAGACGCATTTGTCGTCAAGCGCTGGGGCGAGAGTGTGCTTGTCGCGGCGATCGATGGATTGGGCCATGGGAGATACGCGCATCGCGCGGCCATGGTTGCGCGCGATTACACAGAGCGTCACAAGGAGCAGCCCCTCGCGGCGATCTTTCGCGGAGCAGGCATCGCCTGCCGCGCAACACAGGGCGTCGTAATGGCGCTGGCGCGTTTTGATTGGGGCCGGGCACAGCTGTCGTTTGCAAGCATAGGAAATGTCGAGGCCCGCGTTATTGGTGGAGCAGAGGTTCTTCGCCTGCTTGCTCGCCGAGGCGTCGTAGGCATGAACGCCCCCTCGCCGCATGTCACGGAGCATCACTGGCGGAAAACTCAAATGCTCGTGCTCCATACCGATGGCGTCTCATCTCGCTGGCAATGGGAGGACTTTCGCCATCTGGCGAACCAGTCGGCGACCGTGATCGCGCAGCAACTTTTGCGCCAGCTCGCCAAGGATGATGACGACGCGACAGTGATGGTCGTCAAGGCGCGCGGCGGATGAGCGTAACCTCATGAACTCGAGCGATGTCGACCGTGAGCTAAGCGAATCGCGGGAGATTATCCGCGAGCTTCAGGAAGAACTCGTTGAGGCAAATCGCGGGCTCATCGCGATAACGACGGAGCTGGAGAGCAAGAGCGAGCACTTGGAGGCTAGCGAGGCGCGACTGCGCCTCGTAGCGGAGAGCGTAAGAGACTACGCAATTGTCATACTTGATCCGCAGGGCTGCGTCGTTACGTGGAACGAGAGCGCTCGACAGCTCAATGGCTACACTGAGGACGAGATCATCGGTAAGTCAATGGAACGCTTCTATCCGCTCAAGGATGTGGCTGCGGGCAAACCAGTCCACTTACTTGAGGTCGCAGCGGCTGTAGGCCGGAGCGAGGATGAAGGTCTGCGACAGCGCAAGGACGGTTCGTGCTTTCACGCAAGCGTCGTTATTTCGGCGATGCGCAATCCGATGGGCGAGTTGGTCGGGTTTGCGAAGGTTACGCGCGATATCACTGTGCGCAAGGAGGCCGAACATCGGATCCAGCAGCAGGTGGTGAACTTGAACCTTCTCGAGCAGATCACGCGCTCGATTGGTGAGCGTCTGGATCTGAGGAGCATTTTTCAGGTGGTGGTGGGGGCGCTTGAGGATGGCCTGCCGGTCGATTTCTGCTGCATTAGCTTACACGACCAGACTACCAATGCTCTCCACGTGCAGTGCGGCGGCGTCAAGAGCGCAACGCTTGCCGCTGAGCTCTCAACGAGGCAAGGCTCAATCGGCATTGATGACAGTACCTTGGAGCGCTGCATACAGGGTCATCTTGTGTACGAGCCGGATGTCGGACAGTGGCATCTGCCGTTTGCACAGAAACTGGCGCGCGCTGGTCTGCGATCTCTTGTCTTGGCGCCACTCCGGTCCGAGAGCCAAGTTTTCGGTGTCCTAGTGGCGGGCCGGCGCGAAGCAAATGGTTTTAGCAGCGTCGAATGCGAGTTCTTGCGGCAGGTGAGCGAACACGTGGCACTGGCGGCAGCCCAGGCGCAATTGCATGGCGCGCTACAGCAGGCCTATGACGATCTGCGCCAGACGCAGCAGGCGGTGATGCAGCAGGAGCGACTGCGCGCGCTGGGCCAGATGGCAAGCGGCATCGCCCATGACATCAACAATGCACTCTCACCAGTATCGCTGTACACGGAATCCCTTTTGGAAACCGAGCCAAATCTAAGCAGTCGCGCAAGAGGCTACCTGGAGACCATTCAGCGTGCGGTTGAGGACGTAGCACAGACGGTAGCGCGGATGCGTGAGTTCTACCGGCAGCGCGAAACGCAGCTTGAGCTATCTCCGGTGGACGTGAACCAATTGACGCAACAGATCCTAGATCTTACGCGTCCTCGCTGGCATGACATGCCCCAGCAGCGCGGCGTTGCGATTCAGGCGATCGCGGAGTTGGCCCCCGGACTACCGAACATCATGGGGGTGGAGAGCGAGATACGTGAGGCGCTCACCAATCTCGTATTCAATGCAGTGGATGCCATGCCCAGTGGCGGTACGCTGACGCTACGCACAAGGCTAATCGGGAGGGGCGGCAATGCTGAGCGCGACGGCGTCGCGATCGAAGTCGCCGACGAGGGCTTAGGCATGGACGAAGAAACACGCAAGCGGTGCATCGAGCCTTTCTTCACCACTAAAGGTGAGCGCGGCACAGGCCTCGGGCTAGCGATGGTGTTCGGGACGGTACAGCGGCACAGTGCCGAGTTGGAGATCGAGAGTTCATTCGGCGTCGGGACGACGATGCGACTGGTTTTCGATATTCCCGCCAAGGTCGAGACCGGTTCCGGCCAGCAGGCAGCGACAGCCAACGTGCCGTCGGGGCTGCGTCTGCTCCTGATCGACGACGACCCGGTTCTGATCAAATCGTTGCGCGAATCGCTTGAAGCCGACGGTCACATCGTCAGTACCGCGAATGGCGGCGCACAGGGCATTTCGGCATTTCACGTCGCGCTCGATCGGGGCGAGAGGTTCGCTGCGGTGATCACCGACCTCGGCATGCCAAATGTGGATGGGCGCAGGGTTGCTGCGGCAGTGAAGGGGGCCTCGCCTGCAACGCCGGTAATCATGCTCACCGGCTGGGGCAGAAGGATGACGGAAGAGGGCGACATTCCACCGTACGTAGACCAGGTTCTGGCAAAACCCCCCAAGCTTCGCGAACTGCGCGCGACGCTTGCGAAACTGATCAACAACGTGGTTGCTTGAGTTGACCCAATGGCAATTGTTGCGCTTGCTCGAATTCTTATCGTCGACGACGACACGACCTCAATGCGTGCGCTTTGCGACACGCTGCGCGACCAAGGCTTCGAAACTATAGGCTGTGCATCGGGCAAAGAAGCCCTACGTGCTCTGCAGGCAAACACCTACGACCTGCTACTCACTGACCTGATGATGCCGGAGATTGATGGGGTCACGTTGCTCACGCAGGCGATCAAAATGGATCCCAATCTCGTCGGTATCCTCATGACTGGCATGGGGACGATTGAGACTGCCGTGCAGGCGATGAAGGCGGGCGCCTTCGACTACGTGCTCAAGCCTATCCAGCTGAGAACGCTTCTTCCGGTGTTGTCCCGCGCGGTGGACACCCGGAACTTGCGTTTGGCGAATGCTGCACTTCAAGAAAATGTTCGTCAACGCACCATCGAGCTTGAGACCATCAACAAAGGGCTAGAAGCGTTTGTGCAGTCAGTTTCGCACGATCTCCGTTCTCCGCTGATGGTGATCATGGGCAGCGCTGAGCAGCTAATGGACGACCACGGGTCCTTTCTTCCGGACGTGGCACGCCAGGAGGTTGAGAGAGTCATTAGCTGCGTTGAGCATATGAACCGTCTGATCAATGACCTATTGCGACTTTGCCGTATTGGACGACAACCACTTGAGAAGCAGCCAACGAATATGTCCGAACTCATCCACGATGTATTGAAGGAAGTGACCGAAAATTACCCAGGTAGGCACGTGGAAGTACGGCTTGGTGAGCTCGCAGACTGCGATGGGGATTCCGGGTTGCTTCGGCAGGTCTTCGTCAATTTGCTGTCCAACGCCTTTAAATTCACGCGCGACGTTTCGATTCCGATCGTCGAAGTTATATGTCAGGAAACTGCCCGCGAACGCGTCTACTGCGTACGAGACAATGGCGCTGGCTTTGACATGCAGCTTGCCAAGAACCTGTTCGGCGCCTTTCAACGGCTGCAAGGCTCCGAACGTTTCGATGGGACGGGCGTTGGGCTGTCCATTGTGCATCGCATCATCGAACGCCATGGTGGTCGGGTGTGGGCCGAGGCCGCGGTCGGCAAGGGTGCATCATTCTATTTTGCCTTGCCAACATGAACGGCAATGGAATGAAGGAAAAGCCATCTTGGGAAAGTACTGGTTGCAGGGACCTGAGCGCCTGAAACTCCTCCAGAAACAGGTAGAGTCCGCCTTCAAGGGGAGACGGACGATGAAGGGGACGCGGTTCACGGAAGAACAGATCATCGGAATCTTGTGGGAGCATTGGGCGGGTGCGGCGACGGCGGATGTCTGTCGCAAGCATGGGATCAGCATCGCGACGTTCTATAAGTGGAAAGTGAAAGCGTTTCCGCGTTGCGTCGAGGGAAGGTGGCGTTTTGCCGAAAGATCTGGCGCCTGACGTCGGGGCAAGCATCCCGGAACCTCCCGTCGAGATGAACGGTCCGGTCCTGGTCTTCGGCGGCTGCTACAGCAACCTTGAGGCGACCGGGGCGCTCCGGCGCGAGGCGACACGGCTGGGGATACGGCCGGACAATGTCGTCTGCACCGGCGATGTCGTGGCCTACTGCGCCGACCCCGTGGCGACGGTCGGGCTCATCCGCGACTGGGGCGTTCACGTGATCATGGGCAACTGCGAGGAGTCGCTCGGCTGGAGCAGGGACGACTGCGGCTGCGGTTTCGAGGAGGGGACGGCCTGCGAGCAGCTGTCCGTCGATTGGTACACCTATGCCAACCGCGCGCTCGGCGAAGAACCGCGGACGTGGATGCGCTCGCTTCCCAGGCGCCTCGATATCGTTCTCGACGGTCGCCGGCTCGCCGTGGTGCACGGCTCGGTCGACAGCATCAATCGCTTCGTCTTCGCCTCGACCCCGTGGGCGGACAAGGAACGCCAGATCGCGGAGAGCGGCTGCGATGGCGTGCTGGGCGGACACTGCGGCATCCCCTTTGCCCAGGCCGTCGGCGGCAGGCTCTGGCACAACAGCGGGGCCCTGGGCATGCCCGCCAACGATGGCACGTCGCGGGTCTGGTACAGCGTCCTCGTTCCCGACGGCCGCGGCATCGAGGTCCGTTCGATGGCGCTGCGGTACGATGCCGGCGCCGCGGCGCGCAAGATGCGCGAGCGGGGGCTGCCGCCCGGTTACGCCGACGCGCTGGAAACCGGACTGTGGCCGAGTTGCGATGTCCTGCCCGCGGCGGAACGCGTGCGCCGCGGCCGCGCCCTTGCGCCCGCCCCCCTGTTCTGGGAGGCGGATCGGGTCGCGGAAATCAAAGTTGCAGGTTCAGCAGGATAGTGCTAGGAAAAAGACTATCCTGACGGGAGTGCGTTCCCGTCCCCGACGAGCCCGCCCGGCCCTCCCGATGAAGGGGCGCGGCGGGCTTTTTCATGTCCGATCACAAGGAGTCCGCCATGCCTCGCCTGCCCGCGCGCGGCGAACAGCTCCGACGATCGGCGCCGTGCCGCCGGGACGTCGGCGCCGTGCCGCGCCGGCCGCCAGGCCCTTGATCGCACGCCGCGATTCGGGGCGGCGGCACAGGCTGCGGCACGGCTGCCGGCGTTTTGCGGCACGTTTCGTGTGCCGCTGCCCGGCGGTCAGCGCGGCGGTATCGCGTAGCGCTCGGCCGTCTTCGGCACGCGGCTGGCGCCGTCGTAGCAGACGATCAGGGCCTCGTGCGCCATGTTGCCCTTGCCGTCCGATTTGTAGGTCGTGACCACGCCCACGTAGCTGTCGCTGGCGAGGCGGTCGCGCACCGCCCCGGGGGTCACGGGCTGGCCCGCCTTGCGCAGGTCGGCCACGACCTTGCCCAGCATGCCCACGGCGTCGAACTGGGCGGCGGCGAAGGCGTCGGGCTCGGCCTTGTAGGCGGCGCGATAGGCGTCGAGGAAGGCCTTCATCGGCCCGCTGGTGGCTGAAATGGGCGAGGCCGCCGTCTCGGCACAGACGCCCTTCAGTTCGGCCGGTTCGAGCAGGGCGGCGGTCGCGGGCTGATGCATGGCCGAGCCGGCCACGATCGGCACGCCGGGCAGGAGCTGCCGCGCCTGGCGCACGGCGAGCACGGTGGACGCCGCGTGCAGATGGAGCACGATCACGTCGGCATTGGCGTTCCCGGCGCGCAGGATGGCGGGCGACAGATCGTTGACGGTGGGGGCGATGCTCTCCTCCAGCACCGGCGGCGTCTTCAGGTCGGCGAAGGTCCTGGCGAGCTGTTCGCGTCCGGACTGGCCGTAGGCGGTGCTCTGGTAGATGACGGCCGGCCGCCTGGCGCCGAGCTTCTCCACGACGTAGCGCGCGTGCGCCACCTTCACCGTGGCGTCGCTGGGGAAGAAGCGGAAGAACCACGGGTTGCCGAGTTCGCCCAGCCGCGCGGTGCCGGAGATGGTGAGCAGCGGCACGCCGCGTTCCCGTGCCAGCGGCAGGAGCGCCAGCATCTGCGTGCCCAGGATCGGTCCGACCGTCGCCGGCGGCAGGGCGCCGCCCATGGCGCGCTCCCAGGCGGTGACGGCGGCCTCCGGCGTCGCCGCGGTGTCCAGCACCTCGGGCTTGAGCACGACGTCGCGGATCTGGCCGGCCGCCAGCAGCGCGCCGTTCCTCTGGCTGGTGCCCTCCAGCGCCACGAAGCCGGTGAGCGGCACGAGCACCGGCAGGCGCAGGTCCTGCGCCGTTGCCGGTGCCCCGAGCAGGAGCGCCAGCGCCGCGGCGGCTACTGCGCCGCGCCGCCGGCCCATGGCGACATCACCTCGTTCATGCCGGTGAGTTCCCCGGTCCGGGGATCGCGCACGATGCAGCTGGGATTGGCGAAACCCAGCGGCGAGACCGGGTTGTCGACCTCGACCATGGGCAGCCTGGCCGCGATCGCCTGCTTGACCGCCGCCGGCAGGTCGCGGTTGACGCGGATCGGGCCCACGCCCGAGACGTCGATGCGCGGCTGGTGGAAGGCGGCCTCGACGTCCATGCCGCGGTCGATCTGCATCAGCGCGAGCTGCGCCACCGCTGGCACGATGCGCCGGCCGCCCGAGGCGCCGATGCAGAACCACGCCTTGCCGTCCCTGGCGACGACGACGGGGCAGATGTTGCACAGAGGCTTCTTGCCCGGCGCGATGGAGTTCGGCCGGTCGGGCTCGGGATCGAACCACAGCATGCCGTTGTTCATGGTGATGCCGGTCCTGGGCAGCATCACGCCCGAGCCGAACAGCGACATCAGGGTCTGCGTCAGCGCCACCATGTTGCCTTCCGAATCGGCGGCGCAGAAATGGGTGGTGCAGGTGTCGGTGGGCTTGTCGCCCAGCGTCTTCAGCCGCTCGTCGTAGGCCTTGTGCATGCCCTCGGCGAAGGCCGTGAAAAAGGCCGCGTCCGGCGCACCCTTGCCCCGCGTCGCGGCCCCTGCGAGTTCGATGGCGCGGCGCAGGGTCGGTCCCGCGGTGAGGCCACCCGCGACGTTCACCGTGACGCCGTTGTGCTCGAACCGGAGCGGATCGACCACGTGCGCTTCGTAGTTCCCGAGGTCGTCGGTGGAAATCGCCGAACCGCCCGCCTGCAGGTCGGCGGCGATGTCGCGCGCCAGGCTGCCTTCGTAGAACTCGCGCGGGCCGCCCTCGGCCAGGCGGCGCATCGTGTCGCCGAGATTGCCGAGCTTGAGATAGCGGATGTTGGCCTGCCAGTCGGTCATCGGCACGCGGCCGTCGTCGCAGAGATAGGCGGCGCGCGAGGCCGGGAACTTCGAGAGGTTCCGCGCGCCCTGCGCCAGCATCACCTGCATGTACCAGTCGAGTTCCATGCCGCGCTGGGCCAGCTCGACGCCGGGCTGCAGCACGTCTTTCCATTTCATCGTGCCGAAGCGTTCCAGCGCCTTGGCGAGGCCCGCGACCATGCCGGGCACGGCGATCGAGTGGTAGCCGACCTCGTTCCTCTGCTCGAGGATGTCGGGCCAGGCGAAGGGGTTGGCGGGGCCGGGCCCCACGATCTGGTAGGTCGCTGGATCGAGCTTGGCGGCGGAGACCGGGCCGTAGTCGACCGTCCAGGCGCGGCCTTCCTTGGCGTTCCAGATCGTCATGAAGCCGATGCCGCCGATGCCGCTCATCCACGGTTCGAGGGTGCCGATCGCCATGCCGGTGGCGACGGCGGCGTCGATGGCATTGCCGCCCTGGCGCAGGATGGCGGCGCCGACCTCGGCGGCCTTGCAATTCTGGGCCACGACGACGCCCTTGCCGCGCACCGCCTGTTTGGTGATCTTGACCTGCCGTGTCAGCGACTCGCTCATCAACGCTCCTTGCTTTCGAAGCCGCGACTGTAGCGGGGCCTGATTTCGCCACAAACCCCGTTAGACTGCAGGGCGGACGGGCCGAGAAGGATTGGCCGAGAAAGATCGCAGGTGTGACGGAACTGAACCAGACCGACCTGCGGGTGCTCACGACGGGCAACAAGCGCGCTTGGGACAGCTTCGTCACCGCGGCCGCCCCCCTCATAAACGCCATCGTGCGCCGCACGCTCACGTCCTATCGGCTGGGCGAGGACGACGTCATGGACGCCGCCCAGGACGTGTTCGTCCGGCTCTGCGCGCAGGACTTCCGCCTGCTCAAGACCTACGACCCGGCCCGCGCCGGGCTCAGCACCTGGCTGGCCGTGGTCGCCCGGTCGGCCGCTGTGGATCATTGCCGGCGCCGCCGCCAGGCAACCCAGCCGCTCGACGACGTGCCCGAATCGGTGCTGGGGGTCGAGGACCGCCACATCGAAAAGCTCAAGATTCCCCAAGGGCTTCTGACCGACCGTCAAACCTTGATCCTGAAGTGCCTGTACGACGAGGAGCGCGACGTGGCCGAAGTGGCCCTGTTGCTCAAAATCGACGCCCAGACCGTCCGCAGCACCCATCACAAGGCGCTGTTGCGGCTGCGGGCGCATTTTGGCGAGGAGCCCCCGTGATTCGGGGGATGAAACGGGCTTTTCTGACGTAATCTGAGCGGGAGAAGACCATGACGACGGAACGCAAACCCCGGACCGACAAGGAGCTGTGGCGGAGCCTCGCCCCGGACCGGGACGTCGCGCCCGTGGCCGTTTCCGACCTCGATTTCGCCGCCTGGCTGGAGGGCAGGCTTCCCGAAGCCGCCGCGGCCCGGGTTGAAGCAGCCGTCGCGGCCGATCCCGGGCTGCGCCGTGCCGCCCTCGAGCTGGCGGATGTCCTGCGCGCGCCCTTGCCGGTGGCCCCGGCCCGGCTCGCGGTGCGGGCGCAGGCGCTGGTCGGTTTCGACGCCGAGCGACAGGCGGGACGTGGCGGCGGGTTTTTCGGCCGCCTGTTCTCGTCGGGAACGCGCTACGCCCTGCAGCGGGCGGCAATGGCGGCCGTGGCGATCATGGTCGCAGGTGCCGGCTTCGTCGTCGGCGGCGGCTTGGGCGAATCGTTCGCCCAGCAGAGGTATGGCTCGGGCGTCGTCCAGGCGACGTCTTCGGAGACATCCAACGAACTGACCGATTTTTCGGACGGGATCTGACGTGTCGTCGCGCCTGCTCCAGCTTCTGCTCGGCCTGTCGCTGCTGCTCAACTGCTTCGTCCTGGCGGGCTTCGTCTACCGGAGCTGGATCGCGCCACCGACGTTCGATGCGCGTCCGCCGCCGCCGCCACCACCGGGCGGCCGCCCGAGCCCGATCGAGGCCCTGGCCCGCGATCTCGATCTCGACGACGGCCAGCGCGATGCGCTGCGCAGCGTGTTCGATCGGTATGCGGTCGCGAGGCGCGAGCGGCTGCGCGAGGTCCAGCGCGTGCGCGAGCAGACCGTCGCGGAGTTCAGGCAACCGCAAATCGACATGGCGCGGATCGATGGGCTGGTCGATCAGATGGCGCGACTGCGCGCCGACCTGCAGAAGGAAAACCTGCACGCCGTGGCCCAGCTGGAACCGGTTCTGCGCCCCGACCAGCGCGATCGCCTGAGGGTCCTGATCGTCGAGCGCTTTGCCGGCGCACCGCCGCCGCGCCCGGGTGCTCCCGGCGGACCGCCGCCAGGTCCCGGTGGACCGCCGCCAGGTCCCGGCGGTCGCGGCCCCGGCCCGGCCCGTCCTCCGCAGTAGGAGCATCGTCATGACCATTCGTCTCCATCGACGTGGCTTCGTGACGGGAGCGGCAGCACTTTCTGCCGCGCTCTGGGTCCCGCGCGATGTGCGGGCCGCCGCGGCGATGGGCTTCGACGAGGCGAGGCTGCTGCTGTCGCGCACGGCCTTCGGCGCGACCCCTGACGAAATCCGCGCCCTGGAATCGCAGGACTATGGAAGCGCGGTCGAGCGGCTCCTGGACAATGCCCGGCCGCAAGCCGGCACGCCCGCGCCGGCCTGGCTCGACCAGGGGCCGGCCGAGCTTCGCCGCCGGCAGCAGGCCGCCGTGGCCGAGGCCAAGCCCGGGGTCGACGGCAAGCCGCTGCAGATCGCACGGCCGGTGCAGGAGCAGGGCCGCGAGCTGCGCAACTGGTGGGTCGAGGAAATGCTCGCGACCGACCAGCCGCTGGTCGAGCGGATGGTGCTGTTCTGGCACAACCACTTCACCTCTTCGATGCTGAAAGTGCGCTATGCGCCGGCGCTGTTCCGCCAGAACGCGCTGTTCAGGCGCGAGGCGCTGGGCAGTTTCGCGACCCTGCTGGCGGAGGTGGCGCGCGATCCCGCGATGCTGATCTACCTCGACGGCATGCGGAACGTTGCGCGTCAGCCCAACGAGAACTTCGCCCGCGAGCTTCTCGAACTGTTTACGCTGGGCGAAGGCCACTACGGCGAAGCCGACATCAAGGCCGCGGCGCGGGCCTTCACCGGCTGGACGGTCGATCGCGCAACCGGCCAGTTCATCGAACGCCCGGCCCAGCACGACGACGGCGAGAAAACCTTCCTCGGCCAGACCGGACGCTTCGGCGGCGACGACGTCATTGCCATCCTGCTGAAGCATCCCCGCACCGCCGAGACCATCGTCGAGAAGATGTGGCGCGAGTTCGTCTCGCTCCGCCCCGACCCCGCCGAGGTCAGGCGGCTGGCGGCTTCGTTCCGAGCCGGCGGCTACCAGATCAAGCCGCTCGTGCGGGCGCTGTTGATGTCGCAAGCCTTCCGCGATCCCGCCAACCGCGGCGGTCTGATCAAGTCGCCGGTCGAGTTGATCGTCGGCACCGTGCATGTGCTGGGCCTGCCGGTACCGGAGAAGACGCAGCTCGTGCGCATGATGCAGGGGCTTGGCCAGGTCCCGTTCGATCCGCCCAACGTGAAGGGCTGGCCGGGCGGCGAGAGCTGGATCACGACCTACACGCTGCTGCTGCGCCAGCAGTTCCTGCGCCGCATCATCGAGGCGACGACGGTTGCCTCGATGGAGGGGGGTATGGCGATGAGACCGGGGCCGAACCGGCGCGCCGACCGGCGCCAGCAGGTTCCCGGCGATGACGGCGCCATGCAGATGATGGAAGTGCGCCCGGTCGAGGGCCGCAGCCTGCGCAACGCCGGCGGCGAGGCGCGTCTTGGCGCCAGCCTGAGCGGGGCCGATTCCGCCACCTTGATCCGCACGCTGCTGCCGCGCCCGCCGATCGACCCGGTCGACGCCGCGGCCTCGCCGGGCGCGGTCGTGGCGGCGGCCATGCTCGACCCTGCCTACCAGCTGAAATAGAGGCGCGTGCCATGGGCCGGATCCTGCTTCTGGTCGAACTCAAGGGCGGCAACGACGGGCTGAACACGCTCGTGCCCTATGCCGACCCGAAGTACCGCGAGCTGCGTCCAGTGCTGGGCATCGCGCGCGAGCGCGTCCTGCCGCTCGACGAGAAGGTCGGGCTGCACGAAAAGCTCGAGCCCTTGATGGAGTCGTGGAAAGCCAGGGACTTCGCGATCCTGCAAGGCGTGGGCTACCCCTATCCTAATCGCTCGCACTTCCGCTCGATCGAGATCTGGGACACCGCATCGACCGCCAACCAGACCTTGAGCGAGGGCTGGATCGCCCAGGCTTTCCAGGGCACCAGCCTGACCAAGGGGGCCGCCGTGGATTGCATCGTAGCCGACACGAACGCGCTACCCGCGACCGGCCCGTCGCTACGCACCATCGTCATGCAGGATGCCGAGAACTTCCTGCGGCAGGCGGAGTCCATGAAGGAGACCGGTGGCAGGAGCGACGGCGGCAATCCGGCGCTGCGCCATGTCCTGGCGGTGCGTCAGGAGATCAATGCGGCGGCGGCCGGCTTGCGCGACAGGCTGCGCGCCGCGCCGACACCGGCCTATGCCTACAACCAGGATACCGGCTTCGGCCGGCAGCTCGATCTGGCGACGCGCCTGCTGGCGGCCAGGGTGCCGGTGATCGCCATCAAGGTCGCCATGGCTGGCTTCGACACCCATGCCAACCAGGCCCAGACGCACGAGCGGCTGCTGGGCATTCTCGCCGGCGGCCTCGCCACGCTGCGCAAGAACCTGATCGCCGCCGGTCTGTGGAACGACGTGGTCGTCATGACCTATTCGGAGTTCGGCCGCCGGGCCCGGCAGAACGCCAGCGGCGGCACCGATCACGGCACGGCGGCGCCGCAGTTCGTCCTGGGCGGCGGCGTGACGGGCGGGCTCTACGGCACCTATCCTTCGCTCGCCGATTTGACCGACGGCGACTTGAAGCACGGCGTCGACTTCCGCAGCGTCTTCGCAACGGTGGCCCAGGGGTGCTGGGGCCTGCAGCGCGACTTCGGCCTGCGCCAGCCGCAGCGGCTGGGCTTTCTCGCCTAGATCGTTCGCCTCGGTTCTAGGAGCGGCCGGTCAGCTCCTGCCGCACCGAGCCGCGCTCGGCCTCGATGCGGATGAACCAGATCAGCAGCGCGGCGCTGACTTTGATGAGCACCGGCAGCACGATGTAGACGATCATCAGGGCTGTGGTGTCGTATTCCTTCTTGTCCGGGTTGAAGCCCAGGAACGCGGCGACCGGCAGGGAACCCGCCGCGCCGATCGCGGTCGCAAGCTTGGTGGCGAGCGCCCACAGGCCGAAGTAGGTGCCGGTCTTGCCGCGCGATTCGCCGCCCTCCTGCGCGTTGATCACGTCGGCCAGGATCGACGGCGGAAGGCCGTAGTCGGCGCCGATGCCGAGACCGGTGACGACGGAGATCGCCAGGAACCAGTAGAAATCACCCGGTCCGACGAAGATCGCCAGGCTCATGGCGACTGCGGTGAGAACCATGCCGACGAACCACGCCGCCGCCTTGCTAAGGCGGCGCGACAGCAGCAGCCACAAGGGCACGCTGGCGGCACCGGCGATGAAGTAGACCAGGAGGATGATGCCGGCTTCCTTCTTGCTGCCCTGGAGCACATGCTCGACGTAAAACAGCATCACCGTCACCGCGACGCCGAGCGCCGCGCCGTTCACGACGAAGATCAGCAGCAGGCGGCGGAACAACCGGTTCTTCAGCGGCTGGAAGAAGGTGACGAAAATGTTGCGGTTGGCGTGGAGGACCGGCGGATGGACGGACGGTCCGGCCCACAGCATCGTCGGCGCCGCCAGCACGACGAGGATGGGCAGGAAGAGCAGCCCCAGCATCGCATAGCCCTGGGCCTCACCCATCTTGAACGTGAGATAGGTCGGCAGCACGACGGCCAGCGTCATGCCGAGCAGCCCGAACACCTCGCGGCCGACCGTCACCTTGGTCCGCTCGTTGTAGTCGTCGGACAGCTCGGCGCCGTGGGCGTGGTAGCTGATCGACACGCCGGAATAGCCGAGATGGACCAGCAGCAGGGCGGCCAGCAGCCAGACCGCCATGAGGCCCTGGTCGCCGATCAGCGAGTCGGGCGGGTCGAAAAGCATGTAGAAGCCGCCGCCCAGCAGCGGCGTCATCAGGGCGACGAAGGCGAGCCGTCCGCGCGGCCCGTAGCGCGTGAAGCGGTCGCTGATCAGCCCGATCACCGGATCCTGGATGGCGTCGACGACGCGGGCGATGATGAAGATCGCGCCCATCATGTAGAGCGACAGCCTTACGACCTCGCCGTAGAAGTGGCTGACGTTCAGCACGACCGGCAGCGCCGCCATCGCCAGCGGCAGTTGCAGGGTGGAGTAGGCGACCAGGCGGTCGAACCTGATTTTGACCGGCGCAGCGGCGCCGTGTCCGTTCGATCCTGCGTTCACCCGTAAGCCTTCCTGTCTCCAGGGCAGCTTGGTGCGCCCCGCCTTTGTTGGCGACAGTTATATATGCCTGAAGTGCGCCTGCAATACGTCCGTCCGCCGCGTCTTGAAGCCTGCGGCGCAATAGGCAAGGTAATATCGCCACATTCGGCGGAAGCGTTCGTCGAAGCCGAGTTTCGAGACCTGGTCGGCGACCCGGTCGAAGCGGCCCAGCCAGGTTTCCAGGGTGCGCGCATAGTCGAGCCCGAAGCTGTAGAATTCACCGATCTTCAGCCCGGCCTGGCGGCATTGCTCGCGCAGGCTGGAGGGCGACAGCAGCATGCCGCCGGGGAAGACATAGGTCTGTATGAAGTCCGGATGACGGCGGTAGCGCTCGAACAGGTCGTCGGCGATCACGATCGCCTGGACGATCGCCGAGCCGCCGGGGATGGAATGGCGCTTGAGCGCCGCGAAGTAGTCCGGCCAGTAGCGCTCGCCTACCGCCTCGATCATCTCGATCGAGACGATGTGGTCGTAGCGGCCTTCGATGTCGCGATAGTCGCGGAACTGCAGGTCGACGCGGTCGGACAGGCCGGCGCGCTGCAGGCGGGCCTGGGCGTACTCGAGCTGCTCGCGCGAGATGGTGACGCCGGTGACCCGCATGCCGCGCCGCGCCGCGGTTTCGGCGAAGCCGCCCCAGCCGCAGCCGATCTCGAGGATGCTGTCGCCCTGGCGGGCGCCGAGCTGGGCGAGGATGCGTTCGTACTTGGCGGTCTGCGCGGCCTCGAGCGCCTGGCCCTCGGCGCCTTCGTAGAGGGCGGATGAGTAGGTCATCGTCGGGTCGAGCCACAGACCGTAGAACTCGTTGCCGAGGTCGTAATGGGCATGGATGTTGCGCCTGGAGCCTTCGCGCGAGTTGTCGCGCCGCCGGTGCAGCAGCTTCAGCATCAGGTTGCTGAAGACATTGGTGCGCGTCACGCGTCCCAGGGTCTTTTCGTTCTCGGCGAGCAATGAAACCAGCGCCGGCAGGTCGGGCGAGTCGCACAAGCCGTCCATGTAGGCCTCGGCGAAACCGATGTCGCCATCGAGCAGCACCCGGCGGAAGAGCCGCCAGTCCTTGACCTGGAGCTCCGCCTGGCGCGGCGCGCCGTCGGGGCCGAAGGCGCGCGTCGTGCCGTCCGGAAGCTGCACCGTCAGGCGGCCGGAGGAGAGGCGGGCGAGGGCTTTCAGGACGAAACGGGCGGCGAGTGGCATGCGGTCAGCGGGTCACGGACTGCGAGGGTGGTGCTGGTTTCGGATAAAATCTCGCCCGCTTCCGCCACAGTTGCAAGGCCTGCCAATGGATCCTGAGGACGACTCCGAGCGTCATCGCCGGGTTGCCCAGGAAGCGGTGCAGCACGGCCCCGTCCGCGAGCGGTTCGCGCCGGCCCCCCACCGATGTCGCCAGCATCAGGCCCTGGGCGTCGTGATAGTTGACGTCGACGTGGGCGCTTCGCTCGTCCAGCCGGAAGCGGAATCGATAGCCGCCCTCCACCGGCAGGAAGGGTGAGACGTGGAAGACCTTGCGGCCGTCCAGCCAGGTGTCCGGCGCGATCGGCCGCAGATCGTCATGATGGACCAGATAGCAGTGGCTCTCGCCGAAGGTGTTGTTGACCTCGCACAGCACCGCGCGCAGCGCGCCCGTTCGGTCGCGGCAGAACCAGAAGCTCACGGGATTGAACACGTAACCCAGCATGCGCGGCATGGTCATCAGCGCGACGTCGCCGTCGCAGACTTCGCCGAGGCCGTGCTCCGCCAGGCTGCCCCGCAGCCACGCGCCCAGGTCTCCGCCGTCGCGCCCGCCATGATCGGCGCGCCGGAAGGAGACAAGACCGGGACGATCGAGCTTCAGCCAGCGTCCGGACGCCGTGTCGAGCGTGCCGAGGTTGAGGCAGAGATAGGCGACCTTATAGCGGAAGGCGTTGTCCCGCGGCCGTAGTCGGCGGTGGACGACGGTGGCATTGATGAGGGTGTGTGTTGTGGCCGCCCCCCTCCGGCCTTCGGCCACCTCCCCCGATGACGGGGGGGGAATTTGAGTCTCCTCCCCCGTCATCGGGGGAGGCGCCCCCGCGAGGGGGCGGAGGGGGGAGGCCGCAATCATGTCCGCGCCGCCGCCGGCAGCGGTATCGGCTCGAGAACCGGGCGGCCTGCGACGACGCGTGGCGGATCGCCGATGCGCCGGTGCTCGTCGGGCTGCGGCCATGGACGGCGCACGCCCAGTTGCTCGGCGACATCGAGGCCGGCCGACAGTGCATCCTCGTGGAAGCCGTAGCCGCAGTAGCTGCCGCAGAAATAGGTGTCGCGCACGCCCTGGATCGCATGCAGGCCGCGCTGCGCCCGGATCGCGGCGGCATCGTACATCGGGTGCTCGAAGGCAAAGCGCGCGTAGGCCGTGGCCGGCAGCGGCGTGCGGCCGGGATTGACCGAGACGAACAGCGGCGTTTCGTCCGGCAGGTTCTGCAGCCGGTTCATCCAGTAGGTCACGCTCACAGTCGATTCCTCGGAACGGCGGTCGGCGACGTAGTTCCAGCTCGACCAGACACTGCGCCGCTTCGGCATCAGCGACAAATCGGCGTGCAGCCAGACCTCGTTGGAGGAATAGGCGAAGCAGCCGAGCAGGTCTCGTTCCGGCGCGTCGGCGTCCTCCAGAAGCGCCAGCGCCTGGTCGGCGTGGCAGGCCAGCACGATCCTGTCGAAGCGGTCCCAATGGCCCGAGGCGTCGCGCACCTCGACACCGAGTGGCCCGCGGCGGATCGCGCGTGCCGGCGTCGCCAACCGCGCCCGGGCGCGCAGCGGCGTGGCGATGCGCTCGACATAGGACCTGCTGCCGCCGCTCACCGTGCGCCATTGCAGCTGCGGGCCGATGGTCAGCAGCCCGTGGTTGTTGAAGAAGCGCACGAAGCTCTGCGCCGGATAGTCGAGCATGCGGCCCATCGGCGTCGACCAGATGCACGACGCCATCGGCACCAGGTAGCGGTCGCGGAAGGCTCTGCTGAAGCCCGCGTCGTCGATGAAATTGCCGATGGTGAAATCGAGGTTCTCGCATTCCTCGAGCAGCCGCGGGGCGAGGCGGTTGAAGCGCAGGATATCGTGGGTCATGCGCAGGAACGACGGCCGCAGGACGTTGCGCCGCTGGCCGAAGTAGCCCGAGAAGGAGCTGCCGTACTCGAACCGTCCCTCGTCGAGGCTGACGGCGAACGACATGTCGGATTTTTCGGTCGGCACGCCCAGACGGTCGAACAGGGCGACCAGATTGGGGTAGTTGCGCTCGTTGAACACGATGAAGCCGACGTCGACGGCGCGCGTGCCGCCGGGGACCGGCGCATCGACCGTGCAGGAATGCCCGCCGAACCGGTCCTCGCGCTCGTAGATCACGACCTCGTGCTTGCGGCTCAGCAGCCACGCGGCTCCCAGTCCGGCAACGCCGGCGCCAACGACGGCGATCTTCATTCGTGACGACTCCCTGACATTCACCACACATACGCCGGGAGAGGGAAGACGGATGATGCCCCCCTCACCCAGCCTCTCCCCCAAGGGGGAGAGGGGTCTGAAAGAGAGGATGCGTTCACGTTCCTCGCCCCTGGAGGGGGAGAGGCTAGGTGAGGGGGCGAACTATGCCGAGCGCTTGAGCGTCCTGAAAGCTCCCAGCGCACGCTCCCGGGCGGCGGCGTGGTCGACGAGGCGGGCCGGATAGATTTCCGGCGGCGGGGGCTGGGCGGCGGTCCACGGCCGATGGATCGTTTCGGCCGACAGGCTCGCGAGTTCGGGCACCCAGCGGCGCACATAGTCGCCGCTGGGGTCGAACTTCTCGCCCTGCAGGACCGGGTTGAAGATGCGGAAGTAGGGCGCGGCATCGGCGCCGCTGCCCGCGACCCATTGCCAGCCGGTGGCGTTGTTGGCCGGATCGGCATCGACCAGCGTGTCCCAGAACCAGCGCTCGCCGGTGCGCCAGTCGATCAGGAGATCCTTGGTGAGGAACGAGGCCACGATCATGCGCACGCGATTGTGCATCCAGCCGGTCGTCCACAATTCGCGCATGCCGGCGTCGACGATCGGATAGCCGGTGCGCCCGCGCCGCCACGCTTCCAGCGCGTCGCCGGCTTCTTGCCACGGGAATACGTCGAACTCCGGCCGGAAATTGCGCTGAGCCAGGTCGCCGAAATGGAACAGGAGATTGTAGGCGAACTCACGCCAGCCCAGCTCGGCCAGGAATTTCTCGACGGCGGCGGAATGGCCGCGCCCGGTGGCGGCGCGCCAGATCTGGCGCGGGCCGATCTCGCCGAAGGCGAGGTGCGGCGACAGGCGAGACGTGCCCTCGACGGCCGGCAGGTCGCGCGCCAGCCGGTAGCGCTGAAGCGCGTCGTCGAGGAAATCGGCGAGCCGCCGCGCCGCCGCCGCTTCACCCGGCGTCCAGCTCGCGCGCATGCCGCCCGCCCAGTCCGGCGCGGTCGGCAGCAGCTTCCAGTCGGAGAGCCTGTCGCTCCCGGGCCACGCGGCAGGCGCCGGTAATTTCCTGGGCGCTGGCAGGGTCGTGCTGGGCGAGGCGAGGTTGCGACAGGCGCGCCAGAATGGCGTGAAGGCCCTGAACGGCTCGCCGCCCTGGGTGTTCACTTCCCACGGCTCGAACAGCAGGTTGGCCTTCAGGCTCTCCGCAACCACGCCACGCTGGGTGAACGATTGCTTGAGCCGGGCGTCGCGTTCGCGCGAGCCCTGGTCGTAGACGCGGTTCCAGTAGATCGCTGCCGCGTCGCATTCCGCCGCCAGTTCGGCGATCTCCCGCTCGGCCGGGCCGCGGCGCAGGACGAGCCGCGAACCCAGGGTGCGCAGCGAGGCGTCGAGCGCAAGCAGGCTGTGATGCAGCCACCAGCGCGAAGCAGCCCCCGGCGCGCGCACGCCCCCGGTCTCCTCGTCCAGCACATAGACCGGCACCACGGCGCGGCCCGACCCCAGTGCCGCGATCAGCGCGGGATTGTCCGCCAGGCGGAGGTCGCTGCGAAACCAGACGATCGATGCCGACATGCTCGGCATACGGTCGAAGGGGCGGATTGGATCATGCCCCCTCCGGCCTTCGGCCACCTCCCCCGTCTGACGGGGGAGGAGAAGACATTCTTCTCCGCCCCCGCAGGGGGCGAAGGTGGCAGGCCCCAGCTACGATCTGGGACACACCGGCACTTTGTGCATCTCGAGGCTCTGCAGGTCGGCGGTGACGGCAAGCAGGCCGGTGTCGACCGTGAGGCGGTCGAGCACGCCGTTGTCGAACACCAGGGCGCCGACGGTGAACAGCGGCTTCTGGGCCTGATTGCGTCCGCGCGTAAAACTCATGAACACCGGCCAGGATCTGCCCTTGGGCATCGTCACCGGGCGGTCGGCCGGCCGGGCGCTGCGGATTGCGGCGCGGTCCTGTTCGGTGACCTCGATCAGGAAGGCATCGCCGATCACCTCTGCGTCGAACATCAGGGCGGGAAAGGACGCCGCCCCGGCGTTCAGCCGGTCGATCAGGTGGGCGATGGCCGCTGTCGGCAGGAGCGTGGGCGGCGGCAGGGTGAACTGGCTGGGCGGGCTGCCGGCATATGTGATCTCGGCGCGCGTCTCGCCCGCCTGGCGCTGGACCCTGCCCTTGATCTCGCGCGGGTTGCCGTTCTGGGTCTGCACGACGCCGTAGCGGAAGGCGTTGCGCGTCTCCTCGCTGTCGAGCCTGGAGGCCAGGCTCATCTTCCACGAGGCGGTGAGCGCGATCTCGGTCCTGATGTCGCGCTTGAGGTGCCAGCCGGCGCAATCCTGCGTGAGATCGTGCACGGCCGTGCCGATACGCGGCGCATTGGCGGCAGCGCCCAGGCGCAGCACATATTCGGCGCGGTGCGGCATGATCTCGGCCGCGGCTTCCCCCGACCACAGGAGGGCGGGGGACAGCGCTGCAAGCGCGGCGGCAAAACTCACAAATGGACGCATGGCGGCACCTTGCGCACGAGGCCGGACGCGGTCAATCGTGCGCGCCATGACTTGGCGGCAACTTGTGGCGGGATTTTGGTCGAAGCTTTGGCGGCGCCGGGGTGATCCGCCGGCGATGGCGGCGGCCGAGCGGCAGGCCGACACGATCGAGATCTTCAAGGCGGCACGCCGGCTGGAGCTGAAGTGCGCCGGCGGCGTGCTGAAAACCTATCGCGTGGCGCTGGGCTTCGCGCCGGAGCGGCACAAGGAGCGCGAGGGCGACGGCCGCACACCCGAGGGCGCCTACACGATAGACGCCCGCAACCCGAGGAGCGCCTTTCATCTTTCGCTGCGCGTCTCCTATCCCGACGACAGGGACAGGGCGCATGCCGAGGCGCTGGGCGTCCCGCCCGGCGGCGACATTTATATTCACGGCCAGCCCAACGGGCCGCGCAAGTTGTTCGTCGGTCATCCGGACAAGGACTGGACCACGGGCTGCGTCGCCGTCACCGACGAAGAGATCCGCGATATCTGGTCGCTGGTGCCGACGGGCGCGCGCGTGGTGATTCATCCATGAATGCCTTCGACTTCGAGTGCGCCGGCGAGCGGCTGGAGGCGCTGCCCCAGGGCGCGCTGTACTGGCCGGCGCGCCGGCTGCTGGCCGTGGCCGACCTGCATCTGGAGAAGGGCTCGTCCTACGCCGTTGCCGCACGCAAGCTGCTGCCGCGCCACGACACCCGCCAGACGCTGGCCGCGCTCGCCGCCCTGATCGACGCGCTGGCGCCCGAGACGGTGGTGTGCCTGGGCGATTCCTTCCACGACCGCGAGGCCGTCGCGCGCCTGGCCGACGAAGAACGCGGCGAGATCGAGCGCCTGACGGCGCGCACGCGCTTCGTCTGGATCGCAGGCAACCACGATCCCGCGCCGCCGCCAGGCCTTTTTGGAAAGGGGGGCTGGGGCGAGGTCGCGGAAGAAATCGACGAGGGCCCGCTGGTGTTCCGCCATGAGGCGCACTTCGGTCCGGTGCAGGGCGAGGTCTCCGGCCACTTCCATCCCGTCGCGGCGCTCACGGTGCGCGGCCGGGGCTTCCGCCGGCGCTGCTTTCTGACCGACGGCCGCCGGCTGATCCTGCCGGCCTTCGGCGCCTATGCCGGCGGTCTCAACGCGCTCGATCCCGCGATCGCCCAGCTCTTCCCCGACGACTACGACGCCTTGCTGGTCGGCCGCGACGCGGTGCGGCGGCTGTCGTGGCGGCAGCTCAGGCCGGATGCAGCGGCGTTCGGGTGAGGTGTCGCCGCTAGGAACGCGCTACTCCACCCGCTTGGAGTGCGGCAGTGTCCGACTTCGTGTGTACGCATAAGACGCTAAGCATGACGCCGGTATGACAGTCGATGTTGAAAGCGGTCTGTGGTCGCTGCGGGATTGGTGGAGAAGATTTCAGCGTAACGAGACGATGCGCGTCGCTTGCTGCCCATTGCGAGCAGCAGGCGAGCGTACGGCCGCCCCAAGATGCCGCCTAAGGAAGAGTGTTTAATCTACTTTCTTTCTTTCAACCCGATCTGTCTCAAATGGTCTGACGACGGACAGGAAAGGCACCGAGCAGGCCCAACAGATCGTCACCAAGTAACGGGTTGACGCTCATCCTGTATCGGTCAGACATGTAAGCCACAGGGCCTCTTGCCGCTCAGTCGCGGACAGCTCCGGATGATAAGCCTTCAGAACTGAATGTCTCCCATCGCGATCGCACTTGTGCCGACGAACGAGATCACGAGATCCGTCGAAGCGTTGAAAGATCCTGGGTTCTGCTCGAGATACAGGCTCGTCGACTGGACGTCCGATTGGATCAGAACATGCGCGGCGTCGGTCGCGAAAGCCGACAAGTCGAGTTTTGAGGTGCCGGACACGAAATCGGCAATGCTATCGTAACCACTCACCAGGTTGCTGTCAGTGTAAGCCGTGTAGATGAAGACGTCGGCACCGCCTTTTCCCCACAGTGCGTCAGCCCCGCCCACGCCGGTCAGCCGATTGGCACCGCCGTCGCCGACCAGCGTATCGGCGTTCGAACCACCGCTGAGGTTCTCAATGGAGTTCATCTCGTCGGCCAGGACGCCGCCGACATAGCCGGCCTGCGCGGTGAGGTCGGCATAGACCATGCCGGCTGTGCCGCCATAGGAGGCGGTGTCGATACCCGTCCCGCCCCACAGCTGGTTGGTGCTGCCCGGTGCCGCTCCGCCGATCAGCGTGTCGTTGCCGCCTTGGCCATAGAGATAGTCGTTGCCGGCCCCGCCTCTCAGAACATTGTCGCCGCCGTCGCCGACCAGCGTGTTGGTGCCCGTTCCGCCGGTAAGGTTTTCAATGGAGTTCATCTGGTCGACCAGGGTGCCGTCGACATAGCCCGCGAGAGCGGTGAGGTCGGCATAGACCGTGCCGGCAGTGTCGACGTAGGAGGCGGTGTCGATACCCGTCCCACCCCACAGCTGGTTCGTGCCGGCCAATCCCGCGGCATGGCCGATCAGCATGTCGTCGCCGCCCTGGCCATAGAGATAGTCGGCGTCGGGGCCTCCTTCGAGAATGTCGTCGCCATCGCCGCCGATGATCGTGGTGCCGTTCAGCACCGAAAGAATGCCATTCATCACGACAAACGAATCACCGCGGTAGGAAGTGTCGAAGGCGAGCGTGCCCAGGGAGCTGTGCACGGCATCGAAGACCGTCAGAACCGTGCCGCTAACGTCAAGCGTGGCCGATGCTGCGTTGGTAATCTTGATGCCCTCGCCGGGCGCGAATTCCGAAAGGACGCCGTGAAAGCTCGGCAGCGCCGTCGAGGACAGATCCAGAAGGCTCGTGCCGCCGTTGAAGGTCACCACGGGATGGAGTGCGTTGCTGCCCACCGTGCTGTCGAACTTCAGTACCGATCCGGCGGCCTGGCCGACGCGAATGTCGGACGCCGAAGTGCCGTCGATGGCGTCGGTGAACTCCAGCAGGCCACCGACCGCTATCAATCTGCCGGCGCCGTCAACCGTGCCATGCACTGTCCCGAAGCCGCCGACCAGCAGGTTCGGCCCGAGCGTCAGGCCAGTCGGATTGGCCAGCGTGCCGCCGCCCAGCATCAGTGTGCCGCCAGACCCCGACAGGCTGCCCAATATCAGGGTGCTCGCGCCCATGTCGAACGTGGCCCCCGAGAAGGTGCCGCTCGAGAGGATGAGCGAACCGCCGGAAGCCAGCGATGCGCCCGCGCCCAGCTTCAGTGTGCCGCCCGAGACGGTCGTGCCTCCGGTGTAGGTGTTGGTGCCGGTCAGCATCGTCGTGCCAGTGCCCATCTGCCGGACGGCGCCCGTTCCCGATATCTCGCCGCCAATGATGAGCGTATCGGACCGGCTGAGGAACAGTGTGCCGTAATCGGCGATGTCCCCTGCCACCGACCCGCTGGTACCACTGGCGCCGATCTGGAGTTCACTCCCGGCGGCAATCGTCGTGCCGCCGGTGTAGGTGTTGGCACCCCACAGGATCAGCCGGCCGGTACCTTCCTTGACCAGGGCCCCTGTTCCCGAAATGCTCCCGCCGAACGCTGTGCTGACCGAGCTGTCGACTGTCAGCGTGCCCGTGCCCAGCAGGACCGTGCCGCCTCCCGAGAGGCCTGCTACTGCTTGGGTGCTGCCGTTGAGGTCGAAGGTTCCGCCTGTGACGTCAAGCGCGCCAAGCGAGGACAGGCTCGCACCGCCACCGAGCTGCAGGGTGCCTGCCATAATAGTGGTGCCACCGCTATAAGTCTCGTTGCCATTCAGGATCATGGTGCCGGCACCGGTCTTGGCGAAGGCGCCCAAACCGGTGATGGCCCCGTTCCAGGTCAGCGTCGTGCCAGCATCGGTGTTGAAGGTACTGTTGCCGCCGCTGCCTAGAGTGACGGCGCGAAAACTGGAGAAGCTCGTCGTGGTCTGCAGTGTGGCGCCATAGTAGGCGGCATAGCCGGAGCCGGGGGGCGGAGTGCCACCGAACTCCAGGCCGCCTGCAGCATTGCCCAAGGCAGCATCTCCCGAAATTTTCAAAGTGCCGAAGAACAAGGTCGTGCCGCCGCCGTAAGTGTTGGCATTGGCCAGCGTCAGCGTGCCCTCGCCAAGTTTGGTGAAGCGGCCGGTGCCGCTCAGCGCCGTCGCGAAGGTGGCATCGGAGATATTGAAAATGACGCCGCCGTTGGGACCAAGCGGCGCGAGCCTCGAGGAGAGGTCGATGTTTTCTGGACTGTTCCACTCGAGAATGCCGCCGTTCAGCGTGATGGAACCGGTGCCGAGCGCGGACTCGGACGTGAAGAAAATCCGACCACCCTCGACGGTCAGGCCGCCGGAAAAGGTATTGTTGTTGTAGAGGTTCAGATATCCCGTGCCCCGCTTCACGAGGCCGCCTGAACCGGAAATGGCGGTATACACGAACCCGTCAGGAAGGGACCCTGGAACGCTGGTCGAGTTCGACGAGAAATCGGTGGTCAAGGTGCCACCATTCAGCAAGATCTCGCCACCGTCGCCCACCAGCACGCCCACCGACTGGTTGTTGCCATTGAGATCGAAGACGCCACCGTTGATGGCGAGCCAACAGGTCGTCGGCAGCGAAGCGGCATTCGCCAGTTTCAGCGTCCCCGCCGTTATCATCGTGCCTTTGGCATAGGTGTTGACGCCTGCTAGAATTGTCGTCCCAGTGCCGATCTGCCAAAGGGAACCGGTACCGGAAACGGCATTGCCGAAGGTCACGACATCGGAGCGATTCAGGGAAAGCACGCTGCTGGCGTTGACTGTGATGCCGCCTTCGACGGAGCCGCTGGTGCCGCCGTCACCGAGTTGCAGGATACCGGCCTCAACGATCGTGCCGCCGGTATAGGTGTTGTTGCCGGACAACGTGCCACCTTGAGCGACGTGGAGCGCCCCCGGACCACTGATGACGCCGCCGAAGACCATGGAGTGCGCGACGGTCAGCGACCCGCCGGCTGCCATTTGCAGGTCGACATTGCCGCTACCACCGAGCGACCAAATGGTGGCGCTGTCGTGAAATGTTACGATGCCGCCGGAACCGGCGACGATTTGCGTGTCGGGCGACATCGAGATGTCCAAGTCGCCGAAGGCGCCGTTGCCGAAGTTGATGACACTGCGACCGAGGCTTTGGCCGGTGACGGTAAAAGTAGTGCCCGTGACATTGAACGTCGCCGACGCCCCGGGCACGTACATGTCGGGGTCGTACACGACGTCCTGCAGGATCAGGTCGGAGGTAACATTGAAGGTATAGGCCGGCGCGGCCCTCGTGACGCGGAAGGTGTTGAGGATGGTCGGGGCAGCAATCGAAATCGTGGTCGTGTTCGAAGCACCGAAGAACGCGGTGCCGGTTGGCACCACTCCTTCTATCCAGTTGGCGCCGTTGTTGAACGAGTTCGTCGGTGGCGATGCGAGCCACGTTGAGTCGCCAGCCATCCAGTACCCTCCCGAATTTTGCCGGCTATTCTGTGACTAGACCCGTTGCGCGGACTTAACCGACATCCCCCCAGATGAACCCTCGGAACGGTGGGAACGCTATCATTCTGGCGGGTTCCGAGGAAGCCATGGACGGCCGACGAATGTCTCCCCGCTGGTCCCGCCGTGTACGACCTGCCGAACGACCTTTGATCCATAGATTTGGCCCTTCGGCTCGTCGTTCAGACACACTCTTCCGTGGTGATGACGCATCCGCCCCGTTCAGTCCTACGCTGGGGCCGGTCGTCGTCGCAGCCCATCGATTAGCCGCAATATTTCCTCGAACAGCTCCTTCGGCACCGTGACCCCGGCCATCTGGAACACGGCGTCGTGGGCATGGCACACGACCTTAGTGTCGATCTTGATCAGCTACTCCCGGAGGCTGGTCAGCGACCACTGCGCGACCGCCTCAGGCCGGGCCGGCGTCCGCATGAACTCGGCGAGATTGTAGGCCAGTGCGTGCAACTGAAGACGCCCCGCGTTGGCGGCAAACGAGCAGCATGACAGGCGCGTCCACTCGATCAAAGGGGCACGACCGGGGCCTTCTCTATTGACGGCACCCATTATGGTTTTTAGCCTTATAGACAGTCGTTGCCCAGGCATGGGAAGCGCGCCTCTTAGAGTTGAGTGCCACGAGTCGCCAGCGCACCGAGCGGGAGGAGGACACTTGTGCCAAATCTGCAGGAAATGAAGCGGGGCGCCGCTCGGGGCACTCCGCGACTTTCGGTCGGTAAGGAAGAACGGGCGGCCTTTCGCTCGGCACCCGCCATGGCAGCACGCAGCCCACGACACATCGGGAAACGACCGCGGTAGAGACGAGGCAGCCATGCGCGTCCGACGGATCAACGACACATCGCTTGATGACGCATACGGCATCAAGATGGGTCAGATCCTGGACGCGGCCATGGATGGAAGTCCCCCGTTCGGTACGGCCTGGGGCGTCGTTTCTCCTCGTGGCACCACGACCAGACACCGCCACCACGAGCACGAGGTGATCATCGTGCTGTCCGGGACTGGCATCGCCAAGTCGGACATCTCGGAGGAATCCCTGCAGAGCGGCGATGCCCTCATCGTGGACTCGTTCACCCGCCACACGATCGTCAATCCCAGCGATTCGGACGATCTCGTGTTTGTAAGCGTCTACTGGGAGCGCCCAACCGGCCAGCCGCACTACTCGACCGCCGATAGCGTGCATCCATCGAAAATCGCGGTGATCTCGTCAACTCCTCCGACACCGAACGGCGACCTGCATCTCGGGCACCTTTCCGGTCCGTATCTGGCGGCCGATATTTGCCGTCGATACCATTCGCTGCGCCGCCGAAAAGCGGTCCACATATCCGGCACCGACGACTATCAAAGCTATGTTGTCTTCAAGGCCGATCAACTCGAGCAGGCCGAAGCGGAAGTAGCCCGCGGCTTTGGCGATCAGATGGATCGAACGCTCAAGGCGGCAAACATCATCCTCGATCAATTCACGCGCCCGATGGCGTCGATCGACTATCAACGGCACGTTTCGTCTTTCTTCCGTCATCTGTACGACTCCGGCTGGCTGTTTCCGCAAGTCGATCACAACCTCTACTGCGATAGATGCAGCATTTTCCTGTATGAAGCATTCGTCAGCGGGCGATGCCCACACTGCAACGAAATGTCCGGCGGCAACATCTGCGAAGCCTGTGGCTTGCCGAACAGCAGCTCCGACCTGGTCGAGCCACGCTGCAGTCGATGCGGCTCCACGCCATCGTTGCGCCCCGTCGAGACGCTCCACTTCGCACTCGGACGTGCCCGATCGCAACTCGCGCAGTTCTGGGAAAATGCCAGCATCAGCCCCAGGCTTCGCAAGGTCTGCGACTGGTATGCCCGCAGCGCCCTTGCGTCCATTCCCGTTACGGTGCCGACCGACTGGGGCATTCCGGTGCCGGTCACCGGTTACGAAAGCCAGCGAATCTGGGTCTGGTTCGAGATGGCGCCGGGCTATCTCTTCAGCTCGGACCGGGCCCTGCGATCGCTTCAGCCTCAGGCGGGAGAGCGCGACGCCGGTTCCTGTGACTTCCATCAGTTCTTCGGTTTCGACAACGAATTCTACCACGCAGTTCTGTTTCCCTCGCTTTTCATTGCGCATGGAGATGTCGATCGGCTGCCGTCGAGTTTCGTCTGCAATGAATTCTACTTGCTGAATGGCGAGAAGTTCTCGACAAGTCGACAGCACGCCGTGTGGGGCGGAGATTTCCTCAAGACGGTCAGCTCGGATTTTGTTCGCTTTCACCTTTGCGTATCGAGTCCCGAAGTCCAGCGGACGAACTTCACCTTCGCCGATCTGGACGACACGATTAAGGTCGAATTGGCGGGACGATGGCAGGCGCTGTTGACCGACCTGAAAAGCCTGGTTGAAGTGGCATGCCCGCACGGTGTTCCCGAGCCCGGATCGTGGACATCCGCGCATCAGGATTTCTACGCTGACCTGACGCGGCTTCAAGAGGGCATACATCGGGCGTACGAGCCAGGCAGCTTCTCTCCTCAACGTGCAACCCGGCAACTCAGCGAACTTGTCGGCGTTGCGCACAATTTTTGCCGATACGAATCACATCGAAGCGTCGAGGCGCCGCTCACGCCCGAGGCAAGGACGAGCATCGCGCTTCGGCTCGTGGCGGCCCGGGTTCTGGCGGCGAACGCAGCACCGATCATGCCCATATTCGCGCAACGCCTGTGGATCGACCTCGGCGGGGCAGCCGACTGGTCGGACCTTCCGCCCTGGGGGTTGCCGTCATGGGTTCCGCCCGGCCATCGGCCGACTCTCGGAAACGACTATTTCGACGACAAGGGTCCGCGCTAGGAGTCGCTCCGAGGAAGATACCGGATCCGATCGGCGCTCCGGCAGCTAGCGAGAGGAAAATGTCAGCAGGGCTGGTTCATCCGATCGTCGACTTTGTCGCTGTGGGGATTGGACCAGCCAACCTGAGCTTGGCCGCGCTTCGCCAGCCGCAGCGCGACATCACTGCGCAATTCTACGAACAACGTCCCGGCCTTCATTGGCATGAGGGCACGTTGCTCCCCGACGCGGCGATGCAAACCTCGTATCTCAAGGACCTTGTGACACCTGTCGACTGCACCAGTCCCTATTCGTTTCTCTCGTTCTTGCAGAGCCACCGGCGCCTGTACAAGTTCATCATCGCGAACTTCCCGATGGTGACGAGAGTGGAGTTCGACCAATATTTGAAATGGGTCAGCAGTCGCCTGTCGGACTTGAACTACGCCACCCGGGTACATGCCGTTGAATATGATCGCCAGTTCACGGTGCATCATTCTCGCGGTTCGGTGCGAAGCAATCATGTCGTCCTTGGCATAGGACTGGAGCCGCGGATCCCCGAAAGCGTAAGGCAAAACTGCAGCACCACGCTGTTTCACTCTTCGCAGTATTTGAAGTGTCGATCGCGCTTCGCCGACAAGCGCGTTGCGGTGATTGGTGGCGGGCAGACGGGTGCTGAAGTCGTGGCCGACATTCTGAGAGACGAGTCGGCCGCGCCGGCGCAGTTGGTCTGGCTCTCGCGTCGAATGAACTACTTGCCTCTGGACGATTCGCCATTCACCAATGAACTGTTTCTGCCGTCCTACAGTCAGTTCTTTCATTCCCTGTCGGCTCGACTGCGCGAGGCCCTTGTGGACGAGCAGAAGCTGGCGAGCGACGGCATCTCCCATGACACGCTCGAACGACTTTATCGCAGGATCTACCAGCTCACCTACCTTTCGGCCAATCGCCCACCGCGCATAGATCTCAAACCGGCGCACATCGTTGAAGAGATTACGGCGCATCATTGTGGGTGGCGGTTGCAGGTGCGTGAGCGGCTTACGGATCGAACCGACGACATGGATGTCGACGTCGCGATCCTGTGTACCGGATACGAGTATCGCATTCCCGCGCTGTTGGACCCCATCCTGGATCTGTGCGAAACGGCCGCCGGCGAGCTCCGGCTGAACGAGGATTTCTCGGTGCGGTGGCGTGGTCCACGACAGAACCGTATCTACGTTCAGAACGGCTCGCGCATCGGCCGCGGCGTCGCCGATCCGAACCTCAGCCTGGTCGCTTGGCGCAGCGCCAAGATTCTGAACAGCATCGCACAAAGGACTGTCTACGACGTGGAGTGAGGTGGCCCGGCTTGTCCGGGCTGCCTTCGCCTTCGGACGTGTGGTCTTCTGCCGGGTTCGGTCGTCGGTGTGGTGAAGGCTTGGGGGCGACGGAGGCAGCCGTAGCCGCATTGACCGGGTCCCGGATCGAGGCGGTGGGCCCTTCGATCGTCTCCATCGAGGTTCAGGGTCCGGCGCCTCCGGCGCTCTTTACTCCGAGACGTAGAGAACCCGCAGATCCTCCTTCGGCACATAGTCGCGCACCGTGGCCTCGAAGCGCTGTGGGCCGGTGCGGCGGAGCGGGAGGTCGGTACAGAGCGTCGTGATGCGCACTTCGCCCACGGTCTTGCCTTCGGCGACGATCGGGCCGCCTTGCAGCGTCAGGTGGAAGGTGCCGATGGGGCCGCGCCAGTTGCGCGCCGTCTGGAGGATGTAGCCCAGCGTATAGCCCATCAGGAGCGAGGCGTCGGTGCCGGCCGGCCGCTTGGCGTCCCTCAGCCGCTGGTCGGCGGCGCGGATCGCCTGGTCGGTGGCGGCGTCGATGCAGAAGGCGCGCACAGGATCCTCGCCGCCCGAGCCGGCGAGCTTGCTGTTGCCCTCGATCACGATGAAGCGGCTGCCGATCACTGGCCGGTAGCTGTGTTCGACCACGGTCACGCCGGGCGCGAAGGTCTGCATCCAGTGGAAGGTGATGCGCGCGGTCCAGGGCAGGCGGAAGCCGTCGTCGCCGCCGTCGAGTTTCTCGATCGCGCCCAGCGCCGCGAGCTTGCCGCGCGTCGCGGCGTCCAGCGGCTTGTCCTCGGCCGAGGGGAAGACGCCGGGCTGCAACACCAGCGCCGGGCCGCCGATCTCATTCAGGGCGGCGGCGATGTCGCGCCCGTCCGGCAGCAGCGCACGGATCTCGACCTCGGGCCGGATCTCGTGCCCATCCGCCCAAACCCGAAAGCGCAGGAAGTTGGGATCGGTCGGCGGCCGGACTGCCACGTTGTGGCCGCCGGTCGAGGTCGTCATGCCGGCCGGGCCCTCGCTCGGGACCTCGGGCATCGGGAAGGCCACGCGCAGCGTCACCGGCCGGCCGGTGTCGTTGCGCATCTCGTAGCGCACCCGCACCTCCGTCGGTGAGAGCGTCAGGTCCTCGCGCTGCAGGGTGATGGCGTCGGTCTTCACCAGCACGATCCCCCCGGCCGCGAGCTCGGAGGAGGAATCGTTGGCCGCGGCCGGGGCGGCGGCGAGGGACAGGGCCAAAGCAAGGGCAAGGCAGAAGGCTTTCGTCATCGTGTCAGCACGATATGGGTGGCGCGCGCGGTCGGCACGTGTTCGGTGGTGCGATAGCCAAGGGCGCGAAGATCGATGCCGTCGAACAGCGCTTCGCCCTGGCCGAGCACCACGGGGGCCACGGCCAGGTGAATCTCGTCGACATGGCCGGCGCGGATATACTGTCTCACGGTGTCGACACCGCCGCCGATCTTGATGTCCTTTGAGCCCGCTGCTTCCCGCGCCCGTTGCAACGCTGCCTCGATGCCATCGGTGATGAAGTGGAAGGTCGTGCCGCCTTCCATCTCGATCGACGCGCGCGGATGGTGCGTGAGCACGAAGGTCGGCGCGTGATAGGGCGGGTTGCCGCCCCACCAGCCTTTCCATTGCTCGTCCGGCCATGCGCCCCGGATCGGGCCGAACATGTTCCGTCCCAGGATGAAGGCCCCGAAACCATCCATCGCGCGCCGCGCGAATTCATCGTCGGGGCCGGTATCGCCGCCGCTTTCGCCCCCGTTGTCACCATGCATGTCTCGGAAGGTGCGCGTGGGAAAGACCCATTGGAACAGTTCCGGCCCGCGCTTGCCCAGGGGGTGATCCAGGCTCTGCTCCGTTCCCGCCGCGAAGCCGTCGAGCGACACCCCGAACCCTGCCACCCGGATCCTTGCCATTACGTCCTCCGCCGAATCCGATTGCACCGGTAAACGGGCCGATTGTTCCATAGCCTCGGCCGACCGCAAGGAATAGACGTCCGCGCCGGCCTCTGCTGGCAAAATGCCAGCAAACTTAAATTTGCAGGTTCAGCAGGAATTAGAGTATATTTCTGTCAGGCTGGTGCTTGGCATGTGAATGCGGGCGCCGGCCTTTTTCATTCCGGCAAAGACCTGCCCGCGCCCTCTCGAGTCCGCCAGAGGGGCCGCGGGTTCGTAGCCTCAGAGCACAAGGTCGCCGCCGTGGGTCCTGACCCATGGACAGACAAAACAACAAGCCCGCCTTCCCGACGGTCGTCGGAGAGGCACCAATGACGCCGGCCCACCGGCGCACCGGGCACGCTCGACCCGACGGCCGCAACGAAGGAACGAAACAACGCCCGTCCCTCGAAGGACGGACAGGCCCGGGCTCAACTTGGGGCCCAACTCGGAGCCCAACACTCCCACGTTTCAGGTGGGCCCGCCGGGCTCGCGAAAAGGCTGTATTTGCGGGCTCTTCGGCGGGTGGAGAGCCTGATTTCGACATCGTGATTTGGGCCCTTCTCGCAAAGTTGGGCCCACAACACGATGCGCTGCCCGGCCCACGATATCAGCGCGGCAGTTCGTACTTCAGCGTCACCTCGCCCAGGCCGTCGATCCTGCCGGTGGCGGTGCTGCCGGGCGGCACGAACTGGCAGGCGACCATGCTGCCGGTCGAGACGATCATGCCTTTTCTCAGGGTCTTGCCGTGGTCGCCCAGCTTGTTGGCGAGCCAGGCCAGTGCATTGTAGCAGTGGCCCAGCACGTCGCCGGAATGGCCCTCGCGCACCACCTTGCCGTCGAAGGCGATCGAGCCCTTGAGGTTGCCGAGGTCGAGCTTGGCCCAGTCCTTGTTGGGGCGGGCAAGCAGCGAGCCGCCGTTCCAGCCCGCGTCCATGATCAGCGGATTGACGGCGAGGCGGCTGTAGTCGGCGCCGCGGTCCTCGATCAGCTCGAAGCCGGCGCGGGCCGAGCCGACGTAGGGCGCGATCGAAGCCTTGTCGTAGGGCTTGGCTTTCGGCTTCGGCACGTCGGCATTGACGGTGAGGATGATTTCCAACTCGACGCCCAGCCGCGTCCAGCGGTCGGCGCGCACGGTGGCCTTGTGCTCGAACACGCGCTTCTTGCGGATCGGCCCGTAGGCGGGGCCGCGCAGCCCGGTCTGCTCGAAGATCTGCGGCGAGGTGAGCGCGATCTTGTAGCCCACCAGCGGGCCCTGTTTGACCACCTGCTTCTTGAGGAACGCGTCCTGCACCTTGTAGGCCAGGCGCTCGTCGTCGGTGGCGAACTGAGATGGCCACCAGCCGACGACGGCGCGGGCCTTGTCGACCTGATGGAGCCAGTTGGCGACCTTGGCGATGTTGAGGGCCATCGTTCGTTCCTCCCTTGCTTGACGCGATGCGGCCCGCATAGTGCCACCATGGCTGCGAAAGCGTTGCGGAATTTTGGTCCTGTGAGGGCGGGGGCGCTGGTGGGCGTGGTGCTGGCTGGCGGCGAGGGCAAGCGCATGGGGCCGGGGCCGCTGAAGCCGCTGCGGCGGCTGGCCGGCCGGCCGATGGTGGCTCATGTGGTGGAGCGGCTGCGGCCGCAGGTGATGGACCTGGTGGTGGTCGCCAATCAGCCGGCCGTGGCCTTCCGTGCGCTCAAGGTGGCGGTGGTCGCCGATCCGCCCGACGTCCAGCGCGCGGCCGAGCGCGACGGGCGCAAGCTGGGGCCGCTCGCCGGCATCCTGGCCGGCATGGAGTGGGCGCTGGCGCACCATCCGCATGCCGGCTGGATCCTGACCGCGCCGGCCGACGTGCCGTTCCTGCCGCTCGATCTCACGGTCCGCCTGTGCGGCCACATGCATGTGCCGGAGCCCGACGTGCTGATGGTGCGTCACGGCAAGCGGCGCGAGCACACGATCGCGGTCTGGTCGGTGAAGTTGGCGGCCGATCTCCGCCGCGCGGTGCTGGAGGAGGGCGTGCGGCGGGTCGAGGAATTCGCCCGGCGCTACGATTTCGCGGAACTGGCCTGGCCGGGCGGCGCGGCGCCCTTCCTGAACGTCAACACGCCGGCCGAATTCAGCCGGGCGGCGCGCCGGCTGGCCTCAAGTTTCCGTGACCGCAAGCTATCGAAGCGATAGCCGGCGTGTGACGGCAGGTGAGGTGGAGATGGCGTATGATGGCGCCGTCATCATCGAAGGAGCATCGCATGACCAAGACCCGTATCGCCATCGCCTCGGCGCTCGCCGCCGCTCTCGTGCTGCCGGTCGCCGTCCAGGCCCAGGGCAACACCGAAAAGTGCTACGGCGTGTCGAAGGCCGGCAAGAACGATTGCCAGACCGCAACCTCCTCGTGCGCCGGCACCGCCAAGAAGGACGCCCAGGGCGACGCCTGGCTCAGCGTGCCCAAGGGCACCTGCGAGAAGATCGTCGGCGGCAAGCTGACGGCGACCAAGGGCTGACGCCGGGACACCCGAATGAAACCGGTCGCCGGCATCGGACTGCGCTCGCCGCATCTGGCGGAGATCGGACGCGACCGGCCGGCGACCGGCTTTCTGGAAATCCACGCGGAAAACCATCTCGGCCGGTCGCCGGCCCGGCAGGCGGTCGAACGCCTGCGCGAGGCCTATGAATTCTCGGTTCATGCGGTGGGCCTGTCTTTGGGATCCACCGACGGCCTCGACAGGGACCACCTCGCCCGCGTCGCCGCGCTGGTGAAGCGGCTCGAGCCGGCCTGCGTCTCCGACCATCTGTCGTGGAGCGTGCACGGCGGCCGCTACTTCAACGACCTGATGCCGCTGCCCTACACCGAGGAAGCGCTCGACGTCGTCGTCGGCAACGTCGGCCGCCTGCAGGAGGCGCTGGGGCGGCAGGTTTCCATCGAGAACCCGTCCTGCTACCTGGGTTTTGGCCATTCAACCCTGACGGAGCCGGAATTCCTCAGCGAGCTGGTGCGACGGAGCGGCTGCGGCCTGCTGCTCGACCTGAACAACATCGTCGTGACGGCGCACAACCTCAGGCTCGATCCGCGCGGCTGGCTGACGGGGCTGCCGGGCGAGGCGATCACCGAATATCATCTGGCGGGGCACGCCGTGAACGACTGCGACGGCGAGCCCATCCTGATCGACGATCACGGCAGCCGGGTGGGCGACGAGGCGTGGGCCCTGTTCGGCGAGGCCGTCCGCCGCTACGGCGCCAGGCCCGCGCTCATCGAATGGGATACCGACATACCGGCGCTCCCGGTGCTGCTCGACGAGGCCGCCCGGGCCGAGCGCATGATCGAGGCCGCAGGTTCCGATGCCGCTCGCGCTGCATGACCTCCAGGCGGCATTCGCCGCCCACGTCGCGGGCGACGATCGCGCCGACCTCGTGGCAGCTGTCATGGGTGATTCGATGTCGGCCGAGGCGCGCCTGCGCGTTTACCGGCACCACGTCGCCTACAGCCTCGGCAGCGCGCTCGCCGCCACCTTTCCGACGGTTCACGCGCTGGTGGGCGAAGCGTTCTTTCGCAGGCTCGCGCGCGGGTTCGTCGCCCGGGCGCTGCCGACCCAGCCGGTGCTTGCCGAGTACGGCGCCGGCTTTGCCGCTTTCCTCGCCGACTACGAACCGGCGCGGGACTTTCCGTACCTTGCCGACATCGCCCGGCTCGACTGGGCGCTCAACGTGGCATTCCACAGCCCAGCCGGCCATCGGCTCGCCGCGGCCGATCTTGCCGGGATCGCAGCGGAGCGCCTGCCGTCGCTGTCGATCGCCCTGCCGGAAGGTGCCGCCCTGATCGGCTCGCGCTACCCCATCGATCGCATCTGGAACGCCTCCCAGCCTGGCGCCTCCGCAGAAACGGTCGATCTCGGGGCCGGGCGCGCCGACCTGCTGGTGCTGCGCCGGGCCGACGATGCGGCTTTCATCGTCCTGGCGAAGGCCGAGGCGGCGTTCGTGGCCGCCCTGATCGACGGAGCTTCCCTGGAGGCCGCGGCGGAGCAGGCGTCGGGTGCCGACGCCTCTTTCGACCTGTCCACGGGGTTTGCCCGGCTGCTTGGTTTGGAGGCATTTGCTGCATTGCAACAAGACGAGAGCGAAGAAGCCTCAAAAGGCTCGTAATCCTGGCATGCCAACCGAACTGTATTTTGCTGCGGTGCACGGCAAGAATTCACCGACGTCGACGATCCATCTTGCAGCGTAACCGACCATCCCTATACTCCGCGCGCCTTGAAAGTCCGCCTTCCCCCGAGGTGGATGTGCAGTCGCTGCGAGTGGAGTTGCCGACGATGTCGATTACGTTGCCGCAGAATTACCGGCCTACCGACCGCGAATCTTTCATGAACCCGATGCAGCAGGAGTACTTCCGGCAGAAGTTGCTGAAGTGGAAAGGCGAGCTGATCGAGGAGTCCAATCAGACGCTGCAGAACATGCAGGAGGAGAGCCTGGCGCAGCCCGATCTCGCCGATCGTGCCACCGCCGAGACCGACCGCTCTCTCGAGCTGCGCACCCGTGATCGCTTCCGCAAGCTGATCTCCAAGATCGACCAGGCTCTCAAGTCGATCGAGGAGGGCACCTACGGCTATTGCGAGGAGACCGGCGAGCCGATCTCCCTGAAGCGGCTCGAGGCGCGCCCGATCGCGACGCTCTCGGTCGAGGCGCAGGAGCGCCATGAACGCATGGAGCGCACGCGTCGTGACGAAGGCGCCAACTAGCCTTTCGCCTCGGCCTGCATGTCCTGACGCTTGAGGACGCGGCCGGCGCGGCCGCCGCCGGGCTTGCCGTCGCGCCACACGATCTGGCCGTTGCACAGCACCGTGTCGATGCCCCTGGCCGCCGAGATCGGCTTCTCGAAGGTCGCCGTGTCGATCACCGTCGCCGGATCGAAGATGCAGATGTCGGCATAGAAGCCGGGCCTCACCTCGCCGCGCTTGGTGAGGTGGAAGCGCTGAGCCGAATAAGAGGTCATGCGGCGCACGGCATCTTCCAGCGGAAAGAGCTTCAGGTCGCGTGAATAGTGACCGAGCACGCGCGGGAAGGTGCCCCACAGGCGTGGATGCGGGTGGGCGTCGAACGGGATGCCGTCAGAGCCGATCATGGCGCCGGGATGGGCCATCGCAGCCTGCACGTCCTTCTCGTCCATCATGAAGTAGATGGCGCCGGCGGGCTGGATGCGATCGGCGGCTTCCTTCATCGAGCAGCCCATTTCCTGGGCGATGTCCTTGAGGTCGCGGCCGCTCATTCCGGCCACCCTGTCGGACCAGGTGATGAGCACCTTGTCGGCCCGATCCAGCATGTCGGAGCGCAGGATCGTCGAGCCGGCGACATAGGGATAGACGTCGAAGGCGATCTGCTGCTGCTTCATCGCGTCGGTGAACTTGGGCAGCGTCTCGACCATGCGACCGAAGTTGGAGCGGCCGGAGCACTTGTGGTGCGAGACGATGATCTCGGCGCCGGCACGGCGGCCGATCTCGAAGGTCTCGTCCATCGCCTTCAGGATATGATCGCCCTCGTCGCGCATATGGGCGGTGTAGACGCCGCCCCATTTGGCGAGGGGAGCCGCGACCTCGGCGACCTCGTCGGTCGAGGCCGCATTGGATACGGCGTAGAAGAGGCCGCTCGACATGCCGATGGCGCCCTGCTCGAGGCTCTGGTCGAGCAGCTCGCGCATCAGCTTGATCTCGGATGCCGTGGCGACGCGTCCGAGATCGTCGCCCATGGCATTCATGCGCAAGGTGCCGTGGCCGATCAGGAAGGCGCCGTTGATCGCGGGCCTGGCCGCCTCGACCTTGGCCGCGAAGCCGGCGAAGTCCTTCGAGACGTTCTCCTTCTTCTTGATGATCAGCGACATCCAGTGGCCGACGTCGGTGTTGAGATAGGGCGCGGCCGAGACGCCGCAGTTGCCGCACACCACCGTCGTCACGCCCTGGCTCGCCTTCATCGCCATGGTCGGATTGTCGATCAGCGCCGTGTCGTCGTGGGTGTGCACGTCGATGAAGCCCGGCGCCACGACCTTGCCCGTGGCGTCGATCTCGTGGTCGCCCGTCAATGTGCCCGGCGCGCCGACCGCGGCGATCCGGTCGCCCTTCAGCGCCACGTCGGCGGTGAACAGCTTCCTGCCCGTTCCGTCGGCCACCTGGCCGTTGCGGATGACGATATCGTAGGTGGCCATCGAGGAACTCCTAGGCTTCATTGCGGCCGAGCCGCATGTCGAGGTCGAACGGATAGAGCGGTCGCTTGACCTTGGTGTACTTGAACAGCGCTAGGTCGGAAGCGGTGCAGCCGTCGCCGTCGCACATCACGATATGCTTGGCGATCGGCTCGAAGCCGGCTCGGAAATGCTGGCGCGACTTGATGAGCACGAATTTCTTGCGCCGCGGGTCGATTCCGCAATGGGTGAAGACGCCGAGATCGTAGGGTTCGGCGCGTTTCTCGGAGACCACGATCTGCATCTTGCCGGTGTCGAGCACGGCCGTGCGGCCCATGCGCACGGTCGTGCCGGTGGCCATTGGGCCGGTGACGGTGAACTGGCCGTCGGTGATGGTCCTGACCTTGCCGGTGATGCGGAGCGGCTTGCCCTTGAGGCCCATGGCCGGCATGTCGATCTTGCCGCCGAGATCCAGCGTCACCTCGGCGCCGACGCCCGCCTTGATCATCTGCTCGACTGAGGCGGGGTCGCAGATCGGGCCGGCGCAGGCGTCTTCCATGCCCTGCTTGATCGCCTCCTCGATGACGCTCATCACGTCCTGGGTGCCGCCCGATGCGGTGTTGTCGCCGTGGTCGGCCATGACCACCGGGCCGCCTTCGAGCGACCTGGCACGCGCCACTTGGACCTGAAGCGGCTCGGGATGGAACAGGAAGCCTTCGCGCTTCTCCCACGCGGTATCGAGGATCCTGTTCAGCAGGATCTCGCCCTCGGCCGTGCGCTTGTCGCAGACGACGACCGACGACAGCGCGAGGTGAGGGATGTCGGCCTGCGGGAAGCCGCCGAATACGGAGGCGTTCAGCACCTGGCCGGTGTCCTCGGCCTGATTGGCCATGCCCATCAGCGTCTTCATCGGCTCGCGCGACGGCGTGTGGACCAGCGAGCTGCTCATGATCGGCCGGGTGCCCCACACCATCTTCGGTTCGACCTCGCCTGCCAGTGTCCGCATCAGCGTGCGGCCGGCGCGACGCGCGGTATCGGCCATGTCGATATGCGGATAGGTGCGGTAGCCGGTGATGATGGTGGCGCCCTTGATCATGGCGTCGGTCATCTGGGTGTGGAAATCGAGCGCGACGGCGATCGGGACGTCGGGCGCGATCTTTCGAATGCGATTCAGCAGCTCGCCTTCGCCGTCGTCGTAGTGCTCCGCCACCATCGCGCCGTGAAGCGCCAGGAGGACGGCGTCGCAGCCCTTCTTGACCTCGTCGACGATGGCCGTCGTCATCTGCTCGTAGGCGGCCCTGGTGACCAGGCCCGAGGGATGGGCCGAGGCGGCCATCGGCACGGTGAATTCCGCGCCGGCCTGGCGGGCCACTTCGATGAAACCGCCGAGCGAGGTGTTGGTGCCCTCGGCTTCCCCGATGGCGCGGGGCCCGCTCAGGTCGCCGGCGCGGGCGAAGGACTCGATCGGCGTGGGCAGGGGCGAGAACGTGTTCGTCTCGTGCATCATCATCGCGACTACGAACTTTTTCGCCAAAGCTGCCTCCCACCCTCGATTAAGCCCTTGAGCAATCTACATAAATACGTGTCACCTGCGCCTGGAGGAGCAATGCATCCAGTGCAAAGCTGCATCGCGGAAGTATGGTGCGTTGCAAGAAAGCCACACCCGAATTCGATCTCTTCCTTGGCTAAATATGTGAATTCAGGGCTCTTTTTCGCCCTTGAAATCTCTTCGCAGGTGCACCATTCTCTGTGGGCAGCAAACGTCACCTCGGTGACCTTCATTGTTTGCTGTATGCCCGTCTTGGGCGTTTCCTCCCTAAACTCGGGCCGTGCTTGTCACGGCCCTTTTTTTTGCCGGTCGGGACTACTCGGCGGCCAGCGGCCGCGGGAGAAGGTTTGCCAGGGCCTGGTTGCCGATTTCCTCCAGAAATCCGGCCATCAACCGTTCCACGACCCCTGCCACCGGCAGCTTCTCGTGGCGGGCTTCGTCCATATAGAGGGCCCGGTTGATTTCGATCTGCAAAGCGTGGCGGGCGAGTCCGGGGCGACCGTACCGCTGGGTCGTGAAGCCGCCGGCGTAGGGCTGGTTGCGCAGGACCCGCAGGCCGCGGGCGGCCAGCCAGTCTTCGGCGCACTCGACCAGTTCGGGTGCGCACGATTCGCCGTGATTGTCGCCCAGGACGATATCGACCCGGGGGTCGCGTTCTCGCGGGCCCATGCCGGAAACAGACGACGGCATCGAATGGGCATCGACCAGCAGCGCCGCGCCGAACCGGCTGTAGGTCTGCTCGACCAGGGCCGACAAAGCGAGGTGATAGGGTCGCCAGCAGGTCTCGAGCCGCTGTTCGATCATTTCGGCCGGCACCCGGCCGCGGTAGATCGCCTCGCCGCTGGCCGCCACGCGCGGGATCATGCCGAGGCCCGCGGCGACGCGCGTGGTCCGGTGATTGAGCGGTCGCGGCAGCGGCCCCTCGAACATGGCCGGATCGAGTTCGTAGGGCTCGCGATTGGCGTCGACGTAGGAACGCGGGAAACGGGCCGCCAGCAGGGGCATGCCGAGCGACGGGGCCGCACCGAACAGGTCGTCGACAAAGGCGTCCTCGGCCCGGCGCAAGGCGGCGAGCGGCACGGCGGCCTGGACCAGGAATTCGGCGGGATAGTTCGATCCGCTGTGCGGGGAGGCGACCACGACCGGCCGGGTCTGCCGCGCCGGCAGGCGGCAATCCAAGGCCTCATGATCAGGGGCCTTGTGATCGGGCAGGGCCGGCGACAATTCCATTTTCACCTCATAGCGCGCGGGGCGAGGCGCGTCACGCGCCCCGCTCTTGCCAATCCCGGGGCAGCGATGTAGACGACCGGGCTTCCGCGTTACGTCGTGTCCCGACACTTCGCAACGCAATCGGCGATGGGCGCGTAGCTCAGCGGTAGAGCACTGTCTTGACATGGCAGGGGTCACAGGTTCAATCCCTGTCGCGCCCACCATCGCCCCACCACCAGCCCTTGATCTGACCACCTCTTGATCTGAGTCGGGCGCCATCGGACTGTAGAGGATCATTGGAGTCCCGATGTCCGATTTTTTCTCGCTCTATTCCCATGAATTCGTGCGCATGGCGTGCTGCGTTCCGCGGACCTGCGTTGCCGACGCTCCCTACAATGTCGCCGAGACGCTGCGGCTGGCCGGCGAGGGCGACAAGGCCCGCACCGCGATCATGGTCTTCCCCGAGCTGGGACTGTCTTCCTATGCGATCGAGGACCTGCTGCTGCAGGACGCCTTGCTCGACCAGGTCGAGGATTCGATTGCCCAAGTCGTCGAGGCATCGCGGAAGCTCTTTCCGGTCCTGATCGTGGGGGCGCCGCTGCGTGTATCGGGCCGCCTCTACAACACGGCGGTGGTCGTGCATCGCGGCGTCATCCTGGGCGTCGTGCCCAAGACCTACCTGCCAAATTACCGCGAGTTCTATGAAAAGCGCCATTTCGTGTCGGGTGCCAACGTCATCGAGAGCGAAATCCTGCTTGCCGGCCAGACTGCGCCCTTCGGCACGGACCTGCTGTTCCGCTCCAGCGGTACGGTCGGCGTCACCTTCCACGTCGAAATCTGCGAGGACATCTGGGTGCCGGTGCCGCCGTCCAGTCATGCGGCCCTCGCCGGCGCCGAGATACTGGTCAATCTCTCTGCCAGCAACATCACGATCGGCAAGGCCGAGGCGCGGCGCCTGCTGTGCGGCAGCCAATCGGCGCGCGGGATCGCTGCCTACGCCTATTCGGCGTCCGGGCCGGGCGAGTCGACGACCGATCTCGCCTGGGATGGCCATGCCGCCATCTACGAATGTGGCGACCAGCTCGTCGAGACCGCGCGCTTCGAGAAGGATTCGACCATCGTGCGGGCGGACATCGACCTGGGTCGGATCCGCCAGGAGCGCATGCGCAACAACGGCTTTGCCGATTGCGCCCTGCAGGAGGCGGCGAAGGTCGCGCGCTTTCGCCGGGTGACGTTCGCCCTCGACGCGCCGCCGGAGCCGGTGGCCCTCGAACGGGCCGTCGAGCGCTTCCCCTACGTCCCCTCGGATCCCGCGAAACTGCGCGACAATTGCTACGAGGCCTACAACATCCAGATCCAGGGCCTGGCGCAGCGGCTGCAGTCGAGCCGGACGGAAAACGCGATCATCGGCGTCTCGGGCGGCCTTGATTCGACGCAGGCGCTCATCGTGGTCTGCCGTGCCATGGACATGCTGGGGAAGAGCCGCAAGAACGTGCTCGCCTACACCATGCCGGGCTTCGGGACGTCCGACAAAACCCACGCCAACGCCTGGCGCCTGATGAAGGCCCTCGGCGTGACGCCGGCGGAGATCGACATCCGGCCGGCGGCCAAGCAGATGCTGGGCGACATTGGCCATCCCTTCGCCAGGGGCGAGAAGGTCTACGACGTCACTTTCGAAAACGTGCAGGCGGGGCTGCGCACCGACTATCTGTTCCGGCTCGCCAACCGGCACCGCGGCATGGTCGTCGGCACCGGTGACCTGTCAGAACTCGGCTTGGGCTGGTGCACCTACGGCGTCGGCGATCACATGTCGCACTACAACCCCAATGGATCGGTGTCGAAGACCCTGATCCAGCATCTGATCCGCTTCGTCGCCGCGTCGGGCGACGTCGACAAGGAAACGGCCGCGGTGTTGCTCGACATCCTCGACACCGAGATTTCGCCGGAGTTGATTCCACCGGGCGAAGGCGGCGTCATCCAGTCTACGGAGCAGTCGGTCGGACCATATGCCCTGCAGGACTTCAATCTCTACTACCTGACGCGGCTGGGCTACCGGCCGTCCAAGATCGCCTTCCTCGCCTGGCACGCTTGGCACGACGCGGAGAAGGGCGCCTGGCCGGCGAACGTCCCGGGCGGAACCAGGCGCGCCTTCACGCTGCCGGAAATCCGCCACTGGCTGATGCTGTTTCTCCGGCGGTTCTTCACCAACCAGTTCAAGCGCTCGGCGCTGCCCAACGGGCCGAAGATTTCGTCGGGGGGCTCGCTGTCGCCGCGTGGCGATTGGCGCGCCCCCTCCGACGGCAGCCCCGATGTCTGGTTGGCGGAACTCGCAGCCCACGTCCCGGAGGCCTGATCGCCGGGCGCTTGATCTGCCTCAATCCGGTGCTGCCGCCGATCCTCTAGCGTGACTTGCATCAAGCATGGAGGCTGTGGTCGCGCGGGTGAGTGCGATGCGGTCGGAGGAGGCACTCGTGGCTGATGCACCGACACTGTCGATTTCTCCCGAGAAGGTTTGCTTCATCGTCGTCAAGGCACACGAGTTCGACGCGCAAGACGTCGAAACCGATGTGGATTCCGGATCCAACGCAAGCGACGACGCAATGATCTCGGTCCTCGAGAGCCACGGCGACGATCCGACCTATCTGGAGCTGAAATCCTTCATCGATGCTCTCACGATTGATGAGCAGATCGATCTCGTTGCGTTGACATGGCTTGGGCGGGGAGATGGCGTTCTCGCGGACTGGAGGGAGCTCCGGCGCGAGGCCGCTCGCCTGCACAACAACCATACGGCCGCCTATCTTCTGTCCAAGCCCATGCTGGGCGATCACCTCGAAGAGGGGCTGTCGCAATTCGGATGCTCCTGCGAAGAATTCGAGATGGGACACCTCTGATATTTGCTGTCCGGTCGTCGCGCGACCTCTCGAGGAGGCGGCAAGATGCCTGTGCAGAACGCCGAGATCGCCGCGATGTTCGATCAGACGGCGGAACTCCTCGACATCCAGGGCGAGGATCCGTTCCGCGTGCGCGCCTATCGCCGGGCAGCCAGGATTTTGGAGGGTCTGCCTCAGCCCGTTGCCGCCCTGCTCGCCGAGGGTCGCGATCTCGCCGACCTTCCGGGAATCGGCCGGGATCTGGCCGACAAGATCGCGGCGATCGTCGAGACCAGCCGCTTCGCCACGCTGGAGGAGCTGAAGCGGAAACTGCCCGGCCAGCTCGCCGAGATCGCCGCCATGCCGGGCTTGGGTCCCAAGCGCGTGAAGTTGCTCCACGAACGGCTCAAGGTGCGCACGCTCGACGACCTGCGCCGCGTTACCAGGGCGGGAAAGCTGCGCGGCGTCCAGGGGCTGGGCGCATCGATCGAGCAGAAGATCCTCGCCGAATTTGCCAGACCGGCGGGTGCCAAACGCTTCAAGCTGCCGGTCGCCGAGGCCGAGGCAGCCGCATTGATCGGCCATTTGCGCGACGACGGACGAATCGTCGTCGCCGGCAGCTACCGCCGCCGCCGGGAAACTGTTGGAGATCTCGATATTCTGGTCACCGCCCGCGATGGCCGCGCCGTGAGCGGGAGACTGGCCGGCTACGAGAACGTCGACCGCGTGCTGGCGCGCGGACCGACGCGAACCTCGGTCGTGCTGCGTTCCGGCTTGCAAGTCGACCTGCGGGTCGTTCCCGAGCAGAGCTATGGTTCGGCGCTGCTTTATCTGACCGGGTCCAAGGCCCACAACATCGCGTTGCGCCGCTTGGCCAACGACCGTGGTTGGAAGCTCAACGAGTACGGCCTGTTCTCCGGCAACCGCCGGATTGCGGGAGCGACGGAGGAAGAGATCTACGGCAGGCTGGGGCTCGCATATATTCCCCCCGAACTGCGCGAAGATCGCGGAGAAATAGATGCCGCAGGGACGGGCAAGCTGCCCCGACTCGTCGCCATCGACGATATTCGCGGCGACCTTCACGTGCACTCGGACTGGACCGACGGAACGGCAAGCGTCGAAACAATGGCCAGAGCAGCCCAGGCGCTGGGCTATGGCTACATGGCAATCACGGACCATAGTCGGCGCGTCGCCGTGGCCCACGGCCTCGATCGTGCGCGTTTGCTGCGCCAGATCTCCGAGATCGACCGCCTGAACCGGACGCTTCGGGGTTTCACCGTTCTCAAGGGGATCGAAGTCGACATCCTTCGCGACGGCAGCCTCGATCTCCCCGATACGCTGCTCAGCCGTCTCGATATCGTCGTTGCGGCAGTGCACTCGAACTTCGGCCTTTCCCGGCAGGAACAGACCGACCGCGTGGCGCGTGCCATGGAGAATCGCCGGGTCTCGATCCTCGCCCATCCCACGGGTCGGCTGATCGGGCAACGCGACCGGATCGAAATGGACATGGAACGCATCATCGCCGTGGCGCGCGAGACAGGGTGTTGCCTGGAAATCAACGCAGAACCGGATCGCCTCGACCTCGACGACGTCGACGCGGCGGCAGCGCGCGTGGCCGGCGTCAAAGTTGCCATCTCATCGGACGCTCACACCGTCGACGCGTTGGGCTGCTTGCGGTTCGGCGTCGACCAGGCACGCCGGGGCTGGCTTCGGCCCGCCGATGTGATCAACACCCGTACGCTTGCCGACCTGCGGAAGGCTCTGCGGCGATAACCTATGGAATGCCTTGCTTGCATAGGCATGCGAAAGTGCTAATAGCCGGTCGGTGCCGCATGCAGGCTTGCGCGGCTTTTCGGAGGACGACCGGATGCCTCTCAATATCAGGAAGACCGTCAAGCAGATGGTCGACGAGGCCAATGCAGCCATCGAGACGATGCCGCTTGCGGAAGCGATGAAGATCCACGGCAAGCCCGGCGTCACTTTCATCGACATCCGCGATCCACGCGAGCTGTGGCGTGACGGCACGATCCCCGGCGCCATCAACGTCACGCGCGGCATGATCGAGATGTGGATCGATCCCGAAAGTCCCTATGCCAAGGACTATTTCCAGACCGGCAACAAGTTCGTGTTTTTCTGTGCCGGCGCCTGGCGCTCGGCGCTTGCGACCAAAACGGCGCAGGACATGGGGTTGACCCCGGTGGCGCATTTCGAAGGCGGCTTCGGCGCCTGGAAGAAGGCCGGCGGGCCGGTGGAAACGGTCGAACCCAAGAAGTAGTCGGGACGTTCGGCGATGGGTCCCGACCAGCCGCTGGTTCCGCAACCGACGCAGGCGGACTTCCCTGAATTCCTTTCGATTCCGGTTCGCGTCGCGCGCAACGCCGCGCTGTTTCCTGACAAGCCGGCAGTCAAGTGCGACGACGCGACGCGAAGCTGGCGGGATTTCGACCGGCGGGTGAACAAGGTTGCGCGCCGCCTGGCCGGCATGGGAGTCGGCCGGGGTGACAAGATCGCGATCCTGGCGGCCAATTCGGTCGAGTACCTGGAGACCTTCATGGGAGGCCTGCGCGCCGGCGCCTGCGTCGTGCCATTGTCGACGATGGCGGCTGCCGACTCGCTCGAGAAGATGCTCGACGACTGCGACGCCAAGGTGCTGTTCCTGTCGGATCAGTATCGCGCGCTCGTCGAGCCCTATGAGGGGCGGCTCGGCAAACTGATTGCCGGAGGTCGCATCGCCTACGACTTCGGCCGTCCGGGGTGGCGCAACTTCGAGGAGTGGCTGGCCGCAGCCGGCGACGAGGCCTTCGCGGTACCGATCGACGTGCTCGATGATTTCAACATCATCTACAGCTCCGGGACCACGGGCCTGCCCAAGGGCATCCTGCATTCGCACGTCATGCGTGACTTGCTGGCCCTGCGCTTCACCGCCTTCGACTACGGCCCGGACACGATCTCGCTGGCGTCGACGCCGCTCTATTCCAACACGACGCTCGTTTCCGTTCTGGCGACGATCGGAGTCGGTGGAACGACCATCCTGATGACCAAGTCGGACGTCGCGAAATTCCTCGAGATCGCCCAAAGGGAGCGCGTGACGCATGCGATGCTGGTGCCGGTGCAGTACCAGCGTATCCTGGCGCACCCGGACTTCGGCAAGTATGACCTCGGCTCGTTCAAGGCCAAGCTCTCGACCAGTGCGCCGCTCAGGGCGCACATCAAGGCGGATTGCCTGGCGCGCTGGCCGGGACGGCTGATCGAGATCTACGGCCTGACAGAGGGTGCAGGCAGCTGCACGCTCGAGGCCAACCTCAATCCCGACAAGCTCCACACCGTCGGCAAGCCCGGGCTGGGCAGCGAAATCGTGGTGCTGGACGAGCAGGGCAGGGTGCTGCCGCAGGGTGAGGTGGGCGAACTGGCCGGCCGTGCCCAAGTGATGATGAAGGGCTATCACAAGCAGGAAGACCAGACGCGCGAGCTCTTCTGGCACGATCCCGACGGCCGCCTGTTCTTCAAGTCGGGAGATATGGGCAAGATCGACGAGGATGGCTTCGTCGTCCTGCTCGACCGCAAGAAGGACATGATCATTTCCGGCGGCTTCAACGTCTATGCCGCGGACATCGAGGTGACGTTGCTCAGGCATCCCGACGTGGTCGACGTGGCGGTGATCGGCGTGCCGAGCGACCAGTGGGGCGAATCACCCATGGCGCTGGTGGTGCCGGCACCGGGGTCGAAGGCGACGGCCGACGAGATCCGCGAGTGGGCCAACGGCCAGCTCAGCAAGACACAGCGCCTGGTCGCCGTGGAGTTTCGCGAACAGCTCCCGCGCAGTACCATCGGCAAGATCATGAAACGCGAATTGCGGGCGCCCTACTGGGAAGGCCGCGGCAGCAAGATCTGAGGACACGATGGCCGATCCGACACTGCGCTCCGCGCACCTCTTCACGCTGACCCTGGAAGTCGATCCGAACATGACGGATGTCGGAGAGACGCCCTATGGGCGCCGCCGTATCGCCACCGTCACGGGCGGCAGTTTCGAGGGCGAGGAGTTGCGGGGCCGAGTGCTGCCATCGCCGGGCGGCGACTGGCTGCTGCTGCGGCGCGACGGCATTCTGCAGCTCGATGTCCGGTTGACGCTCAAGACCGACGACGGCCATCTCGTCTACATGAGCTATCGCGGCATGCGGCACGGGCCGGCCTGGGTGATCGAGCAGCTCAACAAGGGCGAGAAGGTCGACCCCAGCCAGTACTATTTCCGCTCGACGCCGTGGTTCGAGACGTCGTCGGAGAAGTACCGGTTCCTGAACCGGATCGTCTGCGTGGCGACCGGCCGGCGCGAGCCGGCGGGCCCGGTCTACGAGGTCTTCCAGATTCTCTAGCGCGCGATCCTGTCCAGAACGGGCAGGATGTACTCACGGAACCTTGCCGGGTTCTCGCTCATCGGGAAATGACCGAGTTCCTTCATGACCTCGACCTCGACGCCGGGAATCTGTGCCGCCGTGCGCAGCGTATCCTCGGCCGTGCAGGAAAAATCGTACTCGCCGGTCAGCAGGTAGAGCGGGCAGACCTCGGTGTCGATCGTCTTGACCTTTTCCCGCAGGTCACCATCGACGCGGTAGAAATAGAGGTCGCCTTTGAACACGCCTGGGCCACCCTGCATGTACATCCACAAGGTCTCGTGCCGGCTCACCGGCGGGCTCTGTGGGGCGATCAAGCCGGAGATCAGCGCGGCGCAGACCTCGCCCCCATGCACGTCGGGCCGGTGCAACCACGTCGTATCGTACCACGGTTGCTGAAAGTCGGCGGCCTCGAGGGCTATCAGGGCACGGAACTCGGCCGCATGCTCGATCGCCAGATTGAGCACGATGCGGCCGCCGATCGAACAGCCCATGATCGCCGGCCGGTCGAGCTGCAAGGCGCGGCAGAAGGCGCGCACGGCGGCGGTGTAGGACGCCGTGGTCAGGCGATACTCCTCGCGTTCCCAGCCATCCGGGGGCGTCGACTTGCCATGCCAGGGCATGTCGAAGGCGAGCACGCGGAAACGCTGCGTGATCTCGGGGTCGGCCAGCAAGTGGCGGAACTGGCGGTTGTCGGCGCCGGCAGTGTGCAGGCAAACCAGTGGAATGCCCTGGCCCGCCTCCTCGAAGTAGAGGCGATGGGCGACGCCGTCGATCTCGAGCCGCAGGTAACGACCGACCATGGGATCGAGGACAGGCGCCATGACTCAGACCTCCGGCGGCAACCGGCGCGGCAGCGCCAGCAGGTCCTTGAAATACTGCAGGTTCTGCAGCAGCGGCCGCAGGTCGCCCTGCATCGACGCCGCGCCGCGCTTGGTGAGAGCGAAGAGATCGTGCCAGCCGGGCCTGGGGACCGGCTGCCAATGGCGCCGCCAAGCCTCGTCGGTGCCGGCAATGGAGAATGCCACCGAGCGCAGCAGGCGCGGCCCCCGGGCAAGATCGACGAGGGCTCCCGCGCGCAGGGTCAGATAGAAGGGCTCGGGACCAATATCGACGCGGCAGTCGACGTCCACCCACCGCCCGCGGCGGCGCAGGTCGGCGTCGGCGGCGAGCAGGTCGGCCAGTCGGATGAAGCGCTCGGCAGGGCTCATTCCTGCAGAATGTACTCGATCTCCGATCCGTCGAAAGCCTTGAAGGCGGCTTTCACCCACCGGCCACGATCGTCGAACCATTGGTCCATGGTGATATCGCCTGTGTAGCGATAGTGCGTCGCCTCCATCGAACGCGAAGAAGTCCTGATCGTCTGCCGTCCCAGGTCGGTGATCTTCACCTTCGCCGGCGTGCCGTACTGGGTGTTGAGCAGGATCGACTGCTTGACCTGGCTGAGGTTCCAGTGAGTCGAGGGCAACACCGTGGGCGGCAATGCCTCGACGACGACGTCGTTGCGCTGGTACCCTTGGTCGTTCATTGCCGTGGCAAAAGTCGCGTCAGCACCCTTTCGCTCGACCGCAAGCCGGTTGCCGTCATGGCGGGCGCGCATCGTGAATTGTTTGCCATTGTCGTCGGTGCGGGTATCGATCGACTGGAGGGTCGGCCCGTTCCACACCTCATTGCCGCGATGGCTGTAGCGGTAGACCGTAAGGCCCAAAGCCTTGACTGCGAAGTCTATCGAGGTCGCCACGGCTCGCTGCTGGCCATTGCCCTGAAAGGCCAGGGTGTGGCTCCCGATCTCCTGACCGTTGCGATAGACGGTGAACGAATGGGTGTTTCCATAGGGAAAATCGTCGGCCGCGGCCGTCGTGGCCGCACCCGTCACCACAAGTATCGACGCAACAACCAACCGACGCATATTCCGGCTCCTCCGATAAGTATACATCGGAAAAGGTCCCCAGATCACCCCACAACATCAACGATCAGACGACGCGGTCGGCCCGCAGCTTCTGGATCGCGGCCGGTTCGTACCCGAGTTCCTGCAGAATCTGGTCGGTATGCTCGCCCAGTTTGGGGGCGCGGCGGCGGATGGTGAGCGGCGTGCGCGACAATTTCACCGGCTCTTGGAGCACCGGAACCGGCTTGGCCGCGCCTGGAAAGTCCATCGGATGCAGGAACTTGGCGTCCTGCACGTGCTTGTCGTCCAGCGCCTGTTGCGGCGTATAGACCGGGCCGGCCGGAATGCGGTTGGCCTCCAGGGCCGCCAGTGCCTCGGCAACCGAGCGGGTATCGCACCACTTCTGCATGATCGCCGACAGCGCCTCGCCGTTGTCGCCGCGGGCGAGGTCGTCCTTGAAGCGCGGGTCGCCGGCCAGGGCCTCGTCGCCCATCAGCTTGCACCAGCGCACGAACAGCGGCTGGCCGATCGTCATGGCGTAGATCCAGCCGTCCCTGCACTTGAAGGTGTCGGAGGGGCCGGCGGTGAAACCGCGATTGAGGGTAGCGATGCGGTTCAGGCTGAGCATCGCCTGCTCGATCAGGTGACCATTGGTGATGTTTATGGCGGTGCGCAGCAGCGCCGTCTCGACCTTCTGGCCCTTGCCGCTCTTTGCGCGGTCGATCAGGGCCGCCAGCACGCCCACGGTATTGAGCAGCGCCGTGCCAAAGTCGACGAAGGGGGCGTTCATGCGGGTCGGCACCTTGCCGTCGCCCGACAGGAACATCGCACCCGACATCGCCTGTCCGATCGTGTCGAAGCCCACGCGGGTGGCATAGGGTCCCTCGGAGCCGAAGGTCGAGGTCGTGGCGAGGATGATCCTGGGGTTGATGGCGGAGATGGTGTCGTAGTCGATGCCCATCTTCTGCAGATCTTCGTAGGGCAGGTTCGCGATCACCACGTCCGAAACCGCGACCAGCTTCTTCACGATCTCGCGGCCGGCCGGTTTCACCGGATTGAGCGTGAGGCCGAGCTTGTTGCGGCCCATCTGGAGGAACATGGCGCCTTCGCCGCCCTCGACCACTGGCGTGACCCAGCGGTCCTCGCTACCGTCCAGCTTCTCGATGCGGATCACTTCGGCGCCGAGGTCACCCAACATCGTGCCGCAGAACGGGCCGGCGATGTACCGGCCGAAGTCGAGAACACGAATCCCCTCCAGGACGCCCGCCATCTACCCGCTCCCTCGCTTGTTGTACCAGGCCGCGCACAAGCGGCGCCCGAGCAATAGCGCGGCAACGACGGTCGGGACAAGAATGGCAGGGCTCGGAAGCGCCGTTGCCGCATTGCCAAGCGGCATGAAGTGGCCGGCCGGCGCTGCGAAAAGCAGCCCGGCCGACGTCCTCCCGGAGCCGCGGCGGCTATTCGAACACCGGCTCCATGCCGGCCTTTTCGAGCGCCGTCTTGCGTGCCGCCATCCATGCCTTGGTGAAGGCTGCCTTGTCGGCAGGTGGATTGGTCTTGTTGAACTCGGCCCACGCCTTGCCGAGCGCGTCCTGGCGCTTGATCAGCATGTCGTTGTGCTTCTGCGCCTCGGCGGTCCAGACGCCGGCCTCCTTCAGTGCCTTCACCGCACCTTCATGATAGGGCAGCACCCAGTTGAGGATCTGACGCTTGACCTCCAGGCCGTCGGCGCCCGGAGCGGCATCCTTGTACTGGTCATAATCGACGATCATCGCCTTGGTGATGGCATAGATCAGGTCCGGCTTCTCGGCAGCGTAGGCCATGAAAATTGGATACGGATATGTCGGCAATTCGAGGGAGTTGGTCTTGCTCAGTCCGCCCGCGCCGCAGGTCACCCTATGAGGAACGTAATAGGGTCCGATCTTCTGCAGGCGCGCCCAGCCCGCCTTGTCGGAGGCCGGGGTCTGCGGCATGACCACGCCGCGCGGCGAAGTTTCCAGTTCCTTGACGTTGCCTGTGATGGTGGAGGCGATCGCGGCGTCGACCTCGTTGTTGATCATGCCCTTCCACATGGCGCCGAAGCTCGAGAACTCGACCAGCTTGACATCGCTCTTGGTGAGGCCACCGTAAGCCAGGATGGCAAAGGCGTTCTGATTGAGCGCCGGCGAGCCGACGACGATGCCAATGCGCTTACCCTTAAGGTCCTTGAATTCCTTGACACCAGTATCCTTGGCGACGTTGAGGGTGATGCCGTTGCACGAGGCCGCCGACAGCATCAGTCGCAGCGGCTGCGGCCCCCAGCCGGCCACCGCGAACTCGAACAGACCTTCGGAGGCGAAGTAGCCGCCGATGCCCATGGCCGAAGCCTGCGCACGGCCGTTCTTCAGCGGCGCCAGGCGGGCGACATCGTTGCCCGCCGGCAGCACCCGCAGGTCGCTTTTGTACTTCTCCTTGAGCACCTTCCCGACGGCGACTGCGATGTTGAAACCTGATGTACCGGTATCGTAGGCCGTCATGGTGAGTGTGCTGGGCAGCTTGATGTCCTGGGCCCAGGCGGGACCGACACAAACGGCGGCGCTTGCTGCCAGTGCTGCCATGACCATCGTTCTGCGAAGCATGATCATTCCTCCCTTTGGTTCGCGCATTCACTGTCACGAGGTCGGAAGCGGACGCAAATCTCCCAATGCCGTCGGTTCCTCGGCGGCACCGGCAGCAGACCTGTGTTCACATGCGGGGAAACGCGCTCCAGCGCGTGCCCATGACGTCCGTTCCCTGGTCTCGGCGACGGTAGACCCGCCGCTTATTTTGTCGCTAATCATGGCCGGCGCTGGCCGGCGAGTCCAGCCGGTTTGCCGGAAACTCCGATTTACGCCGCGCGAAAACGGCGCATGAGCAACAGCGCGGCAACGATGGTGGGAACAAGAATGGCAAGCGCCAGAATCTCCATCGTCGTGTTGCTCAGCGGCATGAGGCCGCCGCCGGGCGTCGCCAGCACCAGGCCGCCGATGATCAGCAGCACGCGCAGCGGCCATTCGAAGGGACCGGCTCCGCGCAGGTCGCCAACGCCCGCCTGATAGCCTTGGATGCCGCCGCAGATGAACACGGTGCCGACCAGCGTCGTGGCGGTCAGATAGAGCGCTTCGAAGTAGGGGATCGCATCGCCCGGTGTTGCCGCCTGAAGCACCAGCGCCGGATTCATGACGAAGAAGAACGGGATGAAGTAGATGATGCTGCCGACCCACATCGACTCCCAGCCGGTCTTCATCGCGGGCGCTCCGGCGATGCCCGCAGCGGCGAAGGAGGCGATGGCGACGGGCGGCGTGATCGACGACAGCATGCCCCAGTAGAAGATGAACATGTGCACGGCCATCTTGTTGAGCCCGAGCTTCTCCAGCGCCGGACCGACCAGGATGGCAAGGAAGATGTAGCAGGCCGTCGTCGTCAGCCCGAGGCCGAGCACCAGGCTGGTGACGGCGCACATGACGAGCAGCAGCAGCGCATTGCCGCCCGCCAGCGCCAACAGATCGTTGGCAAGCGAAGAGATGACGCCTGTCAGAGAAAAGGCACCGATCAAGAGACCGCAGCCCGCCAGGATGCCGACCAGCTCGACGAAAGTGCGGCCGTTCACCTCGAGGAACCTGATGTACTTGACGAGACCCCAGCGCTTGTCTCCGCCGAGTTCATTCAGCGCCACGAGGAGCAGCATCCCGCCGAGCACCGGAAGCAGCGCCGCATTCATCCACACATCGAACGCACCGGGGTCGCTGGCCGGCAATTCCATGGCCTTGGCAAAGGCTTCGCCACACACGGTCATGACGACCGTCGCGGCGACGGCGATGACAAGCGCGATGGTGTTGATCGTCCTCCACTTGCCCGGCTGCTCCCACTGGTTCAGCACCAGCAGCAGCGCCGTTGCATAGAAGGGCGCGTGGCTCTCGCGCTTGAAGTAGAGCAGCATGACGATCAGAACGATCACGACGAAGGCGAAGTACCAGCCTTCCTTGAAGGTCTGCCGCAGGCTGGGCAGTTCGCGCCGCTCGAGCCCCTTGAGCCCTTTGCGCGCCGCATAGGCGTCGACCTGCATGAACAGGCCGGCGTAGTAGAGCACCGCCGGAATGATGGCCGCGACCGCGACCTCGGCGTAAGTCGTGCCCATGAACTGCGCCATGACGAAGGCGGTGGCGCCCATCACCGGCGGGGCGAGCACGGCGCCGGTCGAGGCGCAGGCCTCGATGGCGGCGGCGTAAGACGCGGTGAAGCCGGTCCGCTTCATGGTCGGGATCGTCATCGTGCCGGCGGTCAGCACGTTGCTGACGATGCTGCCCGACATCATGCCGAGCAGGCCGGAGGCGAAGATGCCGACCTTGGCGGCGCCGCCCCGGAAAGTGCCGCAGAGCGCGAAGGCGAGGTTGATGAAGAACTTGCCGGCGCCCGTCATCATCAGGGCGGTGCCAAACACCAGGAATCCGATCACGACATCGGCGAAGGCCTGGATGGGAATGCCGAGCAGGCTCTCGGTCGAAAGCACGTGGTAGGCGGTTGTCTGATCGAGAGTCGACTGGTTGCCCTTGAGTGGGCCGAGCCAGTCCGAGCCGGCGAACAGCGGATAGACCGTGAAGGGCAGGACGCAGAGCATCAGGCTCCAGCCGCCGGTGCGGCGCAGGGCCTCCATCAGCACGGCCCACATCACATAGCCCGCCCAGATGATCGACTGGGGCGGATCGCCGAATTCCCATCCGAGTTCGGCCGCCTCGCGGATGTTGAGCATGAGGTAGAGCGACGCAACGGCGGTGCCGACAAAAAGCACGACATCGTACCAGGGAAGTCGCGTCATCGATGCTTTCGCGCTTCCCGGGAAGATCAGGAAGGTGAAAGGCAACATGCAGGAGATCAGGAGATAGAAGTACTCCGTATTGAGTTGGGTGAAGCCGACAAAGAAGCGGAGCGCAAACTGCTGGTTGATGCAGAGGAAGATCGTGACGCCGGTCAGGACGACGAGCGCCCAGCGCCACGCCCCCGACAGCGTGCGCACGCGCATGGTTTCGGCCTCGGCAGGGCCGACCTGGTGCGGGTCGTCGAAGACGATCGGCGTCGCTTGGTCTGTCATGGGATGCGGCCGGGCTGTCGACTACTGAAAGATCGCGTCGAGTCCAGCACGCAGCGCCGCACTCGCCTGGGCAAGGCGCAGCTTCATCCAATCCTCCCTTTGAGCGCCTTGTATCCGGCGCCTGTTGCTTGGCATGTTGCCAAGTCGGGAGGGTGGGTTCAATCGAAGAACGCGTTCGGCTTCAAAAAGAATGCGAGCATCAGGCAGCCTTCGTCGGTCCAGGCGTCGTGGCGGCTGCCGGGGCGGCGCCAGACGTAGTTGCCGGCGCTGCAGACGCCGTCGCGGTCGGCGAAAGACCCTTCCAACACGAAGGTCTGCTCGATGGCGACATGTTCGTGGTGGGGAAGGCGCGCTCCGGGCGCCCACCGCATCAGCACGGTCGACATGCCCGTCGATTTGTTCTCCATCAGGATCTTCCAGTCGACGCCGGGAAAACGCGTCGGTTGCCAGGGCACGCTGGCGACGTCGACGTATGTCGAGTCCGGGATGACGACCTTGGCCATCGTCTCGGCGTTCATGCCGCCACCTTCTGCTTCGCCGCCTTGAGGGTGCCTCCGCGCATCACATGGCCTGGCAGCGGCCGGCCCACGACGTCCTCGGCGAGCCTGGCCACCTCGATCAGCCGGTCGATGTCGAGGCCGGTATCGACGCCCATCTCCTCGCACAGGAAGGCGAAGTCCTCGGTACAGATGTTGCCCGCCGCACCGTCGGTCGCGGCGAACGGGCAGCCGCCGAGGCCCGCGATCGAGGCGTCGAACCTGGTGACGCCCAGCCGCAGACCGGCGTAGGCGCTGGCCATCCCGGTACCGCGTGTGTCGTGCAGGTGCAGCCCGATCTCGAGGTCTGGCCATTTCGAGCGGATGGCGCCGATCAGCCGCTCGACCGAGCGCGGCGTTGCCCAGCCCATGGCGTCGGTGAGCTTGATGCCCCCGAGCGTGAAGCCCGCCATTTCCGCCTCGTCGAGGACCGACTGGACGCGCGCCAGGATCAGCTCGGTAGAAAGCTGCCCCTCGAAGTTGCAGCCGAAGGCGCCCAGCACGATCCCCCATTCGACCGGCATGCCGCGGTCCTTGAAGGTCTTGAGCGACAGGCGCTGTTCGACCAGTGCATCCTGCACCGACTTGCCGACGTTCTTGCGGGAGAAGGTGTCGGAAGCCGTGATGCGGACGCCGCCGTAGACGTCGAGCGGACCGCGAAGCGCCCGTTCGAGCCCCTGCTGGTTGAGCCAGAGCGCACTGTACTGCGCGCCGGGCCGGCGCCGGATCTTCGCCGCCACCTCCTCGGCGTCCGCCATCGTCGGCACGCGCTTGGGATTGACGTAGGAGACGCAGGCGATGCGCTCCAGCCCGGTGTCCGCCAGCGCCTCGATGAGACGCACCTTGTCGGCCACCGGGATCGCCTTCTTCTCCGACTGGAAGCCCTCGCGAGGGCCTTCCTCGTCGATCAGCACGCGCTTGGGCAGGTCGGACATTGCGGAACTCCTCCGGGCGTCAGCCTTCTTCCTGGAAAGCTTCCTGTCGCGCCTTCTTGATACTGGGCAGGGCCATCAGCACCAAGAGCAGTGCGGTGGTGATCAGAAGGCCCAGGCTGATCGGTCGCTCGATGAACACCATCGCGTCGCCCCGCGACAACAGCATGGCACGCCGGAAGTATTCCTCCATCTGCGGCCCCAGGACGAGCCCCAGCAGGAAGGGCGCGCCCTCGCAGCCCAACTTCACGAAGACGTAACCCAGTATGCCAAAGGCTGCGACCTGCATGACGTGGAACGTACTGTTCTGCAGGCTGTAGGCGCCGATGCAGCAGAACAGCAGGATCGCAGGAGCCAAGTAGCGGTATGGCACCGTCAGCAGCTTCACCCACATGCCGATCATGGGCAAGTTGATCACGACCAGCATGGCGTTGCCGATCCACATCGAAACAATCATACCCCAGAAGAGGTCCGGCTTCTTGGTCATGACCTCGGGGCCTGGCTGGATGCCTTGGATGATCATGGCGCCGACCATCAAGGCCATCACCGCGTTGGACGGGATGCCGAGGGTCAGCATGGGAATGAACGAGGTCTGTGCGGCCGCATTGTTGGCCGCTTCCGGGGCCGCGACGCCCTCGACCGCGCCCTTGCCGAACTCGCCGGGCGTCTTGGAGAGCTTCTTCTCCAGAGTATAGGCCGAGAAGGCGCCCAGTGTCGGGCCACCGCCCGGTAGTACGCCGAGCATCGCACCGAGGGTGGTGCCACGCAGAACCGCTGGTATCGCTCGCCGTATCTCCTCGCGGGTCGGCCATAGCGAGCCAACCTTGATGGTCCCGGTTCTTTCCAAGTGCCGTTCGAGGTTGACCACGATCTCGGCGATGCCGAACAGGCCCATGGCGATGGGCGCGAAGTCGATGCCGTCGCTGAGTTCGGGCACGTCGAAGGTGAAGCGCTGCGCGCCGGTATTCACGTCGGTGCCGATCAGTCCGAACAGCAGGCCCAAGAACACCATGGCGATCGCCTTGGTCACCGAGCCGCTCGCCAGCACGACGGCGGCGACGAGACCCAGCGCCATCAGCGCACAATAATCGGCGGGCCCGAATTTCTGTGCCATGCGCGTCAGCGGTTCGGCAAAGATTACGATGATTATAGTGCCGATCGTGCCGGCGAAGAATGAGCCCACCGCCGAGATGGACAGTGCTGCCCCTGCGCGCCCCCTGCGCGCCATCTGGTAGCCGTCGAGGCAGGTCACCACGGATGAAGCTTCGCCTGGCAGATTGACCAGGATCGCCGTCGTCGAACCGCCGTACTGTGCACCGTAGTAGATGCCGGCCAGCATGATCAGCGAGGCCGTCGGCGGCAGGTGGAAGGTGATGGGCAGCAACATGGCGATGGTCGCCACGGGACCAATGCCGGGCAGGACGCCGATCAGCGTGCCGACCATGCAGCCCAGCAGGGCGTAGAGCAGGTTCTGGAAACTGACGGCGACGCTGAGACCCAGCGCGAGGTTGTTCAGAAGCTCCATCTCACCAAACTCCCCGGATGATGGAGATATTCATGCCAAGTCCGACCTTGAACACAACGATACAGAGGATCGCCAGTGCGATCATGTTGCCAATCACTTCCGTCAGCTTGAATTCCTCGCCTCCCAGTGAGGCGATGAGGATCAGGACAATCAACGCCGGAAGCAAGCCGGCGCGCTCGAACAGCAGGGCGAAGCAGACGATGCCGATCGTCACCATGGTGAGCGGCTTCCATTTCAGCCGCTCGACCCGTTCGCCTCCTGACACGAGGGCGATGACGCAGATCACGCCACCCAAGCCCAGCAGGATGAGAGACAACATCCGCGGGACGTAACCTGGCCCCATACGGACCGGCGTGCCGAGCGCCAACTTTTGACCGAAATAAAGTGCCAAAAGTCCGAAGCCAATGAACATCAGCCCGGACAAGAAGTCCTTGCTCAGGAATCGGGTCAACGACGCCTCCCAGAAACGCGTAGTCTTCACATGTATCTTTGGGCCCGAACCCCCGGGCCAGCACAAGGGCTAGATAAACACGAATTTACCGCTTTACCCAAGCCCCAAGTTCAAGAACGCAGCAACAGTCGGACTGCGATGGCAGCGAGGCAGAGTGCGAACATTCGGCGCAACAACGTGCCGGGCGCGCGGACCGACCAGCGCGTGGCGACGGGCGCGACAAAGAGCGCAGGCAATGACAACGCCGCCACGCAGAACAGCGCGACATCGCCTAGCGCGTCGGCCGGCCGACCGGGCGTGCCGAGATCGGAACCCAGGAAAAATACGGTGGCGGGAAGCGAAACCACAACATTGAAGAGCGCCCCGGCACTAGTGGCCCGTTTGATGGGCTAGGAGAAGAGAGACAGCACCGGTGTGCTCAAAGTTCCGCCACCGATGCCTACAGATGAGGCGAGTGCACCCACCGCGACCGGGGGATGGTGCCGAGCAAGCCTCGGAAAGGGGGCGGGCCAGGACCATCCGGTCGCCGATCGCCATCTTGAGTGCCAGTCCCGCAGCCGCTGCGGCGAACAAGCCCGTCAGCAGCTTGGTGGATGCGAACGAGGCGAGCACCAAGCCCAACGCGGTGCCGGCCACCAGGGCCGGCAGCCAGGCTCGAACGAGGGTACGGTCGACGGTCCCGGCGCGCCAATGGGCGGCCGCCGCTGTTGCAGAGGCAATGAGTATGCTGGCCTGAGCCGTGCCGACAGCGAGGGCAACCGCGGCCGGCTCAGCCATGCCGAGGGTCTCGAAGATTTCGAGAAGTACGGGGACTGCGACGCCGCCGCCGCCGACTCCGAGAAGGCCGGCCAGCAGGCCTATCAGGACGCCGGTCGCGAGCAGCACGCCCCAGACGGCCAGCGGATAGGTCGCGAACAGCTCGGCCACGCAAACTCCCCGTTGGTCGATATTGCATGCGCTCCGGGGGACGAGCAAACTCCCGGCCAAATGAACGACCGTTCAGGGGCAGTTATTGGCACGTAAAGGCGCAGACTACATTGGCACGATGGAGGTGCAGGAGAAGCACCGCTTCGACGAGCAATCGCTTGGCCGGTTCATGGTGGCGCACGTCGATGGCTTCGTGCCGCCGGTGCGGGCGGAGCAGTTCCGCGGTGGCCAGTCGAACCCGACATATCGCCTGACGGACGGCGCTGGGCGGCACTATGTGCTGCGCCGCAAGCCGCCGGGCAAGCTCCTGCCGTCGGCCCACGCCGTCGATCGTGAATTCCGGGTGATCGCCGCCCTCAACAAGACCGACGTACCGACCCCGCGGGCCTATGCGCTGTCCGGGGACGAGAGCGTGGTCGGCACCCCATTTTACATCATGGAATACTGCGACGGCCGCGTGCTGTGGGATCCGCTCCTGCCGGAGGTACCGAAGGAGGGACGCCTGGCGATCTACCGCGCCAAGTTCGAGACCTTGGCCCGGCTCCATGCCGTCGACTACGCAGCATTGGGGCTCGCTGATTTCGGTCGACCCGGCAGTTATGTGGCCCGCCAGATCTCGCGCTGGGGCAAGCAGTACAAGGCCTCCGAGACCGAGTCGATCGAAGCAATGGACAAGCTGCTGGAGTGGCTGCCGGCACATCTGCCGTCCGGCGACGAGACGGTGCTGGTCCATGGCGACTATCGCCTCGACAACATGGTTTTCCATGCCACCGAGCCGCGGGTGCTGGGCATCATCGACTGGGAGATTTCCACGCTCGGCGATCCACTGGCCGAACTCTCCTATCTCTGCATGTTGTGGCGCACGCCCAAGGATTGGGGCGGTCTCGGCGGGCACGACCTCGAAGCGCTCGGCCTGCCGACCGAGCGTGAGATGGTGGACTACTACTGCAGCCTGTCGAAGCGGGCCGTGCCCGATCCGGCGCTGTGGGACTTCTACATGGCCTACAACCTGTTTCGCGTCTCGTGCATACGGCAGGGAGTTTATGGCCGTGCACTCGACGGCACGGCGTCGAATGTCCGCGCCGCGGATTCCGGAAAGCTGGTTCGGCCCGCGGCCGAACTCGGCTGGCAGATCGTCGAAAGCATCGGCGGAGGCATGAGATGACCAAGCGCAAGCCGGCGCGGACGACCGTCGCGGTGCCCGCCGCCGCCGAGCGCGAGCAGCGACCGCCGATCGAGGCGATCCGGGCTGCGGCGTTCCAGCAGTTTGCCGAACGCGGCTATCCGGTAGTGACGGTACGCGACATCATGAAGGCCTGTGGGCTGACTCAGGGAGCGCTCTACAACCACTTCAAATCCAAGGACGAGTTGCTGCACGACATCATCGCCTCGACCCAGGGCGAGCTTGAACGGATATGCCAGCAGGCGGTGGCGGGCGCGGGGGACGATCCGCGAGCCAAGCTGGCGGCGTTCGTGCGTGTCTACGTCATGCGGCACTGCCGGCTCAGGGTTGAGGCCCTGGTCGCCAACCGCGAGATTGGCTGGCTCGATCCCGAGCGCGTCGCCGATATCCGCCGCAGCCGCCGTGCCATCCGGGACGTCGTGGTTTCGATCCTGTCGCAGGGAGTCGAGCGCGGCCTGTTCGACCCGCCCCTGACCGGTGGCCGCCTGGATCTCAAGGCCATCGCCATGGCGCTGTTGGATCAGTGGACCCATGTCTCGATGTGGTATGGCCCCGGCGGAGAGATCGCTGAAGAGGAGATGGCCCGGCTCTATGCCGAAATGGCGTTGCGCGCGGTCGGAGCCCGGCCTTAGGTCGTCTCTAGAGTATCGGAGTATCCGGACATGTTCGTGCGTCTGGCGGCAATTGCTCTTGCCTTCCTGTTCGCCGCCGCCTGCACGCCGGACGCGACCGGCACGCCGCCGCCGACCACCCGCGGCACGGCAATCGCAGCGGCAGCCGTCAACGCCGCCGTACCGGCCGGGCGCTGGCGGGCCGTCCTGGTCGCTGGCGACAACAACAGCCCGGCGTTCGACAACGGCGTACAGTCGTTGCGCGAGAAGCTCATGGCCCACGGCGTGAGGGACATCGCGATCTACTCTTCGGAGTCCACGCAGACGCCGCCAGGCCAACTGGCAACCGCCGCAAACGTTGCGACCGCCCTGCGCACTGGAGGCGGCGATGCCTGCTTCGTCTTCATCACCAGCCATGGCGAGGAGAGGGGCTTCTTCCTGCGACCGGACCGCAGGCTCTTCGATCCAGGTTCGCTCGATCGCGTGCTGAGCGCCGGCTGCGGCTCGGTGCCTACCGTGGTCGTGGTCTCGGCCTGCCACAGCGGGACCTTTCTGGCTCCCGGGATGCGCAAGCCCAATCGTGTCATCCTGACCGCCGCCGCCGCCGACCGCACCAGCTTCGGCTGCGGCACCGGCGACCAATACACATACTACGACCAATGCCTGCTGCGGCAGTTCGACGGCGCCGCGACATGGCGGGAGCTTGCTCTCGCCACGCGCGCGTGCGTCGAAAACCTGGAGCGCCGCATGGGCATGCGGCCACCCTCCCAGCCGCAGATGTTCGTCGGCGCCCAGGTCGAGGGCTTGCGGCTGCCGTCGCGCTGAGGCTTGGGCGCTAGCCGATCACGGCCGTGATGTCGCAGGTCACCAGGTGCGCACTGTCGGCGCCCAGCACCAGCGTATGGCGCGCCGGCCGCGACTTCTCGTCGGGGAACATCTTCACCCATTCGTCGTTCAGCGCCGCGCGACCCGTCGAAGGTTGCTTCATCCAGAAATTGATCTTGATGATGTCGTCGACCGTTCCGCCACCTGCCTCGACGCACAGGCGGATGTGCTTGAAGATGTTGGTGACCTGCCCGGCAAGATCGGGTGGCGCCGTGCGCGTGCCAGGCTCGGTGCCGTTCATGACGCTCGACATCAGGATATTGCCGATCCGGCTGGCATTGGGGATCGGGTTCTGGTGGCTGTAGCCGGGGTAGTTCACGCTCTTGCGCTTGGCCATCGTTTCTCTCCCTGGAAAGGGTAGCGAGCATTGCATTTCGGCCGCCGTTGGCAAATGGTCTTGGTCGGAGGAAACGAACGATGACCGGTATCAAGTCGGACTCTCTCGTCGGCTATGAACGGGACGGCGAGATCGTCACCCTGACGCTCAATCGCCCCGAGAAACTGAACGCCTTCAGCGACGAGCTGGTGGGCGCGCTTTCGGATGCGCTCCACCGCTTCGACATGGACGACGCGGCGCAGATCGCCATCCTCAACGGCCGCGGGCGCGCCTTCTCTACCGGCGCCGACGTCCAGCAGCGTCAGCTTCGCAGTCGCGAAGAATTCCTCAGGCTCGGTGGACCGCAGGGGCGCGGCACACATTCCGCCGATCTCCTGACCAAGGCGGTTAACTGGAAGCCGGTGATCGCCGCCGCGCACGGTTATGTGCTGGGATTGTCGGTCGGCATCGTGCTGGAGTGCGATCTGGTCGTGGCGGAGGAGGGAACCAGGTTCCAGGTGACCGAGACGTCGCGCGGCCTCGGCGCGGGAAAGTACTGGGCTCTGATGCACTACCGCGGCGGTGGCGCCTTCACCATGGAGGCGGCACTCACCGGCCGCTTCTTCACCGCCGAGGAGGCGTTCAAGGCCAACCTGATCAATCGCGTGGCCGCCAAGGGAAAATATCTCGAGGTCGCCCGCGATCTGGCGCGCGAGGTGACCAAGAATCCGCCACTCAGCGTGCGATCCACGGTGCGGATGCGGCGCTGGTACATGGATCGACTGAGCCGCGAGGTGATGTTCCAGACGGCGCCGGAACGGCTTTATCTGACCGAGGACTTCCAGGAAGCTGCACGCGCCTTCGCCGAGAAGCGCAAACCGAAACCGTTCAAGGGGCGCTGACCATGAGACGCAGCAGCGATCGTATCCTGACCAGCCACGCCGGTTCACTGCCGCGGCCCGACGAGCTGATCGAGGCCAACCGACAGCGAGAAGCGGGCGTGGTCAACGAGGCGGCATTCCAGAAATCGTTGAAGGCTTCGGTGAACGACGTCGTGCGCCGCCAGGTAGCGGCCGGGATCGCCGTGCCGGGCGACGGGGAATACGGCAAGTCGATGGGGCACAAGGTCAACTATCGGGCGTGGTGGAGCTATTCCTTCCAGCGGCTCGGGGGCCTGAAGGTGACGGGTCTCGGGCTCTATGATTTTCCGGCGCAGCGTTCGAGCCCGGGCCATACGGTGCTGTCGAGCTTTGCCGACCGGCGCGACCGCCAACGCTTCGCCGCCGCCTACGGCGATCCCGATTCGGGCGTCTCGACGGGCCCGCGCGCGACGGACTGGCCGTTTTGCGTCGGACCGCTCAGCTACACCGGCCACGCCGCCATCGCCGCCGACATCGCCAATTTCAAGGCAGCGCTCGCCGCCAACGGCATCGGCGAAGGATTCATGACCTCCATTGGCCCGGCGAGCTGCGCGCGTATCGGTAACCAGTACTACAAGAGCGACGAGGAGTTTGTCTTCGCCTGTGCCGATGCCCTGCGCGAGGAATACAAGGCGATCCTCGATGCAGGGCTCGTCCTGCAGATCGACGACCCGGCGATCGCAGAGAATTTCGACCAGATCAATCCGGAGCCGACTGCCGAGGAATACCGGAAATTCACCATGCCGCGGGTCGAGGCACTGAACCATGCGCTGCGTGGACTGCCGAAGGATCGCATCCGCTTCCATCTCTGCTGGGGCAGCTGGCATGGCCCGCACACGACCGACATCGCCATGCGCGACATCGTCGAGGTAATGCTGGCGATCGACGCCGGTGCTTATTCCTTCGAAGCCGGCAACGTGCGGCACGAGCATGAGTGGTCGGTTTGGCAGGACACCAAGCTGCCCGACGACAAGTTGATCCTGCCGGGCGTGGTGAGTCACGCAACCAACGTCGTCGAGCATCCCGAACTGGTGGCCGAGCGCATTGGCCGCTTTACCAGGCTCGTGGGGCGCGACCGCGTCATTGCCTCCACCGATTGCGGCCTGGGCGGACGGGTGCATCGCGACATTGCCTGGGCCAAGCTCGAGACGTTGGCGCAGGGCGCGGCGATCGCCAGCAGGCAGCTCTGGTCCTAGTCTTCAGGAGCGCGAAATCCTTAGGTCTCCGCTTCGCATGAGTTCTTCAGCCATCTGGCGCAGTTTGGCGCGTTGGATTTTCGGCCCGTTGGGCGAGGGTGTAACCGGAAACTCCGATACGGCGAACACCCGCATCGGGACCTTGTAGTTTGCCAGGCCCCGCCGGCAATGTGCGATGACGGTGGCTTCGTCGAGCACCGCGCCACCCTCGAGGACGACAAAGGCCACGGCGCGCACGCCCTCGGGCCGGGGCACTGCGATGGTCTGGCAGGCGAAAATGCCCTGGACCGACTGGATGTGAGTCTCGATTTCGAGCGGATTGACGAGGAAGCCCGAGAGCCGCAGCACGTCGCCCATGCGGCTGAGGAACGTGAACCCGCCCTCGCCATCGAGTTCGGCCAGGTCGCCGGTGCGGACATAGCCGTCGCGTGTGATGGTCTCGGCGGTCGCGGTTTCGTTGCCGAAATAGCCGACCATCAGCGACGGTCCGGCGCATTCCAGCGCACCTGGCTGGCCGACGCCGAGAAGTGCCCCGCTTTCCGGGTCGCGGACCCGTACGTGGGCGAGCGGAGAGGTCGGCACCCCGCCGCCGCGTTTGCGTCGCACTACTGGCGTGCCTGGCGGCTGGCATGCATAGAGCGCCTGGACCTCGCTCATGCCGTAAAGGCCGCACAGGAGCAGTCCCCGCGTCTCGGACTGTTCGGGGAGCGAGGCGAGCGCAGCGTTGAAGGCGGCGTAGCCCGCCCATCTCACCGACGGAAAGGGACGCTCTCCCGGCACGGCATCGAGCAGGCGCGCATACATGTCGTCGCTGCCGAACAGGGTAGTGGGCCGGTGACGGGCGATCAGGCGGGCGATCTCGTCGATTTCGTAGGACTCGACCAGCACGCAGGGTTTGCCGGCGGCCAGCGTCGCCATCGTCTGGTTGAAACCGTAAACACCGCACAGCGGTAGAATGGAGAGCGAGAGGGTGTCGGGTGCGGCAAAGCCGAAGACACGCGCCACCTGTTGGGCGTGGCCCGCAATCGCTCCCTGCCGGTGCAGCACGAACTTGGGCGCGCTGGTCGTGCCCGATGTGGTGAAGATGTTGCAGGGCGCGTTGGCTCGCGCATTGTTGGCAGCCAGCGGTGGACGTGACAGCAGCCGGTCGAATGGCACGCGCCGCAAGCGCTCGATGGCTGCCGGCGCGGCGGCCGGCTCATCGCCCACGACGACGAGCGCGGCCAGCTTGTCGAGAGCGGCCGGGTCGATGTCCGCCAGGATCGAGAGGAAGTCGATGCGCCGGAAGCCGGGCGCGCAGGCCAGCACCTTGGCGCCGGACCGGCCGACGATGTCGGCGACTTCGACGGCGCGGTAGCGCGTGTTCACCGCGACCGCGACGGCGCCGAGCCGCACGCAGGCGAAATAGAAGATGGGGTAGGCCGGCACATTGGGCAGCCACAAGGCCACCCGGTCGCCCGGCGTCACACCGAGATCGGCCAACCCCTGGGCGACGCGGCCCGCGGCGTCGAGCAGTTCGGCGAATGACATCGTGCGCTCGCCGTGGACAAGCGCCGGCGCGGCGGGTGTTTCCTCGGCGATGTCGGCAAGCAACGTCCAGACGTCGGCGGCGGGGTGGCTGATCGGCATGCGGCGCGGAGACTACCGCATGCGCCCGTTAGCTCAAGCCCGACTACTGGGTGAAGCCGAGCAGGCGCGGCAGGAAGAGTACGAGGTCGGGCATGAAGGCGATCAGCAGAAGCGTCACGACGATCGATGCCAGGAACGGCAGCAACGGCTTCATGAGCTGGTCCATGGACAGTCCGCTGATCGCCATGCCGACGAACAGGCAGAGTCCCACCGGCGGCGTGATGTGGCCAATCGCCGAGGCGATGACGCAGACCATGCCGAAATGGATCGGATGGACGCCGACAGCGGTTGCTATTGGCAGCAACACCGGCACCGTGACGAGGATGATCTCGGACGGAGTCAGGAAGGTGCCGAGGATCAGATACAGAAAGATGACCAGGATGATGAAAACCCACCATGCCGGCGACATCGCCGCGATCGAGGCCGCAATCAGGAATGGGTACTTCGAGTAGGTGAGCACCCAACCGAAGGCGCCGACGAAGCCGATGATCATCCCGATCACGCCGGACAGCCGCGCACTGTCGGCGAATATCCTCGGCAATTCCCGAAGCGCAGGCTCCCGGTAGAAGATCGGCGGCACCACGAGGGCGTAGACGACGGCGACCGCGGCGGCTTCGGTCGGGGTGAACAGGCCGAAGATGATGCCACCCATGATGATGGCGGGGATCATCAGCGCAGGCAGCGCGTTGCGCAGGGCGAGCCAGAATTGCGGCAGCGTCGGCGCCGGCTCCTTCGGGTAGTTGCGCTTGCGGGCGATGAAGAACACCGGAACCGCCATGCCGAACCCGACCAGCAGACCCGGAATAACCCCAGCGGCGAACATGGCTGCGACCGATTCGTCGGCCATCCAGGCGTAGATGACCGCGATGATCGACGGCGGGATGATCGGCGCCACGACGGCGGTCGATATGGTGAGTGCCGTCGCGAAGTCCTTGTCGTAGCCCTTGCGCACCATCTGCGGAATCAGGAAGGTGCCGAGCGCCGACACGTCCGCCACCGCCGATCCGGATATGCCGCCGAAAAACATGCTGTCGAGCACGTTGACATAAGCGAGC
>Ga0082335_1000188_pt1 | contig 163763 bp, 200 predicted proteins | sample Subgrocontami58m_FD_72375 | JGI IMG/M metagenome (GOLD analysis project Ga0082335, IMG submission 72375) | Subsurface groundwater microbial communities from S. Glens Falls, New York, USA - GMW37 contaminated, 5.8 m (SPADES assembly) (version 2) ...
GTAATCCAAAAAATGCTATTTTTAAAGAGGGAGAAGTCCTAGTTACAGGAATGACGCGCCCGGAGTTTGTTCCTATTATGAAAAAAGCTGCTGCTATCGTAACTGACGAAGGGGGCATTACATGCCATGCGGCAATAGTTTCTAGAGAACTTAAAATTCCCTGCATCATAGGCACCAAAGTCGCCACAAAAGTCTTAAAAAATGGGGATTTCGTGGAAGTAAACGCCAATGAAGGCATAGTGAAAAAGCTCCCTTTATAAACACCAAAAGCCTTAAATAGTCAGTTAGGCGAAACCTTTTTAAACCCTATCTTAACTTCCGACGATGACATATGTTAAACGCTGCCCAGAATGTAATAGCATTAGCCTTACATATGACGACCAGCGCGGTGAAATTATCTGTAATGATTGCGGTCTGTTGATTGAAGAAAAAATGGTTGACACAGGCCAGGACGCAGGCGGTCAGTTTGATAAAGGCGAAAAGAAAGGCAGAGGTGGAGCTCCTTTATCAATTCAAAAGTTCGACAAAGGTCTCACAACTAACGTGGGAGAAATTTCTGATATCTATCGTCTCGATCATGGGCAAACTAGAAAGTTTTTAAGACTAAAAAAATGGCAAGAACGTGTCTCGACATCAATTGAAAGAAATCTTCGATTAGCCATGGCAGAACTTAGAAGAGAGACATCATTCCTAAACCTTCCCAGCGTCGTCAAAGATGAAGCCGCTCGTGTATACAACTTCGTCCTTCAAAGAGGTCTAGTCCGAGGACGCTCAATGGAATCAGTCATTGCTGCATGCATTTACGCAGCCTGCCGCTCATACAACATCCCAAGAACACTAGATGAGATTGCCGCAACTTCAGACGTGGCAAGAAAAGAAATTGGTCGCACATATAGATTCATGATTCGCAAGCTCGGCATCAAAGTTCGTCCTAGTTCCCCAAAGGATTACATCTCGCGATTTTCCTCAATCCTCCATTTATCCCCAAAAACCCAAAATGAAGCCCTAAAGATATTGGCAAAGGCAGATATCTCCGAGCTTACTTCAGGCAGAGGTCCAGCAGGCATTGCAGCCGCAGCTTTATACGTCGCAGCCCTATTAAATGCCGAGAAACGAACGCAAAGAGAAGTTGCAGATGTGGCAGGCATAACAGAAGTAACAATAAGAAACCGCTACAAAGAACTAATTGAACGATTAGGTATAGAGGACAAACTCAAAGAATTCGAGCAAAAGAAAGTCGCGCCTGAAGCCAAAGCGAAATAGCTGATAGCACATAAATCATTAAATAATTCCCTTCTCCAGAGTTCTATGGAAAAACCTCTTGCGTATCGAATGCGCCCTTCAAGTTTAGATGAGTTTGTCGGTCAAGAGCATCTTGTAGGCAAAAACAAGCCACTAAGGATAGCAATAGAAACAAAAAATCTTCCTGCATCAATAATTTTCTGGGGGCCTCCAGGATGTGGAAAAACAACCCTTGCCAAACTAATCTCAAGACTAATAGGATTCGAGTTCGTAGAATATTCAGCAGTCTCAGCAGGAAAAGAAGATATAAAAAAAGCCGTCCAGCGCTCTCGCCTCCTCCATACAAAAACAATCTTATTTCTCGACGAAATCCATAGATTCAATAAAGCCCAGCAGGATTTTCTTCTCCCGTATGTTGAAGACGGCACTCTAACATTAATTGGAGCCACAACAGAAAACCCCTCGTTTGAAGTAATTTCAGCTCTTCTATCCCGTTCGAGAGTTTTCATTCTAAACCGCCTAACAGAAATCGAGTTAGAAAAAATAATCAACAACGCTCTGACGAGCGAACGAGGCTTGCAAAACATCCTAATAAGCGAAGAAAATAAAAATCTCATAGTAAACCTGGCAAATGGCGATGCCCGTTCAGCCCTAAATATTCTAGAACTTGCATATGCTCTAGCAGATAAAACTCAGGAAAAAATAGAAATAACAAAAGACCTCGTTACTGGAGCTGCGCAAAAGAAATCCCTCGTTTACGACAAACAGGGGGAAGAACATTATAATATCATCTCAGCATTACACAAATCAATGCGCGATTCCGACGCGCAAGCTGCAGTCTATTGGACAATGCGCATGCTTGAAGGAGGGGAAGACCCTCTATATATCGCAAGACGCCTAATAAGATTCGCATCAGAAGACATAGGCAACGCAGACCCGCAAGCCCTTCAAGTCGTGATAGCAGCAAAGGAAGCAGCAGAATTTCTAGGAATGCCTGAATGCAACACAGCCGTCGTGCAAGCAGCAGTCTACCTCGCAAACGCTCCAAAATCAAATGCAGTCTATGAAGCCGTAAATAAAGCAAAAGAGGACATAGAAAAAACAGGCAACCTTCCCGTGCCCTTACACTTAAGAAACGCCCCAACATCCCTCATGAAAGACATCGGCTACGGAAAAGGCTACAAGTACGCCCATGATTACAAAGATGCAAAAGTCAATCAAGAACATCTCCCAGATGAATTGAAAGACCATATCTATTACCAAGAAAAAGATAAATTATCATCTACATAAAGGTTTAAAATGCATCTATTTCTCCTTTCCTTACGCGGGAATGCCAGAGCGGTCAAATGGACTTGGCTTAGGACCAAGTGGCTTAGTGCCTTCATAGGTTCGAATCCTATTTCCCGCATCTCGCTTTTCCGATGCGAGTCTCCGAAGCAAAGCTAGGAGAATCGAGCGAGAGAAAAGTCGAGAAGAGTCATGCCGCAGCGAGAAATCGCACAGCGATGCGAGCAGATTCACAGCAAGAGTGAGCAAAGAGAGGTATAGATTTTACGATGTCTGCAGCAACAGAGCAAAGTTATTATCTAAAAGTTTATTAAGTATTACTCATCTAATAACTCATGGAAAAACAAACGGTAACAATATCAAGGGAAGAATACGAAAAATTGAAAAGAATGGCAAATATAGATATCGATCTGTTACAGCAGTTCATGCAAAGCTTAAGGGACATAAAAGAAGGGCGAATAAGAAAAGTTAAGTAATTAGGAAAAATCCAAATCGTCTTTACTAATTAGATTTTCTATCTCATTTCTAAAAGAATCAAGCAATAACCTAACCGTATTAATCACTCTCTGCTGGTCTTTCTTACCGCTTACTGCTACCATAAAAACTGCATCTAAATCCTCATAAATAATAAAATAAACCCTCTTTTCATCTATTCTTTTCTCTCTAAACCACTTGACATTCAAAGGATCTCCCTGATAAGGGTTTTCAATAAGTTGGTCTTCTATTTTATCAACTCTTCTCGCAAATTCCGCATCAAAATTTCCGATCTTCTCATCAAATAAAGAAGAATGATAAATCTTGTACCTCTTCATGTAACAATCAATTCTTAAATATTATTAAACTTGCTTATCTAACTCAAACAAGCACAACATTCTTAAACCTCTCAATTATCAAAATTTATGGTACTCGTAAAAATCCTTGGTGCAATTGATTTACTATCGGCCATCGTCTTCCTGATGTTTATATTCGGTCTATCCCCTTGGATTCACCTAGTCCTCTTCTGCGCAGGCCTCCTCCTATTGAAAGGCCTCTTCATCCTCACTGGCGATGTATTGAGTGTCATCGACCTTTTCTCCTCTATAATCCTCCTCCTCTCGCTCATATTTGCCCCGCCGGCAATCCTCCTCTGGACCCCCGCCTTTCTCCTTATAGCCAAAGGCTTTGTCAGTTTCTTATAATTGTTGTCCCTTTAAAATTAATACATTAGAAAAGTTTAAATACTTCTCCTGCTAAAATATTCCATGCAAAAAAGCCTTTTAGCCATAATGAGCGCAGGCGCTCTGGCACTTGCAAGCCTTGCAGGATGTAGCACAGGCACATATAATTCATCTGTGTCTTATTCAGACCGCGCAACAACAAATGCACTTCCTATTTCAAGCGGAGAAAGAAAATTTACATTAAAGGGGGGTGAAATTGATTATATCACAGCTTCTCATGATAATTACGCTTTGCTTCCGCGAACACCAGATACCGAAGCAAGAGTTTCTTCAGGTCTTTTAGAAACATCCTTATCTGAAAACGTACTCTTACCAGGAAGATTAGTTCCTCAAAGCAATTCAACCATAACACGAACAGCAGACCAGATTTCAATCAATGAAAATAGAAACACTCCATATTCAACAGGTTTTCTAGCAAATCACTTCTATGATGGGCAGGGCAAATTACAGCTTAATACTGGAATGGAGCCTAAAACATCTTGGTTTGTTATAGAATCTCGCACAGAAGGAACACAACTAACAAATGATGCGCTTAACCAGCACGCAAGGCAGATATTTGATGAAGTTAGAAAAACAGCAGGATACATAACTGTTGATGGTCGCCAAGTCATTTCTCTAGCAGACAAAGACTTGGAAGGAAGAAGCACGCGAGTCCTAGTACTAAATCCGCAGCCTATGTATCAGGAAACAAGAGACAAAACCCAGCCAGACAAAACAATAGTCAGATTTGGACTTATAGGCGAGGGCTATTACCCCGTAGACGGACGAGAAAAAGAAAAACCTAAATTGCCAAAAGATTTAGTGCCTATTGTAATCGAAGGAAGAGACTCTTTAATAGATTTACCTGAAGGTTTTCCAAATCCATTTAAAAAAGAAGAAAATAAAAAACCTTAATTAGGGCGCAGGACAAGCTTTTCCTTGAAGAATTACTTTAATATCTGATAACATTTCTTCCTTAATATTTTCTCCAGCTTCATTGTAACAAACAGCCTTAATTGTATAGCTTCCTATCTTGGAAAAATCAACCTTACGTGTAAAAGAGGCCTTGTCAGTGTAAAGAAGCGCTTCAAAAGGAGCTTCGCTCGAAAAAGAAGGATCAGGTGTGAAAGCTAAAATAAGTTCAGCCTTATCACAAGTATGTTCAACGCGAACGCTGGCAGATTCTCCAACACGAGCGCAGTTATTTTCAAGAGGAGTTTGCAAAGATAAACTCAGAGTGGCCCCCCCGTTAGCAGCCCCAGAAGAAACCTCAACATACCAAACTCCATTTTTCTCAACAAGTTTAGCCCCTTGCAGTTGCTCAAAAGATAATGTTGTCTTTGCAATATCTTCCTTAAAGCTGTTTAAAAATTTCAAGCTAAGTGAACCATCAGAATTAATTACAGAACCAATTAGTCCAGAAGATGAACAACTATCACAATAAACTTTATCAGAAAAGAGGTACACCGAGGTCTTTGCACCTTTAGAATAAAGATAAATTTCGATCTTTGGATCATAGGACTTTTCTAAAACAATTCCTTCATCAGAAAGCCCAAGTATCCTCTTTTTAACAATAATTTCTTTCACATAAAGCATATTTTTTTCAAACTTTAACCATCCTTCGCCATTGATTTCCAAAAATTCAGCATCACTCAAGAGTTTATCTTCGTACAACTGATTAATAAAGTTTGCATGCACGGAGTAAGAGTCAGTTTCCCTGAAAGAATTCAAAGTAGTGAGCGCAGAATCCCAAGTCCAAGGAGAACCACGCGAAGGTATTGTTGGCGATATCGTGTTGCTAGTTCCAGACAAGCTAGTTTTCTCAATCTTAACCTGCAGCCCTCGTGTTATAGCCTCATAAACAGTTCCCTTCACAAACAAAACTTGCGCCTTCTGCTGAGTATAAACTGCTCTAGTCAAAAGCTCATCAAGTGCATCCAGTTTAGCCTGCCCTTCTCCAGACGAAATAGTTTCCCCAAGTGAACCAACAGCTTTCCCTAACTCTGTTTGCAGCTGACCACTATCACCAACATAATATCCTCCATTTTCAGCAGCCTCGCGCAATTGCCCATCAGCCCTAGCTTGTAATTCGCTCAAAGTTTCATTTTTCAATCCAATATTTGCAGGAGTAAGTGCCTTGTCAACACTTCTAGAATCAAGCCAGCATCGCACACGCTCATCACTGCAATATCCAACATCAGTAAATCTAGTCGGCTCAGTGCTTCGTCCAGGGTTTTCAGTTGCACAAATTCTCGTTATCCCTCTATTGTATATCGCAGGATCTATGGCTTCTTGAGCCCCTTCCTGTATATTAGGATTCAGCAAACTGGAAGGATTAAGCTGACCTGAAACGCACGTCTTCTCGCTGTTTATATTCTCTCTCTTCAATTCATCATTCACAAACTCATCCCTTACAGTATTAATAGCAAAACTCGTGGACACTTGTTTAAATCCGCATTCTTCCTTATCATTGTGCCTGACACAAAGCTGCTGATAACCAAGAGGTGCCGTAAAGTCCTTAGTTTCAGTAGCAAACTGCCCGCGTGGAACAAAACCAGTTGCTACAATAATAGTAGGCTGCGTCTGATAGTAAGAAGTCTGTGGAGGATCTTTCAAATACACACTAAATGAAACGCCCTGATCATTGCCTGCAAAAATATGATAAAATACTTTGTACTGGCTCGTTGCGGGAACAGTCGCATCGCTGAAAGGAATAGAGCTAAACCAAGCATGGAATTGCGTAGGACTATCAGGCTCAATCAAAGATTCAAACTGCGTCGGTGCTTTAGCACTCACAAAAGCGCGACAAAATTCACTTCCAGCTTCATCTATAGAGCGTATCTTAAAGGCCTGAAGAGAATTGACAGCATAACTCTGAGTGAAATAATTTACAGAAGCTTGTGTATTGTCCCACGCGCTCTGCACAGTCAAATACTCTCCTCCTCCGCGTGCTTGCCCCTGCCCATAAGCAAATTCCACAAGTTTAGGCAACAAGACGTTAGCAACAGGCGCAGCCTGTCTCCAGAAGAATTCACACAAGTAAACAGAAGTTACTAAATCACAAGTTCCAACGTAACGCCCAGTATCTACACTCTCCTGCAAGCACAGCTGATGCGATTTCAAAATCGATAAGTATCCATCAATACCTGCCTTGATTCCTGTCAAGCAAACGGGAATGTAAACACCTTCATTCCAATTCGGCAGGCATAGCAAAGCGCTTCCGACAATGCCAGTTTGAATAACATCAGGCACAGGATACTGTCCTCCGAAATTGCAGCGAGAAGAAGGGCAGATTACAGGATCGCAGACATTGAACAAAAGCTTGCAATCATCAGGACTCATGAAATCTTGACATTGTGTTCCGGGCAAGTTAACAGCAGGAGCCCCAACTTTAACAGCCCCAGCTCCTTCAATATTAATTCTACTGCTTCCAGCTCCTCTCTGTCTGGCTGCATCCATAAGCGCTTGCTGCGCACGTACAACAATCTGCTTTGTCTCGCTCTCACCCAAGCAGGAAAACGCGTCAAGTGGTGCCCCTGTCTCAACATCGAACCTCTGGCATATATCGTCATCCAAACCGCTCACAAAAAAGTCAGCTTCCCCATCCCCTCCAACATTGCAAACCCAAAAGCTTACAGGCCTCCCATTAGATTGAAAGACTTTAATGTTTCCAAACCCCGGAAGCGTTTGTTGAGTTGCAGCATACCATCCTTCCTCAATATCGAAAGGCACAAGCGCTGGCAGTCCCTTGTAAGGTTCAGTCTCATAAAACTTAATTTCAGGATTCTTGAAAACATTCTTGCAGTCAGTCGCAGACGTTTTTCTAAAAGTGTTAAACTTCCCTTGTATATCCGCTGTTTTATCTTCCCCAGTCGGGTTCAATAAATCTCCCTCACGCTCCAGTTCGCGAGCACTCGTAATTCTATAATTTCCATTCCCCAAAGGCACACTATCAAATGTAACCAAATAAAGTTTATTTCCATAACTAATAATTTCAGATGGTGTGCTGGCCCCAGTCGCCTGAGGTCCGAAATTTCCTTCGGCCAAACGTACTCCCTCAAGTTTTTGCCAATCACCTATAGTCTTCCCAGAATAAAATCCATTAGCACGATTGCGTATATCATAATCCTTAATAGGCAGATTCCCTCGAACTTCCGTGAATTTCTGCTGTTCCGATACTCTTCTAGCTATACGCTCAAGATTCTCATCAGCAAGATTCTTACCAGCAATCGAGTTAGATTGCGCTTTCATATCAAGATAGAGCTTTAGATCTTTAGCTTCATCATAAGTCAAAGCACGTTTCTCTCCATTTTTAGCAGTCAGAGTCGAAACCAGTACGTTAGTTCCTGAAACATTAATAGTTTGCTGTCCATAACTTCCCAGTTCTTGCTCAACAAATTGATTTTTCGCCTTTTCTCCGTCGATAGTAGTCCCGAACAAGTCAGATGAAGTTTTAATGCCAGACGAAGCTTCAATACTCTTAATTTTCTGGTTATCTGCATTAATCAGAGTCGTCATTTTCTGCACATCCTGATTAATTGCCCCAGTATTTTCAGCGTAACATTCTCCAATTGAATCATAGCTCGGTTCTCCAGGAATATTGCTTTTCACATGCTGCCCGCACCACTCACTCCATCCCCCAGAAGAGCGCATCACTTTCTGACGCGCAAGCGCCTCTCCATCTAGACCAGTCACAAAATTCTTAACCGTCAACACTCCCGCAGTCGCAAAGCACGCTGCCTTCATTCCCTTCACAACATTGCCTAAATTACTAGATATTTTATCCCATCGTGCAATCGTCTTGTTCAGCTCTTCAATTCTCTCTTTAGTTTTGTCAGGCGTCAATTTCAAAGCACGCTTTTCAATTCCCACTCCAACTGTAACATTAGTTTCGACCTGCGTTCCTTTGACACTAGGCAAAATACGAACCTGCGCAAATTGCTCTAGATTAATTTCTTCAATTTTCAAAACACCCTCGCAAACACTTTGAGTCCTGCGTGCATCAATACCTGCCCCCAAGCCTCTCCCAATCTCAAGAGTATAACTCTTATCCTGCTCATAAATTTTCTTATCGCGATTATAGCAATAAGCAGTAACTCCCGCACTATCAACATCGAGAGTATCAAGAGTAAAGTTCACCCTCTTATCAATTCCATTGCTTCCTTTCAGATTTATGTTAAATCTCTCTCCTCCCCAGCTAAACTCTGCACTTGCTTTTTTCGCAGGCTCATTAACCTCGATTAATTGAATAATATGCACTCCATTGTCAACTTCAACACTAACACTCGCATCTTCTCTGTTAAATCCGTACTGCCCTTCCAACAACCTTGTGTAATAATCTGCCTTGCTGCTATTTGCATAAATATCCAGATAAAGTCCAATCAGCTCAACAGCCGTCTGTTGTTTACCAAGTTCATCAGCCAGCCCTATCGCGCGTTCCAGTGCTTGTTCCCCAAAAGGCTCTCCAATGCCCTCGTTAGAAGCGAGAGGATAATCTTCAGCCACATTTTTGTAAGTATCAATTGTCTGCTCAAAATATCCCTCAAGTTCTTTCGTGTGTAATGACTCCACAAGTTTGTCCGCAGAAGCCGCGCGCACATTAAGAGCGCTAATTGTCTGGGTTTTCTTTGCATCATCAACTTTAATCAAATCGTAAGTTGTGCTAGCAATTTTTTCTTTATCAGTTGGCTCGTTAACCTTATCAATTTTCCACACCCCCAAGTCATAATCAACCATCTCGTCTTTCCCGAGCAAATAAACTTCATCCCCTCTAACAAAACTCTTCGGACTCAATCGCAACTCAAAAGTACTCCCCTCGCATCGCACCTCAACATTTCCCTCTCCAGCCCCATCAACTATAATCTTATTAACACGGCACTTATCATTCAAAAACGCCCCTCCTTCCAAAAGTTCGAAAACATCTCCATCAACTTGCAGGCGCACAGTCTTTTCAGCACTCTTGAATCCATCGTACGCAATTTGTATGCGTGCCTGACAATAAGCCCCTTCGATATACATATCAGAAGAAGTCTTTCCACGTCCTACCGTAGTACTTCCAATCCTCCTATCTCCTTTATAAATAGAAACCCTCGCGCTCTCTGCATCTGCATCATCAAGCCTCACAAAATACTGCCCCTTGAAAAAGCTCTGGCGGTTGCGTTGGACTTTCCATTCCTCATCATCACTAGGTTTTAGCAAAAAGCTTGTCTTTCCAATTCCAAATGCATTCCCACCACTATACTCAAGCCTCGCACCAACAGTGAAATTAAGAAAGTCGGGCAGATTGCTTTCATTCGCATTTTTCTTCAGTACAATAACAATATATCCGAGATTCGTAAGAAGAGGATTTCCGACAAGTTGATTTCTTGTCTGAAGAGCTGCGCGCGCAGGATGGAAGCCGACATCAACAACTTCCTTAGGTTTGTTAGTAAATGAAAAATGAATATTCCGTATCTGCTTTATATCTATCAAAGGATTAACTCTGAATCCATCCAACTGGCAAAATACAGGAACGTTTTGTTCACCAAGCAAATCACTCCTCACAACACTAGGCTGACAACCTGCAGGCGCGACCTGAATAATCAAATCCTGCCGTCCTTCGCAAACATTTTCATCTCCGCTATAAAGAATTGGCCAGTAATCCTTAGCTTGCTGCGCCCCATAATAAGTCCTAAAATCGCTCGGACCATGTTGTACATATTGCGCCCCGCTGGTTTTCCCCGAAAACAATTCAGCTTGCACGCCTGAAGAAAGCACCACCAATAGAATAAAAACAATCAAAAATCTCTTCATGAAAAACTCACCTCTACCCCAAAGCTGGAGAAGATTTCAAAATTATATTGCAATTGCTCAATCGAGTTAGGCAAAGGCAATGAAGGCACATGAAGAGTCATTTCTCCTTCCTCCAAATCTGATTCAAAGATATACATCTCGCTCTTTCCCCCTCCACGCAATGCATAATCAATCCGTGTTTCAGGCACAGAAATCTCAAAACATTTCTCTTCAGTCTGCCCGAAGAACCCAAGCAATCCAGACTTAGCAGCGTTAGTACATTCTGTCCTTGTAGAACCAGGAATAACAACGCTGGAATTCCCATACACATAAACACTAACATTATACATCCCCTCACTCAAATCAACCATGTCTTGTTCTGGCAGCACAACACTTACAGAGTTTTTATCACTAACAAAATGCACAATCCCAGAGTTTATATTCTGTCCGTCAACCTTAACATTAACTTTCACAGTATGTGTACGCTCAAGTATCAAATCCGCGCTCGTCTCGCTATTCGACGAAAAGAGTTGCCTAGTGCTAGTATAATTATCAGCTTCCCCAATCAAATATCCGTTCACGCATACTGGAACCTTAGTCTCAAGAACAGCATTCCCTCCGTTGATTTTTGTCTCTCCCAGTTCGCATCGCTGTTGGAAGCATTGATACGCAACTCTAACTCCCACAATTGGATTCAAATGCGTATCATAAGCAGCTATCCTCGCATCATTCTCTTTAAACGCACAAACATCATTCTCTTCCTCAAATTCAATGCTCGCTTCAAGCGGATTCCTTGGTAAATTCTTGTCAACAATCACAACTAAAGGAAATTGAAATATCTCGCGCCCAGAACCTAACTGAATCATCACTGGAAAAGCTAAATCATAAACAAAATGATAAGGCACATAACAAAAGCCCATCGTGCCAAGACCTTCCTGATTCCCAACAGGTTGTGCAACCATCAATTCCTGGCTCACTCCATCCCCTGCAATTTCAATCTTGCTCGCCCAATCCTTGGAATACAAAACTCTAGTCTCATCATCCACGTTCAAGTCTACAACAAAATAATTATTATCTTTGTTCGCAAGCGTATAATAGTCTCCCTTGAATTTAATATTTCCGAGGTTAGCAGAAAGCCCATTCTTTAATTCATCAACAACCTCTCTAGTCTTCCATATTGTAGGACTGCATTGCACATTAACCCCGTCAACTGGCGCGTACGAGCGCAGCACATCCACAGCATACTTCTCCAAAAACCCCTCGCTCTTCTCCTTGTTATAAATCTCAAGCGCCTTCTTATGTAATTCCCCCAGTCTGCTTCCTACACTAGCCCGATGTAAACTCTTAGTGCCTGCAACATCTCCCTTAGAAACCTTCAAGTCCTGCGTTAGAACAACATCAACTCTCGTATCCTCAATCTTAGTCTCGACTGAAGGCCTCCCAAGTTCAATAGAAAATCCCTGTTCATAAAAAGGAGAAAAATCACAATTCCCCAGTTCTCCCTCGATAAAATCACCAGCCTCGCGTTCCATATCAATGCGCGTAGGCACACTCTCCTTAATCACTCCATTTCCAGTAGTGTAATACCAAAATCCTATCGGTGAACCCAAGAAATTAAGGTGTGATGAAAACGGCGCGTAATCACTTCCTGGAGTATAATCCCCAAGCTCAATCCTCCCTCCCTGCACTCCAAGCAACTCGGAAGCAATACGCGTATCTTCTTCAATGCAAGATTCATAATGAGAAAATACAGGCTGTAATTCAGCAGGAATTCCTCCCAAATCTATCTTGTCTCTAAATGCCACAAACCCAATCACCAAACCAACAATTACAACAGCAATAATCACAAAAATGGCAACCTGCCCTCTTTTCCCGCGCATGTCAGAATAGACTAAAGATACTATATAAGGTTTATTAGCTTCGCCGACAAACTTTATTCAAATGGAAAAATATCATATTTTCCCGCCATGATATTCCAAACGATAAACTTCCTTCCCCTTATATAAGATTTGTTCAGTTCCCCTGAATTGATTAACATCTCCTTCCCCCTTATCTAGATATTCAAAATCGCCATCCTTTAGTTTTGCAGGACCTCTAAAAGGTCTGTCTGCAGACAACTGCATCATTGCTTTCCTTAAAAAAACATAGACTTCTTTCATACCGATAGCAGGAGAATTGGCTTGTCCATAATAATTCATACACCAACAAGTTTTACCTTCAAACCACACCATCTCTGTTCCAAAAAAAGCCCCATCAAACTCATTATCAAAAACAAAATAAGTATCTTGATATTTCCAATTCCCTTCTTCAAAAATAAACCTTTCAGAGCCATCTTCAAGTTTCTGAGCCTTTTTCCCACTAGCATAAGTATCTCTCTTAGCCCTAACAATAAATTCCTTCAATTCCATAATGGCCCAACCCAGAATCGAACTGGGGACTCATCTACGTCAAAGATATGGTTTGCCACTAGCCTATTGGGCCCATCCATACATCATAAAATAAACCTATAAAAAACTATCTCAAGCTAAAGTTTTTAAACATCTCCCTCTTTGTCATAGCATAAAAAAGATGGCTTTATTCAAAAAGAAACGCGATCATAAATTTTGCCCAGTATGCGGCGCACAAATCAAGCTAGATGACGCTTTCTGCACAAGATGCGGCTACTCATTTGTAAATAGGCAAAAATCTCGTTCAGGTATAAAGTGGAAACGCATCCTCATAATCCTAATCATCCTCGCCTTAATCTACTTCGGTCTCCGTTACTCGGCAGGTCAATCCATCATCCCCTTAAACTGGCAGGATGCCTTGAATTTCACGAGATAAATAAGAAGAACTCCTCTGAATAAAATTATTTATGTGGTAAAAATCTCTTCCATTGTTTCTTCAAAATAAAATCTATAATTTCCTCCGCATAAATACGTAAACCCGAACCTGCAAATAGCAAGACAACAATTATAGAATATACAAAAAAAGATCCATTAGAATTAGTATAAGATTCGTAAACAAAAAAGGCAGAAATAATTATCAAAAGTTCACCGATGCCCACGAATACAATTTTACTAACTGTTTTAGATATTACCATATATTAAAATAGAATATAGCTTTATAAAAATCTAACTGCCGAACCTTACACTTTTTCAAACAGCAACGTTTAAAAACCACATTTCCCCCGCCAATATAACGCAATAACCCGAGTGCCTGCAGGCAAGCACACGGCAAGCGACTATAATTTTCCTGCATATCAATGAAAATACCACAGAAAACAAAACGATATTGTCCGCGTTGCAAGAAGCACACTCCTCAAGAAGTAAGTGTAGCAAAGCAGCGAGGACGTTCATCCGCTCATCCCCTATCCAGATGGTCACGACCTAGAGCAAGACTTAGAGGTCAAGGCGTCGGCTATGGTAATCTGGGGCGATTCTCCAAACCTGCAATTAAGAGCTGGAAGCGCAAATCCAAAGCAACAAAACGCTTCACTATCCTGTACACCTGCACAATCTGTAAAAAATCGAAAGGTATTAGTAAGGGCATCCGCACCGCACGTTTAGAAATCGGAGATAAAATCGCAAAATGAGAATAGAAGACTTGGTAAAAGGAAAATCTTTTAAGTTAGCAGGAATTGGACAAGCCAAGCTAGTTAGTGCAAATACAGGGATATACTTTTTCGCTAGCCCAATAGATGATAATAATGAAGTAGAAGTGCTTGGGTTCAATCCAGAGCAATTAATTCTGTCTGAAGAAAGTCAAACAATAGATATAAGAGGAAATCCTGGCAGAACGGTTTATAGCACTGAAGAATATGATTCTTTAAGCACAGAATTAGGAGTAGCAGCATAACATGGCAACCAAAAGCATCAAAAAGAAATTCTTCGAGGTCAAAATCCCTCTAACTGCCACAAAGGCGCACGTCTGGGGAGCAACGCCGGAAGAAATGGAAGGCAACGTCATCAAGTTAGATTTAACAAGAAGCCTAAGAGGAAAAAGCCTAGAACTAAGAGCGCGCATCAAAAATAACAAAGGAGAGCTGGAAGGCGAACCTCTAAGCCTTGAAGTCCTTCCATACTACATTAGAAGATCAATTAGAAAAGGTACAGATTACGTCGAAGATTCATTTGAAACTGAATGCAAAGACGCCCACGTTAGAATCAAACCATTCATGCTCACACGCAAGCACGTTTCAAGAGCAATAAGAAGATCTCTTAGAGAAACAACACGCAAGCACCTCGAAGCATACATAAAAGTTCGAACCCTTGAGGAAGTCTTCTCTGAAATAACAACAAATAAATTGCAAAAAGAATTATCATTAAAACTTAAAAAAATCTATCCCTTAGCACTTTGCGAAATCCGTATTATAGAGCGCATCGAAGCCCGCGCCGCAGAAACCGCTGCTAAGCAGTAAATAAAAAGAAATGGAAGATAAAGATAGCACATATATTTTAACTGGAGAAGCAGCAAAAGATCGTTCATTAACTGAAAAAGTTTTTTTAAAAGACCCTAGAAGAGGAGTTAGGCATTATCTTGCATATGTTGCTCACCCAAGGGGGGAAATTGCAGTCATGGACGCGGTTCGTATTGTTCAAGATGTTCCTCATGGATATTTAGTACAGGACGCAACCGATGAAGAGCGCATAGCTCTAGAAAGAAAATATAGTCAAAAAACTCCTCAAAGAGACGGACAGGCATTTGATGTTGCCCAAAGAGTCAGTCAAAGATTCTAATAAACAATAAGCTTTTATACCATTTCCTTTTTCTAAGTATACGCCTCTGTAGCTCAGTGGTAGAGCATTAGTTTTGTATCACGAGAAGCAGAAAAACTAAGGGTCGGGGGTTCAATTCCCTCCAGAGGCTTATTTATATAAACTATACAAGACTTTATAGAACAATGAAAAAGATTATTGAAAACGTGGGACCTTTTCCCCTTTCTAAAGCGATATTACATAATCACGAATATACACTAGAAATATCAGGACAAATCGGAGTGGATGCAAAGACTGGAGAACTTGCTGAAGGAATAGAAAACCAAACCGCTAAAACTTTAGATAATATAAAACAGATTCTCGAAGAGGTAGGTTGGAATTTAACTAATATTGACAAAGCAACGGTTTATTTATCAGATATGAAAGATTATGCAAAAGTGAATGAGATATATGGAAAATACTTCACTAAAGATTACCCCACTAGAGCAGTTGTAGCAGTTAAGGAATTGCCAAGACAAGCGCTCGTGGAAATAACTTGCACCGCTTCGGGTGACGAAATCGCAAGGTAAATAAAAAGGGTATCCTATCATTTTCAGGTCATGCAAAACTAGACAGGTTCAAAGCCCTTAGTATGGTTCACTAAAAATGGAAACTTCCTGGGAAGGCTCCTGAAAAGTTCAGAGCCATATGAATGCTTTCAGCCAAAGGTTTAAATTGTCTAGTTCCTTATAATAAAAATGGAATATAAAAGATTCTGTTCAATTATCAAGCGCGAAGTAAAGGGCATAGATGTAGAAGATAGATCTGTGTCTTCTTTTGTAAGAGGAGCTTATGAATCATTACCGAATGGACTAAATCCAGATCAAGAAAAAGCCTATGCTGGGGCGTGGGCATTTGGATTCCTATCAGGAAGACTGTCAGCAAACATGCGCTCAAGACCTTTGTTGACGGGTTTGGCTCGAAGAGTAGCTGGGTAAATGGGGCTCAATCCAAAAAAAGTAAGGGATTGAGCTTACATGTATTCTGCCTTCCATGAAATTAAAATAACCACTTTTATAAACTCCTGTAAATCTGCTTTTTCATGAATTTAACGCATGAAAACCTTTCACCCCATGAAAGAACTATATTAGGAGCATTTATAGGGATATATGCTCGCAGATGGATGGAAGACCCTCAGAGAAAGCTCCATGATATCCATGAAAAAGTCATTAAACCGGCACTAGGCATGCAAAATGGAGATAGAGTTCTCGAAGTAGGTGTTGGAATAGGAGACCATCTTAAATCTTATAGGGGCTTTAATTATTGGGGCGTTGATACTGACCCGCAAGCATTAATGCTGGCTCAAGAAAACGCGGATTTACATGAAATTGATGACAGACGGATTCTGCAGACCTCTCCAAGAAATCTTCCATTTAAAGACGGAGAATTTGAAAGAGTTTTCTCCTTATGCACACTCCACGAAGTGGAGGATATTACTCAAACTCTAACTGAAATAGACAGAGTACTCTCCAAAAATGGACGTGTAGCAATAGCAGAGCGAATAACTGCTTATGGCGAATCTCCTGAAGCACAAGCTCGATTAAGAGAAGAACCCCTTCTGTTACCAAAATGGTTTGGAGAAAGAAGTTATCAAACAGAAACAAAATCATTTAAGGCAAGTTACTGGGGAGAATCTCTAGAGGGAAAACCTTCTTTTGATTTCTACCTTTTCATAGCACAAAAAACGAATAAAACTTAAATACTCGAATTTATTACAATCCAGCATGCCTGACGACAATCGAGTGGTCTCACTTTATGGCACTATGTGGCCCATCGTTGCACTTATGGGAATAACTTACCGCGTAATAAATGAAAGTGCTCTAGCAGAATTAACTTCTCCTTCTTGTGGACAAGAATTACCTGAAGTAGACGCACGCCCCTATCAATCAAAACAATCTCTCTCCCAACGACACGTACCCTACCGCCCACGCAACCTTGGAGCACGACATTAATCACCCAAGCCCAAAGCTCTCCGTAAACTCCACAATCGAGCGGTACTTCTGCAAATATGTCAGGCCCTTGTTAGTTATGACGTACGTCTTCCCTTTCCCAAGACGCGCTTCCTGAATAAATCCTTTATCAATAAGTTCTCGCAAATATTCATCCATCATCTGATGTGATAAGTTGGACTTATACAGCACGTGGGTAGGCTTAATCTTCCCGCTCCTAGCTCGAATAACCTCAAGTATGTCTCTGATAACTTCAAGCCTCGTTCTCTTCTTGTTCATTTTCTGGTTTTGCTAAGTGTGATAATAAAGCTCGCGAGCACTAGCAAGTACCCTGCAAGTTCCAGAGCGTGCCCAATAACATAATGCACCTGTCTGATAGCTGCAAAAGTAAAACTCACATTCCCAATTAGGATAAGAATAAAGGCAACAAGAAGCAATAATGTAGTCTGCCTTCTTTTTCTAGAGTATTCAAGAACATAATGAATCACAAGATAAAAAACCAGAAAAGATAATATAAAATAAAAAGCCAGAGCCTTATAAGCGCTGAAAATAATCACAAGCAAAGGCAGAGTTACAAATAAGGCATAACTCCTATAGCCCCTTACATCGAGGGTCATGTAAGCAAGCGTTGCAAATCCTAACGTCAGCAGTAAAATATGCCCATAAACCCCTAAACTGCCCAAAAAAGAAAGTGACCCCAAAGTCAAAGCCCGTGTCCCGTCAGCAAGATTTGATACAATAAACAAATTGATAAACGACCAGACAAAATAAGCAAGAGAAATTGAAGCAAAACCAAGAGCCAAAAGTTTACACTCGCGCTGATAAGAAAGGCGGTAAATATGCAGTGAGTAAAGAGCAACGCTCAATGTAATAAGTCCAAAAATAATTTCAAGTGCAATATCGACGCCGAAAAACCATTGTGGAATTAAATACAACTGAGCCATTCACAAACCACGTCTTTTGCCTTTTAAATCTTATGCAACGTTCCTCATGATTTTTGTTTAATAAGTGATTAATAAACCCTTTTCTTAAACATGATATGAAAAAAGGAGAACAACTCTATGAATCAAAAACATGAACGTTAATATCCCATCAAAAATGGGAAAAACCACCTTGATAAATAACTTCTTGGAGCAGGGGGCGCAAAGTCGCTAAGGCACTCGTCGTGGCTCGGCGCCCTCACCCTCCGGAAGGCTCATCAACCACTGTGGCTTTTCCATCTGCGACTAAAATATCAGCAACCTTAGATTCTATATTAACAAGCCTCCCCTTCTCAAACGGCCCCACAACCACTCCAGACATATCTACAAATTCATTAATTGGCTGAGTAACAATAATCATTTTATTATCCTGTACGACGTCACTTGTTCCATTCAGCATCTGCTGCAGCTGCTTGTCTGCATCATCCACAGCCATCACTAAACGCTCGAATAGAGACTGTTCAAATTCAAGCATGGTTCCAAAATCCCGTTTCATTATGCCTGTCTCGGAAGCAACAAAAACAAGATTCAAAATCTTGCGTTTCCGTATACGGAGCAGCTCGCGAAAAATCGAAAGTGCGTTTTCAAACTGCTTTTTATTCCTGAGAAAATCTTCAGAGAACATATCCCCTCCTCCAGTTACCAATTTCCGCGATTCATTCAAAAAATCTGCAACATCAGGCACAAAGGTTTTGGATAGCTGCTGCAATTGATCAGCATATTTCTCTTTTCTTAAGTAATCATAAAGTTCAGTATAATTTAGCATATCTCGTCAGTTCTTCTCAGGTATATAATCATTATGGCAATGGAGCCAAGAAAACGCAAAGTACGATTTATATATAGTCAACACCTCTTGAAGCCATGAAAAAGCACTACGAAGTTTACCTTTTCCGCCATGGCAAAACAACATATAATGAAAAAGAAGAATTTACAGGCTGGCGCAATCCGCCACTTACTAAACAAGGCCGTGAAGACGCAGCAATAATTGCAGAGCGTTTAAAAAATAAGAAATTTGGCATTGCAATCCAAACACGCCTAAAAAGATCAAAAGACACATTGAAAGTAGTGCTCAGAGGCCATAAAGAGTGTAAAGAGAGAATAACAGATGATCGCATGATTGAGCGTAACTATGGTGCTTTAAACCAAGAAACCCACCTTAAAATTGTACGTCAATATGGAATAAAGCATTATGATAATTGGCACAGAGGATTTGACGTCCGCCCTCCAAAAGGGGAGTCATTCGCAGATGTAGAAAAACGCGTCAGGCCATTTATTCGCGACCTGAAAAAATTAATAAAAAAAGAAAAGACAAATATAGCAATTTCAGCGCATGGAAATTCTATACGCCTCTTCCGAAAAATAATGAAAAAAGCATCAAAAAAAGAGGCAGTCGATTGGACGATTCCATATGATAACTATGAGACTTATCTCATAAAGGTATAAAATGTTTGAATCATTAAAGAAAAAGCTCAAGTCCTTCCTAGGGGTACCTGAAAAGAAGTCTAAAAAAAGCAATAGCAAGAAAGAAAAGCCTATAAAAGCAAAATCAAAAAAAGAAAGAAAGTCAAAGGTAAAATCGATTTCTAGCAAAAAATCCAGTAAAGAGTCAAAGCACCCAATTTTAGAGCAGGAAGCTCAATTGCAAGGCCCATTAGTTAAACCAGTAGAAAAAGCAGAAGAAATAAAGGAAGAACCTGAACAAAAAATCGAGCAAGTTGAGAAAGAAAAAAAAGGATTCTTCTCCAGATTTACAGAGCGTTTCATCTCGAGTAAAATAACAAAACCCCAAGTAGAGGAAATCTTCGCAGAACTGGAAATAATCCTGCTTGAAAATAACGTCGCTCTAGAAGTTGTAGACAAAATAAAATCAATATTATTTGACAAGCTAGTCAATAAAGAAGCAAAAAAATCCCAGTTACAGGAAAAAGTAATAAAAAGCTTAAAAGAAGCCATATCCGATGTTCTAAAAGACCCTCCAAACCTTCTAGATTTGATAAAATCCAAATCCGAACCATATGTAATACTATTCTTCGGCATCAATGGTTCAGGTAAAACAACAAGTCTGGCAAAAACCGCTAGTTACCTAAAACAAAATAACATCTCATGCGTGCTGGCTGCAGGAGACACGTTTAGAGCAGCCTCGATAGAACAATTAGAAACTCACGCCTCGCGTTTAAGTGTACCAATAATAAAAAGCCAGTACGGCGCAGACCCCTCATCAGTCGCCTTCGATGCAATAAACTATGCAAAAAAACACCATATCAAAGCAGTCTTAATAGACACTGCAGGAAGAATGTACACAAAAGAAAACCTAATGAAAGAAATGGAAAAAATCGTCCGCGTCAGCAAACCAGACCTAAAGCTCTTCGTAGGAGAAGCGATAACAGGCAATGATGCCACCGAACAAGCTCGCACGTTCAATGATTCAGTCGGAATAGATGGCATCATCCTCACAAAAGCTGACGTAGATGACAAAGGCGGCGCATCTCTATCAGTTTCGCAAGTCACAGGCAAACCCATTTTCTTCTTGGGCGTCGGCCAAAACTATGAAGACCTAAAGCCTTTCAACAAACAAGAGATCATAAAAAGCCTGGGGCTAGACTAATCTAAAAGTATAAAGCAAATATTTAAATACTTAGTTACTTAGTTACTAAATATGGATTCAAAAGTAATTAAAGTCAGCTCCGAAAATTATCGCTGGTTAGCAAGAGTAGCAGCAGATTTGCAAAGAGAAAAAGAACGCCCAATATCATTAGATGAAGCTCTAACAGAAGTCAAAAGTAAAAAAACCAAAGCTAAAAAATTATCCTCATTTGCAGGAGCATGGAAGATAAGTGATAAAGAAGCAGAGGAATTTAAAGATATATTAAAAAGAGGTTGGGGATCGTGGAAGATAAAATCTGTTTAGATAGCGATTTTTTAATCGACTTGTTAAGAAACAAGAAGGAAGTTTCAGAATGGATAAAAGAAAAAGAAGACAGTGCAGAGTTATCCACAACCATAATTAACGAATACGAGCTTTATTGTGGAGCATATAACAGCAGTCGTAAAGAAAGTATAAATGAAATAGAGGAAGTAATGAAAACATTAAATGTTCTTCCACTCACAAGAGAGATTGTAAAGAAAGCAGGCAAGGTAACAGCCGATTTGGCAAAAACAGGAAATCTAATAGACTTTAGAGACATTTTAATCGGATGCATAGCAGAATCAAATAACAATTCTTTAAAGACAAATAATAAAAAACATTTTGAAAGAATCCCCGGGCTTAAACTAGTATGAAAAACGTAAAAATCGTCGTCTTCGTTCCTCTATCACACGCAGATAAAGTAAGAGATGCAATTGGAAAAGCAGGCGGAGGCATAATCGGCAACTATAGCCATTGTAGCTTCTCAAGCAAAGGAATAGGAAGATTCAAGCCCAATAGTAAAGCAAACCCTCACATCGGAAAATCAGGCAAATTAGAACAAGTGGAAGAAGAAAGAATCGAATTCGTCTGCCCCAAAAACAAAGCTAAAGCAATAATTAAAGCCCTCAAATCATCACACCCCTATGAAGAAGTCGCTCTCTATATTTACCCCTTGCTCTCTGAAGAAGAATTGTAAGTCGAAATTCAAAGTCCTTTTGCCAAATAGTTTCCGCCAGCAAAAAGAGCGTTCCATACCAGTTCCACCGCACTATAAAAAGGACGTAAGAATTTCTTTGTATTTGGCTGGCTGAACTTCTTAATAGCAATATAATCTGCAGCCAAATAAGGGAGAGTAGCTATTCCAAGAGTAATTGCCCCGTTTAGATTATCTTCCAAAGTTATAGGAGCCCCATTTTTAATTGTTAAATAATTCCAATAGGCTATGTTCACTGGAAAGTACATGGCAGTGAGCAAAGAAGTGTTGAATAACGTATGGGCTAATTGACTTTGTTTTAATGTGCCCCATATAATGCTTGCTTTATCAGTAACTTTTGTTGACCATTCAATCATCTTGGGGGCTAAATAGCTATACACTGCCGCAGCAGAAGCTGTGAACGCAATATCTCGTGAAGTTAGAGTCGGGTCTTCAGTAAATTGCTTGGCGATAGCATCTCCGCCTACAGTTCCAACTGCAGATGAAAGATAATTAATAATCAGAGGGTGCGAAGAATGTAATCTCTCGTATACTGTTCTAATGGTTTCCAACTTTGATGCAGTCATGCGATAAGCGTTCTTAGAAATTTCAGCAGCACCGCTAACCAATTCTCTCATTCTATTTTCCAAATTTGAATTTCCCATAGCAAGGCTAGAAAAGTCATATAGATAAGATTAGCTATCCTTTTTTTTAACATAATGATAAGGTTTATAAGTAAAAGGTTACTAAGTTAAATTTATGAAACTTGACGCATTAAATATCAAAATTTTATCTGCTCTTGATAAAAACGCAAGGCTTACTGATTCAGAAATAGGCAAGAAAACCAGAGCAAGTAAACAAGTTATTAAGTACAGATTAGAGAAACTTCAAGAAGATAAAATAATTGAAAATTACTACACAATGGTTGATGTGGGGCAGCTGGGCTTCGATTCGTACTACTTATTTGTCCAACTAACAGGCCTTAACTCTAAGCAAGAAAGCGAGTTATACCGAAAAATATTGCAACTGCCCTATATTACATGGTTAATTACAGGAGTAGGAAGGTGGGACGCAGTCATTTTATTTTGTGCCAAAAATGTTATCCAATTTAATGATCAATTAATAGAACTAAAAAAGTTGCTAGGAAAAAATTTGCACGAGCACATATATGTAACTCTCATTCAAGCAGAGCATATAGGATACAAGTTTGTCAATCCGGAGAAGCATACGTCTTTAAAAACAACGCCGAAAAACCAAATTTTCTTGCTCGACGATATCGATAAGAAAATTTTAAAGACAATAAACCAAAATGCGAGAATGCAAGTTACTGAAATAGCGGAAATCATCTCGGAACCAGTACATACGGCCCATTACCACATAAAAAAACTAAAAAAAGATGGGCTGATTAAAGGATTTAAACCAAAGATAAATATTCAAAAATTAGGCCTGCAGTGGCATTTGTTATTAATAAAATTCAATTCAGTTTCTTATGATAGAATAAAGAATTTCCTGCAATACTGCAACAACCACAAAGCGGTTTATTATGCTACAAATACTGTTGGAAATTACGATGTCCTGTTGGACATACACGTGAGAAATACTGAAGAGTTTAGAGAATTTCTATTCAATATAAAAAATCTATTTCAAGATGTCATTTTATTATACGAATCCATCTTTGTGTTTGAAGAATTGCTTATAACTTACATTCCAAAGATAGTTTTAGATTAAACCGCAACTTTAATTAACATGCTCTCCCTTAGTAAATAATGAGAAAAATTACCTTGGCAGATATATTATTCTGGCTTGCAATGCTAGTTCTCATAGGATATATAATAGGAAAAATTACAGGAATTATCAACACTCCCGAATGGGTTGATCTAATTCCAATTATAACAATAACTTTTATGATTGGCGCGTTCTATCAGAAAGTAATGGGCTTCATGGAAATAATGTATAAAAGAACAGACTATCTAAAGAATAATCTAGAAGATGTTAAGCAAAAGTTATCTGGGCTAGAAAGGTAACCCAAAACCTTTAATACGTTATTTCTACTCCCATTTCTATGTTAGAAAAGCTCTCAAGTATACTAAAGAAAACAACTGATAAGATAGCCAATGCTATCTTCCTAGACAAAGACCTAGTCGAAGGCATAGTCAAAGACCTTCAGCGAGCGCTGATAGAAGCAGACGTAAATGTCCAATTAGTCTTGCAGATATCAGAAAAATTAAGAAAAACAGCCTATGACGAGCGCATAAAAGGGATAGAAAAAAAAGAACATCTAATTAAAATCCTGCATGATGAACTCAAGTCTTTGCTAGGTCAAGAAAAAACTCTAGTTTTAGGAAAGCATAATGTTTTCATGATGCTCGGCCTCTATGGCGCTGGTAAAACAACAACAATAGGCAAGCTGGCGCACTATTATGCAAAGCGAGGTTCAAAAGTAGCAGCTATAGGACTAGATGTCCACAGACCAGCCGCCTCCCAACAGCTTGAGCAGGTATGTAAAAAAATCAATATAACATCATTCATAGCCCCAGAAGAAAAAAGCCCTGTAAAAATATGGAAAAAGTTCGAGCAGGAGCTAAAAAAATATGACTTAGTTCTAGTAGACACAGCCGGTCGTGATGCACTAGACAAAGATTTGATAAAAGAAATAAAAGAAATTGCAAAGTTAGCAAACCCGACTGAAACATTTCTAGTTATGCCTGCAGATATAGGTCAAACAGCAAAAAAGCAAGCCCAAGTTTTCAAAGAAGCAGTAAATATCACAGGAGTCATCATAACTAGAATGGACTCAACAGCTAAAGCAGGCGGTGCCCTCACGGCCTGTTCCGAAGTCAAAGTCCCAGTAATATTCATAGGCACAGGAGAAAAGCCACAAGACCTAGAGCACTTCGACCCTGAATCTTTCCTCTCGCGTCTTCTTGGAATGGGAGACCTCAAATCTTTATTAGAAAAAATAGAGTCAGTCACAAACAAAAAAGAACTCGAAAAAACACAAAAAAACTTAGAAGAAGGCAAGTTCACTCTCCGAGATTTACAATCTCAACTTGAGGCAATGGAATCCGTAGGCAGTATGGACAAAATACTTTCCATGGTTCCTGGCTTAGGCAAGGCAAAAATTCCTGAAGGAGCCCTCGCAGGGCAGCAGGAAAAAGTTAAAAAATGGAAGCATGCCATTAATTCTATGACTCCGGCAGAAATCGAAAATCCCGAACTCTTAGAAAAGCAAACCTCGAGAATAGCAAGAATAGCAAAAGGTTCAGGCACAACAACCTCCGAGATAAGAGCCCTAATTAAGCAGTATAAAATGCTAAAAGAAATGATAACCTCAAATTCAAAGATAGCAGAAAGTGGCTCATTAGACCAAAAGACAATGATGAAACTTGCAAAGAAGTTCGGCAGGAAGATGAGGTTGTAAGATGGCTGGCAAAGTTTATCTATGTGGGGGTGGAAATGAAAAGCAAACCTATGAAGTTGACGAAGATTTTTTAAATGGAGTGGATAAGATTTTATATATCCCTTGGGCTTGGCAAAATGATGACTTCAAAAGTTGTGAGAAGTGGTTTAAAGATTGTATGGCTCTACATAAAAAAGTCAAGGTAAATACATTAACAAAAATAGAACTGCCTGAAGATATAGAAGACTACGATGCCATTTATATAGGGGGAGGAAATACATTCAAACTATTGAAAAGAATAAAAGAAACCAAAATGGACAAAAAATTAGTTGAATTATACAAAAAAGACAAGAAAATCTATGGGGGCTCTGCAGGAGCATTAATTTTTGGGCATGACATTGGAACAGCTCTTTTATGTTCAGATAAAGACGAAAATTTAGTAAACCTAAAAGATACTTCTGGATTAAACATCATTCCTAATTATGATATTCAGGCTCATTTTGAGCTAAATCAAATAGAAGAACACCAGCAATATATTTTGAAAACAGGAAGACCAATAATTGCGATTCCAGAAGATTCTGCATTAAGGATAACTGAAAAAGAACTTTTAGTAGTTGGATTAAGCCCAATAACTGTAATCACGAAAGGATTTCATAAATTGTTCAAACCAAATACCCCTATAACAACATGACCGACAAACCAATAGTTGTTTTTACATCGGGCTACTTCGACCCCTTGCATTCTGGCCATATAGAATTATTCGAACTGGCAAAGAAACTTGGCGATAAACTAATCGTTGCCGTAAACAACGATGCTCAAACAATGCAGAAAAAAGGATTTGTGTTTATGCCTGCAGAAGAAAAAGTAAAAATAATCAAGGCCATTAAGTGGGTTGATGAAGTCATAATCAGCATAGATAAAGATCAAACGCAGTGCGAAACCCTTCGCATGGTCAAGCCAGACATATTCGCTAAAGGCGGAGACAGATACGCCTATGAAATACCAGAAACACCTATATGCAAAGAGTTAGGCATAAAAATAATTGATGGAGTCGGAGCTAAAATCCAATCCTCGTCAGATCTGGCTGCCAAAGCAGCTAAAGCAAAACAAGCCCAAGAGCAAAAGAAGACCTGATATAGTCAAGGACGCTTGATACTTTGCTAGTTTGCGCCTTGACTTATTAGAAAAAACCATAACAAATAGTAAAAAATTAATGGTTTTTGCTATAATATAAAAACCACCCCAGTCTATAAGGCAAATGGAAATCTCCGTACTTGCTTCAGGCTCATCTGGAAATTGTTTTTACATTGCAAACGACCAAGTCGCTATCCTAGTTGACGTGGGAATATCTACAAAACAAGTAATAAAAAAACTAGAATCATTAAAAATAAACCCTGCTAAAATAAGAGGGATATTCATCACTCACGAACATACTGACCATTTTAGGGGGGCAGACGTACTCGCAAGAAAATTAAACATTCCAATATTTGCCACTAGACCGACAATAAAAGCAATAAATCTCTGCTCAAATAAAGAGCTTATACGACCCATCAATTCAAACGCAATAATCAACATGCGGGGATTGAGAATAGAAGCCTTCTCAAAATTCCACACGGCTGCAGACCCCGTATCTTACAGCATTTACGAAGAAAAAAAGATTTCAATTATCACAGATGCTGGACACGTCTGCAAGAACATACAAAAAAACATCGCAGATTGTGATTTCTTATGCATAGAAGCAAACCACGACGAGTTAATGTTGGAAAACGGCCCATATCCTTACTTTCTTAAAAAATGGATAAAGAGCGATAAGGGGCATCTCTCAAATAAGCAGGCCGCCCTTTCCGTCCTAGAGTACGCCTCTAAAAAATTAAATACAATAATTCTCTCCCACTTAAGCCAAACAAACAACACCCCAGAAATAGCTCTAAACACGTTTAATTCAATTATTAAACAAAGATTTAATTTCAGCCCAAACGTAAGCGTATCCTTGAGAGAGAACCCAACTAAGATATTCAAAATATAAAATGGAAAAAATAATCGCCCAAGGTGCAGAAGCAGTAATAATCAAAGATAATAATAAAATAATAAAAAACCGCACTCCGAAGGGCTATCGTCACCCTATTTTAGATTTAAAGTTAAGAACTCTAAGAACGCGCCAAGAGTCTCGTTTGCTGGAAAAATCATCCCCTCTAATTCCAACCCCAAAATTGATATCCTCAAGCGAAATAGCAAAGACCATCCATCTCGAGTATATTTCTGGAAAAAAGTTATCAACTAATTTAGACAAACTAAAAAACCTCAAGTTTGTAGCAAAGCAAATAGGCCGCTCAATAGCCAAGTTGCATGACAAAGATATAATCCACGGAGATTTAACAACCTCCAATTTAATCCTAAAAAACAAGTTAGTTTACTTCATCGATTTCGGTCTTGGTTTCCACTCTTCAAGAGCAGAAGATAAGGCAGTCGATCTTCATGTATTAAAAGAAGCCCTCCAAGCCAAACACCCCAAAATCTTCCTCAAAGCTTGGAAATCAATCCTTGAAGGTTATAAAAAATCCTCAAACTACAATCAAACCATAAAGCAGCTGGAAAAAGTAGAATCTCGCGGGAGATATAAAGCTCAATACTAAAATGAAAAAAATAAGTCCCAAATTCATTGGAATATTCTTCATAGTCTGGGGATGCGCAGCAATTCTAAAAAGTATCTATGCAGGGAAATACGAGCAGATACTCTGGGCCTGTTGGATAGGCTTTATTCTTTTAGGCATCGGCATCCTTAGAAAAGATGCTTGGCTCACCACAAGCCAATTAAACATTCTTGCCATTCCATGGCTCTTCTGGAGCGGGGATTTTATCTACCGCATGTTTTCAGGAAAAAGTTTACTAGGCATCACAGATTATGTTTTTGCGCCCATTCCTGCAATTGACCTAATCATCACCCTCGCGCACATCATCGCACTTCCTCTTGCCCTCATTGCCCTATATCTATTGCAGCTAAAACGAGCAGACGCCTGGAAACTCAGCCTAATACAGCTCACACTCCTCTTTGTAATCACAATCACATTCACAACAAACACAATAGATAACAAAATAAATTGTATCTACAATCCTTGCATTCCCTTGCCTATAGACTTGCCCTTTCCCCTAGCATGGATAATCGGCTCACTTATTATCGTCTTTCTTACCAACGCAATACTCGTAAAGCTCTTTCATTCAAAAAAGCCACAGCAAAACCTTTTTAACACATACAAATCTCCAAAGAGTATTAGCCCTGTAGTCTAGCGGTCTAGGATACGGCCCTTTGGCGGCCGGGACCCCGGTTCGAATCCGGGCAGGGCTAGTTATGGAAATATGATTATAATATCGTCGATAAAGAAAGGTTAACCAAAACTCTTTTAAACCATCTAAAACAACCATTTATACATGACCGAACAAAAAGCAAGCTGGGTAACCGCAAAACCTGAAGAAGTAAAAGCAAAAATCATAGATTTAGCCAAGCAGGGCATGCCTCCTGAAAGAATAGGCCTGGTCTTGCGAGATCAGCACGGAATTCCAAAAGCAAAATTATTGGGCATTAAAATAGGAGCAGTTCTAAAAGAAGCAAATCTCTTGCCAGACACAGAGAATCTGGTTAACGAAAAGAAAATGGACAAGTTAAACAAGCACCTAGCAAAGAACAAGCACGATTATACCGCAAAACGCTCCTTAATAAAGCAATCTGCAAGACATAATTTTTTAAAAAAGAGAGGAAAATAATAATTAAGTATGCGCAAGGCCATAGCTCAAGTTATTCAGAGAATTGATGAATTATCAAGCAATAAACCTATTCGAGTCATCAGTCACCACGATACTGATGGTATTACTTCTGCAGCTATCTTCTCGCGCGCACTCCAAAGATGGAACAAAAAATTCACTCTTCAGATAGTAAAGGGCATAGATAAAGGAATAATCGACTCTTTGTCAGATAAAGAAATCTTAATCTTCCTAGACTTGGCATCAGGGAGCCTTAATTATTTAAAAGAAAAAAACACCCAGATTTTTATCTTCGACCATCATGAGCTTGAGCAGGAAATTCCTGAAAACGTGACTATGATTAACCCCCTTTTGTTCAATGAAGAAATGTGCTCTGGAGCAGCGCTCGCATATCTTTTTGCACGCGAACTCTCCGAGGATAATAAAGATCTTGCAAGTCTAGCAGTATTAGGAATGATTGGAGATATGTTAGACACTAATATAGGCAAGTTATATAGCGAAATTATCAAAGATGCGGAAGTCATTAGCAAAAAGGGTCTCCTTCTTTATCCTTCAACACGCCCATTAGATAAAGCCCTTGAGTATTCCACAAGCCTCTACATCCCAGGCGTTACTGGCTCTTTCAAAGGAGTTCTCGAACTCCTAAGAGATGCCAATATTGCAAGGGGCCCTAATGGATTTAAGAGCCTCTCAGAACTGACCGAAGAGGAAATGTCACGCCTTCTTACTTCAGTAATGCTTCGTCGTGTAGGAGACAACGTAACGGGGGACATTGTTGGAATAATATATCTCTTAAAGTTCTTTAACAAATTGGAGGACGCGCGAGAGTTGTCAGCCATCGTGAATGCCTGCAGCCGCATGGGCTCTCCAGAAACCGCCATCGGCTTTTGCCTTGGAAGCAGGGATGCTAAGAAAGAAGCAGAGCGAATCTATCTTTCATACAAGCAAAACATCGCGGCTGCCATGAAGTATATCTCTGAAACATCAAAAATAAGCGGAAAGAACTACACTATAATTAACGCTCAAGATAAAATTAAAGATACTATAATCGGAACCGCTGCCTCGATAATGTCTTTTTCCCCCCTCTATCCAGAAGGTACAGTTATTATTGCGATGGCCTACGATCAAGATAAAATAAAGATTTCAGCCCGCCTCGCAGGCAGAAAAGGACGCAATGTGCGTGAAATTCTGACAAAAGTAGTAATCCCTCTAAAAGGAGAAGTTGGAGGGCACCCCAATGCTGCGGGAGGCCTTATATCAAGGGACAAGGAATCAGAATTTATCGACGAGTTAAAGAAAGTGCTCGAAATCGAGCTGATAAAAGTTTAAAAACAACCAAATGGCTTATATTTTATGAGAAACAGCAAATTTCTAAGAGTCAGATGCGCAAGATGCAGAAATATACAAATAGTATTTGGAAAAGCATCCACAAGGGTAAAATGCATGGGATGCAACATTCTTATGGCCAAGACTAGCGGGGGCAAGGCAAAGATAAAAGCCCACGTAAAGGAGATACTTCAATGATTAAGGAAGATGACCTTGTTTTATGCACGGTGAAACGCATAGAGGGCACGACCGTATCTGTCAAAATAGAGGACAATGGAGAAGGCAGTATAATGTTCTCAGAAGTCTCTCCTGGAAGAATCCGAAACATCCGTGATTTTGTTACAGAAGGCAAAAAAATAGTCTGTAAAGTTCTCCGTGCCCAAGAAAACCATATCGAACTTACATTGCGAAGAGTAACTGCAAAAGAAAGAGATATAGTCCTTGAAAAGCACAAAAAAGAAAAAGTGCTCGAAGCAATGCTCAAACCCCTCCTTAAAGATAAAACCCCAAGTGTTCTAGAAAAAATAAGAGAGGAATATGAACTTGCAGATTTCTTGGATAAGGCCAGAGAAAATCCAAAACTCATTGAAAATTTCGTTTCAAAATCAGAGGCAGAGACCTTAAGCAAAATATTTGTAGAAAAGCGGGAAAAAGAAAAAGAAATCAAAAAAACAATAATCGTAAAAACAATCTCCCCAACAGGACTCCTAGACTTAAAGCACGTTCTCCAAACCGACAAAGCAAGCATTCGTTATCTGGGCTCCTCGAAATTCTCAATTATTGTGCATGACAAGGATTTCAAGCACGGCAACACTAAAATGGACACAATCATCAAGGAAATGGAAAATCGAGCAAAAGAACTCAAAGTAAAATTCGAAGTAAAATAGCATGACAAAGCTCAAATACTACATTAAAGGCAGCAAAAAGATTTACACCCTAAAAGAACAAGTTGATAATGTAAAAACCCAAGACGCCCATTATAAATTCCTAAAGTTAAGAGACGTCAAAGAACGTGTTTAAAATTTAGAAATTTTCCAAAGCAGCCGCGCATAAATCTTAAATGGTTAAAAGACCAAGGGTATAATCCTTATAATATCTAAACCAGCCTCTTCTGCCCAATCTCTCCTTTAACTATCTCCATATCCGCTTCCCATAAGGGCAAAAGCCGTTGATTATAGATTATAGCCGCGGGATGAAAAAGAGGTATAAGTTTTATTTTCAGTCCGTTAATCTCCATATCTTTTGGTTTTCCATGCACGCTAGTTATCCCTGGCTGTTTATCCATGTCATCAACATTTCCCCCTGCAAGAAAAAACTTGGTAGCATAATTTCCCAATGAGCAAACAACTTTAGGTTTAATCTCTTTAATCTGTTCTATAAGCCAAGGAGTGTGTGCCTTAATTTCCTCAATAGAGGGACCTCTATTCTCAGGAGGTCGATATTTGAGTATGTTGGTCACATAAACATTATCCAAACTCAACCCTACTTTCCCAAGTAATTTATCCAAATTCTTCCCAGCAACCCCAACAAAAGGCAAACCCTGCTCATCCTCATTCCTCCCTGCCGCCTCTCCTACAAACATTATTTCTGCTTCTGGATTTCCTTTTCCAAAAACTAAATTAGTCGCAGTTTCTTTTAAAGGCAAATCTGCCTCCCTGCATTTCTCTTCAACCTGCTTGAGTGACTTAACCTTGCCCAAAGGAGGCTCCTTGTAATCCATCCAACTTAAACAAGGCAATAGTTTTTAATTATTTAGTTCATTGAATCATACAAACCTTTAAAACCTCTCCAGAATAAAAGCCAGTATGACCTTAGAAAGAACACTAATTTTAATCAAGCACGATAGTGTAGCCCGCTCTCTCATAGGCGAAATCCTCTCGCGCTTTGAAAAAACAGGGCTTAAAATCATAGCCATGAAAATGGTCTGGGTAGATGAAAAACTCGCCAACCAGCATTACATTCTTGAAGAAGAGTGGGCGAAAAAAATGTATGAAAGAACAAAAAAAACTCGGGAAGCCGAAGGTCATCCCTTTCCGCATAAAGATCACATGGAGTACGGAAAGCTAATTCAAGGATGGAATATCTCCTTTCTATGTGAAGGTCCCGTTATCGCTCTAGTGCTAGAGGGGCCTCATGCTATAGAGATTGTACGTAAAATGATTGGACATACCGAACCACGTCAATCTTCCCCAGGAACAATTCGGGGAGATTATGCCATGACTGAATCCTATCCTCTAGCAAACGATAAATCAAGAGTATTAAGAAATCTAGTTCATGCTTCAGATTCAGTAGAAACCGCGGAGCGCGAAATAGCGATATGGTTCACAAAAAAAGAAATACATTCTTATAAGAAAGAGCTAGACAAACACTTCTAACCAAATGAGCAGAGAAAGACGCAAATTCTTGATAAATGTCGAGTCTCGTCTCCAAGAGCTAGTTCGTATAATGGGGCTCCCCAAACTTCCGGATAGAATTTCTGGAGAAAAATACGATCTTGATGTTCTAAGAAAATTTGATGCTATTATCAGAGATGTAAGGAGACTTGTGCCTTCCCAAGAAAAAGAAAAACAACTAAGCGAACTAAATGTTCCTCAAGGCCCCTCTTATGAAGACCTTCTTCTTCAGGATTATGCAGTACAACTAGCCTATATTCTAGATTTGCCTCCAGACGAAACAAGATTAAATAAAGATTATGATAGAACAAAAGAATTTTATCGTTCGATAGAAAATGTTCTAGAAAACTCAAGACTTCCTGTTCTATATTGGCAATTCGACTTTGAAGCAGGCATACGTGAAGCAAAAATGGATAGAGAAGGAAATGTAATTCGCCTCCCGCATGATTAATGTTTAAAAACCCACTAAACTCTCTTTAATTATAGCTCTCATCGTCTAGCCTGGATAGGACGCAACCTTGCGGAGGTTGTAACCTCGGTTCAAATCCGAGTGGGAGCATTATAAAAAACGTCTAAAACTATTCCGCAGCACCCTCATCCCTGATGCCTTGCTGTGTCAAAAAGAATTGCGCCTCATTATCAGGCAAGTTAGGCGAGTCAATCATCTTCGCAACCCTAGAGCCTGCTTTTCCACGACGGAAATACAAGCGGTAGGTTGAATTATGTACAATAAACCCATTAGCAAAATAGTTTTCTTTTTGAGGAACAGAAAAATCATATAACGGTTTTCCATCATTATCTAAGATATCTATTTCTCTTATTTTTTCAAACTTCATATCTCCATTTAACAATTTTGCAATGAAATCAATCTTCTGTTTAACCTGCCTATCTTTGCCTTCAACATTCATTAAAGCCTTGAAAGCAAGTTCAAGTTCTTTCTTGCTTACCCACATATAGCTCCTTGGTCTAGGCTGAATCACTTTCGTATATTTAATCCCGCATGACTCAAGAAGTTCTCTTAATTCATCTCTTTTAATTGGCATCATTTCATAAGAATAAGTTCTGCCTATTTCCGCCAGTCTTTGCAAAAAAACCATCTGTTTATCACTCGCTGTAAAGCCTATCTGAAAATAATTAGCAATATCTCTATCAATAATTCTTAGAACGTTAATCTTTTTCCTTCCGATGCCGAATTTAATTGTGCTTCTTATGCCGAATCTCATAAAGAAAAGTTGTAGATACCTTAATATTTTATCATTTTTCTGCGATACAGAAATATAAGCCCTATCTTTGCTAATATGCCCCTCAGCATCTACAAAACCCTTGATAAAGGCTCCAACAACTTCTTTTTTTGATTTTCCAACATAATTATAGATTTCAGGGAGCATCAAAGCAAATAATTCGCTTGTCTCTTTAGAATTGATATTTAGACTATAGCAATTTTTGCCGCGTACTTTTGATATGTTCCCCTGCAAATTAAACGTCTCCTTAAATAATAAACTATAATGCTGTAAGACTTCATATCTGGCATCTTTAAATCTTAATCCTCTATTCTCCAGATTACCATCTCCAATAAAATATCCAAATATCTGGGCTAGAGCAGGAGTTAAAAATTCAGGCATGTGTAAATCCTTATGTTTATAGCTTAAAACAGGCATTATTTGCAAAACTTGACCCCCATATGCTTGAAGATTATCTAAAACTTCTATAGAAGTAGGCAGTTCTTGATTAAGCACTCTTCTTAACTGCCTTGGAGTAATTCCAATTTTACTGCATATTTCTTTTCTCGTAATATTGGATTCTTCCAGCTTTTTCTTTATGGTTTCAGAATTTTCTTTATCTAATTTTGCGATTCTTCTGACCTTGAACTCCGGAATTTTAATATCTTCTCCAGCAACATCTATTTTATTTACTTGTGCAATAAAATCTCCCTTATTCAAATATTTTGCCTCTTTCTCAATAATTGAAAAATTATCAACGCCAAAGAATCTATGTAAATCAGAGCAATTTATCTGGCAGTTAGTCTTAATATTGTATATTTTTTTTATATCTGGGTTGATAAATATTTTATCACTTTCCGCATTCTTGTTTTGCATATCGACAAAATCCATTGAAATAATTTTGTCACTTTTTATAGCATTTATCTCTTTTATACTTCCATCAGCCAGTTGTATCAATGAATCTCCAGTCAAACAAGCGTGCCCCACGATGTTCCCTCCGATAGCAGTCGTTGGATCTCCAAACATCATAGCCGGATTTGCCATCACTTGATTTGTAACATAAACTGCAATATTGTGCTGCTCCGCTAATTTCATCAGGCTATGAAGATACTTATTTAGTTTCTGCTGCCTGTCAGCAAGCTGTCCACGCCCTGAAAATTCAGCCCTAAAGTGTGCAGTCAAAGAATCCACAACCAACAATTTGATGGGCTCTCCATTTTTTATCAGCTCTCCTATTTTATCAATAAGCAAAATCTGATGGTCTGAATTAAATGCTCTAGCCACAAGAATGTTCTTCAATACCTTTTCAGGATTTGCTCCGACACCTTCAGCAATATGTTTGATTCGTTCAGGCCTGAACGTTCCTTCTGTATCAATAAAAACAGTCTTTCCTTCGGCCCCTCCCTGCTCTTTCGGCAGTTGAACGTTCACAGCCAAAGTCAAGCCAAGTTGAGTTTTCCCGCTCCCGAAGGCACCATACGCTTCAGTTATCGCCTTGGACTCAACACCTCTTCCTCCCAGGAGCGCATTAAGATTATTCGACCCAGTAGTAATGTAATGAACATCCTTGCGTCGTTTCTCAAATTCAGTTCCATCAATAAAACCAAGACTCATCATCCCTCGCGCAGCCTGAATAGCTTTCCTAGCTACAGCTTCCCCAACACCAGCCATTTCCGCAAGTGAGCTTGGACTAAGAACTGCAAGCCCCATCAAATCATATATCCCTGCAGCTTCTAATTTAATCGCGATTCCAGGTCCAATACCAGGAATATCAGTTAATTTATTCTCTTTTGTCTCTCCACCAACCTCTCCGTCCTTTTCAGATTTCACCATCCCAAAACATAGGCCTTTTATTTATAAAGATGATGCCACTCGAACATACAATTTAGAAAATAAGTCCTATAAAAAGAACCAAATCAATTATGCAAAACCCTGCAAAAAGAACATGCTCAAGCGGTCCTCCAACGCGCAAAGATCCCTGAGACATTTTTTTAAGAGGCCAAAATGGGCGTATCCCCTCAACTGTAAAGGAATCTGCCAGCAAATGAAGAGCGTAACCTAAAAAGAAAGGCAGGGCATAAATTGGCCAAAACCATGCTAGTAAAAAGCTCAAGATAATGCAAAGCGTAAAACTATGAATAACTCCTCTATGTTTAGTAAAAAATTGAATCGGCCTGAAGATATTCCACTTCCCCATTGTGGAAAAGCCAGAATCAATGTCTGGAATAAAAGAAGCTAAAAGAGTTACTGCAATAAAACTATACTTATACACTGTATGTTCAACCAAAAAGAGCACGGCAAACACGGCTATAGCCATGTGCGTTTTCATCATCATCTCCTGTTAAAGAAAAAAGAGTTTAAATGAGTTTCCCTTCAAGCAGCTTCAAGTTCTTTTACCAGCGTATCGACATTAACTTCTTCTATACGTTCAAGATTCATCTCTAAGCGGTTAAAATAAGTGTTCTGTCGAAAAGCCCCCACAAAAAATTTCTCTTCTCCAAGCAAAAGAGGTTTTTTCTGATTAAAAGCTTCTATGGAGAAAATATCCTCCTCGCTCAATCCCAATGCCAAAAGGTTCTCAACGCCCATAACGGCGCGCATAGTTTCTGTTCCATCATCAAGAACAAAATTCACCAAAGCCCTCTTCTTCCCATCATGCTTATCATCAAAATATTTAGGCTCGAAAAGCTGAACTATCGTCGCTCGAATCTTTGAGTACATTCCTACTCTCGCATCCTTAAGAAGTCCATGCGAACCGACTCTGCTTATTTCCACATCTCCCAATTTCTCGCTGCTCTGTTTAATATCGGCAAACGCACTCAAATGCACCTCTCCATTACGCACGCTCGCATTTGTAATATCCAGTACATCTCCTTCTTTAATTCCTCCAGATTCCAACAAATCAATGTGATGTGTATCCCAAAGCACAATACGAGCGTTAGAGCTGGCATCCCCCAATAGAAAACTCCCTATTTTCCCTTCTTTCCCGTTCTTCGAGTAACTCCTGACAGGAAAAATATGCGTTACTTTACCCAAAACATGCGCACGTTTCATTCCCTCGACAAGCTCCGCAAGTTTCAACAATTCGTTGTCCAAACTCACCCCAAGTTCCGCAGCCACAATTTGCGCAGCCCCTTCCTTAGAAATCAAACCAGAAAGCTTTGCACGTTTTGCTTCAATCTTTCTCTCAACATCATCCAAAGCCAAACTTGCGGCCCCCGCAATGCGCTGAAGAAGTTGCTCGTAATTTCCCATTTCATATTCCAGTCTCGTGTGTTTAAAAGCATTATCATACAGGTGAATATACTGGAAAGCTTTAAAAATCACATTATACAAGTCAAGTTATGGCAACAGTAATAATAGTCGCAAAGGTCATGCCAGACTCTCCAAGTGCAGATTTGAAACAAATAGAAAGTAGTGTAAGAACTTTTGTCGAAGCCCACGGCGCTCAAAACATATCTCTAGATGAGCAAAGCGTAGCTTTCGGTCTAAAGGCTATCATCCTAAAAATGGCTTACCCAGAGGAACACGGCACAGACATGCTCGAATCAGAACTATCAAAAATCCCTCACGTCTCATCCGTTACCATCGAAGATTACCGCCGAGCGTTTGGATGAAAGAAAAAGCCTACAATCCCTCCAATAAGTCCAATTAAAATATCTCCAAGTGTATCTCCCAAGCCCTTCTGATTATAAGCCTCAAACAACATATCAAGGCTAAATTCAAAAAACTCCCACAAAACTGCTGTTAATGAAACAAGAGAAATAACAAAAATAAAATATACAAGAAAATGCATTTTCCCCATAAGATTTTCATGGCGCAAAATATCAATTAAAAACATGTATGTAAAGGCTGCTGAAAATCCTCCAAGAAAATGCATTGGAATATCCATCCAAGTATAAGACTCATATATCCCAAGAAGATATAAAAAAACATGCAAAGTAAGAACTAAAACGGGAAATATAAATGCCCCAATCAATCTTCTAAATAATTTCATAAATCCAGCAGGAACAAAAGCTATATAAAAGTTCTTTGAGAGTTCATTCCATGTCCCTCACACCCCAGCAAATCTCAGAGTTAAAATCCCAGTTGGGCGAACAAATAGAGCATCTTCCCGAAGTCCAGCGCATACAAGCTCAAGAGCAGATTGATAATATGTCTCCCGAAGCCCTCGAAGCCATGCTCAAGCAGCAATCCCGTAAAAGCCAAAAAAGTGTCTTTCGTATGATTATAAATAACGAGCTCCCGGCGAAAAAGATAGACGAGAACTCAAGTTGTATCGCAGTTCTCGAAATCAGGCCGGCAAGCAAAGGTCATCTTATTATTATACCAAAAAATAAAGTCTCCTCAAAGAACTCTATTCCAACACAAGCTTTCTCCATGGCAAAAAAATTAGCGAAAAAACTTAAAAATAAAATGAAAGCATCCCAAGTAGAGATACAAACAGAAGTCAAATTAGGAGAGCAAATAATCAACATCATTCCCCAGTATAAAGACCCTGTAAGTATTGCGAGCCCGCGCTACGAAGCCTCTGAAAAAGAGCTGGATGAAATGTATAAAATCCTAAAGGTAAAACAAAAAATAAAAGTAATCAGATTAAATAAAAAAAGCTCTCAAAAACCTTCATCAAGTCTCCCCATTTTAAAAAGGCGAATACCATAAGTCCAAAAGCTAAAATAAAAGCCGGACTGAATGGAATTCCTTCTTTTATCCAGACTTTCTTTCGAGCTTTCCTAAGAAAGGCAATTTCTTCCAAGCTCAAACCGTGCACAGTCTTCTTTACCATTTTGTTGCCAACACGCACATCCCTTTCGAGCCAATCCCCTTCCCCCAAGTTGTCTGGAGAAACAAGACGTATCATACACGCCTTCTCAAAGGCCCTCGCATAAATGTAAAGAAAAGGAAGAACCATAAAAGCTATTCCTATGAAATAAAACTTAGGTAAGTTAAAAACTCCCACGGAAATGAAAAAGATAAACGCAAACCCCCAGCATATAGCCGCAAACCAAAGCTTTTTTCTAAACTCCCTTGTAAATTCCTTAATAAAATTCCCAGAGTTTTTTCCAACAAGAGCAAAAGTATAAATCAAACTGTACAAAGCCCCAACTAAAAAAAGTAAAAAAACAAATCCTAGCCCCAAAATCATGAAATCTTCAATTTTCTCAAAAGGCAAGACCGCCCCTAGGCTCATCAATAATTTAGCGTCCCCTCCTGCAAAAGCCTTCCCATAATACAGTAAATAAGAGAGTCCTATAAAAAATCCAGCTCCAGCAAGGCCAAAAAAGAAAAAGCTGGGCTTGTCAAACAAAAGCGCGTAAAAACCCCTATAAGAAAGCCCAATAGTTAAAAGCGAAAAGTTCAGCCAGTTAGAAATCTCTCTCGTCCTCAAATCCTGCACAACCGCAAACACCAGCCAAACTAGAGTTAGTGCAAAAAGAAAATAATATTCATTCATCTATCAGCACCAGTTCCCGCTCGTATTTCAGTTCCCCGATGCGACCCTCCCTGCTTGTAAACTCTAAAGCGCCTCTTGCGCCGCAAGTCCTTCTTGCTTCTTCTCCTTTCAGGAACACCATAATCCATATTGCAAATAAAGAAATTCAGTTTAAATATCTAGCTATGAATAATTCTGTTTATAGGCATAATGTTTTCAAAATTATTCATTAGAGAATTCTCGACAAACTATAATTTAATTATCAGAATTCTCTATACAAGAAAAACCTTCACATCCCAAATTACAATTAATCTCTAGTTCACTATTTTTACATTCCAAAAAGTTCTCTCCAATAGTAAAGTTCTTACAGCAATAAGTCGCCCTATCTCCAGCCGTGCATGCAATCCTGCAAGCCTCCCGCACCCCAGTAATAGCGCTAGTCTCACTTAAAGGCCCAGTAGTCCCGCGAAAAGTTGTAAACCCCTCAGTTAAAATGTAAATCCCTCCAATAAGAATAACAACTCCCAAAACCAATAAAACTAGTGTAGATACCGCTAACTCAAGTCCTTTTCGATTCATGAGAATTAACTATTAGAAAGAGAAAAGCAACAATTATTTCCTGCATCATTCTTTTTTATTTTTCCAGGAGAGCTTGATGGAGCTGTTGGGCAATCTCCAGCGATACATTCACTAGCAAATCTCCCAAAGCAGCTTACCCCATTAATCTTCACACTAGCAAAATCATTTCCTGAAATTGTAGTATAACAAAATGTCTTGATAGCTTTATCAACTTCAACCGGAGCACAAGGACTTCCAAGCGGCGTCGTTAATTGCGGGTTAATAATATCCGCTTCGCAATTCACATACCGTGTTTCACCCGCATAGCTCACCCGTTTGAATTCAAGACAGTAATCTGCCTGTAAACCGCCTTGCCCCGCAAAGTTACATGCCTGTATAGTCGTCTCTAAACTCTTCCCTGGAGCAGAATCAAACTTATCAAATATAAAGCCCCATCCTTTAGTAAATCCTACTATAAGCAAAACAAGCACCACAACTCCAAGAACAATCAGCACAAGAGTACCAATGGTCAAATCCTGACCCTTTTTATTCATCCCTTTTTTAAAAATCATCTTATCAACATTAAAGATTGAAGTTATTTATAAACCTTGCTTCTTGCCTAAAAGCCCTACCTTATCGAACCTAACTTCCAAGTCAAACGTCCTTGTCAGTTCGTTTTCCCCAGACTTGGAATAAACCGAAACATTTTCCATCAAAAGAGTATAGCTTCCTCCTTCATGACTTATTTTAAAATCCCCATTTCGAATCTTCCCAAAAAAATTCCCTGAAACATCACTCACAGCATAAACTTCCTCGGCAGATTTTTTAAAAGAATCATTAAAACTAGAGTCAAAATCATTTTTATCCGCACGTTCAACCCCTCGTTCCACTATCAATGGCACAACACTCGCAACATAAAAAGCTTCATAATTAACTGAATTCTCTACATCCCTGATAGAATTAGCATAATTTCCCAATTCACCGTCCAAAGTAAAAAAAGTATACCATGCAGCAAGTATGAGTATGAGCGCCTCTGCGAATAACAAAAGCGTAGGAATGTGCCCCCTCCTATTTATTTTTCTCAACATCTGACGTTCTCCTTAATATAAATACGCGCATTCCCCTCTAGTTTGAACACCGCATAACCCTTAGTGTCTTCAGATTTCTCCGCAGAGAACAAAGAATATAGAAGACTATCCTTTTCTCTATCACTATCCGCAAAAATCACACGAGCAAGCCCATCTGAAGCCTTTGAAAATCTTCTATCGGGATAGTCAAGGTGTAAAAGTCTACCTCCAGAAGAATCCATAACAAGATAAAGCTCGTTCTTCTCCGAGCACGAGTAAGACTTATCAAATAATTCTTCAATTGGAATCAGAAAAGCCTCCCGCTCAGAAACAGGAACCTCATTGTTCGGAGCCCCTCGTAATAAATCAATAAAACGTGTAAGAGCCTCCCCAACTTTCACATTTTCATTATTAATTAAAACATCATCATTAAGAAAAAAATCAAGCAGTGCTCTCGAGTTTGCCTCCTCTGCGCTCGATGAAAATGCAGGAACCTCCTCATTTTCTCGCCCAAAAACAGTTTCTTTTACCTTTCCGATATTAGCAGATACATTAACAAAAAGCACCATGAGCCAGAAAACAGCAAACAAAACAATCACGCTCGTTATAACTTGGTCAATCTGCCCTCTTTTTCTAATCATATTAGGCTCCTCTGCTTATTTTGATTAGAACCAAAAACATAGTAAAACTCCTCATCCCCTAAAGTAATTGTACCATCAACACATTTTGGCCAGTCGTCACTTCTAGCCCCCGAAAAAGAACATTGATTCTTATAATCCAAAACTCCCAAAGTAAATTTCCTATTCGCATCTTTCTTGCTTTCAAAATGGATTAAATAATTTCCCTCTTCAATAACCTCTTTATTTAGCCTGCACTCTGAATAGATATCAAATCCTCCAGCAAAAAACCTCTCGTCAAAACACTCAAGTGTATGCTCAGCAAGCAATCCTGCTTCAATATGCCTGAACTCATAATCTCGTCCATAAAAAGAGCTCGTACCCCAAACCAAACCCGAGCCTATAATTAATATCAAGAATATGAAAGCAAAAAACATCAGCGCCTCTCCAGTTCCCTTCTTGAACATCATTCAACCTCCAGAATTTTGAAGTGTAGCCTGCTAGTCAGTGCGTTATCCCCAGAAGGCACCTCAACTCTAACATCCACAACCCTCAAGTTAGTAAAAAAATAATATCTAGTTGAACTATGTGTGCTCAAGCTCACTCCCACACTATTCTCCTCATTATCAAAAACAAACATCTCGCTCAAAGACTTCCCATTTTTCAAGCCGACTCTAGTAGCGGGAGTAACATCAATCCAAACATCCTGCTCTGCCCGCGCATTATCAATCACTCCTGCAAGTTCTTTAGCGTAAAAGTCTTCCCATCTTCCAATCCCATCCTGCAATCCGACAATCCACCAAAAAGCCAAAACAAAAAACGCAATGCCTAAAATAAAGTACGAGACATTCCATGTCAATACATTATCACCCGCACCCCCTCTTCGATTCATTAATGTTAAAGAAGAAACGAACATATAAAGATAACGCTAGGCATTAGTAAGAATACCTATCGCAATAGGCATAGATAGACTTACTCACCCAATCATCATCCTCATCGGAAAAAGTGCCATAATCCTCAAAGATGGTAGTAGTCGTGGCATCGTGACTAACTTTAACTTCAAATAAATTTTTTGGAACCTTAATACAGGACGCCTTGAGAACAAAATTTTCATACCTTATGGGCAGTCCTCCCTCTGGAAAGAGGCTTCCTCCTCCTACATAATTCAGCATCGCCCTTGACGAAACATCAACAATTGGAGAACTTACAGGACGGCATATCCCTCCCTCTTGGCAGGATTTACTTTGTGCAATTCTATTAGAATCAATTAATCTGTTCGCGTCTCCCCTAGGACAAATGCAAATACAACTATTGAGAATACATTTATCAGGACTCCCTATTTCATCCATACTCCAACCGACCAAATACCACTCTTTCCCCTTGGAAAATCCCTGCGCAGGAAAAGTTGCTTCAGACCCCTCAGGCAAAGCGTCAATTTTTCCCAGAATGCCATCAAGCACGTTCTTCGCCTGTTCCCTTTCATTATTCTTATTCGCTTCATACAATCGCGCAACTCCAAATATAAATATCCCTAGTCCGATAACTGCAATCACAATACTCAATGTGTTCTTTACCAAATCCCCTTTTTTATTTCTCATGGTTCACTCTGAATGGTATGACATAATGCATTAACATCATTAACATTATATCCTATTGTCTGAATAAGCGAGCATCCTCCTTCCCCAGTTACTCCAGTGCTAGTAAACTGCCCGCAGAAACGTGCAGCAGCCCCCTCCGCAATCACAGTATTAATCGTTCCAACAGCAGCAACAGTTGCCTCCGCACCCAAAACAAAAGCTTTCGCCTTAAATCCTCCTGGAGTTTGAATCGCGCTAGGCAGCATAACGTAAAGCCCCCATTTCTTTGCAACGTCAGGCCAATCCTGCGGTTTGTTCTGTGCAAACACAATCGCTAACTGATTGCGTGCCACATTTCCAGTTATGTTTTCTCCATTATCAACAATTTGTCCTTCATCAAGCAATCTTCTAACGTCCTCAGCTTTCGCAAACGTCCTAGTTTCTCTATCAGTAAACAATTCTGTATAAGGTAATTTATAATCGGGAGGAGCAAGCGTGTTTTCAAGATAATTCCTCATATTAATCTGCCCCAAGAGAGGTTTAGGAACATCGTCTGCAAAAGCAACTCGCGAGCAAACCAAACAAGTAGCTTTCTCAACATCACCCTCTGAATCAAATCCAAGCTCCTTCCAGAAACCCCCGAATAAATCAAGATTCCCTTTCCCAGTCATGCTCCAGCATGAATACATCGCCCTAGCAAGTATTCCCTCTATCTGTTCCTTTCCCTTCGCATCAATACTCTCAAGTTTCACACCCTCAACCCCTTTCTCTCCCAAAAACTCTGGACAAGCATCTGATTTTCCAGAACGACTTATGCAAATCTTCCCTGTCTGGCATTTTAAAGGCACAGTCCCTTGCAATGCATCATAAGCAGTTGCCCTAGTTAAAATAGAAAGTCTGCATAGTTCTTTCTCATCTTCCCCCTTCCCAGTATCATACAATATAGCAAGAAAAATAAGCACAACAATGAATCCTCCGATTGCAATAACTAAAGTCAGAATCTGCGAAGATGTCATTTCCCCTTTTCTATCAAGCATATTCATCTATCTCCTGCGTGTTTATAATCATTACCCCAGTTTATTCCAGACAAAATAAAGCGCTCCAAGAGCAATCAATATGAAAAAAATCCAAATCATAATCTCCGCAAAACTATCCCCTACAATCCCTTTTTTCTTCATTAGCAGTAAGCCTCATCAAAAACCGATTGATAATAATCCCTAATAAGATTACTTGCCTTCTTTACCTCAGGCATCTCTCCCCTTTCCTTCGCACCAGATTCGTCTAAGCTTCCTCCAGATGAAATACCTGTGGTTTTATCGTACTTATTGCGATAATAATTCACACTCGAAGAAATATCCCTCTCTTGTCCTTCACCAACTACTCTGACATTCAAAAGATTATGATAAGAAGCAAACCCTTTGCTCTTTAATGTCCCGACTTCGCCATAAGTATCAAATCCTGCAATTACAAATCCCAAACCAGAAGAAAAAGAATTCTGATAGTTTTGCGTTGCAAAAATAATATAAGGAAATTCATTGGAGGAGATCATATAAAAATCCGCTTGCTCTCTAACAATAGAAGAAAGAGTCACAGATTTATCCAGCTTAATAGCTTCACCATTCAAATACCACCCCCATTTTCCATCGCGATTTTCCCAGCTCGCAACAGAGGAGTCAGAAACATCTTCAAACGAGGGTAGGGCTTGTGAATCATACCATTTAAATTCCCTCTTGCTTTTGGCACTAATATAAACAGAAGGCTGTGAATGTGGATTCTTGGGCGCAATTTCATTCAATCTAGTTTCCGAAGATTTTCTAACTCCAGAGTTGTAAGCCTCAATCATTGCATCTTTCATCGCTGTTTTTTCAGGACTATAATCCACTTGTCCATCTTCAGGGCTGTAAACAGGCCTTCCAGCAGAACCATCTTCATTTAGAGCATAAACTACAACTGCCCCATAATCATTCATCCCAGATCTATCTAATCTCATAACAATCGCAGAAAGCCCTGAAATAAAATCGCTTTGTTCAATCGAAGTTAACTTAAATTCACCAGAAGAAAATCCAGAGGCAGGCAAGTAGTCTCCTGACTCTGTAAGCACGTACCATCCTGTCAAGCATCCCTTCTTGTTTCCAGGTTTATCCCCCCAATACAGTCCCGTAACACCTTCGCGAGCCTCAAAAGATATTCCAAGTTGAGCCACATTTACAAATTCCTCACTAGTCTCCGTCAGGTCATTGCATTTCATATAAGCCTCCTCCCCAAGCGCAGGATCGCCCAAATCAACAAAAAGATAAACCTCTCCCAGAGCCACCCCGCGTCGTACAGCATACTTATTTCCTCCAATTTCCAAGAATTTCTCGCACGCCTTCCCCTTCAAAATCTGGTCTCTATAATTAATAATAGATTTCTTCTGCTCGCCAGTCAAACTTCCAGCTCCCTGCCCAGAAAAATCATTTTTAAAAGTAACTTCAATACTCTGCCCAAGTTCATCATTCTCTCCAAGTTTCCCCGGCTTGAACTCTCCATATAACAACATTTTTCCATCAGGTTGAAAAACACTTTTAGGATTAGAAGGGTTCTGCCATGTCTGAACTTTCAAATTAATTTTGTCAGAATAATCAAAAACCCCAGACCCTTTGCGTTCGGTGCGATAATAAAAATCCACCAAAGCAAACTTGATTCCATCAGGCTCAAATTCTCCCCCATTAATTTTTACTTTCTTATCTTTTTCAAAGGGTACCCAAGAACCCCCAGTATAATACTGAAGCTCGCTTGCAGCCTGAATCGATACATCAAAATTACTTACTAGAGAGGATGGATGATTAATTGAAATACCCACAATTTGTATTTGACTTATTGTGCCCTTTGTTTGATTGAAGCCAGGCAGCAGCTTTGCCAAATCATTAAATCCTCCTTCTCCCCCGAATTTCTCTCCGACCCCATAAGCCGCTGTTCCAAAAACCGCAAGTGCAACAGCAATAATGATAACCTGATTAATCGTAATGTTCCCGCGTTTAATCTGAATCCTCATCTGTACCTCACTAAATTTTTAAAAAATTCAAGTGCCCCGACACCCTTGTCCTTGAGAATAAAATAAAAAATCAGTACTAAAACAAGCACCACAAGCCCGATAAGCCATGGTGTTAGTGTTTCCCACATCTGCCCTCTTTTCCAGATTCTCATTCCTCCATCAAGAGCCGCGCGTTATTAAATCTAACTCTGACTATAAGATTTATAACATCCTTCGCCCTGTATAGGTAATAAAAAGATGGTGACAACTGAAGATATTCTCCGCAAGTACGGAAGCAAAATAGAATCCGAAATCGCCAGTCCTTCACAAGGCTACTCGCAAGCCTATCAACAATTTAAACAAGATATGCTTCCAGAAGCCTCGCGTTACCAGCACTGGTGTCAGACTCTTGGAACAATAATCAAGCTGAAAATTTCTCCAAAAGAAACTGCCAAAGTCCAGCGTTATCTCGAAATAGCGCATCTCGATGTAACTCCCAGCCAAGCCGTCACCCTATCAGCATTATCCTTCATATTCGTCTTCCTAGCAGTCACCTTCGCCACATTAGCAGTCTTTTTTCTAAGAAACACATTCCAATTCCTCTTTTTCTTCCTCGGAATCATAGCAGCCATCTTCGTATTTTACTACACATACACAATGCCCCAACGCCTAGCAAACGCCTGGCGTCTCAAAGCCTCCTCGCAAATGGTCCCTGCAATCCTCTACATTGTAGTGTATATGAAGCACACATCAAACTTAGAAAAAGCAATCGAGTTCGCCTCACAGCACCTTGAAATTCCTCTAGCGTTAGATTTCAAAAAAATATTCTGGGACGTTGAAGTCTCTCGTTTCTCCACAATCAAACAATCCCTAGACAATTATTTAGAAACATGGCGCGACTACGCTCCAGAGTTCATCGAATCTCTCCATCTTATAGAATCTAGTCTCTTCGAGTCCGACGAAGCTAGAAGAGTGCAAACTCTCGAAAAAGCGCTCCAAGTTATCCTAGACGGAGTATATGAAAAAATGCTCCACTATTCAAGAGAAATCCGCACCCCTCTGACGAACATGTACATGCTTGGAATCATTCTCCCAACTCTAGGACTAGCTCTCTTACCATTAGCTTCAACATTGCTAGGAGGAATTATCCAATGGCAGCATGTCTTCGTTCTTTTCAACGTCATTATTCCATTCCTTGTCTTTTACATGACCTCCGAAGTCCTCCTCAAACGCCCAGGGGGATATGGCGAATCCTCAGTCCTTGAATTAAATCCCAATTATTCCCAGTTCACTTCAAAAACACCATGGGTAATAGCATTCATCATCTGTTTCCCCCTATTAATACTGGGAATTCTCCCATTCCTATTTCAGATAGAGTGGTTAACTTCCCTAGTTGGATTGCAAAGCGATTATACTCTTGCAGAGTTAGGCCTCCCATTCTTTTCAAACTCACAAACCAAATTATTCGATTTCAAGCTCGTTGAAGGTTCGTTAGTAGGTCCGTTTAGTGCCCTTAGCGTTATCCTTAGTCTATTCATTCCCCTATCAATAGGCCTATTCTTCGCAATCGCATACAAAATGAAAACCCGCACTCTCATCAAATACAGGGAAGAAACAAAAAAACTCGAGTCAGAATTTACAAATTCCCTCTTCCAGTTAGGCAACAGACTTGGAGACGGCATCCCAGCAGAAATTGCTTTTGCAAAAGTCTCATCAACAACACAAGGCCAAAGAACACAGCAATTCTTCTCGTTAGTAAACCAAAACATACAACAAATGGGAATGTCAGTAGAAGACGCAATCTTCAACAAGCAGCGCGGAGCTATTATCTTTTTTCCTTCAGCATTAATCGCCACCAGCATGCGCATCCTAGTCGAATCAGCAAAAAAAGGCCTCAACGTTGCAGCCCGTTCTTTAATGTCGATCTCCGAATACGTAAAAAACATCCACAAAATAGACGAACGCCTAAGAGACTTACTAGCAGAAATAATATCAGACATGAAGTCCAACATGACTTTCCTCGCACCCCTCTTGGCAGGTATAGTCGTCGGCCTCTCCGCAATGATTACCGCCATCCTAAACAAATTAGAATCCCTCAAATCCATAGGCGAAGGACAAGAAGTCGCGGGCCTCGGCTCATTTGGTAATATCCTTCAGCTCTTTGACGTAACAACAATGATTCCCCCCTACTTCCTTCAAATTGCCATAGGTATTTACATCGTAGAAATCACCTTCATCCTCACTGCCGCCCTCGTCACCGTCGACGCGGGTAAAGACACTCTAAGAGAAAAGTATGATTTAGCAAGAAACCTAAAGCGCGGCCTCCTCCTCTACCTCATCACCGCATTAATAGCCATCCTCGCCCTCTCCATCCTCGCAGGAATAGCACTTGGCGGTATTGCGTGATAATGCTTAGTTCGAACACAACATTATCAAATTATATACTAGGCAAATATTAAAGACTAAATCACATCTTATCAGTTATCTTATCTAATATATTTTTAGCAGGTACTAAATGCATAGGAATAACATGGTGTTCAAATTCTCCCCATAAATCTTCTAACAAATTTTTCATTTCACCTTTTTGTGAGAATTTGCATTTTATTATTTTATTTATATGCGGTTTAAATCCATTAATAAAAATGTCAAACTCAAAAAGGTGAAACTCGAGTTCTTCTGCTTGTTTTTTAGAAATTCCAAATTCAATCAACTTATTCGCAAATTTGCCTACAGGAAACCTTGACCCTCCAGCCACCATTTAATAAAATATTAATCAATTAATTTAAATCTTCCTATCTCGCCCCAATCTTCTCCATTAACCATTTCTTCCACTCGGAAAAAACCTTCTCGCTCAAAGGCAAGCCATGCTCCTTAGTTACTTTATCACTAATGAGATGAAAAACCTTATTAGACATAACGTTAAACCCTGCTTCCAGCAATGTAGGCTTATTGAATTTCTTAGCCATATCAACTAGCTCTTGTTTCACTTTGGCACGCAATAAAATATTATCATAGACCGCATCCCAATTCCCCGCCCATCCTTTAACACTAGAAGCAACTGACTTAATAATTTCAGATTCCCCATTCATCAACTCATCCGTCGGTTCAAGCTCGTCTTTCTCAACATTATATCTCAATAAATCAACAAAACCTTTCTCCTCAAGCGGATCGTGAGTCCAGTGCTTCCGTACTTCCGCAAGTTGCACAATTCTTTTTCTCGAGTGTAAACCATCAGGCGTTTTAATCGGATTAGCAACAAGCACCAAATCAGTCGCCTTAAAACTCGTAACAGGTACACCAAGGTCATTCACAAGTCTATCAAAAACTCCGTAAGGGCTCGCCCCATGAATTGTTCCAGCAACAACATTCGCCAAAGCACCAACTCGCATAGCCTCATAAAGTGCTTTTGCCTCGTTCGAACGAACTTCCCCAACAATCAAAGCCGAATCACCAAGACGCAAACTAGCCCGAATACCTTCAGAAGCCTCAATCTCAGTCGTTCCTTCAGTAAGTGCACTTCGCACTTTCATGCTCTGTATATTATACCCAAGTTTACGCAGCGCATCTGTTGGAAGCTCCGAAGTATCTTCAATAACAATTACTCGATAACTAGGCATAATCTCCAGTAGTAAAGCTCCTAGCAAAGAAGTCTTTCCGCTAGATCTAGTTCCCGCAATCAATAGTGTTCGCGAACCATCAATCAAAAATGAAAGCAAGCCTGCAGTAAGTGAATTCATCATCTTGTTTTCCACAAAAAGAGGCAAAGTCCATGGCTCATCTCTTGGTCGTCGAATTGCGTAAGCAATTCCCGATGGAGAAAGAGGCCGTTGTATTGCAGCAACTCTCGCTCTAACTCCTCCATACATCAAATCGGTGTCTAAAATTGGATTTGCCTCATCGAGGGGCCTCCCAGATTGCAAACGCAATTTAGCAGCCCATGATTCCGCATCCTCGTAACTAGGAATAATATTAGTCGTACATTCTCCATAAGTTCCATGCCTGACAAAAATAGGATTTTGTGCAATCGGGGCATTCAAGAAGATATCCTGCAGTTTATCATCTAGTAATAAAACTTCAATCAACCCAAATCCAATCGTCTGGCGAACTAAAATTCGCGCAAGTTTTTGCAGTTCCCTGTAAGTCAAAGGAATATTCTTGCTCTGCGCCAGCTCCTGCAGCAAATCCCTCGCAACATTAAAAAAAACAGCCCGAGTTCTTTCAGCATCCACAAACTCTTCAGCCTTAGGTTGATGCTCCACCAGCACCCCTCGGCCTAAATTAAGCAGATAATGATGCTCCTCGCTCAAAGTGTAATCCGGCGGGAGTAAATGATAAATAAATCCCGTATCCTCCTTCTTCCTCAAAATCGTAACCGTTATTGTATCATCCTCAGCCGTGAGTTGATACTGATCAATCAATTCAGCATCTTCAGGCAATTGCGATACTAATCTTGTAAAAGTAAAGTTAGGCATAACATCTGCTCTAAACATATTAGAATACAACGCTCTATCTCCCGCAGGATAACTATCAATCACATCTTTAACACTCCCTATCAACCGCGTTTTCTCAAGCAAGCCCTGCAGTCTTCCCAAAAAGTGAACATAGTGCTTCAGGTCCTCGCGACCAGGAGTGGAGAGAGAGCGAATCAAACGCTTAAGTTCAAGATAACATCCTAAAGGATCCTGCCTGAGCAAAACCATCAAGTAAGCTAATTGATCGTGTGCACTCCCAACATTTCCATACATTCCCAATTTCTCAGGAGAAAGAATGCGTTCTTGTTTCAACAAAAATTGATACAACTGTGCAATTTCCGACAACAAACGAACCTGTTCAAACCCATGATGATAATTGCGTTGCTGCACAAAAATAACTCTAGAAACAGTCGGATTATCAATTAGTGCATCTATCGTCCTGCCCATAACCTCTCCAGAGTCAGCCAATGAAGGCACAAAACCCGCCCCAAGGTAGTTCACGTAAAGAATAGTCTCCCCCTCTTTTCGATCAACCTCAATGCCATACAAAGGCGAATTCTGCTTAAACATCTCCATCTATCATTTAAAGCAGTTATATAAATTTCTGTCTTCCAAAACTATTATAAACTACCTCTCCGTTTTGTTCAAATGCCTGACCAATACGAGCAGCAATTCTTTCCAGAGCTCAATGTCAAACTGCGAGACCTCGAGGAAAAACAGCGCCTCTTGAGAGAACGAATTCTTCTCATCGGCCAGAACGTAGTAAAAGAACGCGAAGAACTATTTTCCACATTGCAGGAAATGAAGCATACATTATTGCAAACGAAAGAAGAGCAAACAAGAATGAAAGAATTCATACAAAGATTATCAGAGCACATCGAGAGTTTAGCTAGAAAAGAAGAGCTCATGATTCTCCAAAGACAACTTGATATCATAAGTCCAAAACAATAACATGACATTACTTGAAGAGGTAAGAAAAATGCAGCAGCAGGGAACTTCTGACGAGCAGGTAGTCCAGCTCCTGCGCGACAAAGGAACATCCTATAGAGACATAGCAGACGCTCTTGCTCAAACAAAAATAAAAGCGGCTGTTGAACAGCCCAATACCAATCTTGATACCTACACCTCAGACGAAGCAGCACAGCAATTTTCCTCAAGTTCCCCGCAGGGAATGCAGCCTTCAATGATGACTCAAGCTCAAGCCCCGCAAGCCCAAGAGTCCATTCCTCAACCTATGGAATATTATCCTCCTGCCCCTGGACAGCAAGCTTATCCCCAGCAACAGCAAGAATATCCTCCTCAATATCAAGATTATAATCAGCAGCCCCAGTCACAGTCAATCAGCGCAGACCTCATCAGCGAAATCGCAGAACAAATTGTCGCGGAAAAACTCTCAGAGTTGCGAAAGCATCTCGAGAAAGTCATCGACCTCAAGTCAACTTTCGAATCACGCACAGAATACCTAGATGAACGCCTCAAGCGAATTGAAAAAACTATCGATGTCTTGCAATCTTCAGTCTTGAGAAAAGTAGGAGATTATGTCACAAATGTCCAAGACCTAAAATCAGAGCTCGTAGAAACCCAAAAGACCTTCGCCAAACTAGCAGATAGAAAACATCCAGATAAAACTCAAGAAAAAAAGTGAAATTTGAATACTCGACCCATTGGGAAAAACAAAGACCTTAGCGTCCAGAGATTACCGAAGATATAATTGAACTATGTATTCTAAATTGTCAAGAACCACCTACTAAAGCAGGTAGCGTGTTAGTGATTCTTGAGCACCTCAAAAATTATACGTGCTTTCTGACGAACTAAAGTAGGTCGGGTACGCACAGATAATTTTCTCAGTCTCAAAAAATAAAGGATAGAGAAAAACAAGATACTTTCAATGCAATAGCACGAATTCCTCCATCGGGGAGAATTCTTAAAATAGTATATAAAGAAAAAGGCAAAACTATAAAAGTAATAACTACTTACTGGTTAGACTAGAAAATGACACGTTGGTATGATGCCGAAGAAGATATCTTAGGAATAAGAATCAAAGAGAAAGCTTATTGGAAGAGCATTGAGCTACCTAACGGGATAGTTATTGATATTTCAAAAGACGGGGAAGTGATAGGGCTTGAGATACATAAGGCCCACAAAATATTTTCAGGAGATATAAAAAAAGTAATAGATTCTGCTCAAATTTCCTAAAATGACAAACGATTCCTACTTTCCTCCTTATAATAATACAACACGCATAATCGAACGATCTGCCGAAAGAGCATGCGGAATGCATATAGAACAAATACGTGCAACTCCTTTATGCAAGCTCCGAGCACAAGCAGAAGAAAGGCTTGGCAGGCCCCTTGACTTTGCAGGATATAAAATAATAGATTTAGATACAGGCGTTGGAATAGTTAGAGTAATAGAATTGTAAAAATAGTTTCTACTTCGCCTTAACAAGCACAATGCTCACGAGCGCTGCAAGAATAATCAGCACAACTGCCCCAATTACAGGGGGTGAGTAAATCAAATGGCTGACAGGATTTCCATAAGATTGTTGCGTGCCAGGCAGCCAAGGCGCAAGCGTATCAGAAAACACCACAATTCCAGATATAAGAAAAACCAAAACGGCCACAATAAGAAACACAATCCCAAGTCCTTTTAGAGCTCCCTCATGCTTAGCTCCAATCAGTCCAAGCAAAATCATAATGAAAAACAGCGATACAAGCAAAGCTCCAAACCAAGGGGTAATCACTTCAACATATCTCCTAACACCCGCTGCAGAAACAAACAAGGCAGCAACCATCAAAGAAGCAAAGAGCCCCAGCCATTTAGATTCTCCCAAAATTTTAGATTTATAAATGACCGCAAATACGACAATGAATACAACAAAAAAAGCCGCGATAGGCGCAAAATAAGTTACAGCAGAAACGTCAGCAGCCATTTTTTAGTGCTCTTTTGTTGACATCATACCCGGAAGCCATGGGAAATGATACTCTCCGCGCAGTTTCGCTTTCTCCTCAGGAGTCTTAGGTTTGATAAAGAAAAGTGAAAGAACCCCTACAGCAATAGCAATAACCATAATAGTTACCCAATTCTCCTGCCACCAGAAAGAACCAAACCAATCAAATCCGTTGATAGCCGCAATAATAATAATTGCTCCTATTCCAATTCCTCCCCAAGTAAACACGTTAGCAAAAACATGAATATTCCCTTTCTGAATAAATAGTCCTCCCAAAATCAGTGCTATAAGTAAAACCGCAATTCCTACTCCCAAACCTGGAAACACTACTGTGAAAAATTCAGAGACAAACGGCGTCCTAATGGCAATTATCGAAATAGCAAGCGCGATGATAACATTAATTCCCCTATTATCTCCTAAAATCTTTGTGGCAGAAAGAATTCCAAAAATTACGGCAAAAATCAGCAATGCAGGAAGAAAAAAGTCAAAAACCCCGGAAGATTCCCATTGGAAATATAAATCTCTCAAAGAAAAAGTTTGTGCAAAAAGCACTGGAAAATTATGCAATGGCAGTACCATAAATCTTATATCGTTAGCTCATTTAAATAGGTTTCTATAATCTACTTTTTATCTTCGCTCTTCCCCTTTCCTGCCCCAACAGCAACAACAATTATGACAGCTATAAAAATCGCAATAAATACCAAGTTAGTTATAATCACAGAGCTATCAGTCCCTGCATTGAGTACATCACTCACATAATCCCATGCGCCTGTTGCAATCATAGTCGCAATAATAACTCCAATAGCTGCCAAGATTCCCACAGTCACTTTAATCCCCTTATGCACTTCAAACTTTCCTTCAAACACCATCCCGTAGAGGAGAAGAAAAATCAGAATAACAACAGTTCCCACAGCCAAAAAAGGAATGAGCGAAACAATAATTCCCGTAGCATATCCAAATGAGATTACAATTAGCCCCATCACCGCAGCAACTATCGCATCAATTTGCCTCTTCCCCTTTCCTAAAATCTCAGTCTTCTGCAAAACTGCAAAAACAAGAGTAAAGACAAGCAAAAAAGGCAAGATAGTCTCAACAAAGAGAGGATGAGATAAAATAGTCGGAGCCATACACAAAAAGGATAGTGATTCTATTTAAATATTGTGTATACAATATTTAAGCTTTGTTCATTCCAATCATATCTTCAGAAGCATGGTTACTAACATCAACATCAATTCCAGCTTCCTCACGGCTCGGCAATGAAGCCCTATTTACGATAAAAACATCTCCAATTGCCTTAACAAACTGATGAGGAATAATCACTCCCTTGGCTCCTCCAAGAACGCTCATAAACCCTCCCCCAACACGAATCTTCCATCCTGCAATCTTATTATCCGACAAGTTAACCTCGTCAACCTGTCCAAGATAGTCTCCATCAGAAGTATACACGTGTTTTCCAATCACTTCTTGCAGTTTATGAATGCGCAGCATATTATCACGTATCTAAAACCCTATTTATAGTTTGCGTTTTTCCAACATATAGATTGCACCTCATCATACCCCCGTTACATAAATCTTTATATAACAACTTTCCCCATAAAGAACATGATAACCTCTCGAGAAATAACACATTCATTAATAGCAGTTATCATCCTGACCATAGTAATAAGCTTCAGCACACTTATAAAAGGAGATGTCACCCCTCTCCCTGCAGCGCTGTTATTTGCAGCCCTTATAATTCTCGTCAGCATAGGCTCGAAAAAAATAGCCTCTAGTTCTTTAGACGCAGAAGTTGAGCACGAGCTCTGGTTCTGGTCAAGATATGGCTTCAAACCTGGATGGCATATCACTCCAAGAGCTCCTTTCGGAGTAATTGTCCCTCTGTTTTTTACAGCCTTTTCAATAGGCATAGTTAAATGCATGACTTTCCTCACGTACGAAACAACAGCTCTCAAACGCCGTGCAGCCAGACGTTTCGGCTTCTACAGCTTCACAGAAATGACTGACTGGCACAACGCTCTAATCGGTGCAGCAGGAATTGTAGGCATTCTCCTCCTCGCAGTTATAAGTTACAGCATCCCCGGCCTCGAAGGCCTTCCAACCCTCTCCATTTATTACGCTTTCTGGAACATGATTCCCTTTTCAAAGCTAGACGGAACGCAAATCCTCTTCGGCTCTAAAGTCTTATACACAGCACTAGCCCTCATCACCTTAGTCATGACTATAGCGACGTTTGTGATTGTATAAAATGACTCCAGAGCAAAGAATTCAAGATCCTCAATGGATATTCAGGTACATTCGTGCAGATAGACAAGAAATAGATATGGGTCCCTATACAACAGAAGATGAAGCTAGAAAAGCCAGAGATAATATGGCTGGCCTTGGAGCACTATGCACGCCCCCCATAAGAGTAGCAAAAGATTATCAATTATATCGTGGTGAAGAAGATAAAGAACCCGCAAATAATCCTGAACAAAGAAGTTTATTTTCAAAACAAGATCAGAGAACTCTTGCGCAGCTATTAGTGCATGGCCTCTGTGTTTACAGCAATAATTGTGCAGACCCTCCTAATTTCGCCCCTTGGGATAGATGATAACAAAATGAAACCAATCTACTATAAAATATTAGGAATTATCTCTTTGCTGATATTTATTTTCTTTTTTGTGCAGTTTACAAGGGAAGTTATTGGAGCAGTAAATCTAAAACTAAATTCGGATCCGTACGGAGCATTTGATTATCGTCCATGGGGCGCAGTTCTCTCAGAAATTTTCTTCAAACTTTCATTCATTTACACAATCTCCTCCTTGGTAATTGCAATCATCTACATTACTCTCAAAAAAGAAAATATAAATAAATTAACAAAGAAGTCTGCTATGTCGTACCTTGCCGCTTTCATCGTCTTAATAGTTGGCTTCATCCTTCTGTTTACATTGGGGAGATATATGGGAGAAAGCGGCCTTGGAATATATTGGTTAGGAACAAGAATTCACATGATTTTAGTAATAATTTCAGCTCTTTTAATGATAATTAATATCTCCAAGAACAAATAGAAAACTCCCTTAAGCCACTTTCTCCAATTCCTTAACAACTCTCCCAAGTTCTCTTTCATCAAAACTCTCAGGCAACATTCCTCTCAGCATTCTATCATTTACAGGCCTATAGTATGGAATTCTAACTTCCCTATGAACAAACACGGGCAGTTGATAATCCGCACCTTCAAATTCATACCTCCTGCCAAACCCCCCAACCCCTCCGCCAGTCACTTTGACTTCAGGCAAATCGCGATAGGAAACATGAACCTTGACCAATTTAAAACCTGCATTAATATATCCTACTTGCCGAGTCCCATCGGTCGTTCTTATGATGGGCACAAAAATAGCCGTGTTTCTGTTTATATCAGGATCTCTTCCCATATTATCAATCCACTCCAACGCGGCTTTTATCGCCGCATCAGGATTTTTATCTTGATAAGGAAAATGAATTGAATCTCTAGATAGACAACTCAATCCTCTTAATAACTGGGCCACCTCCTCAAACTCTTTCCCAATTTTCTCTCCAGCTCTACTTCCATCGTGCATCAATCTTTTTCTATCAAGAACTTCAGGCAAATACTCCCTTAGTGTCCTCTCTAAAAATGCAAGGCTCTTCCCCATTCTATCATAACACGTTGAAAATGGTTCAACACTTAATGAAGGAGATATCTTCAGAGACCTCTCCGGAATATGAGAGCATCCAATCATCATCTCCCCAAATCTAGCGTGCCCAACATGAGTGTGTCTTGTCCCTGCCCACTGTGATATGAATTCATTCTCCAAAATACTTGCATATTTGTCATCAACCATGAACCTACTAAACTCTTCAGAGTCTCTCATAATCAAGGGAACTATTTCATGCATCTGCCTTAAGTATAATCCAGAATCTTTATCAGGAACAAAACTTACTTCCTTGCTCTTCACTGCTTCAACAAGCAATTTCCCCAATCCTTCTTCCAAATCACTTTGCCGTTCATGAGAGGCCTTCTTAAAAAACTCCTGATCGGGCAAAACAGCACAAGGAAAAAGACCTCCTTCTCCAAGTTTACCTGTAGTCTTTGAATATAACTCTAGCAAAGACTCATACGCCTGTTTCAATTCAGGAGATTCAGAAATTGTTCTTGCTATAGATTTCATAACTCCATCGTCAAATCCTTCTCCAGTACCTTCAACAAAAAAACTAGGATTCTCTCCCAAGACGCGTATTTGCTTCCAAACCGCGCGCAAGGGTTCATTCCAATCATAAAATCCTTGAGGAAGCCTCATACTAGGATCTTCTCCAACATCTCCCCCAAGCGCACGCTCTATGTAACTTTTAGCATCACCCTTAACAACCTCGCTTAAACCTCGAAGCAAGTCTGCCCTAGAAAGCCTATGTCCTCCTTCAGAAATTCTTTCTTCAACAACAGCATAAACTCCGTCTATAAAACTCTTGACTTTAGCAAATCTTATAAGTGAAAGGGACGGCAAGACTCCTCTTTGAAGCAGCTCTGCAGGATTTGTATAAATTATCTCATCATGTCCTCCGTCGGAAGACTCCTGCGCAACTCCCGCATTAATGGTTGCATTTCTTCCATCAATCTCAACCTCAATTCCGTCAACTATTCTTTCAAGAACCCCCGTGCCGTGCATGAAAATACAGGTTATTTCCAATTATAAAGATTTAGGTTATGTCAAGAACCATTTAATTTAGTAGGTAGAGCGTTAGTGGTTCTTGAGACCTAGAAAATTACATGTGCTTTCTACGAACTAAAGTAGATAGGGTATGCACGAGTAATTTTCTCAGTGTAAAATAATATAAACTACTTCCTTCCCCAAATCATATGTTAAACATCGTCCCTAGAGATTACCAAAACACCATTGTAGAAACTGCAAAACACTCCAATACTCTAGTTGTCTTGCCAACAGGAATAGGAAAAACCCTCATCGCGCTAATGCTCGCAGTAGAAAGAATAAAAGCATTCCCAACATCAAAAATTCTCATGCTCGCTCCCACAAGGCCATTAGTAGAACAGCATCTAGAAACATTCACAAAGCATCTCCCAGACTTATTTGCAGACCTCCAGCTCTTCACAGGCTCAGTCCCCCCAAGTCAAAGAAAGAAAATCTGGCAAACCGCAGACATTATCTTCTCAACACCCCAATGCATTGCTAATGACCTTGACATGAGTCTATATTCGCTAAATGAAGTCTCCCTAATAATTTTCGATGAAGCACATCGTTGCTTGAAAAACTATGATTACACAAAAGTTGTGAATAAATATAAATCCCAAGCATCAAACCCAAGAATTTTAGGCCTTACCGCCTCTCCCGGTTCAGATTATGATATTGTAAATCAAATCTGCAAACATCTTGATATCCAAGAAGTAGAAATTAGAAGCAGAGAATCAAACGATGTAAAACCCTATATTCATGAGTTAGAGTTTACAAAAGTCGAAGTTCCCTTTCCCCCAGAGTTTATAGAAATGAAAGTCCTATTAAAAAGATTATATGATGATAGAGTTAATCAATTAAAATCACGAAACCTCATGTTTGGTCCTACAAATAAAATCACTCTCCTAAAACTTCAAGCCAACCTCGCTAGGCAAGCCTCTCAAGGCCATGGACAAGCAATGTATGGCATGTCCCTCACAGCTCAAGCAATAAAAATCGCACATGCCCTGGAACTCCTAGAAACCCAAACCCTTTCAGGTCTCAGAACATATCTTCAAGGTCTTATGAAACAGGCAGAGGAAAAAAAGAGCAAAGGCGTCCAAACCCTAGTAAAAAGCCCGGAATTCAATGCAGCTTTCCTCTCCCTAACCCATCTACTCGCAAAAAAAACAGAACACCCAAAGCTAGAAAAAGTCCTCGAGTTAGTTTCACAAGAATTGCAAAATGAAAAAGCAAAAGTTCTTGTTTTTACCCAATTCAGAGAAACCGCCCTTCGTGTTTTAGACACTCTAAAGGAAACCCTGAATGTAAGAGCTTCAATCTTCATCGGTCAGGCAAAAAAAGCTAGTGGAGGCATGTCTCAAAAAGAACAAAAATCAGTAATAGAAAAATTCAAAGAAGGTACAATTAACACATTAATTGCAACATCAATTGGTGAAGAAGGCCTAGACATACCAGAAGTCAATGCAGTCATCTTCTACGAGCCCATCCCAAGTGCAATCAGAAAAATCCAGCGTGCCGGAAGAACAGCACGTCACGCCCCAGGTAAACTCTTCATCTTAGTCACAAAAGACACAAGAGACGAAATTCATCATTACGCCGCAGCCGCCAGAGAAAAAAAGATGTATAAAACCATAGAAGCCGTCAAGCGCGATCTAAAGTCTCAGCCAAAACCAGAAAATAAAACCCTGAAAGATTTCACATGATGCAGCAATATTGTGCAGATAGAATGATAGAGATAATAAAAAGATTCGTAACAAGAGACGAGCGAGGAAGATGGTTTATGAATATCTGGGATAAAGTAAATACAGACTATATTTTACAAGACGATGTAGAAAGATACTGCCCCCCCATCGTTGGCCTCATTCGCTTCCTGTAATTCAATCGCAAGTATGTGATGAGCCTTGTCATGTTCATTTAACAAATTGGAGACAAAGAGGACATCACGAGCCGTTTTGTCGGATACTAAAATGTCCGCACTATGAAGATATGAGAAATGCCATGAAAATATACAAAGATAGACAAACCGAACAAGGCTTCTAGCAACATTTATAAATACGTATATACCTAGTATATACATGTTAGAGCAAGAGCAGATAATAAGAAAAGTAACAGGAATAGGCAATGGTGCGCATATATTTGCCCCAAAAGAATGGATGGGCGAAGAAGTGTTTGTAGTAAGACGCCAGAAAAAATCCATAAAAGAAAGAATCTTGTCAGCAATAGAGCCGTATCTCGAGCATATAGAGGGAGCTTATTTATACGGCTCCTACGCAAGAAAAGAGCAAACTAAAGATTCAGACATAGACCTACTATTAATAACCTCTAAAAAACTTAAAATAAAAAGGCAAGGCTACGAAATAATATCAATAGAAAAAGAAAAAGTTCAGGAAGCAATAAAAATAGCCCCTGTTTTGGTTTATTCAGCATTATCAGAAGCAGTTCCAATAATCAACATAAAGCTTCTCGAAGAATTAAAAAGCAAATACGCGCCAAAGTTGTCAGATTTTAAGGAATTTTTAGAAAGCACAAAGCGAATTATATTGATAAACGAACAATTCTTGGAAGAAGATAAAAGAAATGAAATAAAAGAAGAGTCAGAAAATATCCCTTATTCATTAATTCTAAGGGTAAGGGGGATACTAATTATAAATTCTCTCTTATCGGGTAAAAGCTACTCTCATAAGGATTTTCATAACTGGATAAAAAAAAGTTCTCCTGGCATAGATTACAATTCATTGTATGACGCATACAAGGCCGTCAAGAACAACAAAAAAGCAAAAGTCAAGGTAAAAGACCTTGTGCTTCTGATTGAATTTCTAAAAGAGCAGGTAAAAATATTAGAAAGTAGGCTCTATGGCAAAAAGAGAAAAACGCCTTAAGAAAGCCATAAACTCAATTGGAGAGGAGATTAGCTTTCATGAAGAAAAAAAGAAAATAGCAGAAGAGCTTGGACAAGAAGAACTAGTTGAATATTACACAAAAGAAATATCCTCCTTGGAAAAGAGAAAAGAAAACAGAGAAAGTAAACTAAACAGGAAATAGCTAAAATGACCTTCTTCAACATCTTCTCAAATAAAAAACCCGATGCAGAGAAACCAAAGCCAAAAATTATTATCGACCATCGTGAGAAAAACTCCCTCGTTGCTTCCTATCTAGCTCAACAGGGCTTCAATCTAGAATTCCAGCAACTCCCGGTAGCAGATTACCTAGTAGACGACATAGCAATAGAACGCAAAACAATCTCCGATTTCAAATCCTCAATAATAAACAAGCGCATCATGCACCAGCTTCTAGAATTAAAACAACACAAAAAATGTCTCCTGATAATAGAAGGAATTTCTGAAGAAGACATATACGAAGGGATTATGCACGAGAACGCATTCAGAGGTTTTCTCCTATCGATAATCATGAACTACCAAGTCCCAATTATCTACACTCAAACCCCCCAAGATACAGCAAGATACCTTGCCTTGCTAGCAAAAAAGTCTCCCAAAAAAGATTTCTCGTTAAGAGCCTCCAAAATTGTATTTTCAGACGAAGAACAACTCCAGTATATCCTAGAAGGCTTTCCTCAAATAGGCCCTGCTAGTGCAAAAAAACTCCTCGAACATTTCCACACAATAAAAGAAATAGTAAACGCTCCTGAAGAAGAACTAAAAAAAGTCATAGGAAAAAAAGCCGAAGTCTTGTACAAATTAATTCATCACAACTACAAGCTAAACGATTAACATCTTAAAAACCCTAATCTGCTTCTTCCCATTAAACTCTCCAACCACACCATAAACCTTCAAGTTTTTCCCCTTAAAACTTTTAGTGCAATCACAAACAACTTCCATCCCATTTATTTTCATAATATTCAAGTTGCTTACAATCCTTTCTTCCTCAACAACTCCTCGAATAACAACTTTCTCATTCACTCTCATTCCGTCTAGAGAGCTAACCTCTCTAGCAGGAGAAAACACCATTATCCCTATTAAAAGAAAAATCCCCGTAATTGCCAACCTCAAAGCAATACCTTTCATCTAAATAAGAAGAAAAAGGTTTAAATTAACCTTTCCCTCGTACATGCATGAACATTCAAGATAAGCTGGACTTGATAAAACGCAATACCCAAGAAATTCTTGGGGAAGAAGAGCTAAAATCAATTCTCTCTAAAAAAAAGAAACCATTGGTATACTTGGGAACAGCAATAACTGGAAGCCCGCATGTAGCTTATCTAACTTGGGCCTTGAAATTAGCAGACTTTCTCAAGGCGGGATTTGAAGTAAAAATTCTTCTTGCAGACCTTCATGGAGCCTTAGATAATACTCCTTGGGGAGTTTTAGAAAAACGCTATTCTTATTATGAAAAAATAATCCCTCTATTGTTCGAATCTCTCGGAGTCAAAAATTCCTCATTAAAATTTGTAAAAGGCAGTAGTTTTCAACTATCCAAAGATTATTTCTTGGATTTAATGAAACTTTCAACGTTCGTCAGCGTTCACGATGCAACAAAAGCTGCTTCAGAAGTTGTCAAATTAGGGGACAATCCAAAACTTTCAGGAATAATCTATCCATTAATGCAGGCACTTGATGAAGAATACCTAAAAGTTGACATTCAATACGGAGGAATGGACCAAAGAAAAATATTCGTCCTCGCCTCTGAAATACTTCCAAAAATAGGATACTCGAAGAGAATTCACGTCATGACTCCCATCCTCCCTGGTTTAGTGGGCAAAAAAATGAGTTCTAGTGTACAAGGAGGCAAAATAGATCTCCTAGACACCCCCGATGAAATAAGAAGGAAGATAAAAAATGCCGAATGTGAAGAAGGCAATCCCGATAATGGACTACTCCCCTTTATGAAAAACATTATTTTCACAACTAAAATAGATAAAAAAGAAAAAGTAAATCTAAGTAGACCAGAAAAGTTCGGAGGAAATAAGGCATATTCTTCATACGAAGAATTAGAAAAAGATTTCATTTCAAAGAAACTCCATCCCCTAGACCTGAAAAACATGCTCGCTGAAGAGTTAATCTCCATTCTAAAGCCAATAGAAAAGCAAAGAAAACTACTTGAAAAATTGCATAAAGACGCTTATCAATGATTATTGAACTTAATCAAATCAGGCTTTAGGGGCGCCCTGCTGAATATTGATTGCATCAAAAAGCCTTTTTGAATCTTCCAAGACTTGCTTAGAGTCCTCGCTTATGACGAAGTGCCTCGTAATCACTCTCCCTCCTAAACTGACAGGCGCAACTTCCTTGCCAATCTCTTCCTCCTTTAACTTTTCAGGAACAACCATGCTAAGATAAGCTCTTTCAGGCATTTGTACTGATTCCAATAGACCCTTTCTTGCAGCAGCCTTTTGAACAATACAAACAAACCTCTGTCGCGGCGGAATAAATGGGGTTTTTCCAAGTCTGTTCAGTATATCGTTCTCGATATGATTCATTGAGTGAGAATAACCAAAAAATTTATGTTTAGGAGAACCTATCCTCAATCCAATCTCGAGAATTTTCCAGCCAGTCTGGTGCCGAACAACATCAAAGTGAGCTGAAGTGCTCTCCAATCTCAAAAGAGAGGATGCCCTGCTCAAAATCTCTTCAAGACCCTCTATTTCACTTTTTGGAAGATCTGAATCAATATACTGAAAAGCGCTATATGCATCCTCGATTCCAATCTCAAAAGCAGGCACGACCCTTGTTATCGGACATAATAATGGAATACCAGACGAATTTATATAGCAATTTGCCGAATATTGATTACCTCCGATAAATTCTTCGGCGATGATGGAAACATCGCGGGCATATTTTTCTCTCCCGGCTGAAATTATTTTCTCTCTATTAGCTGTGACAAAAGAAGCCAATTGGGAAGAATTTTGGATTACCTTAGTAAACGAGCTTCCAGTTAATCCCGTAGGTTTAACAACCAGAGGAAATTGTAGATTAGGGGTATTTGAATTACCTTCCAAATCCTTCAAATCCCAACATAGCGGTACTGCCCCAGGTAGACGTTCTCTTAAAAAATCCTTCAAATCCTTTTTGTTATTTGTAAGGCGATAAAGCCTGCCCTGCGCAGGAGTAATCTTTCCAAATTTAGTTAAAAGCTCAATGTATAATTCACTATTTTTTTCGCTGGTGTTGGTTACTGCAGCAACTCTCTCCATTATTCCCTCGAGCGCCCGGTAGTCTGTCCTTATGTCTATTGCAAAGTCAAACATTGAGAGATATTCTCTCTCAGAACTATCCTCTGGATCTCTATTACAAACACATCCCGAGATGAGGCCCTCTCTTGAAGTTATATCGCGAATTGCATGAGCATATTCCAGCCTAGAGCACCCGCTAAAAATAACAACTCTCCTGTTCGGATTTTTTATACCTTTTATCATTTTCACCTTGAAAGATGGAGATATCTTACTCAATTATGAAATTCTTCCTATATGTAAAAAAATAAAAATAAAAAATAAGTACTTTTTAAGAAGCTAAAGTTTTAGAACCCAATTCACTAACCAGATTCTTATAAGCCTGATAACCTTCTTCACGTCTGTCTGAGAATACAAGATCAGATATTTCTCCAAGTTTTCCATAAACTCTTCCCCAGATTTCTCTCGAATCAGGTCTTGCTTCGATTGCTTGAACAATCCTAGGGGCTTGCTTGCCATATTTAACATAATCCCTTTTTCCTTGCATAGACTTTAAGATGTGCTCTTTTGTAAGAACTTTCATTGCTCTAAATTCCAAAGAGTCTTGAGGCTTACCTAAAGCTCTTAAGCAAGCAGTTGTAATAAAGCAGCAGCTCCCCATATCTGCTTCTTCACGAGTGTAGTATTCTGTTTCTCCATCTCCTTGATGGACAGATTTACCAGTATATAATCCGCTATCAGGGTTCACATGCCTTGTTTCCGTTTTTCCATCATTTCTTTCTTCTGTATAATTAACTTGAGTTACATGTCCATTCTCGTCCCTTGAAAAACTTTCTTTGGTCATATTAATTTACCTCCTTTCAATTCAGATTTATCTATGAAGTAATCGTGTCCGGAACAAATCTTTTTAGAGCCCTTATTTTTTTCCTTACAGATTAAATATTTCATAGTAAAAAAGTGGCTTTTTCCAGATAAATAAGCTCGGTAGAAAATAAATCAACCTAAAAGTTTATATAAAACACCTCCTGGAAGAACCATGGAACCCGCATCGTTTTTGGGAGCAAGCTCGACAAAAAGCAGCATTATAGAAATACTATCCAAAAAATGGCCCCTAAACGCCAAAAAGATTTACAGGGAATTAACAAAAAATTATCATCTCTCGATAACTTACCAAGCCATACATAAGGCTTTGAAAGAATTGACTGGAAACAAAATCCTTGAAAAGGAAAAGGAAGGCTATCTGATAAACAAAGAGTGGGTTGCAAAACTGGGAGATTTCAGCGAAAAACTAACTGCCGAATTAGAGAACTTTAAACAAAAGAGAGAGATAAAAATGATTCAAAAAATAAATTTCAATAATCATAGAGGATTTATAAAATTTCATCGGGAGCTTATGGAAGAAATAGTAAGGAAGGAGAAAAAGCTAAACATGGTCTTCCTTTATCGGCATGTTCCATCTCCTAATGTCATGTCAAATGAAGAACTAGAAAGAATGAGAAAAATAATGCCTAAAATAAATTGGACCATTTTATCAAAAAACGATACGCCTGTCGGAAGATGGCTGGCAAAACAATGGAAAAGAATGGGCGTTAAGGTCAAGTTGGGCGCAGACATATCCGCCGATAGAATGATGATATTGAATGATTACATAATGAATGTGTATACCTCAAAAAAAGCAATAAAGTTGTGGGATAAGAACTATTCTGTAAAAAATATCAAAGATTTTGACACCACAATCGTATCTAAAGCCATACTCGACCCAGATTACAAAACAGTAATGACGATACTAAAAGACAAAGAGATTTCATCATTATTACGCTCTTTAAACAATTAAGCAATTAGTTAGTATGAAACTCCACAACGTCCCTATCCTTCAATTCATGTCCAATTCCAACTTTTTGGTTCATAAATTTCCCGCTTGGTCCAGTAATGCGCGTTTCCTTAACTTTTTTTGAAAACCCATGGAAAATGCCTTCTGCAACATCCTTAACCGTACTCCCAATAGGCATTACTGCAGGTATGTTGCTGGCAGCCTTGCCAGGCTCCTTCATATAAACTCGTATCATATTCATGCTCTCAAAAATCCTCTTTTTCAAATCCAAAATGCCTTCCCCATTCGAAGAAACAAAATTCACCCCTATTCTCTTGGACCTGCATCTATCTTCAAGTTTCCTTCTTTCTTCAGAAGATAATAAATCAATCTTTGTAAAAACAATAATCTTTTTTCCAGTAGCCCTAGTCAGAACCTTCTCAATTTCAGCAATCTCCTCAATTTTATTAATCACAACTAGTAAGCAGTCAGCATTATTTGCAATTCCTGAATCAAAATTCGGACTTCCAATACTAGGAAGATCAACAATCTGCGCCCTAACTCCATAATAATCCATCGTACCCAATTCAGGCACTCTTGTTGTAAAAGGATGTATCGAAACGCTAGGCTTCGCGTTAGTCATAGCTCCAAGCAAGGAACTCTTGCCAGAGTTGGGCATCCCAATAAGCGCACATTGGTAGCCTTCTTTCTTAATCCCTGCTTTTCCCTTGCCGACCTTTTTACCTTTCTCCTTCTTTTCAAGAAACTTCTTCAACCTAGTCTTAAGCTCTGCAACAAAATTCTCCGAAGATTTATGTTTGGGCGCAGCGCGAATCATCCCCTCGAGCGCAACAATCTTCTCATCAAGCGTCTTAGCCGCTAAGTAAATTTTCTCGGCATTGAAGTATTCATATCCTGCATTGATTGGCATGCTTTTCTAAAAGCCTCCTTATTTAAAAAGCTATCAAACCAGAGAGCAAATTACGAACCATAAACCGCAACATTTTTATAGCCTTCTGTATTTTCAAAATAGAAATAGAAATAGCGATATCGTTTTTTCATCAAATTCAATGGACACAAAAATTAAAGAAATAAAAGGAAATTCAAAAGGGAGACTAATCTCTCTAAGAGCACTTGTAGATAAAATCGTCCAAACATCTGGTCCAACTTTATTCAATGTAACCGATGGAACTGGAACACTCACTCTAAAGGGCTTTGATGGCCCAGGAGTCAGAGCTTACCCTCAGATAGAAGAGGGGCATGCAATAGAAGCAACAATAGAGATAAGAGAGTTTAACAACGCCATCGAGGGAGAAATAATGAAAATAAGAAGATTAGACACTCCAGCCCATAACAAACTCAAAGCAGACATAGAAACAATGCAAAAAGAGCAGGCGCAGGCAAAGCCCATGTCTTTTATTGCCAAAACCCCAATACTTGAAAAGCTAAAAGACAGATTTGTAAAAGCGGCAACAGAAATTCGTCTAGCTGTAATAACTAATCGCCCAATAATAATAAGGCACCATAACGACTGTGATGGCTACTCTTCTGGATATGTCATGGAAAAAGCAATATTGCCTCTAATTGAAGAACAACACGGAACTGAAAAAGCCCCTTGGCAATATTTCTCCCGCGCCCCATCAATGACTCCCTTTTATGAAATAGAGGACTCAATAAAAGATTCGTCCAAGGCATTGACTGGAAATGCAAAGTTTTCTGAAAAAATGCCTCTGGTAATAATAGTAGACAACGGTTCTGGGCCTGAAAACCTGTTAAGCATAAAACAAGGCAAAGTCCATGGCATAGACTTTATAGTTGTCGATCATCATGCTCCCGAAAAAGACTTAATTTCAGATGAAGTTCTAGTCCATATTAACCCCTTTTTAGTTGAAGAAGACGGAGATAAAATCTCTGCGGGAATGTTGTGCGCAGAACTAGCCAGATTTGTAGCACAAAAAGAGATTGAATCTATAGACTATATTCCTGCTCTGTCTGGATTATCAGACAGAATAAACAACCCGCAGGTAATGGAAGCGTACATGGCTGTAGCCCACAAAAAAGGATATACTAAACAACTCCTTGAAGATATTTCTGCAGTCGTAGAATTCGTAAGCTCAAAATTGAGGTTTATGGAAGCAAGAGAATACGTTTCAACAGTGTTCGGAGAACAAGTAGAAAGACAAAAGAAACTCGTTTCAGTCTTGTCTCCATACATAAAAAAGCTTCAAGAAAAGGGGCTTGCCATTGCAAAACATCTAGTCAAAAAAGAAAAACTCGGATTAGTTGTCCTTCAAACCCTCGATGTAGAATCCAGTTTTAGCAGAAATGCGTATCCTAAACCCGGTCAAACAATTGGAATGATACATGATGATTATCTTAATGAACACAAAAATGCTCGTTTAGTTTCCATAGCCTCTCTTTCAGACGTAATAGTAATAAGAGCAAGCGAAGAATCAAACTTCTCGGTCAATGAATTCATAGCCCATCTTAATAAAATATGCCCAGAAGCATTTATAGAAGGCGGGGGCCACAAGCAAGCAGGGGCTATTAAATTCGTTCCCGCAAAGCAAAAAGAAGTATTAGATGCCTTGAAGAAGTTTCTTGAAAAACTATAAATCTGGCGCGTGGCGAGCATTATCCTGGACTTGAGACAGACTAAAGAAAGTCTTATTAACCCCTAAGAATTTCACCTTTAATGAAATTCTTCCGCAAACAACTTAAAAACGGCCTCACCTTGCTCTACGAACCTCGTGATTTGCCCCTAGTTTCAGTAAGTATAGCCAACCCATTCGGAGCAGCTCACGAAACCTCTGACATTAAAGGAATTGCGCATTTCATGGAACACCTAGTATTTACGGGAACTAAAACAAGAACGCATGAAGATATTTCGAGAGAAATAGAAAAGAAAGGAGGTATGCTCAACGCTTTCACAGACCATCTGGTTACGAACTTCTACTTCAAGCTTCCAAGCGAACACCTATTTGCAGGCCTAGACATACTGACAGACATAATCAAAAATCCAATATTCGATGAAAAGAAGTTCGAAAAAGAAAAAAAAGTTATTTTAGAAGAAATAAAGATGTATCACGATGCACCTCAACATCACATCTATGAAAAAATCCTGGAGAATCTTTATGGCAAGCCCTTAGGCGAAGGAATTATAGGTTCAAATAGCACAATCAATGCACTGACAAGGAATCAAGTTGCAGATTACTTTGCAGAGCACTACAATCCAAAAGATTACATCGTTACTATAGTAGGAAAAGCAGATATTGAAAAAGTCTGCGAATACCTTGAAAATCAGTTCGTAAGAAAAAATAAAGAGTCAAAAATACAGAGTATAACTAAGAAAAATTCAAGCAGTGTAGAAGAAAGAGCAGGCATTGACCAGGCCCACTTTGTTTTCGCAATACACGCCCCCCTAGCAGGAGACTCAAAGCTGCATGCCTTGGAAGTCATGGACGCCTATCTGGCAAATGGAATGTCCTCAAAACTATTTCTAACAATCAGAGAAGAGCGCGGCCTAGCCTATAGTGTAAAAAGCTCCATCGACGCCAAAAAACATTACTCCTATTACACGATCTATGTAGGAACAACAAAACAAGCCATCCCTGAAGTAAAAAAACTTATCCTTGAAGGCCTAGATTCAATATCAAAGATAACCGAAAAAGACCTTGAGGAGGCAAAAGAGCGCCTTATCGGCCTGCAAAAAATAGGAGCAGAAGAAAGCATAAGCGTTATGAACGAATTAATGTTCTCCGAGCTCGCAACAAAAGCAGAGGACTATTATGAATATGAAAAAGATATTCGCAAAGTCACTCTAGAAGATGTAAAAGCCTTGGGTAAAATAGGCAAATACAGCACAGCAGCAATCATACCTAAATAATGAGAACCTTCATCTCAATCCCTCTGCCTGAAAAAATAAAAGACGAAATTGTAAAAATACAAACCCGCCTCCCAAAATTCGAAGGCAAATCAGTCGAAAAAGAAAATCTCCATCTCACTCTCAAGTTTTTAGGAGAAATAAGTCCAGACTTGGTGAATAATGTAAAGTCCAGTCTATCTTCTATAAAGTTTAAACCCTTAAAACTCGTCATTGGAAGCGTTGGAACATTCTCCTATCAAAACAATCCCCGCATCGTGTGGCTCAAAGTCGAGGGTGCACACGACTTGCAAAGAAAAATCGATATAGCCTTATCAGACCTCTTCCCTAAAGAAGAGAGGTTTATGTCTCACTTAACAATAGCTCGAATAAAACTCGTTAGCAACGCGGGCGATTTTAAAAAACATCTAGAAAAAATAGAATATAATAAATTGGAATTCGCGAGCCGCTCTTTCTCTCTGAAAGAATCTGTTTTAAAACACTCGGGCCCCGTATTTAGCACAATTCAAAAATATCCTTGCTCTAATTAAAATAATACCACAAAAAGCGATTATTAGACGAGACGCTCCATCCAGTAATAACTCCTCCACTTACTCCCCCTTCAGGACTTGGAGAGCCGCTTTCGGGAGAAGAGCCTCCAGACTCAGGAGAACTAAAAGAGCCTTCAGATATACCTTCTGGCGGCTGGTTAAAGATAAAACCTTCAGGAGGCGAGAATCCTTCTCCAGGCGGAGGTCCTTGTCCAAATCCTCCCTCAAATCCTTGTGGCGGGCCTTGCTGTCCAAATCTTTCACGCATGACATTCTCGCAATCCCCTGGGCTTAAACCTTGGCACTCTGGCGGGCCTCTGAACCCCTGCTGTTGCTGCGGCCTGTCAAAGTCCTCCCTAAAATGTTCTTGGTATCTGTCTCTAAAATCATCTTTAAAATTATCAAAATTACATCTGCATTGTCCGCCTGAAAAGTCCCAAGCCCCCCCTTCGCTCCTACAGCTATTGGCACATTGTCTCTCTTGCTCTTTCGTTTCCTTAAATCTTTCGTCAAAACTGCGCGCCCCTTGTGTGGCTCCATCATAGCAAGCTAGTCTTTCCTGAGTGTCCTGTATCCCTCTGCAATTTGCACCTCCGAATCCTTGTCCCCCAGAAGGCCCGCGTCCTCGCCCATCTTGAAATTCTCCTTCAAAATCACCTCTGCCCTCAAATCCTCCAAACTCTCTCATCAGGGCCTCGCACTTTCTAGGATCATTTCTCCCTTCTCCAGTGATGCCTGCATCAATGCATTCCTGAGGCGCGCTCTGCGCAAACATGAATTTCCCGCACTCCTTATGATTTCTCAATCCAGCTTCAATGCATTCTTCTGGGGCATTCTGATCGAACATGATTTTTTCACAAACTTCTCGCGCCTTTTTTTCATTATCTACGTTAGCCAAAGCACTCTGACATTCTGGCGGAGCATGTGCTTGAACCATAATCTTCATGCAATCCTTTGGATTTGTAGCCCCGGCTTCCTTGCATTCAGAAGGCATGTGCAGGTCAAATCTTGATTCTGAAATCCCTCCCTCTAAATCATCCATAATACTTTGTAAATAGGGAGGGAGTTCTGGCATTTCAATATTGTCCATCGCCTCACATGCTTCTTCGTCTTTTTCAACTTCACATGCAGTTGCTAATGGAGCCACAATGGAACAGGTCTCTGCAAAATCAGTAAAAGGAATGTCTTCGCACCTACATTTCTGCCCCGCAGTTTCAAAGCATTGAGACATAATTTCTCCGAATTTCTTTGCCTCTTCTCTTTGCTCATCAGTCAACTTTTCATCAAGCTCAAGTTGCCACTTCGGAGCATCTTCTCCAGTTTTACAAGTTCTATAATAAGTATCGGGATCCTGTTTAGCCAATAACCCACACAACTCCGCTATCTTGTCCGCAATCTCAGCAGCAGATTCAATCCCCTCTTCCTTCTGCATAATCTCCCTTATTAATTCATCTTTCTCCCCAGGATCTACGTTCTGCGCTATATCCCTAACAAATTTTCCCCTTATTGCCCTTGATGTTCTTTCAGCATCTTCTCTCTCCTCTGGCCTTACTTCTCTTTCAAATTCATCAGCATGCTCCCTGTATTTTTCAAGAGATACATCAAAAGCTCCGCAAGCTTCCTGTCTTCCCTCTTTGCATTCCCTGGCCATCGCATCCATCTCAGCAACTTTTTTCTCTCTATTCTCCGAATCACTCCTAAAATTACTCAATATCTTATCTTCTAAAAAGTAAAGAGGGCTATCTGGAGTTAGTCCTGCAGATGCATCAAATTCCTCATCAAAAGTCTCTGCTTCTGTTATTAAAACCCCAATCTCTTCATCTGACTCGGATTCGACAATTAAATCGGTTTCAAGATGTTCTTCAGCATAAACAGAAATTGCGCCAGCAAAAACTAATATGAAAGCTGCGACAATCAGCGCAAGCCCGGAACCTCGCCCTCTTTTCATAAAAGAACTAATAAAGCAGATTATATAAATATAACGCATGTTATTCGAGCTAATCCTTGCCATGGGGGCAGGCATCATCGCAGGCACATTCACGGGCCTCGCCCCAGGAATTCATATCAATCTCGTAGCCGCGTTTCTTACATCATCTCTAACAATTTTAGCTTTCGCCCCGCCTCTTGCCCTTGCGGCATTCATAATCGCAATGGCCATCACGCACACATTCATTGATTTTATCCCTTCTATTTATCTCGGAGCCCCAGATGAGGAAACTTTCCTATCTGTTCTGCCAGGCCACGAACTTCTTAGACAAGGCAGAGGTCACGAAGCTGTTCTACTTACACTTTGCGGATGCGCATGTGGAGCAATAATCCTCCTCCTAATTTCACCTTTCTTTTATTTTATCGCCCCAATATTACAGCAAAAGCTCTACCTCTTTTTACCATTCATACTCATTTTTATCACTTCTTACATTATCTTTCGCGAAGACAGATGGCTCCCGGCAATAATTGTTTTCGTACTCGCAGGATTCTTGGGATATGCAACACTAAATCTCCCTATAAATCAACCCCTCTTGCCTTTACTTACAGGCCTCTTCGGCGTTTCATCCCTCGTGTTAAGCATTAAAGATAAAACATCTCTGGAAAAGCAGGAAATAACCTCCCTGCGCGACCTAGTCTTACCAAAAAAAGAAATAAAAAACGTATTCCTGGGCACACTATTAGTCTCTCCATTCTTTTCGTTCCTCCCAGCCCTCGGAGCAGGATATTCAACCCTTATTGCTTCAGAAATCTGGGATAATTCTAGGAAAGGATTTCTCGTTCTAATTGGCGCAATGAATACTCTAGTAATGGGCGCAAGCTTTATCCTTGTATATTCAATCAGCAAAGCAAGAACCGGAGCAGCCGCTGCACTGAAAGAGATTATCCCAAAAATAACTTTCTCCGAGACAATCATTCTAGTTCTAGTTATAATAATTTCATCAATCGTCTCACTAATCCTCGGAATAATAATCTCCAAAATCTGCGCAAAACACATCTCCCTAGTTCCCTATCAAAAACTCTCCCTTGTTGTAATAGTTCTGTTATGTGCCCTAGTTCTCGCCTTCTCTCATCTTCTAGGACTAATTGTTCTCATCACCTCCGCGGCACTAGGGATATTTGCAATTCAAAGCAAAATCAAGCGCACGCACCTTATGGGTTGTCTCCTCGTGCCCACAATTATTTATTATCTCGCGTGAAGGGGCGAGGAATTTCGTTAAAGGCATTTCTATGTTCAATCAATACAAAGACCAAAAATCTTAAAACCTACAAGTTTCATACTGTTCAATGACCCCAGAAAACGTGGATAAGTTAGCAAGAAAAATTTGGAATTATCATCACGTAAATCATAAACTTGAAAAAGCTGATTGTATTTTTGTTCTTTGTAGCCATGATTTAAGAGTTGCAGATTATGGCACTAAACTTTTTCTCGAAAATTACGCTCCATTAATTGTCTTTTCAGGGGGTGTTTGCCATTTAGAAGATTTATTGAAAACAGGATGGAAAAAATCAGAAGCAGAGACATTTGCTGAACGAGCGATAGAATTGGGTGTTCCCAAAGAGAAGATTATTATTGAAAATAAGGCGACAAATACAGGAGAGAATGTTCGATTTACAGAAAAGATATTGAAGGAAAAAGGATTAAATTTTGAATCTTTTATTATTGTTCAAAAACCATATATGGAAAGAAGAGCATATGCAACGATTAGAGTCTATTGGCCAAATAAAAAGATAATTGTAACATCTCCCAACATTGATTTTGACAGCTATTATAATAAGAAAATTACTAAAGAGGATGTAATTAACCTTATGGTTGGAGATTTACAAAGAATAAAGATTTATCCAGAAAAAGGATTCCAAATTTTTCAAAAGATACCTGATGATGTATGGAGGGCGTATCAAAAATTAGTGCAGTTGGGATATACAAAACATCTTATAAGGCTCGTATAATCTCCAAACCCCGACTAGCTAAACCACTTTCCCAGATGTTCCTGCTTCTCTTTATCTTTCCCAAAAATCCCCTCAATGTCCTTCTGTGTAATCTCTAGAGATTCAAGCAAATATGGGCTGACTTTGTAATTATGTGCCAGTTCAAGTGCCGCGGAAAGATACTTGATAATGCTTCCTTCTGATATCGTAAAAATAATCTTGCCTCCGCATTTGGTGCATTTTCCCGCGAGAGGCGGACGCCTAAACTTCTCGTTGCACCCCACACATCGGAAAACCTGCATGGAGAACTTCCTTAAGTTTCCCCTGATATCTCTGATGAAGTGACGTTCAATCACAAGTCTCGCAACATCATTAACATCGACCGCGCGTATTTTAGCGCAGAGACCCATCATCCTTGCAACTTTCTCACTCATGGTAGGCAGAATTTTATAAGACGAATTAAGAACTCCATTGTTTATGTTTTCAGTATTGTGCGTGAAAGATTTGTTGATAAGCGATTCTACCCCCGCTTTAAGTCTAGTTTTTACAGTCTCTATTTTAACCTCTGAAGAATGCTTTCCTTGCTCCGCAAGTTCATATAACTCAAGAGGATATGGCTCAACCTCAAAGAAAAGAATCTGGTCATCCACATCCCCTGGATTGATTTTTATATTCAAAACTAGGGGCGCATCTTGAGTTCCTCCTCTATGCGCAGGCAGAAACTTGCGGGAAAAATTAAGAAGCATGTCCATAAGCAGCATTACCGCCGCTTCATCCCCATCACAATCTCTCCTCATAGCTGCATGCATAAACGGACTTGCAAGCAAACTCTGCGTCTTGGAAAATCCAATAAGTCTCCCAACGGTCGCCGTGCAAATATGCGGAGCAATGCACACAAAGAGCGACCCGATTAAATCACTTTTCTTAGAAGCATTATAATATCTCTCCAACCCATAGAGCTTTTCAAGTTCATCATCAATAAAATGACACACGTTTAAAAAAACATCATCGGCTCTCTCATCCAGAGATTCGGGACAGGAAGGAAGTACAATATCGTTGGGAAATATTTCAAGAATTTGCTGATCATTCTCCAGTTTTGCCCCTCTAATATCCTGCGCGTAACCAAGTTCCTTAAGCTTCTCAACAGAAGTTCCGATTTCACAGGGCTTAAAAAAGCTTACAGGCATTTCAGTCATATCATACCTTATGGTTCCATCTTTGTTTACATGCAGCCCGTGTTTTGCCCGAAGAAGCCCCTTAACCAGATGTTCGCAGCTATGATCTTTGCTCGAAGTCCCTCTTATGCCTTTAACAATGGGAAGTTCTTCGGCGCGCATTCCCAAAAGCTGGCGGGCTTTATCGAAGTAAAAGTTAATATCAAGTTCCTGCTCCGCAAATTCAAAACATTTGTTCGGATGATCGATACAAGGCTCGCTCAAAACTTTGTCGCAGGTCCTGCAATACAAAAGCTTCGTGCAAGAATTCCCGCAGGAATAGCACCTCGCATATATTCCTTGTATTTTGCATGTCTCACATTGATAAATTGGAAAATCTGAACGCACTCGACCCGCTTCGCAAGCAGCTTGGAAGCTCCTCAAACGCCCCCCTTCCTTCCCAACAGGAAAAATAGCGTGCGGGCTACCTGTAAGCTTGCGTAGCTTTGCTTTTTCAGGTCTCCCCATTCTTGCTCCGATAAAAGTTCCTGCTTTGTCTTTTATTTTTATAGGAGAAAGAGAATTGATAATTTCAAGAACTCCTCCAGAGAGTCCAGAAACCTTTTTTATACTTTCTTCCATAAACTCTTCAAATCTTCCCTTGCTCAAATCGACTCCTAAATTCAAAAGCAGCCCTCTCGATTCGCCCTCAATCACCACATTCTCAAGAGTTACTTTATGTTCGCATCCTATAATCTCCAATGCCCGTTTTGCTCTGGCAAATCTCTCTTTATCAGAGATTGTATAAGGAAGAATAAGTTTCCCCTCGCTAAAAGTCCCATGGGCAATCCAGTCAATAAGCGCAAAAAAATCTTCCTTCTCAATCTGCGACCAATAATAGATATATTTTGGATGTAAAGGTACATTATATTTGCGCGAAAGTTCAACGGCCTGCTCAAATGTCACATTACCTTTATCAATTTCAATTTTTTCCCCCGCAGATTTTTTCAATTCCAAAATCCACCATTCCTCAACGTATCCTGGCTTGAGCAATTCGTAATTGCGATTAGCAACATCTCCCCAAGGCACAAGAAGATCTCCCAAATAAATAATCTCGCTCACTTGCGAATAAAGTTTTTTAGCTTCCGCATGATCTCTGACCTTCCTAACACTTCCGTCTAAGAGTTTTACAATTGGCCCATCAATGGAGTCGCATGAAGATACAGAGCACCCTTTAGTCGGCTTTTCTATCTTAAGCTGTGTCCCAAAAGAAATAAAATCATCGGTTATTCCCATTGTTGCCGGATGAACGGCCGCAGCTGAAAACCCGTTTGTTCTGCTCAAGCCATATCTAAAACGAAATCCCCCTGATCTGGAAGGATGGCCAAAAACAGGTCTCCCTGCAACGAGATCTTTAATATATGTAGGAGAAGTATCGGACGTTCCTTTCTCCCTTTTTTTATGTAGAGCAACATATTCGGGAAGAAAATCCCATCCAGTAGATATAAATCCCCTTTCCTTTGCGCGATTCAGCAAAAGAAGTCCTTTCTGAGCTTTCTGTGCAAGACCTTCAGAAAAAATAAGACACATTCCTCCTCGTATAAAATTAGTTTCGATGCGCGGAAGATCTTTGTAATTAGAAACCTCTCTGCTCTCTGTTGGCTCTCCAGAAATCTGAATAGGAATATTCTTTGCGAGAAAAGTTATTTCCTCTTCTGTGGGGAGATATTGCAGATTTGTGACGCGTTCGTGGTAATCGTAATTTTCAGTTACATACCTTCGTACTTCATCTGGCGTGGGGTCGTATTTTGCATATCCAAAAGTCTCACGCAAATAATCAATTATCATCAGTACAACACATCCGGCGGTAGTTCCCGCGCTCCTGATTGGTCCAGAAAAATAAGCAATAAAATATTCTTTTCCTTCTGCAGTTTTTCCAAGCTTGAGCCCTGTAAATCCTTCAAGTGGAGACGAAACAACCCCTATTGTTGTGTAGGCAAATCCGACGCGGATACCTGCATCAATCGCTTGTAATAAATTCTCAAACTTGCAGAACTTTTCCCGCGCAACCTCCTCTGCAATTTTAAGAGAAACACTCATCTCTAGTTGCCCATATTCTTTTTCAAGTTCAAGAATGCGATTAATAATGCTCTTGTCTTGCAACTGAGGATAAATAACAGAGATGAGCCCGACTGTTTTCTCTGCAAGAGAGGTTGCAACTGGCGTTTCGACTTGAGAAACAGGGTCAAGCCCAAGGGCGCGCGCCCTCCCAGCGACCGCGTACGCCTCCTTAACATTCTTATCAATGCCTTTAAAATATTCTTGTATGTTCATTTTCCGGAAAAATCAAGCACCTTTAATTCGCGCGTTTTTAAGTTGAGGACAGGGACCTTGCAGGGGTCGGGTACATTTCCTACTTTTTCTTCAAATTCCGTCTGTGATTGCCAGCAGCTTCCCGTTAGAATAAGCGTTCCGTTGTAAGTTTCCACATCTAATCGGTGAACTTCCCCTGTACAAAGCACGTCCGGAACCTCGCTTATAACAAGAGGATCGTAAGAAGAATTGGGAATGTAAACAATGCTTGGACTTATTCCATGTGTTGGTGCAAGGTGCCTTCTCTTAAGCATGTGCTTAACCGCTTTCGCAGGACAGCGATGGGCCTTCGCAAGTCTGAGTTCTTCAATTTCATTAATAAACGCGTGTATGCTTGCCCCGTGATACATCAGTATTTTAAACTCCTTTTCTCCTTCCAGCAATTTAACTAAAGAGGGATTGGATACTAAAACAAGATTTGGAAGATCGTATAAAGATTTTCCATAAAAGTTATCGATGGGGGGCTGCGGTTCCGCAACTCTAACCGAATCGTGCTGTCCCGGGCACATAAACATGGTGATAGATGCGGGCACCTGCTTCAAATAACTAGAAAGAAGTTTATATTGTGTTTTAAGATCCCTGTGCACGAGAAAACGCTCTTGTCCTGGAAAAACACCAACCCCGTCGACATTATCTCCCACAAAAAAGATATAACGGATATTCTTAGCAAGCTCGTCGTCTGTACCCAGCCACGCCATAAACCTCTGAAATTCCTCTCCGAGATGTTTTGCGCTCCCCGCGTGCACATCAGAAACAAAGGCAACGCATGTATCTGAATCAAAACGAACTTTTTCTTTGAAAGAGTCGGGATAGATTATATCATTCACAAATAAAAAATCCTGCCCTCCCGAGGCCCTTACCCCAACTACATCATCAAGCTGCAATTCCGCCGCCTTGCTAAAACACTCGCTTTCCGCGCGAACAAGAGCAGTTACTCTCCCGGTGAGGTCCTCAAATGTAATAATGAGATTTTTATTAGAGGTTACTCTTTTTTCAGCCACAATTCCAATAATAGAAAAACGCTGTCTGTCCCTCGATATTTTATTAATGGAAACCAAATTTTGAATATCTTGCCTCTGCATAAGCACGCGCTGTAGCTGTTGATACCTTGCGCGAAAATGATTAACAAAATCCCCAACCTCTAGTTTTTTCTTGTTTTTTGTATCTGCATAAAAAACCCGATAGGGTGCGCGTACCGAACTTTCCGCAGAAGCAACACCAACCGTTGTCACCTTCTGCACTTCAACAGTTAGCCCCATTTTAATTAAAGTGGTCTCCGCAAGCTGTTTAACCTCTCCAGGAAAAGCGCTGATTGTATTATTCACGTGTGCTACGTGCTTTATCAAACTAGACGTTGTAATCATCTTCTGCCCGGAAGCCTGCTCAAGAACATCTAAAAAAGCTCTCGCGAGATTAACATCGGTAAATTGGTTAATCAAATCAAAGAGGTCTTTTTGGAGAAGGATACCCCTTTCTCGAATAAGAGCAAGAATGGCGTCGTTCATGGGTTATAAGTCAAGAGAGTTGACAAGTATCTCCTTAGCGTGAGGAAGGATATTTTTTGGAATCATAAGTTTTATTTCTCTCGTTCTCCCTTGGCGCCCTTTGCTGATAACTTGGGCGTTTATGAGTCCAAGCATATCAAATTCTGCAATAATATCAGAAACTCTCCTTTGTGTAAGCACCTCGTTTTTCGTTCTCTCGCATAAAGACTGATAATTATTATAAATATCTCCTGTAAAAAATCTCTCTTCTTTTCCCGTCTCCGTTAAACTAATAATGGAAAAAAGAACAAGTTGAAACTGTTTTGGCTCGCTTTCTATAACATCGAGCATCTTATCTCTTTCAATCTTTCTGTTAGATTCGTCAATGTGTTTAAGCATCACTTTGTTGTTTCCCTCCCTTTCCGAAAGCTCTCCAGCAACTCGCAGTAAATCAAGCGCGCGTCGTGCATCTCCGTGCTCCCGCGCGGCAAAGGCGGCGCATTTCGCAAGCACTCCCTCTTCGAGAACACCCTCATGAAAGGTCTCGGTCGATCTCTCCCGCAGAATATCTTGAAGCTGCAGCGCATTATAAGGCGGAAAAACAAGTTCTTCTTCGCCCAGCGAGCTTCGGACGCGCGGATCAAGCTCGTCCATAAAAGTAAGACTGTTGCTTATTCCAACAAGGCTGATTTGTGCATTTTTCAGCTCGGAGTTTAATCTGGTCAAAGTGTAAAGAAACCCATCCGATATTTTTTTTACAGCCTGATCTATTTCATCAAGTACAATTAAGACCAGTTGCTTTTTATTATCTATAAGTTCAATGAATTTATTGTAAACGCTGTCTGTTGGCAGCCCCGTTGCGGGCACACTTCCCCCAAGATGCGAAACAAGCTCGGCTAAAATACGATATTCTGTGTCTGCAACTTTTTTGAGTTTGCAATTAATATAAATTACCTTAAGGAAATCGTTTCCCTCTGCCTTGACTCTTCGAGAAAGCTCGTTGCTTACGTGCAAAACAGAAAGCGTCTTTCCCGTTCCCGTTTTTCCAAACACAAATAAATTACTTACTCTTTCTCCCCGAAGAGCGGGTGCAAGAATAGAAGCAACGGCCTCTATTTGACTATCGCGATGGGGAATAGTTTCAGGAGTATAATTAGTCTGCAAAACACTTTTGTTCTTAAAAATATTTTTTCCAGTAATTGAATTAAAAATCTTATCCAATGCAGCCCCCATATTATAACCACCTCATTATCAATCGTTAAAAGAGGGTTAATTATAAACTTATCGTTATTCTAACCTCTATTTCCCATGGAAACGCCTACTATTAAAACATTGCAACCCCATATTCCTTAATTAAAATTAAACCGCTCTCTCACCTTCATTTCTTATGGAAATAATTTAATTACGTGATTTTATTATTTAATTTATCGTCGAATAATCTCTTTTTAATTAGAAGTATACTTTATTGTATATATTATATTATATATATTATATTATATAAATATTTATAAAGAAAAATTAAAGAAAAAAGAAAATCTCTTCGCTTATAAACCTTTATATTTGTTCCATGAGAAACACAGGGGTGAGGGACCTTTAACCACTAAAAATTACCTATTTCAAACAGAAAAAAAGACTCAAACATAGGCATAATAACACACAAAACTTTATAAACTTCCACCTTCCTTAACTATTATGACTCTTGAAAAACGCCCTCTTAAACAAGTAGTTGGTAAATTGGTTGTAACTAAAGAAGGAAAAAGACTCGGATTCGTCAAAGATATCACCTTCGAGACTCGCACAGGAGAATTACTTCAATTACTTCTTAAAGACCCAACAGCATACACCAAAAATCTGAATTTAGAAATCTCAAACAGCAAAGAGCTAGTTGTTCCATACAACTCCATTATAGCCATCGGTGACTTCGTAGTAGTTTCAGAAGAAGATCTTTCATAACCCCAATCTTTAAAAACACAAAATTATACTATATCCCATGCAAATTATAGGTTTTAATCTCACAAAAATTCTGGCTGAAAAGTCTGCGCCATTTAAAAAAGCCAACATAATCAACGATATTTCATTTACCAATGTTGAAAAAGCACAGCTCGATTTATTAAAGAAAGAATCGGAAGCATCAAAAATCTCTTTTTCTTACGCATTACAATATGAAGACCCAAATAAAAAAGAAAACAGGCTTGCCCGACTTCTGTTTGAAGGATTTGTAATTCTTTCAATGACAAAAGAAGAGTCAAAAGAAGTTATTAAAAGCTGGAAGAAAAAACAGCTCCCACAGCACATGCATATTTCTCTATTCAACGCGATTCTTCATAAATGCACTCCCCGCGCAGTATATTTACAAGACGAAATATCCTTGCCATCACATTTACCTATTCCAAGACTAACACCAAAACAAGACTAAATATCCTTTAACAGTCCAAAATCGAGAACCTCCAGTTTGTCTCCCACAACCCAAACATTAAACCTTTCAAAATTTAGTTCCCAGGCAGTTTCTTGTCTCGTCTCACGAGGATCACTTCCTTCGGCGGCAGAAAAAAAGCTCGGTAATACAACCACTCTCCTTCCCTTGAATTTTCCGTCTAAAAAACACTTATACTTTTCTTCCTTCACCCCCTCTCGCAAATTCAATGCAGGATGAATGTGTCCCATAAACCAATTCTTAATTTTTTTATCATAAATCTCCAAGTAGTCTTTATTTCCATGAAGAAAAGCACAGTCTTTCCAAAGATAAAATTCTTTCAATTCAACCCTATTCTTTAACATCGCTCCAAGCAAAGCATCGTGATTTCCTTTAATAACCACTATTTCTTCGCAATGCTCTTCAAGCATTCCAAAAAGATTCCTAACTTCCTTCCACTCATCCCCCAATATTCTTCCAATTTCGTGTTTAACATCCCCAAGAATAATTATCTTATCCACCCTTCCCACCTTCCCCAATATCTCTTCAAAATCCTGCATCATTCCAGCATGTATATTTTCAGGAACAAACACCCCGCTCTCCCGCAAGCTCTCCCCATATCCTAAATGCAAGTCCGAAACAACAAGCACTCTCTCCCCATTTTCTTCAATCAACAAACTCTTTCCAATAAACCCAATCATCTCAACTTCGTCCTCTCCTTAATAACACCCATATGCAACTCGTGCATTCTCTTCAAAAAAGTTGCGCGCTCCTCCATCTTAATCAAGTCAGCATGGCTCTGCATAATCAAGTTCACTCCAAAGGGAGACACAAGAGGAGTATGCGCAATCTTAATTTTTATTTCTCCCTTTCCTATCTTATTCAATATCTCCTTGGCGTGATGAATGTCCATAACATCCTCAACTACCTCTCTTCTAGCCTCACGCAATATAGGAAACTCGTTGCTTATCTTCTTTACCGCAGCAAGCAAAAACCCAGAATGTACTTGCTGCTTTCCCACGCTCTTTACGCGCCCCTTATAATTACGCAAAATCATCAAGCTCCGCGAAGCGCAGTGCCTAAATCTCCTCTTTAATACGTCCGTCTTGTCTATAACTTCCTTCAATATCCCATCAAAGTTCTTTGAGTTTAAACCAGCAGTAATTTTTTCAGCGTTAAGCACTTCATTCGAAGCAATAAAAAACCCATTATCATTTATCCCAATTTCCACATCGCGATCGCGCAAACCTCCTGCAATATACCCATAAGCACGCGAAAGCGCGTCATTCACGCGCCTCCCAAACATAGAATGAAAAAGTACATATTCCTTTTCTCCCTTAAACTTCTCGACAACAATAGTCTTATCATCAGGCAACTCTGAAAAATCCGCTTGCTCTTTCATGTAAAAATAAATTTCTTCAGCGCTTTCTTTAGTGCAATGCAGGTAGTCTTGCAAAAAAGCCACGCAATCAACACTATTTCTCAACCTCTCTTTTACAAGCCTCCTCAAAGCTCCTATCGCAACCGCAACGTCATAAGTCAGAGGCAGCATCTCTGAAAACCAAGAAGGAACAGTAGGATTCCTAGTCACATCTGCCCCAACGTAAGCCTTCATCCCTCGAGTAAACAAAAATTGATATTTTGCTCCCCCCAAAACAAAAACATCCCCTCTCTTGAGTTTTTCAACAAAACTCTCATCGATACTCCCAATAACTTCCCCCTTCCGCGCACTTATCCCAATCACAACCTCAATAAAGCCCTCTTCAGGAATAGTTCCAATATTAGTCATATACATCACTCTCGCCAACTTTCCCCGCTTCCCAATTTCTCCCGTCTTCGCATCATACCATATCTTAGCATACACATTCCTATGTTCAAGCTCATAATCTCCCGCAAGATAACTAACAACAGCAAAAAAATCTTCCCTGCTCAAGTTCCTATAACAATAACTCTTCCTCACAACCCGCAGCATCTCATCAGCCTTCCATATTTTAGTTATTGCCATCCCAAATATGTGCTGTGCCAAAACATCGAGAGCATGACAAGGCACTTCCGCCCTGTCAATCTTCTTTTCAATCATATGTTTCATCAGCACAGCACACTCAACAAGATCATCCCTATCTAAAACAATGAATCTCCCCTTTGGGTTTTCATGTAACTTATGCCCCGCCCTTCCAACCCTCTGTAAGGCGCGTGCAACCCCCTTAGGAGAACGCAATAGCACCACCAAATCAATACTCCCTATATCAATACCCAACTCAAGCGAACTGGAAGTAACAACAACCCTCAATTCTCCCTTGCGCAGCCTATCTTCAATTCCAAATCTCTGTGTCTTGCTCATTGAACCGTGATGGGCTCCCACAAGCCCGACATACTTTCCAGGAAAATGCAAATCAAGATGATGAACAACTTTTTCAGTTGCATTTCGAGTATTCGTAAATATCAATGTCGTCTTATGCTGTTGTATAAGTTCATCAAGTATCCTATAAAGTGTCTTCTGCGACTCAACTGTTTCACTTTCCAGCAATCTCGAAGAAGGAACAATCAGCCCCAAATCAATAGTTTTAACAAGTTTAACTTCAGCAATCAGACAATCGCGGCCTTCTCCAACAAGAAAATGAGCAATTTCCTCAAGAGGCGCGATAGTCGCACTCAACCCAACGCGCACGGGCTCGATAACACTTATCTCATGAAGTCTTTCAAGTGTTAAACTCAAGTACGTTCCTCGTTTGTTAGCCATCGCATGCACTTCATCCACAATCATAAACTCAATGGCCCCAAGTTTCCTCACAAAAACAGGCGTAGTAATCAATATCGCCAATGTCTCGGGCGTAGTCACCATAATATGCGGAGTCTTCCGAGCCATCTTCGCTCTTTGACTAGGAGTCGTATCTCCCGTTCGAAGCCCAACGCGGATATCCTGCATCACAAGCCCTTTCTTATCCGCAATTTCCTTTAGTTCCTTCAGCGGTTGCTCCAAATTAAAAAAAATGTCATTGCTCAAGGCCTTAAGAGGCGAAATATAAACCGCATACACCTTATCTTCAAGCTCTTTCTTCAAACTCAACCCAACAAGATAATTAATAATACTCAAAAAAGCCGTCAATGTCTTAGTTCCCCCAGTCGGCGCAGAAACAAGTATATTCCTTCTATCATGAATATATTTTACGGCGTGCAGCTGCGTCGCCGAGAACGCTTTAAATCTATTAAAAAACCATTCTCTAACAAGAGGATTAAGAATCCCAATTAGTTCATCATCCTTCACAGGTTCACAATAGCTAATCTTTCCAGCAGTCATTTCACATCAACCAAGCACACACTTCAAGTCAAAGAAAAAATACCTTGGCAGCAGCTTGTCAGTCTCTCGCTCATCCGAGCTTTTTAATTCTTTCCCCCAAACTCAAATAAAAAGGTATTTTAACGCTGCCAGTTTAAAACAATCATGCCACAAATATCTCAAAAGACCAAGGACAAAATCAGCGAGCAAATCCTCCATCACCTCTTCGCACAATCCCCCGACGCCCCCTACACTGCCAGCATCGCCAACTCCTTGGCGCGAGACGAAGAATTCATTAAATCCCTCCTCATCGAACTCGAAACGCGCAAGCTCGTCATCAAAGTCACCAAAAGCCCCCTCGGCACCGACCTCCTCCGCAGAGCCAGATGGCGCCTCTCGAACAGCGTCTTCGACGCCTATAAAAAAATGCAGCGTTGATCAACCCGATTGGCGTATAGCCTCTTCAATAAACGCCTCTCCCTCTAAAAACGCATGACCATACCACATAAAAAAAGGCTCTCTATGTTCTTCTATTTTTTCTCTAACCTCTTCAGCCACTAGCCTCGCAGTCACATCAAACAAACGAGTTAATGAATCGATCTTGTTTACATATCTCTGGCGCAAAATATTTGTTCCATTAAAACTCTTTCTCTTTTCCAAAACTATCCTTATATCTTCGTCACCAATAATCGGCAAAGTCCTCTTCATCAAGTCAAATTCAAATAAGGCGGCAAATAAAATGTCTCGTCCCCCCTCGCCCGAAAAATAAGAACACAACTCCGCGTTCTCTTCGGAATGCCCTTGCCCGATTTGTGCTTCTCTGACCCGATTTAAGACATCTTGAACACGATCAAGATATGCCTTCTGAAGATGATATCCAAACAATATTCGCTTTGGGGCTTCGCCTCTTCTAGGGACAAAAGCCATATAACTCTCAACCGATCTTTCAGATATTTGAATAGTCATATAAATTCACCCAATCAGCAATATTTAAACCTAACCACAACAATCCTTATAACATCTAAGCTTTCTATATGCCAATGGGAACGCCTATAGAAATTAATGATACTCTTAAAATCTCTTATGAACGAGGTTTTCCTATTCAATTTAATCTAAAAGATGGACTTTCATTTGAAGAACTAGAGAAAAGCATAAAAAACAAAGAATTTTCATTCTGGAACAAAGATGAACGTCTATATCATCGCGCTCCAACTCCAGTTTTATTAGTTCAAGAAATGCCCGACGGAAAGTGGGTCCATTGGGGGCGTGCACAAATTGTTGAGCAAACAATAAAACAAGGAAAAACCGAAGGCAAATTCATTGTTTCTAAATTATTTAGTCCCGAAGACAGGTTTATTATCACAAGAAATTTATCGCCAGAGGGAAAAAGCCATTTTTAAAATGCCAGACCAAATAAAAGAAGCCTTCTCAAAAGTCAAACAAGACATCGAGTTACTAAAAACCCAACTAGATTACCTCACTGAAGAGATTGCCCAATTAAAGCGAACCCAAGAAAACAATCCAACATATCAAGCTGAAAATCAAACACTCCAACACACAACTCCAACACATCACTCCCCTTTAGAAGCCTTAAAAAGCCCAAAAACACCATTCTCCACAGGAAACGATGGGGTTCCAACCAACAAACCAACAAACCAACGCATCGGAAATGAAGGGGTGTCTGATAGAATTAACCATCTTGAGCGAGTTTCAGAGATCCTTAACTCACTAGACGCCCTAAAGAAAGAAGTTCGCATTAAATTCAAGAAGCTAACCTCCCAAGAAATGCTTGTTTTTAGTGCAATTTACGAGCTAAACGAACAAGGTTATGATGTAGACTACCAAGTTCTAGCCCAAAAATGCAATTTAAGCGAGATCTCAATACGCGACTACACTCATAAAATCATAAAAAAGGGGATTCCCCTAGACAAAATCAAGCAGGATAACAATAAAATCGCTCTCAAAATACCTGAAGATTTAAAGAAAATAGCCTCTTTGGTAACTATTCAAACCCTTAGAGCACTATAAAATCTCTCTAGTCGCCTCACCGAATTCTTTAGCGAGCTCTCGCTAAATTTAACTTCAAAGAAAACCCAATAGGAAAACCCATTTAACCCGAACTTCCAGTCGTTACTCACCTTTTTCCACTTTCAGAGCCATTGATTTTTTTCCAAAAGCCCCTCATACCTTTTATCTGATTAACCCAAACTTTAACTCTCACATTTCCAGATAAATTCACTCACAAAACTGACTAAAAATCTCTCACTTTTCATGATTCCTCCTCCAAACTTCCAATATCCTCATTTTCCTCACTTTTTTCTTGTTTTTTACGTTTTTCCTCATCTTTTCCCTTTCCCCCAACTCTCACTTTTGCGTATTTTACCAGTTTAACCCGAACTTCTTCCTCAATGTACACTCTTTTCTTCCCATTTGGCTCCAATATCTCCCTAATCAAACCCTCACTTTTCGCCTTTATAGCATTTATTTGCCCTCTAACCGTAGATCTCTCTTTCCCTAATAGCCTAGCCATGTCCTCATAACTCAACTTCATCCCCTCCCCAGCATTAAGTAACGTAAAAACCAGTAGCCTTTCATTAGATGTTAAATTCTGCAAAATCTGATATAAACTGCCTGTTTGAACAGCTGTTTGAACAGGTTCAACAACAAGACCAACAGCTGTCTGTTTGTTCAAAACACCCGATTTCTTCAACAGCTGTTTGTTTTTACTTTCAAAATCAACCAAATTCAAAGCCTCTTTAAGCCCGTCAACTTCATCCTTTATCGACGACAAATCCAATTTTAGCCCGTTTAAGAGGTCAAACACCTGTTTGTCTCGCTCATCAAGGTGTTTTATCCACCCTCCAACCTTATTCAAATCCTTCTTTACAGAATCAAACCCACTCTTCGTCTTTTCTTCAAGCTCTTTCGTTCTATTTCCAAAAAACCAGCTAAACATAAAACCCTTAAAACCCCTGTATATATAAACATTACGCCTTTATACGCAAATCCACCAATGCTAAAAAAACACAAACACAAACAACCCAAACACCCCATAAACACCCCTCCTAAAAAAGCAAACACCCTTTCAAACACCCACAAACAGGTGTTTATCGACGATAAAACAAAATCGAGCCCAAAAATAGGCACAAACACCCTCCCCTCCAGACTAATTAAAGCCCCAAGTCTCTTTCCCAAGACCTATTAAAACCCTTTTCAAACGTCAAAAAAGCAAGCCGCAATAAAGATGAGCGCCGAAGGCGCGATCGCGCCGCCCGAACACTAAAAAGAGACCTTCCCGACGCGTAAAGTATATAAACCCCAATTCATTACCTCATTGATGTTTCTATTCGCGACGAGTGCGCTGAAAGGGGGTGTTAGATGAGTGGTTGGCATAGTTGGCTTGCTTTAATTGGCGGTTTACTCGCTGTTATAAATCAATGGTATGGAGCAGAGTTCTACCTTGGAGTTATCGGCGGAATCCTTGCAATAATTGCAGGTATAGCCATGATGACGGGTAAGTAATCCGTCCATAGTCTTTTATTTTTTATTTTTTTCACCTTTTTTATCATCCATATCTTTAAAAAACCCGGAGAATTAGTTCTCCCATGTATAAGGTTCGTTTCATAACTGCGGCAACAGATGAAGCTCTTGCTCGTCCTCTCAATGAAGGGATTCAAGCCTACCCTATCACAAGATATTGCCGTGATTCTATAGACGAAAAATTGAGCGGAATGAATGGACAAAGTCTCGGTCTTATCAACCAATCCACAATTAAAGGGACAGGGTACGCCAATTTAGGAGGAATAATTATTAAAGGTCACGAATTCCCCCCGGCAGTAGAGTTCCAGCACGAAACTGAAGAAGGCCTTACACGTCTCTTAAAAGAATTTGGCATAACCACAAGTATAAATACTCCAGTCGCATCTTGATTCTATGGTAGCGATATCACTTACAATCTCGGCCCTTTTAGCCATAGTTTTAGGCATCCTCATACTAGTATTTCCCAAGCTTCTAAGGTGGGCAGTCGGTCTTTACCTCCTAATCTCTGGCATACTCCTACTAGTCAGCCAGTATTATCCTCAATTCTCTCCGTATTAACTTCTAAGCGTCGCCAGCAACCTTCAGCACGGTAGAAATATTTAAATAGCTTCGGTTAGTCTCTTTTTTATGAATCTAGAACAAGACACCGAACCTTCTCAAAGATCCAGCCTCCACATTATCCCTTCCATGGCAATGGGCCTTATGGCTGGATGTGTAGTCACAAGTAAGACTTTTAACTATCTTATGCACGACGGAGGTATCTCTGGTACAGATAACGAAACTGTAAAAGGCCTAATGGCTTGTATGTTAACATTTCCCTTAGCACTTGGAGCAATTGCGGTCGGTACAGGGCTAACCTATGCGCTAAGCGAGGTCATCGGATCATATATCTCCCGAAGAACATCAGATAATCAATAAATAACGAGTTCGCTTAACTTCTCTTAAGCGAAGTTTTAGGGGTTTTTAAGAGAATTATTGGATTTTTCTAACAATTTGATTGCGAGAAGTAACTTCGTATTGCTCTCCAGGCTGTGGATTAAACATGTCTCCATTTTTCCATCTCATTATTGGTTGCCAAGCCAAGGTTCTATAATTTAAGGTAGTCTGAGAACCATCTTCAAACGTAACCTCTCGTCTAACTTTGGGATTATATCCATCCATCATCAGAGAATAAGTGACGTTATCTTTCCATTCTTCTTCAACAGCTGCGACAGTTCTTACAGTATTCGTTGGATTTCCTTGTAACCATGCTGCCTCTTTTGTTCTCATTGAATCAAACATTCCATTATGACTAGAACAACCATATATAGCAAGACAAAGGGTCGTCGCTCCAATGACATATTTATTATTTTTTAATTCCTTCCTTACTTTCACTCCTAACTTACCTAATCTCTTATCTAGTTTCATAATTCTTGTACTTCAGTCCTGTTTTTAAACTTTTCCCTCATGCTTAACCTTTCTGCCTTTGCTTAAAGCTTTTAGCATGTGAAAAACCGCCCCTAAAACTAGAAAATATTGCCATAATTAGAGTGAGCGCCGAAGGCGCGACACAGCCGACAATGTTTATTAATACGCTCTTCTTTTAGTTATTATGTCAGATATTTTCGAGATAATTGATAAGACCGGTCGAAGAGTTAGACTAACAAAAGACAGGTGGACACATATTAGAGAAAACCACCAAAACGTTGAAGATCCAGAGGAGATTATACAAGCACTTCAAAAATCAGATAAAATTATTATAGATGAAAGAGAAAATGTGGAATATTTTTTCAAATATCTTAAACATAAAAAATTTAAGTCAAAATTCTTAAAAGTCATCGTTAGGTATTTAAATAATGAAGGAGACGTATTATCAGCACATTTCGTGAGAAACATACGATGAAAGGAACAATGAATATCTACTATAACGAAGAAGGAGATTACTTAGAGATATTCATAAAAAAAGTGCCTAATTATGGGGAAGAAATCGCGTCAGGGATCACTATTTTCAAAGACGAGGAAACCGATGAGGCTGTGGGCCTAGGAATTCTTAATTTCAGGCAGAAAGCAAAGAAACTGCATGAATTAGAGCTCGATCTACCTTTCAAGGTTAATTTTTTAGCACTCGTTAAGTAACCCTTTCATGAGAATTACATACGATAAGGATGCAGATGCAGCATATCTCTATTTTAGGGAAATAGGTGACGGAGAAGTAGCCCAAACAATTGTGCTTAGCGATTCAATTAATATAGACATAGACAAAGAAGGTAAGACTCTGGGTATTGAAATTCTATTCGTGAGCGAGCGCATGCCCAAAGACTTCCTGCAAAACATAGCTGTTGAAAATCTCTCGTAAATATAAGAACAATTGCTGCAATAAAGGTAAGGCGCGAAGCGCCGTTCGCGCCCGACATCGAAAGAGTTAAATAGGGGTTGTTTCATTTAAATTCATGCAAAAACAAACTATGAAATTTCTTGGGTTTGGAGTTTTTATGTTAGTACTCTTAGCAACATTTGCAGTCGCTTACCATGTTGGAGTTGATGACGATCCTATGCTTGGGGATCGCCTTGCAGAAGTAACTATAATCGAGTTCGCTAATTTCCAGGAACCTTTCTCCCGTCACTTCTGGCAAGAGACCTTTCCTTACATCGAGCAGGAATATATCTCTAGTGGGAAAGTAAATTTTGTATATAGAGATTTTCCGCTCAGTTATCATGCCTACGGACAAAAATCTGCAGAGGCATCCGAATGTGCTGATCAGCAGGATAGCTATTGGGAGTATCATGACTTTCTATATTCTCAATATGATGAATGGACGCAGGCCGCAAGCATTAGCGTGGCACAAGCATATTTTAAGACCTATGCTGAAGAACTTGGACTGAATACAGGAAAATTCAACAGGTGCCTTGATTCTGGAGAGATGGCAGAAGAAGTTCGAAAGGATTATAGAGAAGGCACAAACATCGGTCTACCTGGGGCCCCAATTTTCTTTATACAGGGATGCAATGTAGAGGAGATGGTTGCGGGCGCATGGCCTGCGAGTGTTTTTAAAACAAAAATAGAAGAAGTCCTTAACCGCTGTAATTAGTTCGTATAATTCTACATCGAAAGGGTTAAATACCTGCCCAAAGTGTGATTTTTATGAATAGACTTGTAAAAGGAATAGCTGGATTAACTCTTTTAGCAGGAGTAGGTAGCTGGGTTTATTATGGGGTTCAAGCAGAGCCAACTCTTCCCGCTTCTGCAAGGCAAGATTATACAAAGTTAAACCAATTGGAAGCAAGAGCAAGGGGTGCTGAAAATCTAGGATATTCTGAATCAGAAGTAATGGCTTTCCAAGACGAAATCGATAAAATTAGAGAAAATCCTCAAGTAAAATCTTTTGAAGATGCAATGAATGCCTACAACAATAGCACATTTTTTAATCTTGGGGCACCTCTTGCTTTAATAGGTACTATCGTTGGATCACGTCTTCTAATTGGTTCTTTACGCCCAAATAAAAGGTTCGCTTAAGGCTTATTAGCAGTCCAATTATGCACCTAATCTTACTTATTTCTCTTAAAAGTGAAAAATAGTCAATTCTCAGCCCTTAAAAATTTCTCGCTCCGCTTAACCGCTAGGTGCGAAACTTTCGCCGTCGCACAATCGCTTGCTTAAACGAAATTGCTGAATAATTAAAAGAAATCCTAAGATAGACAAACTTCTGGTGTCTCTCTTGGCGAAAGTAATTGATTATAAATCTCTCTATTTGTCTCAGTCAGTTTCCTGTGCAAATCTGAGCAATTTCTTTTATCCATCTGCCTAAGCTGATAATCATGAACTTTTAACTCTTCTTCCCAGTTGTTACCTATTGCCCCTGTAAGCAAGGTGGTTGGATCACCTTCATATTCTAATCTGGCATGATATCCCTCATGATCTATCAAAGTACTGAGAAAATCATCTAAACGAGGATGTGCCCCTGGTGAAAATGCTATGGGATATATAGTTATTGTTGGCCTAATAATACCAAATAGATTTTGATCAGTAGTCATAACAAAATTGATTCTCTTATCTCCTAGGTAAGATAGAACGTTTTCGGGGCAGTATCTTACCCTGCGAACATATGACCTAGCTTCCGCTAAGTCTACTTTCCTTAGGAAGCGTCTCCTTTTCCTAGGATTTTCTTGAGCTTGTTTATATTCATCTTCTAAACTAATTGCCATGTAATCCTTAATACTTTCCACTTTTTAAACCTTTCTTTTTGTTACTACTAAAAAGTTAAGCTAAATAGCTCGGCAATTACGTCCGAGAACAGATTTTCGAACGCAGATAAACGCACGAGGGCTTTCGTAGCCAGCTCGTGCTTCTTCGAAGACGCTTAATATCTACTAAAAGATAAATTCCTTAAGTTCTCCTAATCTCGTATTAAGGTGATTTTACCATCTTCTGAATATATTTTAAGCTCTTCTCCCTCTTTAAATCCAGCAATAATGACCTCATCTTCAGGTATCACAACCATCCATTTATAATATTCTTTGTTATTGTACTTTCGTCCCAGTCTCTTCTGCAATTTCATAGTCTATAAACTATCAAGAATTATATAAACATTTAGGTGCCGAAAGATTTATATACTTTAGGAGCCTAATAAAATCATGTTGGGTACATGTACTAATTGCAGTAAAATAAAACAAGTGGGAGGTGATGGAAAATCAAAAGGGCTCTGTAAGGTTTGTTACAAAAAACTACTTTGGAAGCCCAAATCTGTTATTTGCAAAAGATGCAAGCGATCTTTACCCATGCATGCTATCGGGTTGTGTATTGGGTGTTACAATTCAGTTTTTCACATAGAGAAAGTGAGGGAGTCAAATGCAAGACGCTATCATGGTATCTCTACAGAATTATATCGCAAGCTTGTAGAAAGGTGTCTTTCTTGCAAATTTGATAAAATTGTAGAGATTCATCATTTAGATCACAACCATAAAAACAATTCAGAAAATAATTTGGTAGGGTTGTGCTCAAATTGCCATCGTATGTTACATAGTAAAAAATATCAGAAGGAGGTTTTTGAGGTATTAAGGTCGAAAGGCTATAATCCTCCCCAAGGTTACGAAATGGATGGGTTTTTCAAGAAATAATTTGCACACCTCTCGCAAAAATAATAAACTTTAAATTCGACAAATAAAAATGACACAAGAATACGCATACAAGTTCAGGACAACTATAAAAAGATGGGGAGATGATTTAGTCGTTATCATCCCAGACGAGATTGTCAAGCAGGCCGGAATTAAGGAAGGTCAAAGGGTAGTAATTAATATAGAGAAGGTTGCAAAATGAACGAAGAAATAACGGTTAATGCTGATTTCTACACATACTTTTTAGCACAACAATTCTTAAATAGAGTACTTTAATAGAAAAGTCATGTCTCGTAATGATCGCCGAATTGCCGACCAACTAATAAAACAGGAAGGTTTCGTTTGGAGGGCTGAAGTTTATGAAGATGGAACTGGAGCTAGAACAAGCAAATATGTCTTTGGCTACAAACCAGGCATAGCAAAGACCTTTGAGTATGTACAAGGTACTGCAAGAGATTTATCGGAATTAGCTGAAAAATTAGGCAAAGTCACCCATGAACACAACGTTACTTTTGTTAATTACTCTCGAGATGAACTTACGATGAGTACTCGAGACCATCCCTTATCTCCCGAGGAAATGGACTCGCTTTGTATACTTATTGCCAGACAGCAGACTACTGCCGAAGAGCGACGCCAAGGAGTTGCAAATCAAACTCGCGCAGCTCACTTTGGTTAAATTATCCTAAATCGTTTAATGCTGGTTAGGCGAATGTAAAAGATAAAATTACTCAAATAGGGGGTGCGGACAAAGCTTATAAACAAATCTTTCAGACATTTAATATGAGATTTTCAGAAAGAATGAGCTATACGAAATCTAAAGTAGAATTACAACTAGAAGGAATAGATTCTGATCTTCGCAACGGAATTTGGAGCTACTTGACACTCAATATCTTCCAATATTTTGAAGATAAAATTTTTAGTGAGACTCCAAGACACCAATCAATGATGCATTTCACTGCAAATCTATGGCTAAACTTTTTTAAACGCCCAATCGATACTATGCCAAGAGAAAAAGATAGAATCATTAGTTTTCTTAGAGAGTGGTATTTCGGTGCGGAGTGGTATGAGGTATATAATTTAATTGAATTTGTAATCGAGAACCATGATAATGAAGAGGAAATAACTACTCTTATAAAATCTTTAAATGATATTTTAGAAAGAGAACTCTCAGGATATAGGGTCGTTTCTTCTAAATTAACTCCTATTATTTCTAAAACAGATATTGCTGAAATAGAAAAAGCGATAAGTAGTCCAATGAGTGAAGTAAATGTCCATCTCAAAAGAGCGTTAGAGTTATTTTCTGACAGAAAAAACCCAGATTATAGAAATTCAATCAAAGAGTCGATAAGCGCAGTTGAAACTATTTGTAAAATCGTTGCGAGAAATCCAAAGGCCACCTTAAACGATGCTCTAAGCCAATTAGATAAAGAAGGCAAGGTAAGGCTTCATAAGGCAATACAATCTGCGTTTAGTAATCTGTACGGTTACACTAATGATGCTGACGGAATTAGGCATTCTTTAATGGAAGAAGAAAATCTTGGTCAAGAAGATGCGCAGTTCATGCTTGCTTCTTGTTCAGCTTTTGTTAATTATTTAATTGTCAAAAATTTAAGATTAGGCACATCATCAATCTCTAAAACTTGACCTTCGTGGTTCGTCTAATCGTTCAGGTTGAAGAGGTTTTAGCTAAAATCTGCTTGAAGAAACGATTCTTTGCGTAATTGCCCTTTAGCACTAATTTGCCCAAGGATTATGGTGTATCAGTTCATCCTAGCCCATTACATCGCGGAATCTTTATAGTCTAGCTTAAGCAATGGTATACCATCCTATTTGATTAAGATAGATTTTTATTTGTTGGAATTTTGAAAATGCACTCTCTAAATGAGTATCCTGAAGAGGATTTTGAGGCTCGTAGTCCGCATGTCTTCTTAGAGTCTTTAAACTGTCTAACAGAGCTCCCAAAGCAAATTCGTTTACATTTTTCGAACTTCTTTTAAGATAGTTTATTAGTTTTTCATGTTCTCCTGTGCCAGGCATCTGAGAGATTGCATAAGATTTTCCTACCAACTTATTTCTAATCAGAAGAAATGCTGTGTAATAAATTCTCCCCACAGATGTACGAAAGCACGCCTCTTCTTTGTTTTGTAAAGGATTACTTCTTAAATGGTCTGCGACATCAAAGAAGATTAATGGGTCAAATCTGCCAGCCATTTTTAATATCAACTACTCGCGCCAACAAGTTTAACTTGATGTAATCCCTTATCCTTTCATCGCTTATTTTCTCAGCGTTTTCGTAAATTAGTCTCTGAACTTTATTCCAGAGTTCTATGACTCTTCCCATGTTGCTATTCTCAACGTGTAGGGTTATCTCGATTCTATGATTATCCGATTCGTCATATACCTTATTGACTAAGATGACATAACTTTTTTCTTCTTTAACGAGTAAGCTGTCTACCTCCTCTAATATTTTATAGAAGGCTTTACCTAACTTAGTTCTTTTGTCCATTTTTTCTTGAACTTCCCTTTGTATTTGTAAACCTCTTATATTAGTTTGAGGAGCTTGCTCCAAAACAAAATGGGAGATGCCTGAAGAAAATTGTTGTGATAATTCGAAGTTCCTATTGGCAGTTGTCGAATTAACTATACTAGATACGTCTACAAAACTGGTTGAAGAAGAGATAAGATTAAAAGAAGTCAGTGAGGCCGTAACTCCAGTTACTCCAACAGATTTTAGCGGGAAAATGATTGCTCCCGATGCAGTCATCAGGTCAGTATTATTTCTTATCATCTTAATAGGGATACAAGTATAGACTTTATATGTTCATGAAAGCTTAATAATTTATCTATATCTTTTGTGCGCCACACAACTCTTACATGAAATTCCTTGCTAGGTCTATTAGGGTGAGGTTCGAGGACTATATCCATGCCCCCATTTTCCTCTGAGATATTACCCTTACTCTTTATGTGAATACCGCACACACCAGAAGGACCTGCTAAAGAAGATAGTTTTTCAAGATTGAGATTTGTGTTTGCATTTAGTATTTCCATTGGAGTTCTGCCATTGGAAAGAGAAGCCTCTAAAAGTACTTCGTAAAACTCAGAAGGGTTCTCATAATTTTTGGTGTCTGTTAGATATTTCAGCGCTTTATGAAATGACTCTGTTACTTTGACAGGGTCTTTCCCTACAAAGTTAATGGCCTTAAGTATAAAGTGTATTTGAATTGTGACTCCTTCTTTTTCTCCTAAATCCAACTTTCCAGTGTTAAGTTCGAGAGGTATGAAACTGCCCATTAGGTTGGTCTGCGGAGCTTTCTTTTGTTCATACATCTCAACATTACAGAAATCTTGCATAATCTTATGTAACTCACCAATATCAAGTTGGGAGTTAAGCTTTATTCCAATATGATAAAGATTAACGCTCTCTACCTTCATCTTAATTGGACAGGGATAGGGCTTATAAACTTTATCACTTGCCTAAGTAAATAGTTAATAAAGCCTTAAACCTAAAAAAACCTAAAACAAAGACAACCTGTCAGATAATAACTGAAAGATTAGCCGAGTCCGTAAATGTATCAATTACCCGAGAGAAATACCAGGTTCATCAAACAGTGCGACCCGTTGGACTTGGGCAATGGTGATAATCTTGCAGGGTTGACTTATGAAGAAGGAAAAGGATTTTTTGAACAAGGACTAGAACGCAAGGTCCCAGGAGTTAAAGTCCCAGCCCAAGCTGCAGCAGAGGTAAGAAGAAGATTAAGAACTGCTTATCTTACTCTTTACGAAATAATTCCAGATGATTAGGGTAATTTAAATTCTGTTAACTTCGTCTAACCTTACAGGTTGATTGAAGTTTTATCCACAAGCCCTCGAGTGGTTGGAGTCGTTCTCAGCTGATTTCGAGCGTACTTGCTGAAACTATTTAATGACAAAATAGAAAGATTTAAAAGTGATTCTGGCATTTTGCAAATATGGAAGTAAGAACGTACACTGCAAAATTAGATCGTACTAATATGGGGCGCGCCCTAAAAACCTTGGATGATAAGGTAAGAAAAGATTTGGGCACAAAAATTAAAATACGCATAGTCACAGATACCGAGTATAGAGGACATGAGAATTTTGACGATTATATCGCAAGAGTCGTAGTTTATGAAAGATCAAGAAAATAATAAATCCTTTACATTTTAATTTGCAACCCGCAGGGCGAATCTAACCTTCGCTTAATCGTTCATAAACGAACCTAGTATATATCATCGTGATGGTCGAAGTCTGCGAAAAGAATAAAGTTTCTCGCTAAATCGACCTTAAACGTGAGAACAAAGGACTTGTCGATATGCACTCGCTTGAACTCTTTCAAATTATAGCGTAAATTCTTGTAGTGTTGGATTGTTTCAGGCGTGCAATTAATTATTTCCTTAATCTTTTTATTGATAATCTCAACTTTTTTCTTGTCTTTCTTGACGAGCTTATTTATCTTGAACTTCAGATTATCGCTCAAGTCGAAAGAGAACATTTAAACCTCGCACAGCGCATCCAATTCTTCAACACTCATCTTTTTATTACCATACTTCTTAAGGTGGTTGTTAGAGATCTCCACAATTTTCCTCACATATTTTTCATTGGCTTCTTTTTCAACAATTTCGTCCCCATAGAGCTCAGCGAATTTGTTAATCGCTTCAGACTTGTCCCTTAGACCATATTTCGCTTTTAATACTGCAAGAACTTTATTGGCGTAACTATCTAATTCAATACGCGCAGATACGCTTGTGTCTTCCATGTGCATACCATATACACTTCAATATATAAATGTTTCTAACGTTCTTTTTTCTCAACGCGCCAATTACTGAAAAACCTATATTTTTCTCCGACAATAATGACTTCTCCTGAATCTACTTGTAATTTCCCATGGTACATCTTCTTGTCTTCGCCATCAGTCTTGATATAATATTTATTGGGCGCTAATATCAAGTCCTCTTCCATTACGTGGCCTTGTCGGCCTAAATGCGTAAAGGCGTATACAGAGTTACTCCCACGCGAGCCCCAGACATTTCCAGTTAGTCCAGTTAGAAAAACAGAGCCTACAGATATTATTCCTACAAGCCCGGCACTGATTCCTATCTCTGCCCAAGTCCAACGCTTGTATCGTTTTTTAAATTCTGCCGTCATATCTTTACATTTTTCTCTACCTTTTAAGTTTTTTTGCGAGAGATTAGAAACCTATAAAAACATCCCTGACTTAAAGTAATTACAAAAAGGAGGTATGAACATGGCAAAAACAACAGCATGGATTTTTACTATTCTTGGTTTGCTCGCTCTTCCTCCAGTCATGAACTAGGTCGAATCAATTCAGGCAGGTTTATGGTGGTGGATATTTGCACTATTGTTCCTAATTGTAGGAATAACCAAGCTTGTAAGAAACTATAACCACAAGCGTCGCTAATAAGAGCCTATATTTTTATTTTTTTCTTTTTAATGCAATAAGTGCCGTCAATCCATTAAGTGTAAGTGTTCTTGGCGCAGACACATTTGCAGAATTATAATTATCTCTCCAGAGTATGGGCTGCCAATTTCTGAAAAATTTAAATAACCTGAAAAGAGTAGTTTCTCATGACCGAGCTTAATAAGGAAACGAAAAAAGAAGTTCAAAAAGAAGTGGACAAGAAAGTTAGCGAGGCAAAGGAAGAAATCAAGGATTTTGAAAAATCTGTGGAGAAAAGGCTTGCCAAAAAGCTCATTCACAAGGCAACTAAGACAGCAACTATGCTCGGAACAGAATTCCGACACCACGCAGCTACAGCAATCATGGCAGCATTCGGTTTCATCATAGCCCTTGTCTGGAAAGATTTGATAGTTAAGTTAGTGGAACAAATCGCGGCAGATAACCTGATTGCCCGCTACCCATACATTGCAGATTTATTTTCAGCGATTATAGTCACTGCAGTTTCTGTAGTAGGGATTATTTTTATCTCCAAATGGGCAAAGAAAGACGAGAGTGTTGTATCATAAATACTTCTCTAGATTAAATAAGCATGTATCCTAACATAATATGGCTTTGGCAGCATCAATCACTATTTCGATTCTGCTGGCTATATTCATGAGAATAACCATGCTTGTAAGAAACTATAGTCATAAGAGACGCTAACTAAAAAAGTCTTTATTTTTCAAACATTCTAGTTTTCAAGAAAATAATATAGCCAGAAACAAGCAAAACAACAAAGTGCATTATCGTATTATAAAAGTGTCATATGGCCTATAATTTCAGCGCCTTCGTCTCATTGCCGAAAGGCCCACAAGCCCTGCAAGCCCTCCGAGGGCAAGAGTTCCTGGCTCTGGAATATTTGCCGTTCCATAAGTCGCATAAGTCTTCACAAAATTGTCAGAAGCATCGGGAAACCTAGATAGAGACTCATTCCATATACCGGTTGCGTTGCCGTTCGGAATGTTAGTTGTGTTGCCTGCCCAATTCCCATATGAAAACCCATCTACAACTTTTTGTGTCAGCACATCAAAAATCTCAACTCTTCCATTATTGTTTTGCATACCTTCAGGATCAAGTATCACGAGCCTTTCTCCTGCGCCAAGCCATCCAAAATTAGAAAGTGAAAGCGCATTCGGTGTTGTGTCTATCAAATGCAGTTCTTTTCCGTATAAGTTATATCTGCCCGGTCCAGGATTATAAAGTTCAAACCATTCATCGCTTGGAGAAACTGTTCCAGAGCCATTCCAGTCTTGTTGAGGATCAACAACAATTTCATTGACAAAAATAGGGCGCGCATAGACTGCACTAGAAAGAATTAACGGAGCAAGAAAGGTTAGCCTCTTTCTCATTGAAGACATAATAAACAATACTATAAAAACATATCTTTTGCATTATATACTTTGTTATATGTATATTCCAGCATCACGCTTTAACAAATCAACTTTGTCAAGTTTTTCCCAGGTAAAACCAGGTTCGTTACGCCCAAAGTGCCCATAAACTGCTGTCCTTTTGTAAATTGGTTGTTTCAGATTCAGTTCTTTTATTATATCTGCGGGCTTCAAAGGGAAGTGCTTTTTTACCAACTCAATAATTTTATCTTCAGGGATTTTATTTGTGCCAAAGCAGTTTACCATAAGCGAGACAGGCTCAGCAATTCCAATAGCATAAGCCAGTTGTACTTCGCACGACTCGGCTAGACCTGCACCAACAAGATTCTTGGCAATATAACGAGCTACATAAGCCGCGCTTCTATCAACTTTGCTCGGATCTTTTCCGCCGAAAGCGCCTCCTCCGTGATGCCCAAATCCTCCATAAGTATCAACAATAATTTTTCTTCCTGTCAAGCCAGTGTCTGCTACAGGACCTCCCACAACAAATCTTCCAGTTGGATTAATGTGCAGCACGGTCGACTCATCCATCCAAGAGCCGCACACAGGCAGGATTACCTTCTCTAAAAGATCACGTCTTAAATTATCTAAAGGTACATCCTTATCGTGCTGTGCGGATAAAACTATAGTATGAACTCTCACAGGCCTTCCTTCTTTATACACAACACTAACCTGCGATTTTCCATCCGGCCCCAAATAAGGCAAGATACTTTCTTTTCTAACGCGCGCAAGCTCACGTACAAGGGCATGCGCCAAAGTTATCGGAAGAGGCATGAATTCAGGAGTTTCATTAGTCGCATACCCAAACATAAGTCCTTGATCTCCAGCCCCCTGCTCTTTATTTTCAGAAGCATCAACCCCTTGCGCAATATCAGGAGACTGTTTCGAAAGAGCAACTATTACTCCGCAATTTTCTCCATCAAATCCGTAACGCGCATCAGTATAACCTGTGCCTTTTATTGTATCTCGAACAATCTTCTGCACATCTATCTCTGCTTTACTAGTTACTTCTCCTCCAACAACAATGAACCCTGTCTTAGTGAAGCATTCAACAGCAACCCTGCTTTCAGGGTCCTCTCGTAAATAAGCATCAAGCAGGGCATCAGAGACCTGATCGCATAACTTATCAGGATGTCCTTCGGCAACAGATTCAGAGCTAAATAGGAAATCTCTTTTGAACATAAAAACATCAGGATATGAGATTTATAAGGATTCCTATGAAAAAACACCAAAAGAAAGTACTAACATTAGTTTGTCTAGTGCGGCAGGGCAATAAACCATGCCCAAGCAAGCGCGATAACTAGAAAGACAATCAGCAGGAAACCTCCAATATAAAAAAGGACTTTTATATTTAGCGAAGCGCCAACCAAGAAAATAAACACGGCTCCAAAGAAAAGCCAGACTGTAGGATTGATGCGATCAAGACGATGCCAGATATTTTTATATTTCATTATAAATCGAAAACGCTAATCTATTTAAGTATGATGTTCTTTCCCACAAAATGGCACAGCAAAGAAGTATTTTAATTTTTGCAGGCATAATTGCTTTTGCAGTTACACTTGCTCTCTTTTTTGCTCTTGCGCAGGCTCGCCTTAGCCCTTCTCCCAAGGAGTTGCTTGCCCCCTGTAATGTTCTGCAGTATAACGGCCAGGATAAGATAAATCTCCTCCTCATAGGCGAGGAAGAAACCGCGAATTTTTATAATGATTATCTGTTTAGTAAAGAACCTTTCTTGCGAAACCAGCAGGAATTTAATGTTTATTCGATAAACAAAGATTTGTCTAAAGAATGTAGTATTTACAAAGGAATAGCCGTTCTATGTTACTCTAAAGAACTCCTCAATTTGGCATCATCCTGCCCCCATGATATTGTTGCAGTATTTGCCGAACGCAGCCCAGAAATCAGGAGTTCTTCTTACCGCGGCGTTATTTCAATTAATACTCGCCATCTCCCAACAGTTTTTCTCCACGAGATTGGTCACGCTTTGGCTAACCTTGCGGAAGAGTACGTCATCCCAGCACCCCCGCAATTCGACTCTAAAAATTGTGAGACACAATGCAAATCATTCAGCATACAAGAAGGCTGTTCAGATGGATGTTCAGACGAAAAACATGTTAGGGCTAGCGAAACAAGTGTCATGCGCTCTCTCAAGGGAGAGAATTATGGGTTAAACAATGAGCTTATTATAGAAGAAAAGATAAGTTCAATTACGAGTAAAAAATCTTCCATAACTGGGAGAGTTGCAGATTCCTCTATAGATTGTGAGGAACAAACCCACTATCGTCTAGTTCTTCAGGAAACTGAAGATTCTATAGAAGTTCTGGATAAGATAAAAGTCCAAGGATGTCCTGAAGGCAATCTTTTAGGAACAAAAACCTACAAACTAATTAATCAGGACGGAGAAATTGCTTCCGGATTATTCTCTGATGGAACTATATTCACTGATGCAGAAAGTTCTTTGGGTTTAGAAGGAGAAATGTTCGCAAGCAAAGAGCCTTTCTATTTAGCCTTGGCCATTCAATCTGGAGCCGAAGCAATTTCTTTCTTCGACAGCGAAAATAATCCTCTCGGAGAAAATTCATTAGGAGACACAGGAGCACGCCTATGCAAAATATAAACAATAAAGGGCTTTCAACACTAACCTCCATTATGATCGTTATAGTTCTGAGCATGAGCCTTGCCGTAGCATTTGGAACAATCGTCACAACATTTACAAAAGCCTCATTATCTCCCGCGATTTCCTGCACAGAATGGCAGCTTACCAGTCCTTTCTCTTTCGACGCCTGTTACAATGCTCAAACACATGACGTCGAAATCACTTTATCGCAGAAAATTGACTCCCTCGAGTTTAATTCAATAGACTTCGTGTTACTTCCCCAAGATAGCGAGTCGAATATCTGGACATGTTCTTCCAATTGTGGGGATTGCGAGCTCCTATCCCCTGGAGACACTAAAAAATATTATTTTGCAACAGAAAATTACTCCCCAGAATCTAGTCTTTCTCTAAAACTTGGAGGGTGTCCCCTTGCATCCCAAAAGTTACAGGTCTGCCTATAATGTCAGGAATGTGGTCCAAACCACGCCCTTTAGGGCGTTGCATTCCTGAGCATATACAAAGTCTACGACACAAAGACTTTGTTATGGTACAAATGCTTAAATAAGCACTCTATTTTATCCTTAAAAGAGACAATGAACGAGCTACAATCCTTGCAAACAGAACTGAAATTGCGCGGATTTTCCCCAATGACTGTGCGCAGTTATTCTTTTTTCGTGCAAAAATTACTCAATCATGCTCAAAAGTCTCCCGAAACTCTGGCAGAAGACGATGTTAAGGCCTATCTTTCCTCTCTAGTCGAAACAAAGTCAAAGAGCACTACAATGCTCGCAGCAGCCGCTATTAAATTCTTCTTCACAGAAGTCCTGAAAAAACCTTGGACTGCTATCAAGGTTCCAAAAAAGGAAAGGAGACTGCCTGAAGTGCTGACTAAGGAAGAAGTAAAAACACTGATTAACTCAGCAGACACTCTCAAGTCAAAATTAATGGTCTCTCTTCTTTATTCTTCTGGTCTCCGCGTCTCCGAACTTGTCAAGTTAAAACCGCAGGAAATAAGATTCGAAGAAAAAATTGGATGGGTCAGAGGAGGGAAAGGAGGAAAAGACAGAATGTTTATTCTAGCAGAGGGCCTTAGCAAAGAGCTTAGCAATTATCTTAAAAAGCACGAAAATAATTATTTATTCTCAAAAGACAAGCCCCTCACAACAAGAAATGTACAGAAAATCATCAAAAGACTAAGAGAAAAAACCGGAATACAAAAAAAGATTACACCGCATACGATGCGCCATTCGTTCGCAACTCATTTATTGGAAGCAGGTACGGATATAAGGTATATACAATCTCTCCTCGGCCATAGCTCGCTGAACACGACCCAGATGTATGCTCATGTTTCAACAACCGAGCTTAAAAAAATAATTAGCCCCCTTGATAAATTATAATCTTTTAAGAAGAGATCCTTGTAATATGCAGAGCCACAGGATGATCAGGATTCGAGTTATGGAAACCATGATAGCGTCCAGGTTTGCCGGGTGATGCGGCTGTAAATGACTTGCCAGGAGCGTAAGGTAAGACTTCATCTTTCTCAGAATTTCTTATCTCTGAAGAATCATTTTGAAATTTATAAGAAAGTTGGGACGCATCTCCTCCCGAAATAGGTCCAAGGTAAGTCACTTCTTCTGTTTTTAGAGGATGGTCTATTACACCAGTGCCCATCTTTGGATGTAAAACAACGATTATATCATCAGGAGTTCTCATAAAGACAATGCCTGCTTCTACGCCATTATCTTCTCTGTTTAAAGGAACATGAGGGAGGTCTAAAGAAAATCCTCCTTGTTTTAAAATTGAAGCAAGGCGGTCGTTCTTTCGAGGATCGTAACGTTCATCTAAAGGCATGCGCGGAAAAACAAAAATCTGTATATAAATCTTTGTTACTATAATTGTAAGTAAAAATAGTAAGTAATCTTATCGGTAAGACTTCTGACAAATGTCCCCTAAATTTATATAACTCTAACCAATTTTTACTGAGTCTTTCTGTTCCAGATATTGACCCCCTTCGGCTTAAAGTATCCTGTTTCTTTACTGATATTTGGGTAGTGCTTCATCATATTAAGGAATTTATTATACTTCTCAGGAGATAATGTAATTAATCTCTGTTTTAGAAGCTCAATATTATTTATTCTTTTGGAAACTATTAATTTATCTCCTTTATATTTAATACTACCAATGCCTAATTTTTGTAAACATCTAAAATATATCTCTTTCTCTTCTTCCTTAGACACCGAAATATGTATTCTGTATCTTTTGTCTGGTCTGCAACATTCAATAGTTCCTTCCCCGGCGATAATGCCCCGTATATAATCTTGAAGCAGACCGGGCTCATAATTTATTATCTTTTCGTAAGTAATCTTTCTTACAAAATTCTTTACTATCTGGCTAAATAGATTACTTTTATACTCTAAAACTAAAGTTCCCCTATCAAAAATGCTTAGCTTTGTATTTTTAGTATTCTTAATATAAGTAACTTTTTTTGGGTAAGAATTTTCTAACTTTATTTTAGACCTGTTTAACCAATGTTTTATTACCTTATTTTCGACTTCATTTTTATAAATTAAGTCAGCAGGTTCTTGGATATTTAATTTTATACTCCATTTCCATCTGGATTTATCAAGACTTAATTCTTTTTCAAACCAATTTATCACGTGATTAATTATTTTATATTCATGATTAGAAAAAGATAGGCAACCATTATTTGTTTTACCCATCTCCGCTTGTAGCAAACCAATAACCTCAAATGTCGAATCTTTTTTTGAAATGAACCTTGGAATAGACAAGGAATGTTCCCTATGAGAATTATTATACTGTTCCGTTATGTAAGATAAATCAATATAATCCTCTCCAAAATTTTTTGATAATTTAACAGTTTTATCTAAGCAAGACATAAAAACTTCATCTGGAATAAATTCTGATAGATCAACCTTTTTATTATCCATAATAATGGCCTCCCCTTTTTTTCTTTAATTGATTTAGCATAAATTTTTCCACTTGCTTAGAAATAAGTAGACCTTCTTTTTCACAATATTCTTTATACTTCAAAATTATCTTTTCATCAATAGATAAAGTCAATTTAGTATTGCCTTTTTTCATACGTACATAAACGTGTACGTACTATTTAAACTTTTTTATAATCTAAGCAATAATAAAAATATAGGAACTTCAGCGATAGCTTTTTTGCCTCTTCGCTCGCGCCTTCGAATCGCCGGGCTTGTAAGGCTCTTTCCTTCGCGTGTCAGCAACAATCATGTTTCTATCATATTTCAAAAAAGCTTTTCTTAAATCCTGCGAGTCAGTAAACTTAACTAAGGCTTTTGCAATTCCTAATCTTGCGGCCTGAATCTGTCCTTCCTTCCCGCCCCCGCTTGTTGTGATTCTCATATCATAAGGAAGTTTTCCCAAATGCTCTCGGGCTATCACAAGAGGCTCGTGGAGCGAAAGTCTGTGAAAAAGAGGCAAAGCCTCATAAGATAAACCATTGTAAGTTACTTCCCCAGTTCCATCTTTAATCCTGACTTTGGCAACAGCAGTTTTTCTCTTCCCAGATACCATCAGCATTTCTTTGCTCATAGTTCTTTTGAAATCTCCTTTAGTGCAATTGTCCTAAGCGGCTTTTCTTTTCCAGCCTTAATCTTTTTTGATTCTAAATAAGGCACAGGAGTTTCATTATAACACATCACACGTTTGAAAGCATCAAGTCCTCTTCCCTGCTTGTAAGGAAGCATTCCCCTAATCGTGCGCTTAACCACGCGTTCAGGTATTCGGGGGAAAAACGGACCATTCAAACTGTGGCCTCCGCGCCCGCGAAGCATCTTGTAATGTTCAATTACGGATCTCGGATTTCCAGAAACAACGACCTGATTGCAATTAACAATCACAACCTTCTTACCGAGAAGAGCCTGCTTAGCAGTATAACTTGCCAGTCTTCCCAGAAGTGCATTTGTTCCATCAATAATTACTTCATTCATGATATAATTTTAATTCCCTCTGCCTTAGGGTTGTGTTTAATTTCTTCGCCAATACTAACAATCTCGCTCTTTCCATGTTTAAGTTTTTCTCTTGCAGAAGCCGAAAACCCAAGCGCGCATACTCTTATTTTTTTGCTCACATTTCCCATGCCCAATACTCGACCGAGCACAATTACTGTATCTCCTTCCTTAGTCTTTTTTTCGAGTTCATCAAGGTTAACAGAAGTCTGTTTGCGCGTCGGTCCCGATAGACACGAAGCAATACTCCTCCATGCCTTCTGCATACGTGCAGCTCGCAAAGTTTCAACTAACAAGGTGTTGGTTTTTTTCTTCGTCTGTTTCTTCAGCTGTGTTTTGCTTTTCATTTTCGTGTTGGTGTTACTTTATGCGGGAAGTAGGGATCGAACCTACGCAGGCACTAAGCCACTTGGTCCTTAGCCAAGCCCGTTTGACCACTCCGGCATTCCCGCGTGCCTATTTGAGAGCTTTCTCAAACGCTTCAAGGTTCTCACTTAGTACCTTTATAGATTTACCTAAAATTTCTTTCGCAGGAAGATGACCAAATGATTCTATGAAAAGCAGAAGTTCGTTAGCAGGCTGTATTGATTCAGGATCGAGAACGCGTATTTCTTCAACAATTGCTTCATTTAAATCGCAGACCCAACCATCTTTCTGTTTTTCAGGTTTTATAACTCCTTGAGCATGCTCTACAAGTTTGATAACCTGGGCATTTTTGGAGTTTACTAAAAAAAGATGTCTGTAATAGCAAAGACCAGGGGTATATTTCTCGTGCTCAATCCCTCTTCCAAGACGTGCTGTAGCAACCAGTTCAATTTCCTGTCCTTTCTCAAGAAGGGTAAGAGGAATGCCTGAATGTACAACATCTACTTTGCCTGAAAAGTCTCCTGCCAGCACCATGCCCGGTCCGACCTTAGACAATTTTAAATCGATTTCAGTTTTATCATTCATAGAACCTTCATTTTTTAATGGAACTAGACCAATGCGGTGAGCAAGAAATTCATCATAAAGCGCAGAGTCGTTCTTGATTATTTCAACTTCATCTATAGCCAGCGTAGGTATCTCGCTGATGCTTCTTCTAATAGCGTTAATCAGGCTTTCGTTTGCTGCAACACGCAGTATCATTTTATCAGGACTTTGTTCAATCATTTCCATTGTAGAATATAAAAAAGAGCTGTTTTAAACTCTTCGCCCCCTCTTTCCACCCTTTGCTTTTGGTCCGCCTCTTGGCACACGAGTTGTATCAATTATGCTGATTATTTTAAATCCTTCTTTAGTCAATGTTTTTACAGCAGCATGAGCCCCAGGACCCATTCCGGGAGCCCTTGTTTTTCCGCGCATGCGGATGTATAAACTAGTGATTCCAAGATCGCGCACTCTTTCAGCAGTTCTTTTGGCGACGAACATTGCTGTAGTCGGATTCGCCTTCAATCTGCTGTGCTTTGTTACCATTCCCCCACTGATACGTGCAAGCGTGTGTCCTGCCAAATCAGTAACGTGAATGATAGTGTTATTGAACGAGCTAAAAATATAAACAATTCCGGCGCGTTCATCCTTCACAATTTTCTGTTCAGGCTCTGCACTCAAGCTCTCACTAGGAGCTTTTTTTTCTTCATTTACTACTTCAGTTTTCATTGGGCCTCCGGAGTTTCATTTTCTTCAATAGGTTTGACCTTTGCAGGCGCGCCAGGTCTTACGGAAATAAGAGATTCTTCTTCAATATGGACAAGATATCCGGGGGAACTTACTGTTTTTCCATGTATCATAACTCGTTTATGCACGACGAACTGACGCCCTTCTCGCGGAGTGCGTGCAAGTTTCTTTACCACAAGAATCGTAGCAAGGCGTCGCTTAAGAAGATTTTCCTTGGTAAGTGCAAGAACATCTGCAATAGAACTAACATTCAATCCTACGGAATTTAATTTCTTAAAGAAAGCATCCTGCTCATCTTTAGATGCAATAATAAGTTTTTTCGCACGGTTTCTAAGATATCTGACTGCAGCTTCGCTTTTCCAAATTTCGCGCTTATTTTTAAGCCCATATTTTTCGACAAGTCTGTCTTCCTCTTTGATTCTTACACTATCATACAGCTTCTTCGGCCGCTCGTAAAGTTTATGTTTTCTTCTCATCAGTCTTCCTTCGCACTCCTACGCTCGCCCCCCTTTTCCTGAAATGGCTTCTTGTTCTTTGTCCCCTCACAGGCTGTCCAAGCCCGTGTCGTATACCACGATAACTCTTCATTTTCTTTAATCTTTTAATATCAAACTCGTGTTGAACATCTAGAGCAGATGTTAAAAGATGTTTGTTCTCTCCACTGTCCAGGTCAGCGCGTCTGTTTCGCATGAAGAGAGGAAGTTCCAAAGATCGAAGAGTTTGCTCAATGTGGGCGATAGTAGGTTTATCAAGATCGCCTATTTTTTTATGTTTATCAAGTCCAAGTTGTATGCAAATAGCATTGGCAACACTCCACGAAATACCTTTAATTTTTGTCAATCCAACATAAAGATTTTTGCTTACAGGGATATCTTGTCCGAAGATTCTCACTAGAGCTTCCATGCGTTCCTCCTGCATTACCGGTTTTTTCTGTTCAGTTTTTTGTTCCATTTTAACTTGCAAATAAGGTGTGCCTCTGTGGCTCCGTTATCTCCTCCAGCAGTCGCTTTTCCACGGCTTTTTTCGGGTCAGGAACATTGGCAGCACGCTTCCTGATGTCTTCAAAAGATTCAAACTCTTTTTCCTTCCGAGCATCAAGCAATTCCTTCATGTGCTTCTTTCCAAATCCCGGCAAAAGCTCGAGTTGATGAAGTCTTGTATTAATCGCTTGAGCCTTGTTGAAAAACGTCACAAATTCTTGCTCGCGCGTCTCAACAACCTTTGTGATAAACTCGTGCAGATGAATTTTAGCCTGCCCTGTGAGTTTATCCTTTGGTAATCGCCCAATGATGTAATAGACTTTATCTCGCTTCTCAGGACCTATATAAACCCTTTCATGAGGAGTGAAAGTTGCCCCTCTAACAGGCGCTAGCTGGAGAAGCCCCAAGTGTTGTTCTCCAATAGCTTGCACAATAGGCATCATCTTCCCTTCCATAGGATATCCATAAGGCAAGTAGTCTAATACCAATACAAAATCATCTTTCTTTCCCATGTTCAGTAGTTTTTAACGATGTTCAATATCGTTTGTATTTCCTGTTCATCGAGTGAAACATCATGAAATATTTTCTGGACAGATTCGGCATCTCGCGGAAGAATGTCAGCAAGCTTGATAAGATAGTCTTCCTTTATTTTGATGTTGCCCAGCTTCTCCAACTCGCCCTCAAGCTTCTTAGCATCTTCAAGGGAAATCTTGCAGAACTTTTTGAAGTAGTCTTCAGTAGGCTTCTTTTCTTCACCTACCTTTACGTAAGTCCTCGCTTCTGCGAGTGAAATTGGCTTCATAGAAATGACATTCATTTTATTGTTAATTTTTTTAAGTGAATTGGCTTTACGAAAAATCTCTTCTTCATTCCACCATCTAAAGCTTCCACAAGGTAGCTAGAACCCCTCTTCTCAATGATTACCCCAGTCCGGCCTTGCATTCGCATCGGAAAATTTTCAGTAAACCCTAAATCTCTGACAAGAGAAACTCTCTCGTTGGGTTCAAATTTCTGAAAATATCTCGTAAACGAGACCTTTCCTTTCTCCTTAATTCTTTTGCGCTTTAACATGCTAGTACCTCATAATAGTACTTTAAAAAGCTTTTGCACTTCTAAGAATTATCAGTTACAGACCCCTGAAACAAGTCTCCCTTGACTTTAGCATTATCCATGTTATTCTTGATAGTATTAAACATCTTTTCTCCCCATATTCCATGTCCGCATCGCTCACACACTTCAAATGCGCGTCCGTCATCCAGAACATTCTTGCAGAATCCGCATTTAGTCACCATCTTTTTTCTCGTTGAATTTAATCAATTCCCTTTATAAACTTTTATGCAAAAAGAGTTATTCATACCTCAAGGCCTCAGTAGGATTGATATTCGCGGCCCTCATGGCTGGAAGAGTGCCAGACACTGCTCCCGCGAGGAATGCGAAGACAAGGCATACAAAGATAAGCCAGAAAGGAGTGGAAACTTGAAGTAAAGTTGTACCTAGCTGATTTATTGCAATATATTCTATAACAAGTCCTATTCCTATCCCAAACACCACGCCTATAATCCCTCCAACAAGACCAAGAAGACCTGATTCAATCAAAAATATCAGAGTTATATCTCTATTTTTTGCTCCGACTGATTTCATCACTCCAATCTCTTTAGTTCTTTCCAAAACAGAGGTGTACATTGTATTCGCAATTCCGATTCCCCCAACAAGAAGAGATATCGCCGCAACCCCAATTAGAAAAGCCGTTATGATCCCAAGTATAGAACCAAAACTTTCCAGCAATTGATCTGGAGTCAATATGTAAAAGTCTTGTGTCTTTTCTGTTAAGTCACGAGAGGTTCTAAGTTTTTTTTCCACTCTCTCCGCAACTTCTAAAAGCTGCTTCTCGTCATTGACCTGAACAACTATCGTATCAATTCTTTCAGTGATATTAAATAACGGGCGAAAATCTTCGAAAGGCATATAGATTAGTCTATCATCTCCAGGATTTCCTATCGGCATTAAAATGCCCCTCACTCTAAACTCGCGATCATTTACCAGAATCGTGTCGCCTACCCTCACAGGTTTTTTGAATAAATTATTATGTTTGTATTGCGAGCCAATCATCACGCTTCCCTCATCACCCCTTTTCAAAACACGCCCCTCTTCTGCTTTATATGCTCCTGTTTCCATGAATAAGTCTGAAGTCCCAAGATCTAAACCCACAGTAGTTACATATCTAATCTGGTCGCCAAACTCAATTTTCGAAGGAGAGGCCGTCCACGGAGAAGCCTCCTGTACTCCAATTGTCTTTTTCACAACATCAAAATCCGCTTGAGTAAACTGAGTTGCTCCCCCAGTTCCAGGCCCCGCAAGCTGGCCTCGCGGTTGAATAAAAAACTTATCAGTTCCCAGCAAGCGAAACTGCTCTTCAACAGCTCCTCTAAGTCCTAGAGACAGACTTATAAGAAGAAAAATAGTGGCAATGGAAATTATTATCCCGACCATTGTCATCCAGCTTCGCAGCCTTCTTTTTCTCAAATTTTTTAAAGCCAGTTTAAAGTAATCTGAAATCATTTTCTCAATGCCTCCACAGGACTCAATCTAGAAGCTTGCAATGCCGGAAGAAAACCGAATAATAGCCCAAGAGCCAAGGAGAATATTATCGCGCCAATGATAAGAGGCCAGGATAGTGTTATCATTAAAGATATTCCGAGGGACGAAGAAGCTATTCCCGAGACTAGGAATGCAAGGCCCAAACCAATAGCGGCCCCAATAACTCCCCCAGCTAAGCCAAGGAGAGCAGATTCCATGACGAATATTGATAGCACATCCCTGTTTCTCGCTCCTACAGATTTCATTATTCCTATTTCCTTTATTCTCTCAAGAACAGAGGCGAACATGGTGTTGGCAATCCCAATACCTCCGATAAGCAAAGAAATTGCAGCAATGCCCGTTATTACCAAATTAATAACTGTAAGGATAGTGCTTATTGCAGACAAACTTTGCAATGGAGTCTGAACAGAAAAATCCTCCTCTCCTATTTTCTCATTCCTATCCTTTCTTAATATTCTCTCAATATTTTCAGCTATGATTTCTATATCTTTTTGATTTTTTATTTGAACTACTATAAGGTCTATCTCGTTCCCTATATCAAGAATATTCTTCAAGTCTTCTTCAGGCATCAGTATTGCGTCATTGATTATGAAAGTACTGCTCTTTTCCAGAAAACCAACAACCTCAAATTCCTCTCCCTGTATCTCCAATCTAGTACCGACTCTTATTGCTTTATCAAAATCATCTGTTTCCAGATAGTTGTAACCTAAAACAACTCTTCCTCTATCATCTTCAGTCAAAAGTCGGCCTTCTGCCGCGGCAGCATTCAAGGAGTCGTATACAATCGCGACTTGCTTTGCGTCTTCTGGAAGAGAAGCAATTGTTCTGAAGAGTCTTACTTTGTTATACTCAACCGACACTGCTCTTATGAGCCTAGGTATAACTTCTTCAACACCGCTAACAGATTCTATCAACTTAATATCTCGGTCTGTCAGCTTTCGCACAGCGGTGCTTCCAGGAGGTCCAAAGCCGGCTTCTGCGCTTTGCACAATCAATTTATCAGGATCAAGAGAGGAAAACTGCCCGACAATTGCCTGCTCAAGTCCTTGCCCTAGCGAGATCAAGGACACAACAGCCGCAATGCCAATAAATATGCCAAGCATCGTGAGCCAGCTTCGCAAGCCGCGCTTTCTTAGGTTTTTTAATGCAAGAATAAAATAATCAATGAACATTAAGCAGATGGTGCTCTAGATTGTTGTCTTTCTAGTAAATAAGTATTAAGATTTCTAAGAGTTGCGAGCGCTGCGGCTCTTCCTGTTTCATCCGACCCGCGAGCTAGCCTTTCAGCTTCTCTATAAGCAGAATCAATTTCAGACGATAAATAGCGTGTAAGATTCCGGAGCGTTGCGATTGTGGCTGCTTTGCGCGTTTCATCTTGCCCATCCGCTAATCTCCTAACTAATCCCAGTTCATCAGTAAGACTCTTTTCAAATTCAGTTCCCAATTCTTCTGAATTTACTCTCTTTAATTGATAATGGAATCCCATAAATTGCCAGCCGATTTTCCTTTGATGATCACATACCCGCCCCTTTAATCCTCTCCTCTTTGTTGTCTTAAAATTGTAGAGATTTCCATCAACATCTTCAATATTATAGAAAATTAGGTTCCTCCCTCTCCCTATAACCTCCGTTATTTTCCCAATCACTGCTGGCTCCACATTATAAGGGAATCTAGCTCTTTTTTCACTTCCATCTAGGTTTTGTTCTACTATTACAAGCTCCCCTACAAAAAATTCCTTTTCTGTCATGTAAATCTTTCCAAGGGTTGGTATTTAAGCCTTTCTAGAGCACCCTCCTTTCAATTCAATAAAAGATATGTGCAGCATGAAGCGCTACCTCTCCAAGCTTTTTTTCATTCGTTTTCTCTTTTTTATCGTGCGCCATACAAACCACAAGACAACAAGAATAACAACAGCGACAATATAATATGGCCAGTTGTTTCGTTGTATAATTCCTAACTCTAAAGCTTTCTCGCGAGTGTAAATTTTTATCGGAATTGTAACATCCTGCGCAATCTCCTTGTTGTCCAAGTCACGATATCTCACTGTTGCTTTCACGTTTGGCTTCTCACTTTTAAAAATTACATCGAAGCTCGCTGTATCGAAGTCATCAGAGTCTATTGTTCCGATGTAAACATCTTCTTCTGACAGCAAAGTATACCCTAAAGGTTGTAATCGAACAGAAACAAAGCGCGCATCAGCCAACCCATTATTAACTATCTTTAAATTAATTTTTCCCTGACTTCCTACAACAGGCATCTCTGTCGTTATAGAGAATTCAAGTTCAGGGTTTCCTCCAACGCTTACTCCAATCGTACCTTCTCTCGTTTCAAGCTCCCCATTTAAGTTGAAAGTTATCTTATAAGGTATCTCATAATCGCCTGGCTTTATGTCATAGGCAGGTCTTATATCGAATGAGAAAGTCTTGTCATCTCCATCCCCTAGTTCGTCCGTAGAAGCTTCCGAACTTCCAATAGGTATAAACTGAACTCCTTCAAATTTCAGGCTGAAACTAACGTCTTCAACATCGTCTCCCAAATTATTTTCAATCTGAATTCTTACTCTCCCCGCCTCTCCAGGCAGCAAAGGCTCAACATCTACAGAGCTGACTGTTACAGCGTGCACGCTTTGCACTAATAAAATAGCCATGACCAAAAGCAATATGTATTTCATACTTCTCTCCCCCATGTTTAATTTAAAAACCTTCCGCTTTGTCACTTTAAAGTTGATACATCTATCTCACAATCTTCCAACTATTGCCCACTTTACGAGTAACCTTCTCAACTTTCCCGTCTTTTAACCAATATATCTTGCGAGCATGCGACTCCGCTCGAGCAGGGTCATGCGTGACCATAATAATGGTTTTGCCTTTCTTGTTTAAATCGCTAAGAAAATCCATGACTTTCTCTCCCGTCTTGCTGTCCAAGTTTCCAGTAGGCTCGTCAGCAAGAATAACTTCAGGGTCATTTGCTAATGCTCTTGCAATGGCAACGCGCTGCTGCTGTCCTCCTGAAAGCTGATTAGGATAATGATCTCCCCTATCAGAAAGATCCACTAGCGCAAGCAGTTCTTCAGCTCGCTTTCCTCTCTCACCAGCACTAGTCCCCTGAAAAAGCATCGGCAGCATAATGTTTTCTTTTGCAGTTAAGTTAGGAATCAAATTAAAACTCTGAAAAATAAACCCTATCTTTCTTCCTCTAAGTTGAGCGAGTTCAGACTCTGTAAGGTGCGAAATATTTCTTCCATCCAAAGTCACGGAGCCTTTTGTAGGAACATCAAGGCTGCCAACCAGATTCATCGCCGTACTCTTGCCACTTCCAGATGGCCCCATTATTGCCACAAAATCCCCTTTCTCAATGCTCAAACTCAATCCATCAAGAGCTTTTACAAGCACTTCTCCCATCTCATAGTATTTAGCCACTTTATCAAGCGATATAAGTTCTTTCATATAAAACCCCTGAGACAAATATTTAAAAACCTTCCCTTCGCATCACTTACATGTTAATTCCAGTTCGTTGCTTCGCCTGCGGAAAGCCAATAGGTCACCTGTGGGAGTCATATAAACAGCGCGTCGCAAATGGCGAGGAAGCCGGCAAGGTGCTTGATGATTTAGGTTTAGAGAGATATTGCTGCCGTGCAGCCCTCTTGGGCAATGCAGAACTCCTTCCCAAGGTTTCTCAGTTTAAGAAATCCTAATTTTTGACTTTCATAAGTTATAAAAGCTTCAAAAGCAATTATAATCATGCATAATTTCGACCTTTCTTCAGCACAGATTCGTGAAGTTATTGATGAGTCAATTAGGGTAGTAGTCTGTTTAAGAGATAAAGAGAGATATGAAGAAGCCCAAAGGTGCGGTTATGATTCTTGGGAACAAATGGAAAGATATGAAAATTCGAGAAGAGCCAGAGCAATGGATGAAATAATTATTACTATGTGATTCGAGATTTATTTAAAAACCCACATTCAGAACACGAGATGCTTTTATGCGTCTTGGTAACTCGAACTCTTCCGCTCTTTAAATCCGCATAGCACTTTTTGCAAAACCTAGCCCTATACTTTCCAAGCCTTATGCGGTACTTCATCGCAAGCCTTTTTATTTTCCTAGTTTGTTCCCGTTCTAACTTGCCTTCCTTAAAATAACTTTCAATTTTCTTAAGGGCATCTGTCTTTGAAAGTGCTTTTCTCATCTTATTTTATTAGAAATCATCTTATTATAATCTATGCTGTCTTTGAATTAGTGAATATAACGAAGACAGCATCCGCGTTTCGCCTCTGTTCGGAGACTACTGCACAAGACGTTACCATCTTAGCTTCTGAGGTCGGAAAGGGATCAGGCGTTTCATGGTAACTATGGCCGTCCTCATAATCGCACGTTCTCTTTGCTTTAAAAACGTTTCTATGAAGTTAATTATCCTAAAAACACAAGCTCAAAAATAACAAATCCATGTTTGCCTTGCTCTTCTTTTGAATAATATTTATCCATGCCAACATAGGTTTTAACTTCTTTTCTTCCCATAACTCTTGCCTTAAGCCTTTCCTTTAATTCTGGTCTCTTGCTAAATATAATTATCTCTCCAACTTTAACTTCTTTTCTTTTATCATCGTTTAATCTTACTTCAATTCTCTTAACACCAGATTTCATCCTTTCAAAGGAATCAGGATTCAATTTCATTTCATGTTCCATTTTTATATTACCGATTACAGATATTATAATCTATCTCATTTAATAGAGTTTTGTGAAATATTAATTATTTAGTATAAGGCTAAATCGCATCTGTTAAAGCTTTCTATTCAGAAGAATTATAAACTATTTATCATTCTAATATAATGGGGCAGAATAAAGTTATAGTAATATCAGGTCAGCCGGGAGCAGGAAGCTCTACAATAACAAAGCTCATTGCAGAAAAGCTGCGACTTGATTATTTCATCGCGGGTCGCTTATTCAAGGACATTGCTCTTGGCGAAGCTTCCAAACAGCACTATTATTCTCTATTCAAGCAATTATGCAATAAGAAAAATCTCTCTATCCCCAGATTTCATGCAAAAAATGATGAAGAGGCCACGCGCCTTGTCTGGAACTCTCCTCTTGGAAAAAACCCTGCATTTCACTCAGTAATAGACGACCTCCAAATTGAGCTGGCAAAAAAAGGCAACATTGTCATCGATGGAAAACTTTCCGTTCGCATGATAAAAAAAGCGTCTATAAAAATTTGGCTAACTGCTTCTTTCAAGGCTCGCGCAGAAAGACACGCATACAAAAATAATATCTCCTTTGAAGAAGCCTCGCGTCTGCTGGAAATGAGGCAGGAGCAGGAGCGTGTAGAATGGCAGCGCATTTATGGCTTCGATTATTGGGATCAGGAATTAGAAGCAGACCTTGTCATCGACACGTCTAATAAAAATCCTCCAGAGATTGTAAATGAAATTCTTGCTTCAGTTGCGAAGCCCAAGGGACTTCCAGTATAGATAACCAAGAACAACCGATAGCAGTGTTGATGCAAGCAATACCAACACCAAAAGCGTTGTGTGCGGCTTGAAGTAAGCATCTGACAAAGCAGGTATGCCAAAAATCGCCCCAATCGTACCCGGCACGGAAACAACAATGCTTGTAATCGTAAGAAAAGTGATTATTATTGTAAGGCGATGCATAGTCGAATTCAGTTCTCTATTTGACTTCATCTCTGATTTCGTGCGCAGTGATGCCACGCGATAAATATGACTTCTGCATCTCTCAAGCCAATATCTTGCTTCTCCAGTTAAAATTTCATAGTCAAACGAAATCAGTGCAGTATTAAATTCCTCGATGTCCCTTTCTTTAAGAGTCATAATCAATTTAACAAGTTCTTCCATTCTGTCAGTCAAGTGCCTAAGTTCTCTCCCCGAAACTTCAATGGCTTCAAGCACAGGATTCAAATCGAGTTCGGTCATTCTGTTTCTTATCTTTTCAAATTCCAAAGAATAGTTTCTCAAGATATTTTTTAACAAAACAAGAGTTATCGCAGTACTCTCTCCATAAGGTTTAGTAATAACCTCTTTGTAAGATTTTTGATAATCATTAAAGTTAAAATCAGAATAGACAAAAACTTTTTTCTTCGATAATAGAACTATGTGCTGAGGACGTATTAAGTTATAGACGGGTATTGCAATCAGAGTGTATTTTTTCTGCTTGTCAAAGAAAGGAAAATCTAAATCTTGCACTCTATCTAGATCAGCCTTCAAGTCTAAGGATGAAACAACCTTCTTAAATTTCTCAAACGAGTCAAAGAACTTAATCATAACTCTCGGATAAAAATCATCTTTATAATCATTTATATGTTCAATAGGAATATTTAAAACACTATCAATGTTGATTTTTATAAGTGGGCGTGCCGGAGTGGTCAAACGGGGTAGACTCAAGATCTACTGTGCTTAGTGCCTTCCTAGGTTCGAATCCTAGCGCCCACATGCTCCCGTAGCTCAGCCTGGATTTAGAGCATTGCCCTCCTAAGGCAAGGGTCGTAGGTTCAAATCCTATCGGGAGCGTTCCTATTTCCTTGCAACACAATTAATAATTTCTCTTTTCAAATTCATTTTGTTCTTAATAGGATAAAATTTGCTAGTCTTTATTTTTAACTTTGAAAATCTCCCAAATAATCCTCTAACTTCCTTCTCATCAAAAAAATGACATATTAATTTATTCTTCTTAACAATAGTATTCTTATCAGTTCCATGTTTTTTGCCCTTATTACGAAAATCGCCAAGTGAAAAGTCCTCAAACACGGATATTCCTTTTTTCTTAAGAACACGATGAATCTCGCTAATTATCTTTAACCTATCTTTCTTTATCGAATTATTCAATATATAATAGGCAACCACAACGTCAAATGAGCTATCTGAAAATGGCAAGTCTTTCGCATCAGCCTTAATCAATCTAACCTTGTCCTTGAATATTTCTTTCGATTTATTTATAGCTTTAATTGAAAAATCCACCCCATAGGCTTGAGAAGGTTTTTGCTTCAATATTGATATAAGTGTTTTTCCATTTCCTACGCCCAACTCAAGCACTTTCTTGCCTTTCAGAATACGCGGCAGGCTTATAGTCTCTTTCTTCCATGTTAAATTTCCAGTATAAAGTTCATTCCAAATATCTTCTTGACCCATCATTATATTAAATATCAAAAGCTTTAAAATGCTCCATTAAATAGCTTTCATAAGCGCGGTTAGTTTAGTGGCAAAATAGCTGGTTTCCAAAATAGGCGTTTAAGCGCGTATTGAAATGACCAGCGGTCACGGGTTCGATTCCCGTACCGCGCAATTTTAAGTAACTTAAAAGTGATAACTAATAGTAAAGTTTAAATAGATAATAAAACTAAAAAAATTATGGCCATCAAGACGCTAGAAGGAAAGGTAACTGGTGTAAGGCTTGTGGCATTTAATTCTAAAGAACAAGTACGACGTGGGGCCATTGCAACACACAGCGCAATTGGAAGCGTTAATGTGGAAGAACTAACTACCTGTGATTACTCCATGACTATACAATCTCCTGCAGGTGAAAAAACCGTGAGTTTTAACGCGCCTGTAAAAAATTATGGCGATAGAATTGGAGGCGAACTTAGTGCCGAAGATTTAGTTGGACAAGAAATTAAATATGAGGTAAAGATAGGAAGAGATGAGGGTATAACTGAAGGCTCATTGGCTGAAGAAAGACTTAAAGTGCTCTCTGGCCCTCTAGCGGGAAAGGAATATTCTTTTTCATACATGACGCCCCATAGATCGCCTTCTGAAATTTAGACATCTATTATATCCTCCGTAGCCTCAAGGCTCATATACAAATAACTTTAAAAGTGTCATTTCTTCTCTACTTCAATGAGTGAACAATCTCTCTCTACAGAGCACACAAAAAACTGGTATGATAAGTCATACAAGCTCCTCCTTATTATTCCAGTCATATTGATGATTCTTTCAATCATTGTTATATCTATGACTTACAGGCAGACGGGCGATATTATCTACAAAGACGTCTCAATAACGGGAGGGACAACCATAACTGTCTTCGGTCAGTACGACACGCAAAAAATCGAATCTAGTTTGCGTTCACAATTTCCCGATATGATTCTTAGTACAATATCAGACATTCGCACAGGTGAACAGCAAGGATTCTTTATTGAAACTACTGCATCTGCTCCAGAGTTAAAGGCTGCGATAGAAGCCGAGTTGGGACAAGAGTTAACTTCAGAAAATTCGTCCATCGAGTTTTCCAGTTCGGCTCTATCATCAAGTTTCTACAAGCAATTAAGACTGGCAGTAATTATCTCCTTCATCTTAATGGGCATAGTTGTATTTCTGATATTCAGAACCCCTGTTAGAAGCCTGTCAATCATTATTGCAGGTTTGGCAGATATTATCATGACAATCGCCGTCCTTGATTTATTGCAAATCAGGTTATCAAATGCTGGCATAGTTGCCCTATTAATGCTTATAGGATATTCTGTAGACGTCGACATCCTTCTGACTACAAGAGTAGTAAGAAACAAAGAAGGCACCTTAAATCAAAGAATTTTCGGAGCATTCAAAACAGGAATAACAATGACTATAACTGCAATCATCGCAGTGGCCGTTGCACTCATTTTCACGTATTCTCTATCACCCGTTCTATCTCAGATGTTTACAATAATCCTGATAGGTCTAGGTTTTGACATCTTGAACTGCTGGGTCACAAACGCATCCATATTAAAATGGTATTCCCAGGGAGGGAAAATATGAAACTAGGGTGGCGTATTTGGTTAATAATCATAGTTTTAGTGCTTTCTTTGTTAGCAATACGTCCAACCTTCGAATCAGGCGTTGTAATAAAATCCATAGATAGAGAGTCTATTCTTTTTGAGCAGGGCGTTCGGTCTGGTCAGGTTATAAAAGAAATAAACGGGCAGAAGATAGCGAATTTTGAAGATTACACCTTGGTCATAAGTGAACTTTTTAAAACAAACGAAGAGGTAAAGTTTGAAATCACAACAAAAGATAATAACTATATCGCTCTCCTCAATCAGACTCCCGATCTTATAGTGCAAAACGTTCCCCGAACAAGATTGAAAACTGGCCTAGATATTCAAGGAGGCGCGAGAGCATTAGTTAAGCCCGAGCAGAATATTACTGATTCTCAATTAACAGATTTAATCGAAGTAAGCAACAATCGCTTTAACGTATTCGGGATTTCAGACGTAAAGATTAGAGGCGTGACAGATTTGTCAGGAGACAAATTTATGCTCGTAGAAATTGCTGGCGCAACACCAGATGACCTTGAAGAGTTAATTGCAAAACAAGGGAAGTTTGAAGCCAGAATTGGAAACCAAACCGTGTTTGTCGGAGGAAATCAGGACATAACCTCTGTTTGCCGTAACGATGCAACCTGCGCGGGAGTCACTGCTTGTTCCCCGGCGCAGACAGGATTTGTGTGCAATTTTGCCTTTACAATATATTTAAGCGCAGAGGCAGCACAGAGGCACGCAGATATAACAAAAAAAATTGATATAGATCCATCTACTGGAGGAAAATATCTTAAGGAAAACCTAACTCTCGTGTTGGATGAAATAGATGTTGATAACCTCCTAATAAGTAAGGATTTGAAAGGTCAAGTGACGACTCAGATTTCTATACAGGGTTCAGGCCAAGGAACGACGCAAGATGACGCAATCAATGACGCGAAAACTTCAATGCATAAATTACAAACTGTTCTTATTACGGGCAGCCTTCCATACAAATTAGAAATTGTAAAGTTAGACACGATTTCCCCTCTTCTCGGTTCTAGGTTCGTTTACATTATCCTTCTTGCAGGAAGCCTTTCGATTCTTGCAGTCAGCCTAGTCATCTTCATCCGCTATCGAAAAATAAAAGAATCTCTTGCAGTCCTATTTACCTCATTTTCAGAAGTAGTCATAATCTTGGGCGTGGCTGCACTTATAGGATGGAACCTTGACTTGCCTTCTATTGCAGGAATTCTCGCAACTATAGGTACAGGTGTAGACCAGCAGATTGTAATTCTTGATGAAGCGCGCAGAAGCGCTCAAGTATCAATGAAAGAAAAAATGAAACGCGCAATTTTTATTGTAGGTTCAGTTTATGTCACCTCTCTAGTTTCTCTTCTTCCTTTATACTGGGCCGGAGCAGGTTTGTTCAAGGGTTTTGCAATCACAACAATAATAGGGATTACAGCAGGAGTTCTAATTAGCCGTCCAGCTTTCGCAGAATTAATCAAGAATATAGAGGGCAATTAAATGCTCTTGCGTTGGCATCTCTTCCTTGGAGCGATTTTTACATTTTTGTTCTGGATTCTAGCTCCTACTATAAACAAAGCTTACCTGATCCTTCTTTTTGCTCCATCTTTCCTGATGGGTATTGATTACGCAAGAAGAGGAAAAAGTAAAATCCACCACGGGAAAGGATTTTTGCACACAATAGAAGTCCAAATAATTCTGGCTTTCCTTTCCTTAGTTATCACCCCCCTTCTCTATCTATTTTTAGGAATGATTTTCCACTTTTTTCTTGATTTAGGCTATGATCTCTATTCAGATAACCTCTCAAAAAGGGATTTTTTCCTATATAGCATTCTAGTATCGAAGGGTTAAAAAAGCCTAAATCCACCGCTTTTGCATGAAAAGTCCCACTTTAAGCGTGATTGTTCCCATGTTCAACGAGGAAGACAACGTCTTCCCTCTCTATAATGAACTAAAGCTAGTTTTAGAGGAAACTCTGAAAAAAAACATAATCTCTGCTTATGAAGTTATCGTAATCAATGATGGTTCGACTGACAGAACTCAGCCGATGCTTGAGACCCTTTCCATAAATGAAAAAGACCTTTCAGTCATTCAATTTAGAAAAAACTTCGGCCAAACACCCGCGCTCAAGGCAGGTTTTTCCAAGGCAAAAGGCGATTTAATTGTTACAATGGATGGAGACATGCAGAACGACCCAAGAGATATTCCAAGACTAATTGAAAAAATAGAGAGATATGATGTGGTTTCTGGATGGAGAGTAAACCGCAGAGATAAATTTGGTAAGCGAGTCTCTTCAAGAATCATGAACTCCCTAAGGCAGATTCTCATCGGAGACCATCTGCACGACTACGGATGTTCCCTCAAGATTTACAGGAAAGAATGCAGCAAAGACTTACAATTATTCGGCGAACTTCATAGATATATAACGGCCTATCTCCATATAAGAGGATATAAAATAGGGGAATTAAAGGTAAATCATCGCCCAAGATTCAAAGGCAAGACAAAGTATAATTTAAAGCGCGGGTTAAACGGAATTTTTGATTTGTTTTATCTTAAATTCTGGGCGAGTTATTCAACTAGGCCCCTTCACTTCTTTGGAAGGCTTGGTTTTTACCAATGGTTGCTCGCGTTCTTGATTGCAATTGAACAAATAATAAAAGCCTTAGTTATAAACGAACTAAAATTCGGACCCCTTCTTGCCCTAGCCTCATTATTAGTTATGACCGGTTTGCTGTTCATCATGTTCGGATTTATGTTTGAAATTATGTCAAGGTTGTACTTTAAGGAAGAAGAAATTTATTCGGTCAAAAAAATTATTTAAAATGTGCGGAATATTCGGATTTAATTGGAAAGATAAAAATCTTTTGCATCGCGGTTTGAAAGCAATAGCTCACAGAGGACCAGATGCAAGAGGAGATTTTTTCGATAAAAATATATCTCTAGGGTTCAACAGACTAGCCATAATAGACTTATCTTCTGCAGGCAATCAGCCAATGACAAACGAGTCTGGAGACTTGCAAATAATCTATAACGGGGAAATCTACAACCATAAAGAGTTGAGAAAAGAGCTAAAGGGAAAGCACAAATTCAAATCAGATACAGATACAGAGATTATTCTGCATCTATATGAAGAGTGCGGTCATGAGGTAGTTAAAAAGCTGCAAGGGATGTTCTCGTTTTGCATATATGACTCTAAAAAAAATATCCTGTTTTTAGCACGAGATAGACTGGGAATAAAGCCATTATACTATCATCAAGATAAAGGAAAGTTTATATTTGCTTCAGAGATAAAAGCTATTCTAGCAAACAATTTAATTAAGCGAGAGGTTAATCTAGATGCTCTTACATCATACCTAACTTTCCGCGCGAATACAGCCAGTGAGACTTTTTTTAAAAATATCTTCAAGCTCCCTCCTGGGCATATAATGGTCTACGATTTAAAATCAAACACTCTAGTCGTTAACCGATATTGGGACATCTCGTTTTCCCCTGAAAAACGCTCTCCAGCGTATTACAAGCATCAGGTTCGTACTCTCTTAGATGATGCTGTGCGTTGTAGGTTGATGAGCGATGTTCCGTTTGGGGCATATTTGTCAGGGGGAGTTGATTCTGCAACCATCGTAGCCCTTATGAAACGTCACGTTTCTCAGCCAATAAAAACATTTTCAGTCGGCTTTGAAGAAGATAAACATTCAGAAGTTCAAGATGCAAAGGCAACAAGCAGGCTGCTCGGTACGGATCACCATGAATTATTAATTAGCGAGGATTCAATCAAAGCCCTTCCAGAGATAATCTATCATGCTGATGAACCGCTTGCAGACCCAACAGCAATTCCAATCTATCTCCTGTCAAAGTATGCAAAAAAATACTGCACAGTAATCCTAACAGGAGAAGGGGCAGACGAGTTGTTTGCAGGCTATCCCCAGTATAAATTCATGAAAATCCAGTCAAATTTAGGAAACCTGCCTAGAATGTTAAGAAAAGCAATCGCAAGAGTTATATCTCTCACACCTAAACGCATACTTGATGCATATTTCCCATTTGCATCATCTCTAGGAAAAAAAGGTCTAGAAAGATTCACGTCCTATCTAATGTCAAATAAACCAGAAGAGCAATATCTCCAGCAAGTCTCTATATTCAATCAGGAAGAACAATCTAGTCTAATGAAAAATAAGGTTAATCTATATAATAATTATTCATCTCACTTTTTTAATTCACATAAAAATAATATAGTAGGTAAATGTCAGGAGCTGGATTTGAAAAACCCCATGGTTGAAGATTTACTTATGAAAATTGATAAAAACACTATGGCTTTCAGCATAGAGGGCCGCGTCCCTTTCCTAGATTATAGGCTTGTCGAGTTGGCGGCAAAAATACCTGACGCCTACAAGATAAAAGGATTCACAAGAGATAAAGTTATTTTACGAGATGCAGTAAAAGATCTGCTTCCAGCAGAAATAGCTAACAGAAAGAAAAAACACTTTTTCGTTCCAATTGATAAGTGGCTTAACAACCATCTAAAAAGATTACACTCTGAGTTATTATCGGAAGAGTATATAAAAAAACAGGGAATATTCAACTTTGGGTATATACAAAATCTTGAAAAGCAAAAAAAAGACTCTCCTCTTTTCTACGCCCGCCAGATATGGTCCCTTATTACATTCCAAATATGGTATGAGATTTTCATTGAAAATAAGAAGGTGACTATATAATGCACGAAGAAAATTACGTCTTTATAGCCTCATTTGAAAAGAAAAACTGGTGGTATCGAGCTAAAAGGCATCTCTTTTCTCTAATACTAAAAAGAATGAATAAAAGATTCGAGCAATCCCTAGACCTCGGGTGCGGTGTAGGCTCTAACTTTTCAGTTCTTTCAAAATGGTCTAAAAACGTTATAGGCGTGGATTACTCTGTGCAGGCAATAGAGTACTGCAAATCAAATCCCTATCACAAACTGCGCCAGATGGACGCAACAAAACTCAAGTTTAAAGATAACTCTTTCGACCTTATCTTATGCTCGGACGTTCTTGAACACATTGATGATGCAAAAGCAATAGAAGAAATAACGCGCATATTGAAGCCAGAAGGAATTTTCATATTTTCAGTTCCGGCCCACAATTATCTTTGGGGGCCAACAGATGTGATAAGCAAACACCGGAAAAGGTATGAAATGCATGACCTAAAAAAGCTTCTCAGCAAAGATTACAACATAAAAAAGCTTTCTTACTGGAACACGCTTGCACTTCTTCCAGATTTAATTATAATGAAACTTCTAAAATTATTTGGAAAGCACAGGGAAGAAAAGAACGCTCTATCCTTCATCCCTTCAATTCTTAATAATATCCTTTACTCTGTCCTCTATCTTGAAAACAATTGGTTCATCAGATTTAATAATCCGGAAGGGGTAAGCATAGTAGGTATCGCTCAAAAAAATGTTAACAAAAACTGATCGTTTAAAAAAACCAAAATATCTGGCCCTATTAATACTGGGTCTAGTCCTAGTCACAATTCTGACAAAATATTATGGTTCAACAGACTTGGGCGATTATTCCGACACAGCGAAATATTTTGCAGGAATTTATGCTGCAGACATAAGAAGCTCTCATTCTTATCTCTACGGATTCATACACTCCCCCCTAGTCGGATTGTTTGGGAACTATTTTGCATTCAAAATAACAAGCATCATTTTCCTACTCGGAATAGTTTACTCTGTTTATAGAATAACTGGAAAAGATAAACGTGCACTTGTTCTAATGTTAACTTCCCCTGTAGTTTGGTATCTTGCTCCATGGATCAACCCAATTCAACTCGCCAGTTTATTCCTTCTTTGGGCATACTATTTCATGGGGCATTACGAAAAAACTAGCAATCTAAAGTACGCCATTTACGCAGGCATTTTTGTAGGTCTGGGTGCAGCCTTCTGGGATACTATAGTGTTTTTTGGAGGGTTTCTTGTTCTAACTTACATGTTCAACAAAAAATTCTCACACCTTCTTATTGTTCTTCTAGCAGTTATGATCGGTCTCCTCCCACGTCTAATACTAGATTATTTCCTCTTCAATTTTCCTCTATTCTCTTTATTAAAAAGCTTTTTCGGAACACTAACTAACGCCTTCTTTCAGGGAAGAGGGACGGCTTACACATCAATGTACCTGAACAATATAATTTTCTTCGCCCTAGTTTTCCTCTCAATCCCAATTTATTTCTGGTACTTCTGTACAAAAAAGCCTTTCCTTGTAGAGCACAAAAAATCTCTCATATCAATAGCCCTTTCATTAGCTCTAATCATAATAAACCCTCAAATAAGATATACCCTGGCAGTTATACCCATAATGTTTGTCCTCATAGCTCCACTTCTTTCAGAGCGCCAATGGCGCATCCAAATATTTATTTCATCAATCATAGCCTTAGTATTCATCATGCCCTATATAGTTCAAATGAAATATTCCTTTAACGAATCCGGATACTATGACATCACTGAAGTTGCAACCCATATTTCATCTCTGCAAATAACGCCCTATTCTGAAGCCGAACTTATAAGACAAGACCTGTCTAGAATAGAAAAAGACTATTCAGGAGAGATATTTTTAGTTATAGGGCATCAGGATTATTATCAGAAACTCGCGCATCTTTATTGGGGTCGCGGGATTGCAGAGCTAGTCAGCGTGCAAGACTATGAGCTATGGCAAAAAAATCAAAGCACACTCTTTGAAAAAAAGTTAGTTTTTATTCCAAGTATTAACGACAGAAGAAGCATATGGATAGGAGGAGGAATATCTAACAATCCTCATGACACTACGAAATATGCGGATATCGAGTATGCAATATCTTTAGATGACTCGTCATTCGAAGGATTCTCTTTAGTTAAGCGTTATACTCGCCTATCAGTGCTGAAAAAATAAAGTTTTTCTTAAAAGAGGAATATACCTTTAAATACATTCAAGCTTTCTATTAAAAATGGTTCAAGCAAAAAGCTCATTTAGAAAAACAGTGATACAGGAGAGCTTCTGGACTCTTATTGCCACTCTCGCTTCACGTGCTGGAGGCCTAGTATTTACAATACTTCTGGCCCGCATATTAATGCCAGAGGGTTTTGGACTTTATAGTCTGGCACTTTCAATTTCCATACTATTTATTACGTTTGCAGATATGGGCATAAATCAGACACTCCTGCGTTACATCTCTTTCTCAATAGAGAAAGACAGAAAGAAAGCATCTGCTTATTTTTATTATATTTTAGGTTTAAAGGTTAAAGTTACTTCAATTGCAGCAGCCATTCTTTTGGTCTCATCTTACCCTTTAGCTCACTTTGCGTTTAATAAGCCAGCTCTCTTTCCGTTATTGGTCATTCTTAGTATATACACATTCATTTCAGCACTGCAGGGTTTTTTTGAATCTTTGTTTTATACCAATAATAACGTAAGCAAACTTGCTATAAAAGAATCTGTTTTCCAGATTTTGAGGATAGTGTTTGTCTTTATGATTTTAGGGCTTTTTGCATGGCAGAAAACCCTGAGTGCAGTAATTGGCCTCCTTATAGCCTCCATTTTAACTCTAATACTAATATTCTATTTTTATAAGAAGATATTTAATTTTAAAAGGAACAATGTAGAAATAAACAAGAAGCGTGTTCTTGTATTTATCAGCTTTTTGATGCTATCCAGTTTAGCAGGAGTTCTTTTCTCTTACATGGACACAATAATTATGGGTCTTTTCCTTTCCCTCGAATATATAGGGTATTATCGGGCAGCCATAAGTCTTGTCATCACAATTGCAGGAGCTCTATCTTTTCCAGGAGTATTCCTGTCCGCCATGACAAAAATACATTATCAGAAAATGCAGGAACCATTTGATAAGATAATAAAGACCCTTCTTATTTTTGTAATCCCTGCAACCATCGGCGTTATATCCTTATCGCAGTACTTCATAGTTCTGCTTTATGGACACGAATATCTTGCAGCAACCCCAATTCTTTATATCCTCTCTCCCTTCATATTTTTATTTGTCACAACCAGCATTTTTCTCAATGTTCTAGTTGCAAAGGAAAAAACAAGGGACTTTTCATTGCTCACTCTATCCTGCACTCTGCTAAACATTTTCCTTATAGTCTTAACAATAAAGCTGCTCCTTCCATTTTCAGAGATGGCGGCAACGCTCGGTGCAGCCAGCGCAACTCTGGCATCTTGGGTGATTTATTTCATAGGCTCTGTCTTAATCTTACGATGGCGGATGAACATACAATTCAAATTCAGACATATGTTAAAACCTTTAATTGCAAGCGTGATTATGGCCATCGTTCTCCATTTCTTTAAATCATATTATTCAAATATGACCTTATTTACGGGAATAATAGGGGTCTTGCTCGGAGTAATAGTCTATTTCGCAGTACTCTTCCTCATGGGAGAAATAAAAAAGCACGATCTTATTTTCCTGCTAAGTTTACTGCCTCAATATAGACTGAAGCACATGACAAATATGTTCTTGCGTAGTTTCGTCAAGGCTGCTTGAGCTAGGCAAATAAAATCCTCTCTCTCCAATATAATCTGCAACAGGCCAAGACCCATCACATGAAGGAGCATTCTTCACCGTTTTATTATAATAAGCAGGCTGTTTATGCATAGGAATGAAAAAACTTCTCGTTTCAATTCCCTTCTCTTTAAGCGCATTCATAACCTCTTCCTTGCTTAATTTACAAGAAGGCTTCAAAACTATACCATACATCCAGTAAACATTCTTAGCCCATTCCTTTTCAGCAGGAAGTTGCACGTCTCTAACATCCTTAAGTAGACGATTGTACCTTAATCCCATATTTCTTCGCGCTTCCACAAGCTTGTCCGCCTGTTCAACTTGCGCACACCCAATCGCAGCCTGCACATTAGTCAGTCTGTAATTATAACCTACTTCATTATGAACAAACCTGGGAAGATCAAAAGCGTGGTTGCGCAATTTTTTCATTCGTTCGGCAAGTTCTTTATCTCTGGTTAAACACATCCCTCCTTCTCCAGTTGTAATAATTTTATTAGCATAAAAGCTAAAGCAGCTTATATCGGACAGGCTTCCGCTTTTTGCTCCCTTATAAGTTGCCCCATGGGCCTCCGCTGCATCCTCAATAACTTTCAAGTTATATTTTTTTGCAATACTATTAATCGCATCCATGTCGCACATATGCCCGTAAATATGAACAGGCATAATAGCCTTAGTTCGAGGAGTTATTTTTTCTTCTATTTTACTTACGTCTATTGTCCAGGTTTCAGGATCAGCATCAACCAGCACAGGAGTTGCACCAGTAAATATAATCGCATTAACGGAAGCAGCCATAGTAAAAGTAGAAGTAATAACCTCGTCACCTTCTTTCAATCCCAAAACAGCACATGCCAAATGCAAGGCAGCAAGGCCATTAGCACAACTAACTCCATAATCCATGTCGCAAAAAGAGGCAAAAGTTTCCTCAAACTTTGTAATAAAAGGTCCAGCACTGCTAATCCAATTTGTGTCAAGTGCTTCATTAACATACTTCTTCTCATTCCCAGGCAACCAAGGAGTACATACAGGGATCATATTAGTTCAAAAGGCATGTGTTTAATTAATGAGAATCGTCTTCTTGTTTCATCTTCCCCATTTGGAAGGTAACTTGCTTCATCAGCCTTCAAATGCTTGAACATTTTTTTGGCATCTTTTTTCCGAATAAAGAAAGCATTGAATCCCCATGTGTTGCATCCCACAAGAATATACCCCTTTGATTCGGCCAATTTGTTTAATGCCGATAACGAGGCCCCATAATAATATCCGCTTTCATGGCCTTTAAAGCGCTCAAATCCCGAGCGGTATTTTATAGTCCTTGCTTCCTCACCTAAAATAGAGTTATATTCAACAACAACAACGCGCGGCTGCACAACGTCTATAGCTTTCCAAATCCAATAATCATTTCCATCAACATCAATGGAAAGCAGGTCTATCTCTCCTTTAACTCCTCCCTTCGTAATTAAACCATTAATATTCTCTTTAGTTACAAATCCATGCAAAACTCTAACTGGCTTATCTTTGTAGTATTCTTGAGCTTTGCGCGCATATTTCTTGTCACCTTCAATCAATAACCCTCTCCATCCAAAGTGCAGGCTAAGCAGAGCAGTATTGCACTGTCTTCCATCTTCAATGCCTATTTCAACAAAAGTCTTGTTACTTGTTCCAATTTTTTGAAAAATGTGATTAATTATTCCATCTTCCCCCGTCTGAGAATAAATCTGAAATTCTTTCCTTCGTAAAGTTTCTTTCTGATCTCCAGCAGGAGCATTTTCAAGAAGCCATCTGTTCTTCATTTCCTGCTCAATCATCCCAATTCTCCAGTTATACAGCTTAAATTTCCTATGAGCTTCCAAAATAGGAGAAGGTACAATGAATTTCATAACATTCTTCAATTTTCCCATATTCAGCATAGATAATACCTATTTTTAAAGATAACCTTTTTAAAGTAATGAATCAGGGAGATTCATGGTCGATTTATCAGCAAAGGTAAGAGAACTTGTAGAGCCGGAATACAGAAAAATAACCTGGGAGCATGGATGGGAGCATGTTAAAAGCGTGGCACAATCGGCTTCTTCGTTTGCCCCAAAAGTAAATGCAGATACAGATTTATGTGAAACTGCTGCATATTGCCATGATTTAGGTAGAGTCGTCGAAAAGACAGGACCTGAAATTGGAAATACGAATCACTCAAATTCCTCAATTCCTTTAACAATTAATCTATTGCAAAAAATAGGTGCTTCTGATGAAGAAATGGGAATTATAGTTGAAGCGGTCGCGGTACACTCGTCCAGATTATACACAGGAAAAAATCAAGTTGCCAAAGTGCTTCGAGATTGCGATAAAAAAGATTCGTTAGGACCATGGGGCACCTTGCGATGCACGAGACACCATTTCAGACGTGATTTGGTACCTACTGAAGATATCCTATCTAATTCCCAAGATAGTGAAGCCCTAAAGGGCTTGGCGCAAAGAACAGCTGAAATAGTCAAAGCAGACCCAGCACTAGCTCCAACATATCTTAACAATCTTAATTTCGTGCTAGAGTGGATTGATGCGAGAATGCTGGACAACCCCCAAGCCTACGACTTTTTGAGAGAAGGATATGAATACTCTAAAGGAGAAAGAATGTTTTTATTGTCGGATGTCCTAGCAAGATTGTCTGAAAACTCAAGAGACAATCCTAGACAAAGGGCCATTCATTTCTTTCACGACCCTTCAAACAATGGATTCCAATTCGGAGTAAATATGATCCAGCCCGATAGTTACATTATGCCTCATTCGCGTTCCGTAGATGAAAGAATCACTCATCTAACTGGGAGATTATGTTCGTTGCAATTTGATGATGAAGGAAAACTAACTAGAAGGACAATATTAGATGAAGGACATCCCTACATGGAGCTTCCACGTAGTACTTTCCATACAATTATATCTTTAGAAGAAGATTCTTCGATTGGAGTAACTCTAAAAGGCCCAATAAGAAGGGATTGCAGACAAAATGCTCCATGGGCCTGTGAAGAACAAGGCAACTATACTGCTTACTTTGATTCGTTAAAAACTCTAGTTTAATTTGATAATCTTACAACATCTTTTTCATACCCTTCTAGCGCCCGTGAAAGCGTATCCATTTCAATCAACGTTGAATCTTCAATAGCAGTGAACGTATGTACAATACCTGGGGTAATTTCAATTAAATCTCCTGTCTTTAAAATTAGAGTTTCTTTTTGTTCCAGATTATCAAAAGGCCTTAAAAGAACTTCAAAAGATCCAGAAAAAATATAAGTGTACTGCTTAGAGGTTTTATGATAATGGTTGCCTCTAACAGCTCCTTTCTTGCTGGTTATAATTCCAACATGTTCAATACTTTCATTCAGAAGATCAACAATAATTCCTCTATCGTCTCTATGTACGGGATCTATCTTCTTAACAATAATTCCTTTCATCTTATCACGGGATGAGGAATGGGGATAATAAACTTTCCCCCCCTTTCAGCAAACTCCTTGTTATTTTTCATTATTTCCTCCGCAAAATTCCAAGCAAATATAATACCATAATCAGGGCTGTCTTTCTTTAGTATATCTTCAGACATTATAGGAATGTGCATCCCAGGAGTATGATGCCCCGGTTTTATCCCTGATTTTTCTGTGATGTATTCTATAATGTCAGGCCCAATCTTGCAGTAATTCAAGATAGTATTCCCCTTTGCTGGCGCACTAATTCCCATAACTCTTTTTCCTTGCAGCTTGAGCTCGTTCAGCAAATTCAAAAGTTCTTTTCTGTGGTTTTTAACGCGCAAAGAAAACTCATCTAAAACATTTTTATCATAAATGCCCAACTCATCTTCCAGTTTAAGCAATTCTCCAACGTGCGGAGAAATCTCTCGCTTCCCTTTCCTGCTTATAAAAACACGTACCGAACTTCCATGGATATCATATCTTTCCACATCAAAAACTTCCATATTATATTTATTGAAAAAGCTCACAAGCGGCTTGATAGAAGTGTACTCCAAGTGCTCAACATATATAGTATCATATTCAAGATTTTCTATTAAATTAACAAGATAAGGTGCTTCAATCACAAACACCCCCTCATCGTCAAGCAGAATCTCTACTGATTTCATAAGATCGTGTTTATCATCTATGTGGGCAAAAACATTAGTTCCAGATACAATTTTTGCTTTTCCTTTTTCCTGCACGATTTTCTGCGCAGCTTCCCAGTTGATGAATGAATTAAAAGTTTCAATACCTTTTTTATTTGCAATATCCGCAAGATATTTGACTGGTTCGATACCAAGCACTCTCAAACCTTCATTCTTGAATCCTTCCAGCAGAACTCCGACATTACTTCCGATATCAATTACCAGCGCATCATTGGTTAGATTAAATCTTTTCACCAGAGAAAGGGCCATCGAATGAAAATGATTTCTTCCTGTTTCAGTAATAGAAGACTCATATTTGTATTTCTTTCCATACAAATGAGAAGGATTTGCAGCGTATCCCAATTGTGTCAATCCGCAATCCATGCATTGAAGGACATTTAAGGGAAAATGAATTTCATGCTCGCGTATTTCTTCAGATGATAGTATTGCATCAGCAGGAGGTGCAAACCCTAAATCAAGAAAACGATAAAGCTTGCTACTCCCGCACATTCTGCATTCTGTAACTATTCTTCCAAATTCCATTTTTATTTCAGCCTTTCCATTTATTGTTCAGTCAAAATATCATCTTAGCTCTTTTCTTTACTATTGATAAAAGGATGCATCATATCAATAACTTTTTCACCAATTGCTATCTTTTCTTTGTTGGCTTCTTTATTCTTCAAGTAGGCCTCATTTTCAGCGAGTTTCAAATCGTGCTCAATCATGATTTTTACAAGATCTTTAAATAGCACTTCAGGCTGCCATCCGAGTATTGTCTTTGCTTTAGTTGGGTCCGCAAGCAAGTAATTAACTTCAGAAGGTCTTAAATATTTTGGACTAATTCTTACAACAACTTTTCCATTCTCATCGCTATAATGCTCATCGGCTCCACGCAGGCCGTTGGATCGTAATGGCATCCCTAATGCCTGCGATGCTTCTTCCAAAAATTCCCGCACGCTGTGAGACTCGCCAGTACCAATGACAAAATCCTGCGCTTTGTCCTGCTGCAGAATAAGCCACATGGCTTTAACGTAATCTCGTGCATGCCCCCAGTCTCTCTTTGCTTCTAAATTACCCAAAGATAATTCTGACTGCAGTCCTACTTTTATTCGTGCCAGAGAACGCGTTATTTTTCTAGTAACGAAATTTTCTCCTCTTCTCTCGCTCTCATGGTTGAATAGAATCCCATTTGTGGCAAATAAGTTATGTGCTTTCCGGTAATTTCGCGTGATGTTATAAGCATAAACTTTTGCGCATGCGTAGGGGCTTTGAGGGTTGAAAGGAGTTCCCTCGTTTTGCGGTACGCCAACTTCCCCAAACATCTCACTTGAGGAAGCTTGATAGAATTTTGCTTGCGGGCATACTTTACGTATAGCTTCAAGTAATCTCAATGTTCCCAGAGCTGCGATGTCTGTAGTGCTCTCTGGAACTTCAAAACTAATTCCAACGTGGCTTTGCGCAGCAAGATTGTAAATCTCATCAGGCATTATCTTTTTAATTATATTTTCAATTGAAGAAGCATCTGTTAAATCTCCATAGTGCAGAATAGGCTCTCCTATTTTTTCAAAACGACTGTTCGGGTCTGAAAGGTGTTCAATTCTTTCTCTGTTAAACGTGCTCGTTCTTCGAACAATTCCATGCACTTCATATCCCTTCTGCAATAAGAGTTCTGCAAGATAACTCCCGTCTTGTCCTGTTATCCCAGTTATTAGCGCTTTTTTCATCATATCAAAACCAGTTTTGAGGGCTTTTTAAGATTTGTTATAGTGAGAATCTTGTTAATTAATCAACTAGTGTCCTGTAAGAAACCGTATACACTTCTCAAATCACTTATTTTAGGAGAATATTGAGGATATTTGTTATACACATCAAACAATATGGCAAACATTCCAATCTGCTTTGCAGGTTCTATATCTGAACGCAACGAGTTTCCAACCATTATTGTTTCTTGAGGAGTCGTCCCAAGTCCAGCGAGTGTTCTTTGAAATGGTCTCGGGTCTGGTTTAAGCACACCCGTTTCATAAGAGTAAGTTGTTACACCAAAAAGATGCTTAAATCCCTGTCTGCGTGGCAAGTCATAATCTTCATTTGGCAAATCAGAAATGAGTCCAAGCTTCATTCCACGGCCAGCAAGAGTTTCTAGCACTCCAACGGCTTCAGGTCTTATTACTTCGCCTCGCAAATCCTCAACAAAAATATTTTTCAATATCTCTACATTATTTGGCGTATCTTTAATTCTTAGTCTTTCCATTAAGATTGCAATATACTCTTCTTTACTTTTATGCACACTTGCGCACACAACTTGCTCAACAAATCTGGAATAGTCCTCACTAGTATCAAGACCAAATGCTTTTACAATTCTATCTTCAGGATTAGCTTGTCCATTTGTCAAAGTTCCAAAAAGGTCAAATATAACTGCTTTAATATGTGAGGGCATAGGAGCAAAAATTAATCCTGTTCTTTCATATCTTCAGGGCTTATTTGCGCCAGAACACCAGAGGTATTATATATCACTTTTTTTGCTCCATCTGTTCCAGGAAGAGTGCCTGTTTCCAAAAGCTGTCTTAAGTCATCATAGTTTCGTACTGCAACAAATTCACGATGTTCTGGTTTCTTAACTCTTCCTCGCCAATCACCACTAGTAAAATATTTAGAAGGAAGTGTCGTTTCCAGAAGATATCCAAAATCTAAGTCCGCCCCGCCTATGAGAGAATTGGAGAACAGCCCCATAAACGTTAGCCCTTTCATTTCATCAAGTTTAATGCCTGCTTCTTCATTAGCTTCTCTGCGCGCATCATCCTCTATATTAACCAATATAGGATTGCCTCGATAAGCTAAGTGCCCCGCAAGACCCATAAGTTGTCCGCTGTAAACATCTGTCTGTCCGCGTATCTCACGCTCTCCAATAATAAGAGCTCCATCTGAGGTTCTCACCACACTTACTACCCCTGGTGCGCGAGCGAAGAAAGCAAATTCTTCTCCAAATTCATTAATTCCCCTATCCTTTAGCTCTTCAATTTTTTCCTTTTTTAGGTCGAGTTGAGCCATATACTCTGCGTAATGACTATGTCCCAAAGCAATTTCAAGTCCGCTCGGAGTTATAGAAGCCGCATGAAATCTCATTTTTCTATCATCAAAAGGTCCTTTAGTTCCATCCGCAATTTCACCAGAAGCAATACAGGGCGCAAGAACATGATTATTATATCCTTGTATATCTCGCGGTCTTCCAACATCTATCGGATCCGCAGCGCAAAGTCCCTCAACAACTATAAAAGGTCTTTTAGGGATATTATTCCTAGCAATAAGAACACCTTCGGTCGTTCTTTCTATAGTATAATTTGCTGCCATAAAATAATTCCTCTAAGCTCGTATTTAAACCTTTTCTTATATTAACTATAAAGTTACACTATCTATTTAGCAGTCTTCAGAATCTTCTTCAATCTCTCTTTAAATTTGGCAGATGAGAAAAACTGGGCTCGTTTAATCGAGTCTTTGTTATCTAATTTTTTCTTCGTCAAAACTCTCTCCAAGGCTCGTGCTCCTTCCTCTACAGTATCAAATCCAAAACCATAACGCCCATTCGCGAGTATTTCCATATAAGTTCCGCTGTATTTCCTCATAATAGGAATACATCCTGAAGCCATTGCCTCAATAACAGGCATGTTCATACTCGTCCCTATTTGAGAATCAATAATGACTTTGGATTCTCCAAGCACACGCTTAATTTCTTCAAATGAAGGATCAAGTCGGATTATAACTTTTTTCTCAATTTTCAATTTCTTAATCAACGATCTTAGTTCAACAAGGTAATTTTTACTATCTGGAGTAGTTCCTCCAATTACAACCAGCTTATAATCTGGAAAATTTCTAGTCCCCTCATGGAATATTTCTATGGACTTATTTATCTCTTTATTAGATGCAATCCTTCCTAATATTACCGCTTGGTCTTTCTTCTTTTTATTAGGGTTAAATTCTTCGACTTTTATTTCTGGATATAAACACATCTTTTCAGGTTGTATCTTCCAGAATTTTATAATCTCTCTTTCAGTCCACTCATCAACAGGATAAATGCGCACCCCTCTAGGTATGTCTTTTTTCCTTGTTATCATTTTTTTTATTGTTCTCTTTGTAAGCATTTTCAGTAAAACTTTAGGATCCTTAACTTTCTGAAGTTTGTAAGTTTCAGGATTGATGCAAGACAGTCTCCATATAACATATCTATTTCTATCAAAATCCCCAGGCAATGAGTTATGCAAAACACATCCGTCTAAATCTATAATGAAGTCAACTTCATTAGCAAGTCTCTTAAATTCTCTTTTAATCAGTTTTCTTCCAAGCATATCATCCCGCGAGAAAAAAGTAGCAAGTTTATGCGGATAAATTATTTTTTTTAATTTTATAGGGCCATATAATTCCGCAATCTTATCCATGTTGACATGAAAAGGTGTAAGCAAAACAACTTCCTTTCCCATCTCGTCCAGTGCAGCTATCAAATCTCTCGTAGCTCTTGGAAATCCTCCTCCGACAGAAATGCGAGGCATTGCCACAATTCCTATCTTATTTATTGAGTTATTCATTTTATCACCTCAAATTCTACCTCAATATCAGAGTATAGCCCTCCAATAAACAAATCAAGCTTCCTTTTTATGAATTCAGGTATAAATTTGCCTACAATAGTTGAACGTTTGAAAATTCTAACTATTTTAAATTTCTTTTTAGTATCTATCCTGCAAGGTTTTTGCTCTGCAAAATAAATGAAAGAATACTCATTAAACAGATGTTTAGTCTGAATGTCATTGTAAGCTCCTTTATTGTGCCAGTAAGGGACATCAAGCTGTATTCTAGCCCCAGGCTTGGCGATTCGCCAGAGTTCATTCAGAACACCGTCTGGTCTATCAAGCATCTGTAGTACAGATCGACTATAAATCAAATCATAAGTCCCAGTCTTTAAAGGATAAGGAAAAGTATCAAAGTCAAAAGATATCACGTTTTTGCCTTTCTGAACATCACAATTATCCCATCCCTCTTTCACATCTATACCGCACCCAAAATTAAGTTTTTTTTCAGCCATATTTGCTTAGCTAGGAAGTCGTTTAAATAATTATCTATTTCAAAATCTTGCCCTTCATATCTTCAGGAACAGGCACGCCTAGAAGATGAAGTATCGTCGGGGCAACATCTAAGTAGCTTATATCTCCCAAATCCCTTTCTTTCCCCTTTTCACTCATGATGAATATTCCTTGTTTAGAATGCCCTGCATCATCGCTTCCTAGTGCAGTCTGCGGGCTCCACATGGTCTCGTTACCTATAAGAGTAGTGTTACACCCATACTCAAGGTCATCAAAATAAATAATCGCATCAGGGGCCTCTTCAAAATGCTTTCCGTTAAAATGGTCTTTTTTTCTGAAGAATTTAGTTTCAAGTTTATTGCCGTCATCCCCTGAGATTTTTGCGATTTTTGCAATAACTTCCTCAAGAAGAGAATCATAGTCTGCTTGTTCAACAATTCCCTCTGGCTCGCGTCCTTTGAGGTTGATAAAGATCTGCCCCTCATAAGCCCCAATGGCAAAAACTCGCGTTTTACTCCAGTCAACCATATCAAAAGTAAATCTCGTTTTCTCGGTAATAGGTTGTTTGAGAGTCATGTAACCTTCTTTGATAAGCCAGTCAGTCAAATTAACTCTCGTGTGTAGTCTTGTTATTCCATGGTCAGATAGCACTATAACTCTTGTATCTTCTCCAACAATCTGAAGAAACTCTCCCAGTTTTTTATCAACATACAGATAAAAATTCTTCAGGGCGTCTTTGAAAGGAGAGTTAGGATCATATTTTCTATGTTTATTGTCCATATATCTCCAGAAAGCATGGTTCATTCTATCACTAAGTCCAATTAAAGCAAAAAACATGTCCCATTTTTTATTTTTCATCAAATATTTCTCAACCTCTATCTGTTTATCTGTTAATTTTTGCACACCTTCAATTATTTGTTCTTTAGATAAGTCTCTAAAAAGAGGAATATCTGCAGTTGGCACTTCCCCAAACATCCCTTCAAGCTCCTTTTTCAATTCTGCAGGATATACATTTTCAACATCTTTTCCTGAAGGAGTTAGAGAACCACTTATCAAAGATCCTTTGAAAGGCTTTATTGGCCAACTCAAAATAGGATAGCAGGCAACACTCTCCTTTCCATTATCTGAAAGTATCTGCCATACAGTTTTTTCTTTCAAACTATGGGAGCTTATGACTCTCCATTCTTCATATGAATCCCGCTTTCTCTGTATGTACTCAAAAATACCTGTATCGGCCGGAGGCTTTCCAGTTAGGATAGAACTCCACGCAGTAGCAGAAAGACACGGAACGGGACTATCAAGTCGAGCGTAAACTCCGTTTTGCATAAGCTTATTTATATTCGGCAGCTCATTCCTCCATTCCCCAAAAATATATTCAGGAAAAGCCCCATCAATTCCAAGCACAAATAATTTGCTCATAATTCTGCGTGAAAATCAAGTATTTTATACCTTTGTATGTTAACTTCTCTTTATTAATAAGTCACTTTATCGTCCGTTATTGCCGGACTTTGAAAAACAAGTATTCTTACTTCATGCCCGACAGGGGTAGCTCCATGAATATCTCCGGGCTCGAGTAGGAGTAAATCTCCATCTTCAAGCGTGTATGGTTTGTCATTTACTCTATAATCTGCTCTATCTAAAAAATAAAGTGCTTCATATGATCTTTGATGCGCATGCAATCTTTCTCGTAAATTAGGAGGATGCGTTACATACAATAATTGAAATCCCGTAACTGGCATTCCAGTTTCTTGCTGAAGGATGCGTGTGACTGTCCGCCCGTCAGGTCTAGCCTGAACTTCAGAATCCTTCTTTCGTATTAGTTTCATGTTAGTGCAGATAATAACAAGTTTAAATTATCATTGGTTGCTTTAAAGTCATGGACTACCTCTCCACTATGAGAATTATAATGTATTATCGTTTTATCACTAAAATTATCAAGTTTCGGGTCTTCAGTCGCTACTTTGCATGATTCATAAGCTTTCATTGAAGGAGTTTCATTAAAAGCAGATTTTGAAAAATCTTCTAATCTCTTTGTAAGTCTTTCCAGTATTTGCTCTTCAGGACATTCTACTCTAATAATAAATATTTTAGGGTTCAAATCCTTAACTGTATTATAAAGTCCTTCTCTCTGCCATTTAAAGAAATAACCTGCATCAAGAACAACATTTTTTCCATTTATCAAGTCGTTTTTACATCTCTTAGCTATCTCTCCATAAACTGCCTTATCCATGGGCTCTCTTTTCTTGGAAGTAAGCAAAAAGAAGTCACCTTCAGCCTCCTCTTTAGTAAAGTTATATCCTAATTCTTTTCTAACAATAGCCGAATGATGAATCTCAAAACCCAATTTCTCTGATATCTTTCTAGCTACAGTACTCTTCCCCGAGCCAGTATGCCCCATCATCAAAACGACCATATTTTTTCTCGCATTCATTTTAATCTATCCCCAGATGAAGTTCTTCTCCTCCATCTACTACTAGTGTCTGCCCAGTTACCCATGAAGAAGCATCTGAAGCGAAATAAAGGGCCGCATGAGCAACATCTTCAGAATTTCCTTTTCTTTTAACACTTGGAGGCTGGTTTTTCAAGTTTATAGTATTAGAGTCATTACGAACAACACCAGGCATAATACAATTCACTCTGATATTATGCTCTCGAACTTCACGCGCAAGATTCTTAGTCAATCCAATAATCCCTCCCTTAGCAGTCGCATAAGCTGAATTTCCATCTAGCATTGTCTTAAAGGCAGCACCAACATTGATAATAGAACCTCCAGACTTTTTCATATGTTCAATCACATGCTTAGACATAAGATAATTTGTTTTCAGATTATTTCGTAGAGTAGCGTCCCAAAAATCCTCTCCCATTTCAGCCAGTTTCTCTCTTTTAGTGTACGAGCCTCCAGCATTATTGAATAAAACATCAATTTTCCCATGTTCTTTTGCAATAGAATCAATGGCAGATTTAACTTGTTCAGCAATTGTAGCATCTAAAACTCTATAATCTGCTTTCCATCCTTGTTTTGTTATTTCTTCTGTAAGACCTTTGATAATCTCCTCTTTTCTAGATACTAGGATAACTTTCGCTCCTTCCTGTGCAAATAGCCGTGCAGCCGCTCCTCCAAATCTAGAGCCAACTCCGCTTATAACCGCAACTTTATCCTTTAGTTGCATCGGCATCCTCGTTAGTATATTTATCCTGAAGCAAATTAGGGAATCGCATTGCAAAAACCTTAACATCGTTGTCTATCGCAAGCCATTCATGTTTTTCGTTCGGGTCAAGCACTATCAAATCTCCAACTTCAAAACTATACATTTTTCCTTCTAATTTAGCGTGTCCTGGAGTAAGAAAATAAACTGCTTCATAAGATAGTTTGTGCCACTGCTCTTTACATTTACTTCCCTTAGGAATAGCAGTATGATAAAAACCAACATCTTCAGGGAATTTCCCAAATTTTTTAGTCAGCAATCTCTTTATGAAGTATCCTCCTCTGTCCTCTTCACTTATTTCATTTTTTCTTATTATTTCCATCCTGTTCTCTCCATTTGTTTTTTCACTAATTTTATGCCTTCTTCCAGGTTTAAAACCTTTATTATATTCTTCTTTAAGTCAAAAGTAACTTTCTGCGGACGATAAGGCTCTTTCAAGTCTCTTCCCACAATTTTATCTTCCGACAAATTGAAAACTCTGGCTATTTTCCTTCCCCAAGCTTCTTTTGTCACCGCATCACTTCCCGTTAGGTGAAAAACTCCTTTTTTATTTTGTGCTATAAGGGCTTCAATCGCTCGTGCAACGTCATCAATCAGCAAAGGATATTTTACTCTTTCATTATCCAAGACTAATTCTTCATTATTGTTCAGCTTCTTAACTATTTTTAATACAAAATTATTTTTATCATTAATATCATTAAATCCGTATAATATAGTTGGTCGTAAAATGATAAAATCCTCAAGATCAAGTTTTATCTTTTCTTCTCCTATAGATTTAGTTTCACCATAATAGCTGAGAGGGTCTTTCTCAGATTCACTAGTGTAATTCGCTTCTTTGCCTGAAAAGACATAATCTGTTGAAATATAAACTAGCCTAATAGAATATCTCTTGCACAAAGGAATAATATTTTCAGTACATCCCACATTAATCTTATAAGCCCTCTCTCTATCAATCTCGCATCCTTCAACATCAACAAGTGCAGCTGCGTGTATAATTACGTTTGGTTTAATATCTTCTATTAATCTGCTTAATTTATCCTTATCAGAAAGATCCACAAGAAACACACTATCTCTGGCTTGTTTCCTGCTAACACCAAAAGTTTCATGTTTATTGCCAAGAAAACTGAAAAGCTTCTTGCCTAAAAAGCCATCTGTTCCTGTAACAAGTATCCTCATACCTTATCTCCAAACAACCTCTTTGCTTCAAGATAGTCTTGAGAAGTATTAATATTAATAACTGTAGGATCTACGGAATGGAATACCAGCTCGTCCAAGAATTTATCCATAAGCATAATTCCTCGCAGATACATGGCAATCGCTAATTTTTCTTTTTTATCTCCCTTTATATGGAAAGGAGCCATACTGCAAAAATGGACGACTTCATTAAAGGACGTTCTAATATCCCAATAAGGATCATCTTTAATTCTCTGGTATTTATACAACAAGCTAGGAATGTGAGCGTAAAGGTTTCTATATTCCCGCAAGGATTCATAGGGTGTAATATTAAATTCCGCATTAACAGTCTCGTTTTTTATGTCCACATTTAGGCTAAATTTATCCTCATGCAGAAAGTCATATAATCCATTTATAGAATGCCACACCTTTCCCAAATCATAGGCGTAATCCCCCTCGACTTTTCCATCATACATCTTTCCCCTAGGGTCAATTAAAATAAAATTACTCGCATCATTTTGGTCTATCAATATATTATCAAAATGAAGGTCTCCATGTATGAGATTAATTGAAGGAGGATTAAGGAGCTTGAGAAGTTTCTTATTCTGCTTTAACTTGCCGACAACTTCAGGTAGATTTGGAAAAACTTTTCCGTTTATAACTATTCTATCTGCCCCTAAAATCTCTTTGAAAATGGGAGACTTCTTTTCAGCCTCCTTAAACCTGTCGTCCATTCTCTTAAAATATAGATTATAAGCCATGTCTTCATCAGGAATTTGAATATTTTTGGAATAGAGTTTTTCAAACATAAAATCAAATACATTCTCAAGAATCTTCAAAGCACTAGATGCTTTTATTTCCCCTTCAATAAGAGATTTTCTTAAAGTTTTCATCGGGTAATATTTGAAATCTGCATAAACTGGGTCTGATTTTAAGTCATATTTGAGTATTTGAGGAAAACGATGCTTGGCGTCTTCAGGAAGATCAAGCATCCATTGTATCTCATTAATTAGTTTTTCGCGTCCTTCAGTGGCTTCTTTTCTTATTACTTTCTGTTCTCCTTCAAATTTTTCATCAGATTGGATTGGAATCTGGCGCGTTATTGCGTAAGATCCTCCGTTCAAGAAAAGGTTTTCCTCTCCATCATCTTCAAGATTTAAATTATGAATGAAATTATCAATGCATAAATGATAAAGGGGCTTATCTAAGGATTCCTTGTAATAATCGGGAGATGACAGCTCTTTTTTCAGAACTTCAACAAAATCTTTATTAAATTTAGCAAAACCCACGTATACGCGATCTGAATTTATAGTAGGGCCTATTCCCAATACCCTGTCTTTTTTCATGAGAACCCTATTTCCAACAGCAAATTTATTGCGATTATAGGTAAGGAGTAAAGATGGATAGTCGCTTTTGATTACTTTCTCTATGACTTGCTTATTGAATAAGAGGTCTCCATCAATACATAGTATGTCCTCAGCAATCTCTTTTATAGCCAGCCAAAGAGAATAGCTATTGCGTGTTTCCACGTTTTTTTCATTAATAACCACATTACTATGAATTTTTCGTATTCTCTCCTTATTCTCACTATCCCAAGCCTCTCCCCTGTCCCCTATAACAACAATAATGTCCTGCTTTCCTATTCCACAAGATTCAAGAATCTCGATTTGCCTCTCCAACAGAGTCTTTCCTCCTATTTCGATAAGACATTTTGGGACAGCTTTGCCTAGCTCTCCGAGTTTACTTCCAATGCCTGCCGCAAGAATTATTGCTTTCATAAAATTCATTCACCAAAGGTTTTTACTCTAAAATATCACGAAAATGATCGTTATTAAATATTTGTACGCTCAGCAAACACTTTCTGAGCAAGCTCATACTCTTCAGGCGTGTTTATATTCAGGATTAAAGGCACATTTGCTCTAGCTAAAGGCTCAAGAGCCAATACGTTTATTTCAAACTTATCGCACAGCTTGTTTAGGGCAATTTCCAGTGTTTCATTGAAATACATCCCAGACTCCAATTCTTGTTTCAATCCGCCAACTAGGGCTCTATCCAACTTTATTATAGGAGTGTAAATCTTATCAGATTCAGCTCCTTTCTCTATTTTAACAACCCTATTTCCTAAAGTTACTATCTTTCTTCGAGTATCATTTTCCCTTGCCTTTCTGAATGGTAGAATAGACTTTTCAGAACAAGTCATTAGAGTTCTAATAATAACACCATCAAAAATAGTATCTCCATCCACACAAATAACAGAATCATCAATTTCCTGCAAAGCCAGCCACAATGAATATGATTGGTTTTTATCTACATTCTGGTCATTAATAATTACGTTTGCATGAATCAGTTTTACCTTTTCATGATTATCTTTAGTCCAAACATCTCCCTGGCTTCCAATTACCACAAGGATATCTTCAGATTGGATGCCTGAAGAGTTCAAAATCTCAATCTGTCTCTCCAGCAAGGTTTTACCTGCAATCTCAATAAGACACTTAGGAGTATTCTTTCCAATCTCTCCCAATCTGCTTCCAATCCCCGCCGCAAGAATTATTGCTTTCATGTTATTTATTTAGAATCCACTTCTTTAAGATATTCTAAATGCAGATTTCTTCTATCGCCTAATATCCTCAAAACCGCATCAATATGAGGGTTGGATGGAGAGAAATAACATGCTGAAGGAAGCCTCTCAAAAACAGGCAGTCCATCTTTCTCATGAACAATAGCTTTTGAAGTGTCTATTGGGGCTCCAAGGGCGTCACATAATGTTGCCCCGCATTTTCGCGCAAAGGCATATGGGATAAGCGAATCGTGCGGGCTTGATTTTCCATACAAAAATGCTCCAGCGTGACCTAGCGCGACATCAGGAATGTGACAATGTGCACTCGTCATCCCTCGAACTTCAAATCCTTGTTCTGTTGCAACTCTGCGCCCCTCTTCAGAGAATAGCCTCTTTTCAAATAAAACTCTATGATTTTGTCCGCGATTATTATCCTTCGAGCCGTTAATCGTGTTTACAACTCCGAATTCATCAGGGGAAGCAAAATATAATCTATTTGCCGCAGGTCTGACAATAACAGTATGGGTAAATCCTGAGCAATCAGAAATTCCATATCCTGTTGCAAAATCGTCTTTTAATTTGACGTATCCCTCCGTGCCATCACAAGGGTCTTGATGCACCACAATCTCCCCAGTATTATTTCTGAAGAGGTGTTTAAGTGGAGTTTTTTCTTCAACATTAATTCTTACGTTGTGTCTTCCATTCCACAATTCTGCTAAAAATAGCTCTTGAATCATCTCATCAACAACAGTTTTAGCCGTAGCCATGGATCTATATTCGTCTTGAATTATCTCAGGTCCTGACTTGCCTTCATCATAAACTTTTCCTCTAAATTGCATAAGAATCTCGCCCGCGTTCAAGGCATACGCTCTCATCAAAGAATAAATTCCTCGGATATCTGTTTTAGTTGGTTCAGTCATTTTAAGCAGCCCCTCTTTTGTTAAGAACTACTTCTGGTATAGGCAATCCGGCCTTTGCACATAAGCCTAGAGCTATTTTTTCTACATCTCTAAAAAAATCCGAATTCTCGACTTCCACTCTTAGTTCGCTTTCTGTGTCTTCAGAATCTGAATGTAGAACATATAGAGAAGCCAACCATCTTTTTTTATCCCCTGAAAATAATAATCTGCCCATCCCCCATCGAGGAAGGCTAACATGTCTAGACACTGCTCCCGCATAGGCAGTATAATCACTATCGATACCCTTTCCATCGCCATAAGTGCAAACCTCAGGTCTAAAGATTTCTCCTGGATGAGCCTGTCCTAATTGTAGCGCAATATGTTGTGTAACAATGCCCATTCTTTGTAAAGGATCTTCAAAAGACCTTACGGCCTCAATTGGTTCTTGGCCTTGCACTGTCTTGTACTTCATAAAATTGGAAAGTATAGTCCTATATAAATCTTTCTCATAAGTAATTATAAAGTAGCTACTAAATCAGCACAGGTAAGTTTAATAATCACAATTCCAGACAATTTTATGCGCATCCTAATAGCCCGCCACGCCCAGACAAAAGAAAACGAAAATAATATAATTCAAGACGGCAAGGCCTCTCTGAATGAAAAAGGCCTCGAGCAGATTTCACATCTCGTAAAAAGACTGGAAAAAGAGAAACTAGACTTAGTTATTTCAAGCGACTTTGATAGATGCAAGATAACAGCAGAAAAAATAGCAGAAAAATTTAACATTCCAATAGAGTACGATAATCTTCTGCGGGAAAAATACGATGGAGACTGGATTGGCAAAAGCACTAAAGAAGTCAACTGGGACGCTTTGGAGGGAACAATTGAGACAAGAAGGGCTCCAAATGGAGAAAACCCCATAGAAGTCCGAGAAAGAGCAAGAAAGTTCTTCAAAAAAATCTTGGACAAATATAAAGAAACAGACAAAACTATTCTTATCGTTTCCCACGCGACAATACTAAGACTTTTCGTAGGGGATATTTTAGGTTTGAGTATAGAAGACTCCATCTTTAACTTCACCCTTGATAATTGCTCTTTAACTGAAATAGATGTAAATCCAAAATACAGAAAAGGTCATCGCATAACCTACCTAAACGAAAAGAATTTTTTAGCATAAATAAGATTATCGCTTGGGCAGTCTATCTTCAAGTAAATCTCTAGGTATATTGGGCAGAATCTCTTCCATTCTAAATGCCGTTGATGCAACCATCCCGTTTAAATCATACTGGTCTCTATTAGGAGTTGATTTGCGATTATATGAAGCAGGCTTGTTGCCTTCTAAATCACACATAAACCCTCTGGCTGCTTTTATCATTGGCTCAGCCATTGCCCAATCCCATTCCCTTGTAAGATTAAAATTATACATGATTATGTTTATTTTTCCTTCTAGCAAATCAACGATAGATGCTCCAATTCCCCCCAGAGGAACAGCCTGAGAAGGCACTCCAAGCTTCCTGCCTAGATTATCATACCAATCAGCAAGCCGTTGGCTTGGGTCAACTTTTCTTATCCATCCTCTCACGGCATCTCGCGAAGGTCTAGGCAAGTCAACTCGTTTTCCATCCCTAAAGAAATGATTAACGTCAGAACCATCATTATAAACTAAGGTTTTATCTCCAGGACGATAAATTATTCCCGCGACGGGCCAGTGAGTCCCATCAAGACGCCTGCGCAAAAGCGCAGCATTAAGTGCATAACCCTCTTTCATCTTATGACAAAATTCTAAAGTGCCGTCAACAGGGTCAAAATGCCACACAAATTCTCTCGCCCATCTATCAGGGTCATCAGTATAAGGGTCCTCTTCTGAATAGGACCCGGAGAATTGTTTTCTAACCTGCTCAAGAATTCTTTTACTTGCTCCTTTATCCGCTTCTGTTACCGTGTCCTTATACCCGCTTGCACTTGTTCCCTTAACTTCCTCTACGACCTTTCCCCATCGAGGGAGAATCTCTTTATCCGCCGCATCAATCAAGATGGGAATCATTTCCTGAACTTCTTTCTGGTATAATCCTTGCATAAAAAACACACTCAGAATCCATATATAAAGATTATGGTGAGGATATAAATCTTTAAATAACCCTTAATAGAGTTTGTTTTTATGGTAATAGAAAGAACTGCCCAAACGGGAGCTATACAGAAAATCTATCCGCTTGATCGTCCTCTATTGGAGCAAGAAGTACGCGTTTCATTTACTCCAGCAGAAGATCCTGAAGCTATGCTAGATAGAGAATATAACCGATATAGCGAAATGAAAAATGCTAAAGGGGAACCTGGAGTATATATTCCACATTGGAGAGAACTTATCCTAGTTTTTAAAGGTTTAAGCCCGAATGTAAATCTTTCTGGACTAGAGTTAGAAGTCGCAACAAGTTTTCACTCTCAAGCTCTACGTAGGGGCTGTGTAGAAGATATTACTCCCGCAACTGTCTTGGGTATAACAAGAACATCCGATGATAAAATAATGTATGGAGTTAGAGGAGGAACAGCCGCTCCAGGAGCGGCTACTGCCTTAGTATTAGGACAAGCAAACACAATTCCCGGAGGCCACGTTACACCACAAACAACTTATTCTCCAAACGTAATATTCTCAAGTTTCTTTGACGAGTTATTAGGAGAGGGGGGAATTGAAAGAAAACAAACTTCTGAATGTTCTTTGATAGGATATCAGACAGACCCGCAATTCAAAAGCCTATGTTTTGCAATGAGAACTCAAACATCATTTAGTTCTCAAGAGTTAGCAGAAATGCATACAAGAGCACTCGAGGTATATCAAAAAGCAAAAACTTCTGGCGCGCCTGAATTAGAAGCAAGAAAAAGGATTGGAGAAGCGGGAATGGTAAACAGCGATGCATGGGAAAATAACAGCCTTATCTTTCTTCCAAACGACCCCAGATATCTAAAAAAGATTGTTGAATCAGGCCATATTGAACACGAAGATCGGCGTTATAAAACTCTAGATAATAGCATAGGTGCATTAGTTATGCATCTCCATTCAGCACGTTAAATTTTAGCATAGAAATCTTTATATCTCCTAGAAAAGACGTTTTTACAACAAGATGAGACGCGAATTTGCAAAAACCATGCTCGAGCTAGCCGAGAAAGACCCAAAGGTCTTTTTGATAATACTTGATGTAGGGGGAAATGTGTTTGATGAATATATCAAAAAATTCCCCGATAGATTTTTTAACTTAGGAGTTATTGAACAAGCATCAGTTAGTTTTGCCAGTGGTCTTGCGCTAGAGGGCTACAAGCCTTATGTATACACAATAGCTCCATTCATGCTTGATAGGCCGTTTGAGCAAGTCAAGTTAGATATAGTTCAGCAGAAAGCCAACGTCAAGTTATTCGGCTTTTGGGATTATCCTACAGCAGGTCCAACCCACAAAATAAATCATCCAGAGTTGCAATGCCAGGCACTAGGCATACCTTTCGTTGCACCAAAAGACGCAGCACAAACCAGAGAAAAAATGCTAGAGCATTATCAAGTCCACGGACCAGCATTTTTTTACATAACTAAAGACCCTCCAAAAGCACAATGATAAACAAAGATTTAAGAAAAAAACTTATAGAAAACGCATTTGAGAAAAAACTTGGACATGTAGGTTCAGCCTTGTCATGCCTTGATGCAGTTAATTACATTTTTGATAATCTAATGACTCAAGATGACATATTTATTCTTTCAAAAGGTCATGGAGCCATGGCTCTTTATCTTGCTCTCGAAAAGCATGGAAAAAAACCAGATTGGAACATGCATCCAGAACTTGATGAAGAAAAAGGAATTTATGCCACGACAGGAAGCCTAGGACATGGATTTCCAATTGCGATAGGTCGCGCGTACGCCCGAAAATTAAAAGGCAAAGGCCGCGTCTTTGTCTTGCTTGGGGATGGAGAAATGGCAGAAGGAAGCATATGGGAAAGTTTAATTCTTGCAAATCGCCTAAAATTGGATAATCTATTCATTTTCATAGACTGGAATAAATATGGAGGTCTGACTGACGATGTCAAAACTCTTTTCGATTTTGATGGAGATAGCCTTGCCAATAGAGTGCGCGCCTTTGGTTTCAACGTTCTAAGAATAAACGGACATGATGAACACGACTTATCTTCGATAAAATCTCTTCAAGACCCGCAAACAATCATACTTCTAGATACAATAAAAGGCAAGGGCGTCGACATCTTGGAAAAAACACACGCCCATAGTTATTACTTCCATCAAAATCCGGAAGAATACAAGAAAGCCCTAGATGCCCTGAGTTAATTTTTAGGATATCTGCTTTCAATAAAAGAAGCTATTGCGGAGGCAATTTCTTGGGCCTTAACAGGATCTCTATTAGTAGGGTAAGTTTCATCAGGATTAGGATAATCCCCCCCTTTTACAGCTTTAATATATTTTTTAATGCCTTCCCTTGTCGCTCCTTCGACATCAGAAAACTTTCTTACAAAATAAGCTTTTAGGGGGAATAGTCCAAGCGCATCGTTGGCTATAGCCAACACACCATCAACCTGAGAAACTCCTGCCACCCCGTAAATTGGAATCCCTAGATGTTTAGTCAAGGCGCTTGAGGCGGCGGCAGGAACAGCTTCAAGAAGGATGGAAAATGCCCCAGCATCGCGGAGCGCTTCAGCATCCAAAAGCAACTTTTCAAAACCTCCAAGGTCTTTTGCCTGAACAATTGATTTCATATCTGTTGATTGGGGGGTATACCCTATATGCCCCATCACGGCAATACCTGCCTGGCTGATTGCACGAACACGACTCGCCATTCGAACACCGCCCTCGCATTTTACAGCATCCATACCTGCCTCTTTAATGAATCTTATTGAGTTTCTAACTGCGTCAGCATCACTTTCTTGGTAAGTTCCAAGAGGCAAATCCCCAATTATATACGTCTCTTCAGTTTTAGATCCTCTGGCACCAGCACTAACCCCTCTTCGTACAGCAGAGGCAAGCATAATCATCTCATCCATACTTACTGGCAAGGTGCTTTGATATCCCAGTTCGTTATTACCGCACGAGTCTCCAACCAAAATCCAATCAATTCCTGCTTCTTGAAGCAGTCTTCCTGTAGGCGCATTATAAGCAGTCATAGCAGTTACTGGAACCGAATCGGCTCTCTTCTTTTCAAGATAAGCCCGTATAGATTGTTTCCTAAATGGTGCCTCGGCGGTCATGAATAAAAAAGGCAAAGGCAGCTTTAAAAAGATTTAGATATTAAAAGATATACTTCTTTACTGAAAAAGAATAAAAATAAGATTTACTTTATGTTTTTTCTCCAGCAAAACATTTAAAAGTGGAAGAATTATGGGAGCAACATGAAGGTAGCAGACTATTTAATAAAAAAGATTTCAGAATTCGGGATTGATAAGGTATTTCTAGTTTATGGAGCAGCAAACGGAGATATAGTTGATGCTTTTACTAGGCAAGACAAATCAAAAATGGATTACATAGCAGTATTTCATGAGCAGGCAGGAGGTTTTGCGGTAGAAGGATATGCCAAAATATCTGGAAAACCGGGGGTGGGGCTGGCAACTAGCGGGCCCGGCGGGCAAAATTTTGTTACGCCAATTGCAAACTGCTTCTATGATTCTGTTCCAGCCATTTTTATAACTGGACAGGTCAATAGTCAGTTCCTTAGACAAGATCAATCTATCAGGCAAGTAGGATTTCAAGAAACCGACATCGTTAATATAGTAAAGCCAATAACAAAATACTCTAAGATGATTACAAATCCGCAGGATATTAGATATGAAATCGAAAAGTCCTTATTTCTTGCGATGGATAAAAGGCCGGGCCCAGTTCTGCTGGATATTCCAATAGATGTGCAAAAAGCAGAAGTTGATCCTGACAAGCTAGTCGGTTTCGACCAGGACACAGTTAAAAATAATTATTCTCAGGAAAAAATAATTAAACAGATTGAAAGTTTTCTTTTAGACTTGGGCAAATCAAAGCGTCCAGTTATTCTTGTAGGCGGAGGAGTAAGAATATCCGGCGCGGTTGAAGAACTTATAGAAGTAGGAAAGAAGTTAGGTATTCCAATGTTTCCAACATGGAATGCTCTTGACTGTGTGACTTCAGATTTAAGCTTTTATGGAGGTCGTGTCGGCACATACGGCGGCCGCGGGAGAAATTTTGGAATACAGAATTCAGATCTTTTATTAGCAGTCGGAAGCCGTATTTCAGGCAGAATAACCGGCGGAGACGTTAAATCATTTGCAAGGGGGGCAAAGAAATATCTTGTAGACGTAGACGAAGGTCTTCTGCAGAAAAAGTTCCAGCAAGTGCCATTTGACGAAATAATCTATTCTGATGCAAAACTGTTTCTGAATCTTCTGTCTAAAGCTTTAGATAAATTTAAGTTGCCTGATTTTTCATCCTGGATGACTCGCGTTGCAGAATGGAGAAATAAATACGACCCAGTAAGACCTGAATTTTATAACCAAAAGAGGCACACCAACCCTTACGTTTTCTTTAGAGAGTTGTCAAACCAAATGGGAGAAAAAGACATTCTAGTCGGTGATTGCGGTGGAAATATCGTTATTTCCAATCACTCCTTTGAAACAAAAAAAGGACAAAGGATTATAACTAATAATGGTAATTCTCCAATGGGTTTCTCATTTGCAGGAGCTATGGGTGCATGGGTAGCTTCAGATAAAAAGCATAACGTAGTATGCACAATTGGTGATGGGGGTTTTAATATGAATATTCAAGAATTACAGACTGCCAAGTTTTATAATATGGGTTTTAAAACTTTCATAATAAACAATCACATATATGGAATAACTAAGGCATTTCAGAAAACAAATTTTCAGGGGAGGATAGAGGCATGTGGTCCAGTTGGATATGTTCCTCCGGATTTTATTAAAATATGCAACGCATATGGTGTAAAAACCTTTACAATAAATCACAATTCAGAAATAACGAAAGTTATAAAGGAAGTCCTTGATTATGAGGGTCTTGCCGTATGCGATGTTAATTGTCATGACTGGCATGCGTACGAGCCGCGTATATTCGGATTCACACCTATAGAAGATATGTATCCTCATCTTCCAAGAAGCGAATTTAAGTCCAATATGATTATAGAACCTATGCCAGGATGGGAAAATCCTCCGAAACCAAATGTCGAGATTAAACCTGAATTAGACTAACGAATAACACAGCGCTTAAATAGGCATTAATTATTCCTCCTTGATGATTCCAGGAAATAATCCTCCGAAAACCGATGCTGCTCCCCTTAATGTTAGAATGAACGGAGGCGCATTTTGGGCATGTCCTTCCTATCACGGACCTGCTTCTGCTGAAATATTGCGGGACGCTATAAACAAGGCAGGGTTACTTGAAGCTTCTGGTCCAGAAATAGTAGCATTTCTTCATCAAAAATATGATAATGGTTCTGCACAAGGAAATTGTAATGGAGAAATCTCTCTAAGTAGTGACCCTCTCTTTGCTTATACTGCTGTTTGGTTCCGCCCATCTATGAATAGAGCACTGCTAGCCCATGCTAAAGATTTCCATACAAAACATCCTACCAGGAGAAGTCTTGTAGATTCGTTTAGAGAAGGCAAAGTAGTAGAGTTCGAATGTGTAAATTTAAGCGACGTTATCGGCGGAGCGAAGTCACCTTCAGATATCTCTCTCTGTCCTTTTTTTCGAGGCGCTTTTGGCAAAGAAGGAGCTTCTAAACTAGCTTCACTAGCAGATAGACATTCGGCCCGTTTGGCACACCTTAGGTTGCCTGATTATCTGGATGAAAAAAGATTACATATTGTCGGGTTGAGCTCTTCCGCTCGCAATGGCGGCAGGGTGAGTCTTAACGTTTGTGTAGATTATACACTTGATGATGTAGGTTATGCATTGGCGGTTTTCCCACATATTAAACGTTGATTAAGACTTATTCATCTTATAACTCAACTTGTTAGGGGCCCCTTTCATAAAATAATTCTTAACATAATCATGTACATCCTTGCTTTTCATTATTTCCTTTACGCTCATCCACATCAAGTTTTTATGCTGCCTTAGAAAAGTTTTTTTATCTATTTTATTATTTCCAAGTTTATGCTCAAATGCCAAGTCAAGATACTGCGACCCAAAAGAACTATCTCTAAAATTTTCTTTATATTTCTGGTCATAGATACCATTCAATCTCGTCTCCTTCAAGGATATCTCAAATCCCAGTTCTTTACTGCTTATTCTTCTAATAGCCTCATCAAATGTTTCTCCTTTGTGAACATTCCCGCCAGGAGTAAAAAGAAAACCCTTAGCAGGAGCATTAGTTCTTTCCCCCACTAAAACTTGTCCTTTATTATTAATTATAATCAGGTCAAATGCAACCAAAATCGCAAGTCTCACTTTTTGATAATAGTCTTCTTCGTTCAAACTCATATTAAAATTCAGAAAAAGCCCTATTTATTTCTTTCTAATCGGGTCGCAGTTTTGGCCTCTTCGAGCATTCTGTAAAGATTTTCGTCAAGAGTATGATTTATATGCAATCTTCGCACCAAATCAAACTGCTCTGCAAGCCAATTCATTTGTCCCAAGCGTTTTTTATTCCAAACATCCTGCTTTCTTTGTTCCACTTCAGTTTGTTCTGGAGGATGAACATAAGGTATTGTATGCGAAATAACAGGGAATCCAATAGCCGAACCAGCGCCCTCTCCTAGAGCTCTATTATCTTCCAGAATCATGAGGCACACGGGCATGTGCTGCATATGGTCTGTTCTTCTCAAATCTTTTTCAGCCCTATCTCTTAAACTTTCAATACTATTTGAAGCGCTATAGTCTCTCATGGATTTTTCATATCTCATTTGTGCAAGTTCCTGAGCAACCTTCTCGTTTTCCCTTCCAAAAACTTGGAAGAAAGGACTCATTTCTCTGTGCCATACTTTTGGCCCGAAAAAGGTATCAAGAGGCTGTCCTCCTCGGCCAATATAGCCTCCATCAGTATGCAGCTGATTTCCAAATTTTTCAGACCATTGTTGTGCAGTCGGGTATCCTTCCAAAGAAGCTCTTGAAGGAACTACAAGCTTCGATTCACTTACTTGCATTGCATCTATTAGGTTATCGATATGCCTAACAAAATCAACTTTTTCAGGCTCGCTCCAAGAAAGATAAGGCACACCATTTTCTCTAGCCCAAGCATCAGCATAATCTAGTGCCTCGCGGCGTGATGGTCCCAATCCACGTTGCGTCTCTAGATAGGCCTTAGCCCCCCATTTTTTAAGATCTTCAATATATCTTCCATCATCAGTCCCTCCATCAACAACAAAAACAGGATAACCCTTATCAACAGCAGTCTGAACAAATCTGCTTGCAAGCCCTTTCCTCAATTTGCCTTCCGGACTATCATTATAGAAAGTGGTCGTAAAAAGCGCTACGCGTGCATCAGCTACCATAAAAATTCATATTTAATGTGTATTTAAAGATTATTGTGATTTAGCAACGTTCTCAAGAAACCACTCATAACTCTTCTTCAGACCTTCATTCAGCGAGGTTTTGGCATGCCATCCTATATTATGAATCTTGCTCACATCCAATAGTCTACGCATCATCCCATCTGGCTTTGTGGCATCGAACTTGATTTCGCCGTCGAAACCTACAACCCCTCGCACAGCTTCAGCAATCTCTTTTACACTCATGTCTTCTCCGAGGCCAATATTAATTACATCTGGCTCGTTGTACTTTTCCATAAGCAATACACATGCTTCGGCAGCATCATCAGCATACAATACTTCTCTCCTAGGCGTTCCCGTGCCCCAAAGCATGACTTGTTTTTCTCCCTTAGCTACGGCCTCATGAAATTTTCTTATTAATGCTGCAACAAGGTGCGAGTGCTCTGGATGAAAATTATCTCCAACCCCATAAAGATTATTTGGGATAACTGAAATGAAATTGCATCCATATTGCTTTCGATAAGCGCGGCACATCTCAATCCCTGCTGTTTTTGCAACAGCATAAGGCTGGTTCGTTGGCTCAAACGGCCCTGTCATGAAGTATTCTTCCTTAATCGGCTGTTCAGCTTTAGTAGGATAAATGCACGCACTTCCTAAAAACAACAATTTACTTACATCATGCTTCCAAGCTGAATGAATAATGTTCGTTTGTAATTGTAAATTGTCATAAATAAATTCAGCTGGCTGTTCCATGTTTGCTTTTATTCCTCCAACTTTCGCTGCAGCAACAAAAACGAAATCTGGCTTTTCTTTCTCAAAAAGGCTATTCACAGCCCCAGTATCTCTTAAGTCAAGCTCTTTTCGAGTTCTTAAAATAAAATTCGTGTAACTCTTTCTAACAAGGCATCTATGAATTGCCGATCCTATTAGTCCGCGATGCCCTGCAATATAAATTTTCACGCTTTTATCTGCTATAAATTCTTTTTTCATCATAATCGCGCTTCGTTCTCTTCAGACCTTCTTTAATCATAACCCTTGGTTCAAAGTCCAATTTTCTGAGTTTATCGATCTTTAACCATCTGTTGTCTTCGCCATAAATCTGCCTCTTGGGAGCGTCAAAATTAGGTTTAACTATCACGTCAGGCCCGATAGTCTGTGCAATAAGCTCTGCGAGTTTTTTTATAGTTATATTTTCAGGCAGGGTGTCGCTTCCAAGATTATAGGCCTCGCCGTTTAAACCATAAAACATAATCTTAAATATGCCTCTGGCGCAATCAGAAACGTAACAGAAAGACCTTTTTGCTTCCCCTGCATCTCTTAGAGTTATAACCTTCTCTTTCATGCCTCTCTCGAAAAAGTCAGAGACAGCCTTGCCGTCATTGCGTATTCCAGGACCATATGTCATTCCTATTCTAAGAATTTTTGTGGGTATTCCAAATCTATTAAAATAATTATAACAAAGTGTTTCGCAAAATCTTTTAGATTCGCTATAACATGAGTATTTGTCTAAGGGCCCTGTGTTGCCTGCATAGGTTTCAGGAGTAGGAATAAATTCCTTTGTAGCATTACCATAAATTTCTCCACTGCTGAAAAACAAGAAGTTGTCAACTTTATTACTTTTAGCATAATCAAGCAGTCTTTTAGTAGCGTTCACGTTAGCATCAATTGTATCAATAGGGTCTTCAAGGAATGCAGTAGGGTTGGCCCGAGAGGCAGCATGGATTATCACATCAGGCTTTCCAAGGACATCAAATGGCTTTCCTACATCCTGTGTAACAAATAAAACGTTTTTATCATTAAGCAAATGCCCCAATCGCGAGTCAACAGTAGTAGGATTTTTATTCATAACAATAATCTTTATCGGTTTTTCCAAGTCTTTGTTTAGGGAAGAAAAGACGTCCACTAAATAACTTGGAATTAATCCATTCCCCCCAGTTATCAGGATTGTTTTGCCTTCAAGTTTTCTCAAATCTAGATTAAACTCAGAGATAATCTCATTTATGTCTTCATTAATAACTGCAGTTTTCATGATATAAAGAAACCACTATAATCTGCTTATAAACTTTTCTTCACTCGTCTTCTTCGTCAATTTCGTCTTTTTCGAGCAGTTCAGCATGCTCTCCATCTGGGCAGTCACACATAACTAAAGGCTTTCCATAAAGCGGGCAGTCCTCTGCCTGGCATGTTCCTGTTTTTTTAGAAGACCCTTCGCAATCTCCAAGGCAAATAAAATGTGCTTTCATGACACGTGTAAAATATCTCCTTTTATAAAGCTTACGAAACTCTATTTTCCAAAATATTTTTGCATAATCTCTTTTAAGCTCGCAAGACGATGCGCGTTCACAAACTGGTTGTTTCCAATATAGAATGAATTATGATGAATATGCTCGGCATTAGGAAAATCTTCATGCTTTAAACCTAAATGTTTAAGGAAAGGCTGTCTTAGGAGATTTCCGCTTATCATGGGCCTTGTTTCAATTCCTGCATCCTGAAGCATCTTCTGGAACACCTTGCTTTTTCCAGAATTCTTGAAAACAAAAGGAAGGCAAAAAGAAGAAATGCCTGGATTTTCCAGCAGCCTAAGCTCATCAGTATAAGGTTTGCAGATTTCCAAAAACTTCTGGTAATTTTCATTCCGTATCCGTATGTATTCATCAAGTTTTTTGAGCTGTGAAATTCCCAAGGTCGCGTGGAGCTCATCGTTCCTGAAATTAAATCCGTCCGTCAAAAACAAAAAGTTAAAATCTATCTCCGGATGTTTTTGCTTATGCTCTTCGTGCGTGTGCGCAGGAAGCTCTCGTGCAAACCCATGCGAGCGTTTCAGCAGAAAGGAATGATATAGTTTTTCATCATCAGTACATAGCATTCCTCCTTCAATAGTTGTTATGTGATGTCCCCAGTAAAAACTGAATGTGCTGGCAACACTTGCATTCCCTATCTTGTTTCCCAAGTTTGTACGCGCTCCGTGCGACTCACAGCAGTCTTCCATTACAACTAGATTATGTTTCTTCGCGATTTCATTGATTTTATGCATATCTGCAGGGAGCCCGATTAAATGTGTCACAAAAATGCCTTTAGTTCGAGAAGTTATGCTCTGCTCTAGCTTATCGTAATCAAACGATAAGTCCTGCAAGTTAATATCTACAAAAATCGGTTTTAAACCGCATTGCATCACTGGTGAAATATTAGTAACCCACGTAATTGAAGGCACTATTATTTCATCTCCTTCTTTCCATCCATGCAAATCTTTTAAGACACTAATTAAGATTAAGTTTGCAGAACTTCCAGAATTTACGTACACAGAATATTTGCACCCCTGCCACTTAGAATAATCTTCCTCGAATTGCTTAACTTGTGTAAACTGCGTATATCTTTCTGTAGTATATAAATAATCTACAAGGTTTTTCAAATCTTCTTTAGTTAGTATATTTTCCTGCAGCTTCCAGAACATTTGTGTCATGTAACTTTTGTTGACGTAATTCCCGCCTTTTTAACTTAATTACACTCCAATACACATGTTTATAAACTTTAGCAGAGCGCAGAACTTATAAACCAGTTCTCTATCTTTCCTCATGAAAATACTTGAAGTCTGCCATTTTTCAGCAGGAACCTGCGGAGTATGGTCCAGAGCAAAAGAAGAATCAATAAGGTTGGCTAGTCGCGGACACGAAGTTAAAGTATTCTCATCTTGCTTCATTAAAGGAACAAAGGAAATCGCCCCTTCAAAAGAGAAGATTGGAAATATAGAAATAACTCGTTTTCCCGCATCACATCTAGGTGGAGAAAGCTTTATGCGCTGGTCTTACACTCAGCAAGCCCTCGATTTCAAACCTGATGTAATTATAGTACATAATTATCGCCAGTTGCACACAACAAGTGCATTATCTATAGCAAAAAAATTAAGGCGCCAAGGTCATCCAGTTAAAGTATTCCTAGTAACTCACGCTCCATTTGTTGAAGGCAACATCACTCGCTCGCGTTTCGCAACCCTCGTTGTAAAACTATATGACTCAATTATAGGTCCAAGAACACTTAACAAATTTGATGGAGTAATAGTTATTTCGCACTGGGAAATACCTTTCCTCATAAGGATGGGATTAAAGAACGAAAGAATCCATTACATCCCTAATGGCATACCCGAAGAATTCTTCACTCAAAAAAAAGCAAAAGAACAAAGAAAAATACTTTTCCTAGGCCGCATTGCCCCAAAAAAGAAACTAGAAACACTTATCGAAGCCTCGCGTTACATGAAAGATAAAAAAGTTCCTATTGAAATAGTTGGTCCTCCAGAAAAAGAATATCTAGGAATGCTAAAGCAATTAATTTCTCAGTTTAAACTGGAAAATATCAAGTTTTCTCCCCCAGTATATGACTTGAAGAAAAAGATACAAAAAATAGATTCAGCTTCAATATACGTTCTTCCCTCACGTGTAGAAGGCATGCCTCAGTCACTTATCGAAGCAATGGCAAGAAAAAAGATAGTGATAGGCAGCAATAGCATGGCTATCCGAGATCTTATAATTAATAATCACAACGGCTATCTTTTTGAGTTTGACAATCCAAAAGACCTTGCAAAAACCCTAGATAAAGCTTTATCAGGAAAGTCACAAAAAATAAAGATAAATGCAGAAAGATTTGTGCGCCAGTTTAAGTGGGAAACCATCGTAGATAAAATAGAAAATCTTATTTCTTAGTAGGTCTAGTAATATATTCTGTCACATCAGGTACATTAGCCCAGTAAAATCCTGCCTGTCGGAGTTTGCATGCCAAACAGGTTCCGCAGTGTAAATTTCCTCCAAGATAGCAGCTGTAAGTCTTTTGAAAATTAACCCCCAATTTAATCCCAATTTTAACTATATCTTCTTTATCTTTCATAATAAGAGGCGTTCTAACTTTCCCCTTATAGCTTAATCCTCCTATCTTATTCACAAGTGCAACAAATCCTGCAGTCGTGTCTGGATAGTGTTCTTGGCCTTCATGCTTGAACCCTGTAAAAATATCGCGTTTATTTTTAGTCTTAATGAATAACGACTCCGCAATCGATAAAGCATAAGAAAGAAAAATCAAGTTCCTTTGAGGCACGTACCATTTTTCGCTCTCCTTACTCGTGTTCCCCAAATTTCCTTCAAACTCTTGAACTTTTTTCTTATTAACAAGATTTCCTGCAATTTCAGGTATTCTTGGAAGTTTTATCTCTAAAAACCTCGCCCCCAAATCTTCGGCACACCGAAAAGAGCATTTTCTTTCCTGCTCTAGTGTTCTTTGCCCATAATCAAAAAATAAAATAATCATCTCCCCATATCCAAGATTCTTTCTAGCGTAATGCGCGCATGTAACACTATCAAGTCCTCCAGAGCACAAAACAATTGCATTCTTTCCCATGCCATTCGTTAACGAGGAATCTTTATAAACCTGCATTCTGCATGATAGGTATGAAGAAAAAAGCACTAGAGATTAAAAAAGACGACGTCATAATGCTCGCAGGAAAAGAATGGCAAGTACTTGAAGTTGAGACCTCTGATGTTGGTAAGCAGGGCACAAAGAAAGTCCGCCTTGTTATTCAGTCAGGAGCAGAAAAAATGACTGTCATTCGCCCTGCAGATTATCCTCTTGATGTTAAATGATTCACGTTATAATAACTTCTTTCAAAGAACCCAAGTCCACCGCCCGCGCAGTCTCAATTCTATTAAAACAAAAAACAAAAACACCATTTAAAGTCTGGGTCGTCGATCCTTTTCCAGAAACCCAATCATACATAGAAAAGACAATAAAAGTATCAAGTGATAAATATGAGTTTGTCCCAGATCCAGGAGAAGGCAAGCCCTATGCCTTGAACATGATGTTTCAACTTCTGGCATCACAGAATAAAGAAGACATAGTTGTCTTTACAGACGGAGACGTCTATGTGTCCAACAACGCTCTCCAAGAAATAGAAAATGCGTTTAAAGATAAAAAAGTCGGTGCCATAACTGGAAGACCTGTGGCAACAAACCCCCGAACAACAAAATTCGGCTTCTGGGCAAAAGTCCTTTATGATGGAATTGATAACGTTAGAAAAAAATTAGATAAAAACAAGGAATTCATGCAATGTTCAGGTTACTTATTCGCCATTCGTAACAATCTTGTTAAAGAAACCTATCCAGACGTTCCTGAAGATTGCATAATACCTTATATGGTCTGGAAAAAAGACTATAGAGTTGCATACGTTCCTCGTGCAGAAGTATACGTGCAGTATCCTAACAATCTCAAAGATTGGATCTCTCAAAGAGTCCGCACAATAAAAGCACACGAGAACATCAGCAAGCTAGTTCCAGATATGCCTAGAACAAAAAGCCTCGTTAATGAAATCAAAGAAGGCCTTATCTTTACCCTAAAACAACCTCGAAGCCTGAAAGAATTTTTCTGGCTCTTTCAATTATACCTCTCTAGATTGTACATTTACTATCGCTCCTTCAAAGAAAGAAAAGGCTCAAAGGCCTTCGACCCAGCTTGGCGTGATGATAGCGAAATCCAGTCCGCTAAACCGCTGGATTAGACCCAATTTATTTCAGTATAAATCATAAAAATTTCGTGCTGTTGAAACACACCTTTAAGTTCCTCTTTATAACTCTCAAAGAATTCCTCATTTTCAGGAATTTTTTCTACCACAATTTCATACCGAAAACAATTATCACATATAACCTGTTTATTTGTAGGATTTACCCATAAGCCTTGAATGCTCGCAGGATGAATAGATAGCCCTCCGAACTTATCTCTTAACTTGTTCTTTATTTCTCTGTATTTTTTTGCTTCGATGGGAGTTTTGTCATTGTATAAAGTTGGAAGATATATTTCATATCTAAGTTTTGGTGGCATCAAGCATCCCCTTCATTTTATTTGATGCCTCTTTTTCTGTCACAACTTCATAAATTATTTTCTTCTCATTAAGTTTTGTTATTGCTTTTTCAGGAACAAGATATTCTTCGTTATTGAGGCAGACAATAGAAGCTCCTGAAACCATTAAAGTATATAATCCATTATCCATGTTATCTTCAGAATTATTTATACGAATGTGAAATATTTTATTCATCATGAAATGTAAAACACACGCCTATATTTAAAAATATGCCATATAAGATAAGTGCAATTATCAATAGATTAATTTGTTGTGTAACTTTAAAGTGGTAGAGCATGTTTTAATATCTTCTAGCAACTCTGTTCTCAATGGTGGCAGTTGGGAAAAAGAGAGTCTTGTTTACGGCTAAACATTCAGTAATAGAGCCACTATTCGCGCTTCATTTGCTTGGCACGGTAAGAGACCACGGTCATGAAGGAACTTTTTTTCCTCTTCGCAAAAAAAATGGCGTACCAGATTTAGAAGGACTCTATCGGAAAGCAGAAGAATGGGGAGCAACAACAGTAGGATTTAATGTATATGATGGATATCATGAGGTAGCTTACGATGCTGCAGCAGAATTCAAAAGAAGAAGAATTGATACTCTTGGAGGAGGACCGCACG